>Ga0209968_1000224_pt1 | contig 9884 bp, 11 predicted proteins | sample InoplaM2AM_FD_187579 | JGI IMG/M metagenome (GOLD analysis project Ga0209968, IMG submission 187579) | Arabidopsis thaliana rhizosphere microbial communities from the Joint Genome Institute, USA, that affect carbon cycling - Inoculated... | ecosystem: Host-associated > Plants > Roots >... | reverse complement strand
CAGGACCGCTCCCGGTGTGACGAGGCCGGAATGGCCGATGGACATCCCGGTCAAATAAGTATCAAGCGGACACTTCCCCCAGACGCGCCGCAATTCGTGATTCCGACGAAGCCTATCCGGCGTCGAAGGAAGTGCCAGGGCCGTCGATGTCGGTGACCAACGGGGCATGATCCGACGGCAAAGAATTTAGCGAAGCCGGTTCACGGCAGTATTGGCGATGGAGAGGACCAGTTGGCGTCCTTTCTGATCGACGCCGTCATGAAAAAATCAACGCTTCGAGGAGAGACACTTTGTCCCTGTCTCTCAGACGAGTTATCCTCATTGCGATCCGCAACCCAGGTAAAACCAAGAAGATCCATTGGTATAGAGATCTATAAGTATTGTCTGGGAAGGCATGAGCCTTGCTCAATACTATAACCGTGTCATGTGAACCTATAACTTTCTTCTGAACCGAGCATGGAGCGTTGACACATGACCCTTGAGAAAGGAGGAAGGTATGAGCTTCTCATTACGTAGCGCGACGATCGGCATCCTTCCAAACGCTCGTTTGTTTCTCAAGCGGAAGGATGATCATATTAGGGCGAGTCGATTGCGTCTGGCGGCGGCCTTTCGATTGCGTCGCGCGGCCATGCATCGAGTTGAATGGCGCAATGGTTGGGACTCCGTCTGGGAAATGGTCCTCGTCATCAGTATCGTCTTGAGCAGCCTTGGATTTGTCTCTCTCATTGTGCCGGCGTATTGACGCCGGCATCGGCACATTCAATTCCTCCTTTTTTGGACCAATGGTGAATCCCAACGACTCCAGAGAATCCCAACAGTATTGAGCCATGGCGTCATGATCATCGTAGCCGCGACGACGATGATGCCCGTAGAGAATTGAACCTGGGTTTCGGTGCCGAGTGCCAATAATTCGCCAAGTGCCACGAAAGCAAATTCGCTGCATTGCCCGAGCAGAAAGGACATCCGAGCCGCCGGACCATGTTGCATGCTCATCGCTCGGGCCGCGAGATATAGCACGACAATCTTGAACACGACGATCGCAACAATGTGGAATAAAATCCTTGCGAGATGTCCGTTCAAGACGCTGAGATCAACCGTCAGTCCTACCGAGACAAAAAATAGTCCCAACAAGAGATTTTTGAGCGGCAGGACTTCCTCCTCCAATCGGTGGCTGTATTCTGATCCGCCCAGCGACAAACCCGCGATGAACGCTCCCATGGCCATCGAAAGACCCGCTGAAGAGGCGAGCCATGCGCCGCCGAACAGGGCAATGAAAAGGATGGCCGTGAAAGTTTCGTCGAAGTTTGGGGCCACCGCTAGGCGCAGGAGTTGGGGCCAGAGGTACCGCCCAACGACGAATATGATAACCATAGCCCCCGCGGCGTACAGGACATCCCACCACACGAAGTGCTCTGCCGATCCAGTCCCGGCAAACAATGGCAGCAAGGCGAGGATCGGGACTACGGTCAAGTCCTGGAACAGAAGCAGGGCTAAAGTCGCTTGTCCATAATCTTGCTCCAGTTCGCCTTTTCCTTTCAGGAGCTGAAGCACAAGAGCCGTAGAGGAGTTTGACGCAACGAGTCCTAGGAGAAGCGCAAGTGACCAGGAAGGCGCGAAGAAGTGCCAATAAAACATCATCATCAAGCCGGTTCCAATCACTTGCGCGGCTCCGAGGCCGAAGGCATAGCGTCGCAGCGACCAGATTTTCCGAGGATCGAGCTCGAGCCCGATCACAAAGAGAAAGAAGACCACGCCGAGTTGTGAAAGGTCTCCCAGCCGGCCAATCTGGCTGGCATTTAGGAAATGCGATGATCCCAAAATGATTCCGGAAAGCAACAGCCCAAGCTCCGGACCAATCCCCAGCCACCGAGCGAGGGGAATCATCACCGCACTGATGGTGAGCAGCAACGTAATGGCCACTACCATGTCCGGCAGGGAGATGTAGGGGTTCAAGCTGAGCCTCTCAATTCTTGATCTGAAATCCGATTGACATCATTGACGAGTAAACAGCTGGACAAAAGCACACCTAGCTTGAACAACAACATCATCTGGAACTGATCATGTGTCTTCCCTGTGGCGTCGTAGTTAGATGACACACATGTGTTTTTGGCCGGGTGGGAAGCTTACGCCCAACGGTTTGATAAACCAAGGTTCTCTGCTGGGTTTTATCTCATGACTATTTTTCTGATGGTGACCAATCCTCGGTATCCAAGGCTCACTAGGGCTCATCACTGCTTCTGCAGGCGCGACGCAATTCGCGATTCTGCCGAAGACCAGCCTGCATCGAAGGGAGTGCCTGAGCTGTCGATGTCAATGACCAGCGGGGCATGATCCGAGGGGAGAGGCTTTCCCTTCCGGGCTTCGCGATCGATTTCTGCCCAGACAATGCGCTGTTGTAAGGAGGTGGTCACCAATAAGTGGTCGATGCGCATGCCGAAGTTCTTATAAAAATTGCCGGCGCGGTAGTCCCACCACGTGTACCGCCCGGGTTCCGGGTGGTGCAATCGATACGCATCGACGAATCCCGCGCTCATCAGCCGCGCGTAAGCCTGCCGCTCGCGCTCGGAGACGTGGGTACCGCCATGACAAGCCACAGGGTCCCATACATCGATATCTTGGGGCGCCACGTTGAAATCACCGCCAATGACGGCCGGGGTATCTGGAGGGACGGCTTCGTTGATCCAGCGGACCAGCTTGTTGAACCACGCGAGCTTCGCTTCATAAAACGGTGAGTCCACGAGCCGGCCGTTCGGCGCATACACACAGATGATCCGAACGCCGCCGCATTCGGCGCTGACCATCCTTGCCTCAGCCAGCGGTTCATCGTCACCGATGTCAGACGTCTGGGCCCGCCGTAGCGGCTCACCAAAATTCGTGATGACGCCGCCGATGCCGCACCGGCTCGCGATCGCCACACCGTTCCATCGGCCCTCGCCATGGTGCACCAGTTCGTATCCGGCCTCCTTGAACGATTTGATGGGCGCATCCGTATCCCCCAGCTTTGTTTCTTGCATCAGCACCACGTCCGGCTTCGCCCGATCCAGCCACCACATGACCTTTTCCAGACGAGCCTTCAGCGAGTTGACATTCCAAGTGGCAATCCGCATGGCTAGAAGGTTGTTGAAAAACCTTTTGAGCGCTCCAAAGACACACCACGGCACGTGGCCTCGAATGGCACTGGCATGTCCCGCTGGATGTTCAAAAAGGCCGTCCAGCAAGGCCGCAGCGAGCGAAGAGGTGAATCGTACTCTGCTCCGTACGTTGAGCCTCTAAGCGATGCGAGAACGCAGCTGGCGGACTTTTTCAACATTCTGCTATCACTTTGCATCATGGAAGATGACGCCGAGCGTAAAACGTGAACCGGAACGAACCGTGCTCACGCCGTGCCGCATGTTGACTCGGTAGTGTCCTCGGCTTCCTTGTACGGGACGGTGCCGCGTCGCAAAGATCACGATCTCACCCTGCTGGGGGGCCATGACCTCACCGCGTGATTGTGCCCGCGGCCGCTGTTCCACGAGCAGAAACTCACCACCGGAAAAATCGCGGTCAGGACGGCTGAGGAAGGCGGTGAGCTGCAGGGGGAACGCGACCGCTCCATACAGATCTTGATGTAAGCAGTTATAATCCCCGGCAGAGTAACGAAGTAACAATGGTGTGGGTTTGGTCTGTCCCTTGCGACGACAAACAGCGAGCAGTTCAGCGTGATTCGACGGAAATATATCCGGCTGACCCAATGCCGTTGCCCATGCGTTGGCGATCACCGCGAGACGAGGATAGATTGTTTCGCGCAGGGTTTGGACCAGCGGCGGTAACGGATACGTGAAGTATTTGTACTCCCCCTCGCCAAACCGAAAGCGCTTCATGTCGATCCGGCTTCGGAACAGTTGGGCATTGCCGTATAGGGCGATGAGCGCATCGCACTCTTTAGCCGTAAGCAATGGATCAGTTTTGGCATAACCCCGTTGCCATAACGATGCTTCAATCGCTTTCCAGTCTAACCGGACCAATCGGTCTTGGATATTGACCACTTCAGTCAATTCGTCCTAAGTAATGGATTTAATTGTGCACGGACCCCCTGTCGATTTTGGTCATCGAGAGCGACTATCTGTCAAGAACTGTGTTTCACAGTCAAATCGGAGGTCGACGCTATGAAATATCTGCTCATGTGTTGCCACGAAGAGAAGAAATGGGACTCCATGTCCAAAAGCGAGTGCGACGCCGTGATGGAAGAAACCATGGCCTATGTCGAGGCACTGAAGAAGAGCGGTCAGCTTCTTGCGGTAGAGCAACTCGACCCCATAAAGACGGCCATAAGTGTAAGAGTCCGGAGCGGGAAGTTGTCCGTGACCGACGGTCCCTATGCTGAAACGAAAGAGCAGCTCGGTGGCTTTTTCCTGATCAGCGCCCGAGATCTGAACGAGGCGATCCAAGTGGCCTCGAAGTTTCCATCGGTGCGGTTTGGGACCATGGAGGTGAGGCCGGTCAGGGAAATTCCAGGCAGCGGCCGCGCCGCTGAGGCCTTGTAAAAAGGAAGGAAACAAAGGTCATGACGAAGGAAAGCGGAAAGGCTACGGCAACCACACCCTTTTCAGGCGGATGCGCTTGCGGCGCAATTCTCTATGAATCCGACGCTGAACCGTTAGCGATGCTTCATTGTCACTGCCGAGATTGCCAGCGATCGAGCGGAGGACCGTTCTCGTCTTTCATTATCCTGCCGAAAGACACTGTCAGGCTTCTGCAAGGCTCGCTGCACTTTCATGACATGCCGAGCGAAGCCGGCGGTAAGACCCATCGCGGATTTTGTGCCAACTGCGGTTCTCCAATTATGGTCAGGACCGACTCGCAACCTCAGATCGTCGCGATCAGAACGGCCAGCTTGGATGATCCCAGTTGGTTCGATCCGCAAATGGACGTCTGGACATCGGACGCGCATCCATGGGACCACATGAATACAGCACTGGTAAAGTTCGCAAAGTATCCTTCATAGACTTAGGAAAACATACACAGTCCATTGTAGCCACGGAAAGGAGAAGAGTCGTGGGAACGAATACCATTCGGCTTCATCGTGTGCTTCGCGCAACACCAGAACGGATCTACCGAGCATTTCTCGATGCGGATGCCATGGCAAAGTGGCTCCCGCCTAATGGATTCACGGGCAAGGTGCACCACATGGATGCCAAGGTCGGTGGCACTTTCAAGATGTCATTTACGAATTTCACGACGGGAAAGAGTCACTCCTTCGGCGGTAAATATCTTGAACTTGTGCCCTATGAACGCCTTCGGTACACGGACAACTTCGACGACCCGAACCTGCCTGGAGAAATTCACGTGACGGTCACATTGAAGAAAGTCTCTTGTGGAACGGAAGTTCATATTGTCCAAGAAGGCGTGCCTGACGTCATTCCGGCTGAGGCCTGTTATCTCGGCTGGCAAGAATCGCTGATCCTTCTAGGAAAACTCGTCGAAGCGGAGATACCAGACTAATATCGCCGCCTGAGAAATAGAAAGGTCCACACGCCGCACAATTAGGGGAACAGTGCGCAGGCGGAGGTAAAAGAGGTCGGGAGTTTATTGACGACAGATAAAGAGGAGAGCTGCATGAGCAAGGTGAAAGTCGCGGCGTTTACGGTGTCGCTCGACGGATTTGGTGCGGGACCCCGACAGGATTTGCAGAATCCGCTCGGGGTTCGTGGGGAGGAGCTGCATTCCTGGTTTGTAGAGACGGACGTCTTTAAGAAAATGAACGAGCAAGGCGAAGGGGCGCATGGCATCGATAATGATTTTGCCGCGCAGTCAATGGACAATTTGGGCGCCTGGATTTTGGGACGGAATATGTTCGGACCGGTGCGCGGTCCCTGGAAAGACGAGTCCTGGAAGGGCTGGTGGGGGGATAATCCGCCGTACCACACGCCGGTATTTGTACTCACGCATCACTCGCGCGCGCCCCTTACGATGGAAGGTGGTACGACCTTTTACTTTGTCACCGACGGCATCAAGTCGGTCTTACAGAAAGCGAAAGCAGCGGCCAAAGGTAAAGACGTTCGGATTGGTGGCGGCGTTGCCACGATTCGTCAGTATCTGACCGCCGGCCAGATCGATGAGATCCACCTAGCCATGTCGCCGATTTTCTTGGGAGAAGGGGAGCATCTCTTTTCCGGACTGAATCTCAACGCTCTCGGGTTCACATCCATTAAAACCGTTGCCAGTGAAAAGGCAACGCATGTTCTGATGAAAAAAAGATAAATGGGTCACCTTGGACGCTGGATGGCGCCTACTGAGGCCTGGACACGCTCTGCGGCAGGCCGGTAGGGCCCTTCTCTCTCTCGGCCCGCTGTTCCTCAACCAGTTTATAGGCGACGTAGTACTTGTAGATGTTGGCCACATAGGTGACCGTTTCCTCGCCGATCCGTCGGGCGGCGATGATCTCGACATTGTTGAACCAAACGTTCGGATCAAGCCCACGTTGTGCCGCTTCCTTTCTAAGTTTCTGAACACGGGTTGGACCGCAATTGTAGGCGGCAAATGAAAAGAGGATCTTGTTGCGCGTGTCCATGGGCTCGTGTTCAAAAAATTGGTCCCGCACGAACCGCATGTACTTGATGCCGGCATGGATGTTCGGTTCGAGCTGTGTCACGTCGCCGGTCTTCATCTCTTCGGCCGTGGCAGGCATCAGTTGCATGACGCCGATGGCCCCCACGCTGCTTCGCGCATTCTGATCAAGCAGCGACTCCTGGTATCCCTGGGCAACCATCAAGAGATAGTCCATGTCGTACTCGGCACCGTATTTGCGAAAGAACTCGACCGTCTTTTTGAATTTCTTGATCTCGCCGGACGAAGTCGCCTGTTTCACGATGCGCGGATTCCCATCCCCGCCATACTTCTTGATCAACTCATTGCCGAAGGCGGATTTCCCGCCGTGCTGTTTGGCAAATTCGGCAATTTCCGCTTTCAATTTCGGGCTGTCCTTCCGGATCATCCAGGCCAGGTCGCCTCCTGCGTTGATCACGATGTCTCTGTGCGGCTTGAGGTTCTTAAATACCTTCGCCCAGAGGAGCGCTTGGTAGCGATCCACCACGATAATGTCTACGAGCCCGGCATTGACCATCTCCAATAGGTCGTCGTCTTGGAGATCTTCTGGCGCGACCTTGAGCACCACCGGTGCTTTGTGCTCTTGAGCGAACCGCTCATTGAGACGCTCCAAATGAGTCCAGTAGCTCGATGACTTGCGGACGAACACCTCCTTACCTGAAAGATCGTCGAGTGATTTCAGTGCGGGCGATACAGGCCCTGTCACGGCGATTTCCCTGACTCCGTGGAAAAAAGGCGCGCCGAAATCCACCTGTTTGAGCCGCTCCGGTGTAACGGTCAGGATACCGGCTGCAATGTCGCCGCGTCCGTCCAGAAGCCCCTGGATGAGCTGGTCGCGCGAGGTTGGAATAAAGACCACATGGATCAGGATATGCTTGCGCTGAGCCTTGTAACGATTGTTGATTTCCTCCTGGAAGGCCTTGAGCAGTTCGTATTCGGCGCCGGTCTGCCGGGCACCATTCAGCCAGTACGAGGTGCGGGAGGGTGCCACAAGAGCGCGAATGACGCGTCGTTCGATCATCCCGTCGAGGTCCCCGGTCCACGATTTGAGCATCGAAGGCTGGGTCAGTTCATTCTGGTCCGGTTTGGGTTGATCCTGGGCGAAGACAGATAGGGCTAGTGATGAGTAAAGGAAGACGACAGTAAGAAGTGCGTGCTTCATGAAGCCGTTCCCCTTGTGCGGGTGAGTGATTGAATGTCCCGAGGCTATCAAAGAGAGCGAGGCTAACATTCGTACTGTGATCGGTCAAGGATGTGCTCGGTCGATTGAAAATCTTCGGCATCTCTGCTTGAGTATGACCAGATGACAAGTCGCGAGATGATGGCATGAAAACAGAAGGTCATGCTGAACCGGTGTGCTCCATCTTTGTGGGCGTCAGCCTCGATGGATTCATCGCGCGGCTGAACGGCGATCTCGACTGGCTGATGGGCGAGGGCGGTGGCGACAGCGCAGAGTATGGGTACAACGAATTCATCGCCGACATTGATGCGATCGTGATGGGCCGGAAGACGTTTGAGAAGGTACTGACTTTTGACAAATGGTATTACGGCACCAGGCGAGTGGTGGTCTTGAGCCATCAGCCCCTTGATCTGTCCGCCGCTCAAGCGCGAGGAGGTGTCGTGGAGCAGATGGCTGGGACTCCCTCAGGGATTGTGTCCAAGCTCGCGGCTTCTGGTGCCAACCGTCTTTACGTGGACGGTGGAATCACCCTTCAGCAGTTTTTGCGTGCAGGACTTATCCACCGCCTGATCATCAGTCGCTTGCCTGTACTCATCGGTGAAGGGATCCCGTTGTTCGGCTCCCTACCGCACGACATCCGTCTCAGCCATGTCACGACCCGTACCTATCCAGGCGGCATGGTCCAAAGTGAGTATCATGTCATTCGATGAGCCGGTAGCGCTTTCAATGCAGAGCTAGGTCTTCCGGCAAGGCAACCGACCTAGGTCGTGTGGTTGAAATGAGCATTAATACTGTCGATCCGCTGCCGTCTTTTGTTCGAATCGGGGCCGGTGACACGCCTAGACCCCCAGGATTTGGGACTAGTAAAAACACCTGATACAAGGGAATTACCTAGTGGGCCTGTAGAAATATAAAGCAGAAGCTATGCCTCCTAACAAAAATCAATAAGGTGGAACGGTCAACCAAAGGAGGGCAGCTATGCAACTGAAACCATTCATCTTGAACTACGCGGGAGGTTTTCTCCTGGTGTTTGCATCGGCATCGTATGCGGCGGACATACCCACTGACGCCACCGTCAATCCGACGCCCGAGGTGACGGCCACCCCACCGGCGGATGTCGCGGTCACGCCTGCGCCAGAGGCGGCGAGCAATCCACCGGCGGACGTAGCGGCCAATCCGCCGCCTGAACAGGCGATGTCCGCTCCGGTGGAGACACCTACCGACACAAAGGTCAGTTCAATGTCCTCCGAGGGCATGGCGACGGATCCCTGTGCCGGTCAGGCGGCCTCGGGTTCAATGGATTGTGACAAGCTGAAACGCAAAGTTTCGATCGACAAGACGACCAAAGCATCGGCAGCCGTGTGTACCTCGCACATGGACACCAAAGGCACCGTGATCTACGACGATCCGACCTGTCCTTCCCGGATGGGTAATGCCGTAGTGACCGACGCCGGAACTGTGTACCGGATCAGGGAGAACCCCTTCTTCAATCTCCACATTGAAAAAGCTGTGGACCATGCGAAGGCAGCCGAAATTGCCGGTAATCAGGGACAAGCCGCCGACTTAATGGAACATGCTCAGATGTCACTGATGCAAGCCAAGGAAGCCCAACGTGCCGGCAATGTCGCCGGCCTGAACGAGGGGATTATCTCGTTGAGAGAAGCCTTAAGGCTTCCGGAAGGTTCTTCGGTGCGAGAAGCCACCGCCTATGTCCGGGATGCGCGCAAGAATTTGTCCCAGGCCGGCGGGATGAAATACAAGGAGATCCAACCACAAGTAGCCGTCTCCACTCAGGAGCGATGATGTGACAGGTTAATTCTCTAGTGCTTAGGCGCGGAGGCTCATCAACGTGCAAGGGGTGAGGGAGGCCGCGCCGCCCTCACCCCTTGCATTTGTAGTCCCTAATCCCGGTGGACTGTTATTTTTTCACGCAAGGGAGGATACCGTCCTCAAGCCAGCTGTAGGCCCCGCTCATAATGGCCTTGGAGAGGCGGTAGACGACGGTGTCGATGACGTTCTTGGCCTTGTACTTGTCCTCGCGCGGCACCGCGGTGAACAGCAGCTCGCGCGCCGGGCGGCCGAGGGCGTGGGTGACGCCGCGGCTGGTGGCGGAGAC
>Ga0209968_1000223_pt1 | contig 9888 bp, 9 predicted proteins | sample InoplaM2AM_FD_187579 | JGI IMG/M metagenome (GOLD analysis project Ga0209968, IMG submission 187579) | Arabidopsis thaliana rhizosphere microbial communities from the Joint Genome Institute, USA, that affect carbon cycling - Inoculated... | ecosystem: Host-associated > Plants > Roots > Rhizosphere... | reverse complement strand
AATCTGTCCGTTTCCATCATTATCCTGACCGTCTCCACATATCTCCTGTTCAGGAACTACTGGAGGAGATTGATTGTTATCATCGCCCTGTGGGATATCACCTACAGTACAGTACTCATCAATCTGTCCGTTTCCATCATTATCCTGACCGTCTCCACATATTTCCGGCTTTGCAACCTTTTCTTGAATCAGACTATCAATAAGCTGATTAATCACCTCATTAGTATTGGAATTCGGATCTTTCTTTTCAGTAGTGAGAAAATAATCGTAAATAACTTGGTCGGCAGCCGATTTGTAAAAGGGATTACTTTTCGCGGCACTTTCAGATACGTAAGTAAATGGAAATCCTTCTGAGTTTTGCATTAGCTGAGGAATTACCAGATTAAATGAAAACAGTATAGCCAATATTGCTGATACAAGCAAAGGCTTCGAATTCGGAACTCTCTTCATTTGAAAAGAGTCACCGCCAAAACATCATAAGTTATCACGAATACTAATAAAACAATGAAAGGCCTGGATACTGGGTAAGACGTAATTTTATGTCTAGTAATTAGTTTTTTTAGAGAATACACGTTTTGATACTTGAAAACAAGATATTAATACAAAAGCATAATTTCTACCTAAATTTGGTTTTAATAGTATTGAACATAAAACTCTTTTTTAGTATACAAACATAACTATCTTTCTTAATAATTATCAATTTTTCTATGACAATTAACTCGAAGATTTTGAAATAAGTACATCATGAATTAAAAAAAACAAATTCAAAAAGTTTCGTATTTTCCGTATGGATCCTGAGATATGTGGGTGCAATAACTCAAAATTATAACTATAACTTTAATATAGTGCCCTAGATTGATATATCTATTTAAATTCAGTTGTATTACTACAATATTCATGACATAATAAAAGTTCAATCGGATGTAGTTCTGTATGAGCTGCAATACTTTAAATCAGAAATATTTGAGAACCCTGATTTGACTGTTAGAACTATGGACTCTCTCCCCGGTGGAGTGAGGTTTTCTAGAAAGATAATAGAAGATAGATCCGCTAATTCGCATAAGATACTCTATACAGAACATTTAGGGTCATTAGGCGCTCAATTCAGTATCGATTTTGGAGAGAAAATTGAAGTAACTATTAACAAATTGATATCAAAGTCCAAACATGTCCTCTATGTAAACCTGGTAGAACCATTACTTCGCTTCCTTTTCATTTCACGAGGATTCATACTACTACACTCTGCATGTCTGGACAAGAATGATTCCGGACTACTCATGTCGGCACCTCCGGATACCGGAAAAACCACGACAGTTTTAAAATGTGTAAAAAATGGATTCTCATTTTTATCCGACGATATGACTATAATTAAATTGCCTAATCAAGCAATGTGTTTTCCTAAACCAATGACTATAAGTTCACACACTTTTAAAACTGCTGTGAGTGTTTCTAATTCGCGTGACACTGATCGCAGCATGAGGGTACGAAGCTTGGTTCATTCAAAAACAGGTAGATCATTTATGCACAAGTTAGCCAAGCTAAATGTGCCCATATTTACTATTAATACAATTGGTCAATCAATAGTTAGACCACCGAAATATAGTATAAATACAATTTTGCAAGATGCCATTATAAAGAAAGATACTCGAGTGGATAGTCTGTATTTCCTGAAGAGGGAAGGTAACGAGTTTATTCAACTAGATACTGAAACGGCTCTTAATCTTGCTGTTGAAAATAGTGATGATGCGTTTATTTTCCCGCCCTATGCTGAGTTACTGAAATATATCGCTATAAAAGGAAAAAGCGCATTAGAATTGCTGGAGGAAGAAAAGAAATTATTGCTTTCATTCCTATCTGGAATTAGCTGCTACATGGTTAAAAGTGAAACAAGGGCCTGGTTTAATATGATTTCAAAATCCACTGAGAATAAGGCATAATTTGAATGGTCCATATGAATTCTCCTATAATCATCAAAATTATATTATTAATTAATTTCGACTACTGGAGATGAATCAAGATATTCAAATCGGTTCGTCATCATGAAGGACTAATCTACATTACACTAGGTAATTTTGTTGGCGCAACTCTCACAGGAATATTCTGGTTGTTACTTGCTATGTTCCAGGAAGTTCACGAATATGGACAAATAAATTATGTGATAGCCATTGCCTCTCTCTCCTCTAGCGTATCGTTACTTGGACTCAATACTGCAGTAACCACTCTAATTCCGCAGGGTCACAAGCAAATTGACATACAGGCAAATCAAGTTATCCTAATTTCAGCAACGATTTGCGCAATAATTGCGTCTCTCTTTAATTGGATACTAGGATTGTTTGTGCTGGGGATGGCCTTCTGGATGATGTCCTCTTATGAGCTTTTGAGTAAAAAGTTATACTCAAAGTACGCTATTAACATAATCGGTTCGCGAGGTTCTCAACTTGTCTTGTCAATGATACTCTATAATTTTTTTGGACTTAACGGAATAATTATTGGGTTTATAATTGCTTTCTTTGCATTTAGCTTTACCTATTTTAGGACGATTCCACAATTTAGTAGACGTTTTGACAACATAAAAAAGGAGTTCAAGACTTCATTGCATCTATATTCGTATAACCTTTCCAATGCTTTGCTATTGTATTTAGATAAATTAATTATTGCTCCTATCTATGGCTATACAATTTTGGGTTATTACCAATTGGGTTTTCAGTTTTTGATGTTTTTTAGTATGATCTCGGTCAGTTTCTATCAATATCTGATACCAGAAGAGTCAAGTGGAAGGAAAAGAAACAGATTAAGGATATATGGAATTGCACTTTCGATAATTATAACAATTTTGGTGTTTGTTTTTGCACCCGTAATCCTAGAAAACTTCTTTCCAAATTACATTAATTCACTTAATTCCATAAGGATTCTAAGTTTTGGCATAATTCCAATGATGATAACAGGTACATTGAATTCAAAGTTCTTGGCTATGAAGCGCACTCGTTATGTTCTATTTTCATCAATAACCTATCAAGTAACACAAATAATTCTTATCATAATCCTCGGTAAATTCTTAGGGATTAACGGAATATCATTATCCGTAGTGATTGCAATGATTTTTCAGATAACGTTTCTGGGTATAGCCCATTTACACCTAAATAAAAATAGTAAACAAAGTAGACCAACCAGTACTTGAATTGAACCAACACTCTGAATTATCTGTATTAATTACTATTGGCTTGGTCCATTTTTTATCTTACTGTGTTTTATGATATCTCGGAGATTTCAAATTATGAAATGAGTTAATTGTTTCTTATGATTTTAAAATGTAACTTCAAGGAGTATCGATGCTCTGGTGGATGTTTTTACATATTAATGTATTATCATTGTTTATTTTATAGTAGCAGTCGTTACTTTGTCAAGTACTTACATGAACAACAATTGGGGGTATTATCTCCAGTAACAGTTAGACTGTTTATGACATTTTGCAAATCATTAGACATAGACTATTATTGTCTCCATTTATTGTCTCGTCGCAATCGTTTACTTGCTTCGTTTTTATATAATAAACACTTTAGAAAATCACAATTTAAGTCATTGCCGATTTTAGGATATAAAAATGACTTGTTTACTCTTTCTTGTTTTTGGGGTCTTTATCAAGTGTCCACGGAAACCAATGTCCAATGATTTTTGCCCAGTCTATTTTGAAAGCTAAATAAATTATTGCTCCTAGGGCAGCAACACTTGCGATAGTTACTACTATTAAGTAATCCATGTTCGTTGAATTTGACATCATGTTGTTTACAAAGGGTTTTCCGAAATAGATAGCTCCTATTACAAACATTTCATTTAATACAAATTTTCCCAAAAAAGTTGCTATGGCAAATTTCCAAGGACTATATTTGGCAAGGCCCAATGGGATATATACTATATCATCAGGTATTGGACTTACAGCAGCAATAAATGCACCTATTGCACCATATCTACCTAGTAATCTCTGTAAAGGAATCATTTTCCCCTTAATTTTTGAACTTAACATATTCCTGCCATAATAACTTGCATAAAAAATGATTAATTTTGCGATTACCGCGCCAATGGCGCTTGAAAGCGCTATTAAAGTTGGATTTAAATTATCATTAAAAGCTGCTGTAATCAATACTGGGAAATATGGGATAGGTACAAAAACAATTATACTTCCAACAAAACTAATTAGTAATATACCTAAATATCCAAAATCGTCATAGAATGAAAATAATTGGTCAATATCCAATTCTTCTCAGAACTTGAATCTCTTTCCTAATATGCTCTACCAAAATACACTTCAGTGGTCCCTTCTTTTCCGCAGGCTATACATGAAGAAATATTCTTTTTAGTATTAAATGGAATGATTCGAATATCTGCTGTTGTCTTTTCTTTCACAAGATCCTCACATTCTCTCTTCCCACACCAACTGCAAGCGACAAAACCTCCCGATGAGTCAAGCATTGAGAGCAATTCATCTAGACGCGTTGCATTTCTTGTGTTTGTCACGAGATAATTCTTCGCAAGATGATACATGTTAGATTGTATATTTTCTAAAATTGACAATGTCTCGTTTACAAGATCTTTTTCTTTGACATAAAATCTTTCCCTAGTATCCCTCCTTATTAACTCGACTTGTTCTTCTCGAATATCTCTAATTCCAATATTTACTCTTAATGGCACTCCTTTCATCTCCCACTCATTAAATTTCCATCCTGAGGTAAACTCGTCCCTATCATCCGTATAAACGCGTATGTTCGAATCCTTTAATTTATTTTCTAACTCATATGCTTTTTGTTTCACAATTTCTTTACTTTCGTCCTTATAAATAGGAACAATGATTACCTGAGTTGGCGAAATCTTGGGGGGCAAAATAAGACCCTTGTCGTCGCCATGAACCATAATTAAGGCGCCAATAACCCTCCAGGAAATTCCCCAGGAGGTCTGCCATACAAGATGTTCAGCAGTGTCTTTGTCAAGGAATTTAATTTCAAATGGTTTTGAAAAATTTTGAGCCAAATTATGTGAAGTGGCCATTTGCAATGCTTTTCCATCTGGCATAAGTGATTCCAGGCAAGTAGTATAATTTGCACCAACAAACTTTTCTTTGTCTGTCTTGAGTCCTGATACAGTTGGTATAGCAAGGTATTCTTCTATAAGCATTTTGTAAAGATCAAGTATCATCCTTACTTCATCGCTAGCCTCTTTTTCATTGCTGTGTGCAGTATGTCCCTCCTGCCAAAGAAATTCTGAATTTCTAATTAGCGGTTTGGTTGATTTTATTTCAGCTCGCAGAGCACTATTCCAAAAATTCAATTTTAGTGGTAAATCTCTGTAACTTGATATCCATTTTGAGAACATAGAATATGCCAGGGTTTCTGAAGTCGGTCTAACTGCTAGTTTTTCGCCAAGATCATTATTTCCTGATTTTGTCACCCAATAAACTTCGGGCATAAATCCCTCAAAATGATTCTTTTCAACAGTAAGGAGGCTTTCAGGGATTAATACTGGAAGAAAACCATTTTTGTGACCGGTCTTCTTAAATTGGTCATCAAGTATTTCTTTAATGTTCTCCCATATTGCGTATCCATACGGACGAAGGATTATGAAACCTTTACCCGGAGAATAGTCTGCAATACCTGATTTTATCACACATTGAGTATACCAATCACTGAAATCAACTGATTTTTTTACTGTTATTCCTACTTCTTTTGTCAAGTTACATTACTACTAGGATCTAAGGTGTTTTATGAAAGAGGTTCTCCTTTACAGTAGACTTTGCCCATTATTCTGCTATGAAAGTTACTACATACGTAGCACTGTATGAATCCCAATTCCTTTTTAAAAACTGGACAATCAACAGCCTCCATTTTCATTCTTTTTAACATTTTTGGACTCACTCCCTTTAACTTTAGTTTTCCCTTATCATCCATCATTCCGATAGCATGCAGTTCAGATTTCGCCTTGTCATCTAGTTTGATACTTTTTTCTACTCCCTTTATGGGAACAATGAATTTTGTATCCGGACTCTCCGCACTCATAAATGTCTAATGATGTTTAGTTCATCTATATGATGCTTGCTATCTGTGTATTTTTTTTTGTGAGAAACTATTGTACTGATATGTCATAGTTAGAGATCAAATTTAGGGTGTGAAATGATTATTTATTCGATACTTGTGAATAAAATATGGATGATTATTACGGGATCCTTGAGTTAACCAAAAACGCTTCAGTTGATGAAATAAGAAGATCATTTAGGATACTTGCATTGAAGTATCATCCAGATAAAAATAAGAACGCAGGATCCAAAGAAAAATTTATGAAAATAGTTGAGGCGTATGAAGTATTATCCGATGCTAATGGTAAGAAAAACTATGATGAATCAATTACTATAAAAAAGAATACTCCTGAATATGATTTTTCTTGGACACCATCGGCCGATTTTGATAAAGTTTATAGCTATTCGAGGATTAAGAACACTTACGTTGGAGGAGGAATTTGGGACATTGGTGAAAAGGCAACAAAGGGGATGTGGAAGGCAACGATTATACTTCTTGCGGCACTTGCTTCTATGGCGCTACTTATTGTGTTCCTTCCTTAAATAGATTGGAATTATACTTTTTTCTGCTTCTTAGGGGAAGTGGGTCTATTCTTAACCGTATACTTATACCAGAAGAACGCTGCCAACGCCAAATTTGCAATTGAAGCAAACAGGAAAATTGGAGAATTAGTCTGAGTAAATACTGCAATACCGTAAATTCCAAAAATCATTGCAGCGATCGATAAAAATTTTAGCTGAGTAGTTGAAATTGGCAACCATATTCAAATGTTTTAATCAGTATAAAAGTCAAACTACTATGTAGCAATTTTCACTCAACTTGCGAACTAATTTGTAAACCAGACCTAATCTATACAGGATTACAAATTGGAATTGGTTCGCGCTTGTGTTGAGATTTTCTTATCATATCAACTACTAATTTTATCTTTTTCTTACTTTTGTCACAGCCGCCTAGATCATTATTGAGATAATATTGCAGTATGATATCTATCTCGCTATAGGAAAGACCAAGTTGTTTTTCTGCTAAATGTCCCTTCCATAATCTTGGACTACTAGGCTGATTGATAATACGATTTGGAAGTCCTAGTTCCTTACCTAATAACTTCACTTGGCTCTTGTAGAGTCCTCCAATAGGGAGCAAGTCGGCTCCCCCGTCACCAAATTTAGTAAAATAGCCTATCATTAATTCGCTCTTGTCAGAAGTTCCCAATACGAGTAGATCACTTATACCTGCATAGTGATATAGCAATGTCATCCTAAGTCTTGCCGAAATATTTCCTGCAGATAGTTTATTCTTTGGGAGATGACTTAACAAATTGGTTTTTGCACTTTCGAAATGAATTTCATTGTAATTGACTTTCAACTCATTTGCAAGATAACGGGCATTGTCAGTGTCCTTTTTTGGTGTAACGCCTCCTTCTGGCATAATCAAAGCCACTATCATATCTTTTTTTATGGCTTTGGTTGCTAGTACCAGACATACGGACGAATCAAGACCACCACTCAGTCCAATAACAATGCCATTTTTCTTGCTTAATTCGACTTGTTTTGAAATAAATCTTGTAATTTTGTGAGAAACTATTTTGTAGTTTAAAGAAAGAAAATCTTGATTCATTATTATTTTGCTACCGGGGGTTTGGAGAACGTATTAGTTTGATCTAGGTGATAATTAATGGACACCTGAGGATCTTTCTGTTTACCTGTTAAAATTCCTATTACAATATCGTCGTTTTTTATAATCCCCTTTTGTCTGAGCTTTCTTATTCCCGCGGGGACCGCCCCTGAGGCCATTTCGCAATCAAATCCGTTAAGTCCAACTAATGCCATACCATCACTCATTTCTTTGTCCGAGACTTGTGCTACAATACCATTTGTAAATGCAATTGATCTTAGTGCTTTGATCAAGTTGGCAGGCTTGCCTATCTGTATTGCTGTGGCTTTTGTATGAGGTCTAATACCATTTTTGTCCTTTTCAATGTAGTATTCTCTAATCAAGCTCATATCAGGTCTTCCGTCATTCCATGTTAGTTTTTTACTACCAAACAGTCCATTGGTCAACTCATAAAACGTATTGGCGCCCTCTGAATTAACGACTAATAATCTTGGAATTTTTTTTATCCACCCAAGGTTGTAAAGTTCCATTAAAGCCTTGCCACAACTAGATGTATTTCCTAATGCGCCTCCCGGATAAACAATCCAGTCCGGTGGATTCCAATCAAGGTATTCTAATGCTCTGTAAACTATTGTCTTCTGTCCTTCAATCCTAAAGGGATTGATGGAATTTACCGTGTACGCTCCTAGGTTTTGAGCTTGATTCAATGAATACGTGAGAGCATCATCAAAGTTGCCGTCAATCTCAATCACCTGAGCGCCAAACTGAAATGCTTGACCTAGTTTGCCCGGTGCTATTTCTCCCTTTGGCACAAATACTTCACATTCAATATTTTCATTTGCAGCATACATTGCCGCAGATGCCGAAGTATTTCCTGTAGAAGCACAAATGATCCTCCGCATGTTTATCATTTTTGCATGAGTAACGGCGGTCGACATTCCGTTGTCCTTGAATGAACCACTAGGGTTGTACCCTTCAGGCTGTAGTAACAGCGAATCGTTATTCATTAGGGAATATTCCGAGACTTTTTTCATTTTGTATGGTTTAGATTGCCTACCTTCAGACCCATCGAGCGAAACTAGTATCCTTGAACATTGATCAAAATCTTCTGTATCTAGATGTGCAAAATTAATTAATTCTCGAAATCTCCACACCCCGCTTTCATTGTAAATGTTTCCTCCATGGTTTCTGCGCTGGTAAAAGACCTCCACTAATTCCCGGGAATAATTTTTTTGGTAAATAATATCCAAAAACGAGCCACACTTGCAAACAAGGGTATTATTATTAATTTCATATGTCAGATTACACGACGGATTTATACATTTTTTGAATGGTCTGCCTCCCCTATCATCCATGGATTATTTCCTAAGAAAAAAGATATTTAGACGTTTACGAGTTGCGGAATCAGGAAATATGTAATTCATAAGGGAGGAAATGCTCCGCAGGTATAACAATACTTGGGATACGACAAGCAGGAGCTGCAAAACGAACATCGATTTGTATCACACGACTCTTTTGCAGGACTTCCAAAAAATGATTCATAAACCCTGTAATAATAGAGATGCTCCTTATTTTTCACTTTGACTTTGTCTACGAGGACACGTTCTGATTCGTTTTTAAATTCTTCATCATCTATTAGGTCGTGAAACTTGACTGAGATTTTTTCAAAGTCCGAACCTTGTTCTAAAGCCATCTTGTTTCTCCAAACTGTCGACCCAAGCTCTTCTACAAACGTTTTTCTTAGAATGAACTTTCCCCACTTCTTGTTTTCAAATTCTCCCACCTTTTCATTAATTCCAATCGAAATGGCTAGGTCGTAAAGTGGTTTTTCCAAATATGGTGTGTTGACCACTACGCCCAATGTTTCTCCTATTTTTCGTGAAGAGAATCTCATTATAGTCCACAGATCCTCCAAAATTAACTGTAATTTTCGCAAGTTTGAGAAGTACCTATGCAAGTAGTTGTATCCGCCGAATAATTCATCAGCACCATCCCCTGTGACTATGCTCCTGAAACCCTGATCTTTTGAAGTTTTTATACCAAAATATATGACAGCTGAATTCCTTATTTCCAAAGGATCGAATGTCTTGAATGTTTTAACAATATGTGGTACTGCCTTCACAATATCATTAAAATCTACAACACATTCAATATGATTTTCGCTATATTTTCTTGCGATTTTTCTTGCATGCGCCAGATCCGTTGAATCAGTTCC
>Ga0209968_1000219_pt1 | contig 10037 bp, 10 predicted proteins | sample InoplaM2AM_FD_187579 | JGI IMG/M metagenome (GOLD analysis project Ga0209968, IMG submission 187579) | Arabidopsis thaliana rhizosphere microbial communities from the Joint Genome Institute, USA, that affect carbon cycling - Inoculated... | ecosystem: Host-associated > Plants > Roots >... | reverse complement strand
CCCAGAAATAACGTTTCTGAGACTGGGTCAATTACAGCTGATATGCTCGAGGGTCCTATGAAAGGTAAGAAATTATCCGATCTAGCATTGGCGGGCGCAAATGGTAGCTTGTACATAAATATTCATACCGAGAAAAATCCTAATGGAGAAATCCGTGGCCAAGTCGAAGGATCTTTCGTTAAATAGTCACAAGTCTGACATACATCAGGTCAATGGATGGCCTGAGACGTTTTTATTAATTAGTAACACCTATGCTAATGAATTATTGATGAATGCTGTAATATATTTTGCCGTAAGGTCTGGATATTGATGTTGAACTGCGTGACCTGCCTGTGGCAGCACGATTAACTGAATTAATGGCAACTTACCTATTATATTGTACCAGTCCTCTACATGGAAACATATATCATGATCACCCATTAAAACTAGAGTAGGAATTTTAGATGCATTGAGCTTTCCTAAGATGTCATGCTTATCCTCACGAAAGTCTTCTATTGCTTTGCCCTGATTAGTGTAACAATCCTTTGACACAAAAGTGTCCAAGTCTTCTGTTCGCGTTGCCATTCTCTCGAATGATAATTGTGCTGCCTTTTTACTTGCTTCTGACTTGGGCTCAAAGAAAAGAACATACCCATCCTCCAAATCATTTTCAGGTTTTAATGCTCTTTCCCAAAACGTCTTTTCCGGTACACCAGTGTTCTTTCCGGGAGGACCCGACCCGATTAAAATGCTATGACTCACGAGATCTGGATAATTGGTTGTCACAGTTTGTGCAACCAGCCCACCTAACGACCATCCTGCTACGATGATTTTTGTCAGCTTTAAGGTCTCAGCAACATCCTTGACATCCTTTGCCATTGAAAAAACGTCGGCCGCGCATACACCTGTTGATAATCCAGTCCCGGTGTAATCAATAGTAATAACATTAAACTCAGAAGCTAAGGAGTCTAGGAAAGCGGGATCCCAAGTATCTAAAGTTCCTCTGAATCGATTAACCATTATAATGGGCAAGCCTTTACCAATGGACCGATATGCAATTTTTCGCTCTCCAATCTGAACAAAATTCGTCATTGCTCTAATAGCGGAGGAACCCATTACTTTTTCCATCTCTCCTATGTAGGCTTGAGCTGCTAAATAAAGTTGAGGATTTTAAGTATAACTAAATGGTCAAAGAAAAATATACTTTAAAGTATAATAAAAATAATCACAAATGATTGTTATCAGAGCGAATTTTTTAAAACCGAGATTGGTAATAGAATAATGATTTATCCACGTCCTCCTAAAATAGCACTATGTTAAACGAGAGAGTTGGATATGAAATCCATTTGAAGGAACGCCCACTTGGAATAGCTTCAAAAAACAACTTTGAGCTTGTCAGAGTTAGAGTTCCAGATTTGAAGCAGGGACAGTTTTTAGTACGTAATGTATGGATGTCTGTGGATCCCTACATGCGAGGACGAATGAATGAAACTAAAAGTTACCTGCCTCCGTATGAATTAAACAAAACTCTAGAAGGTGACTGTATCGGTCAAATTATAGAATCTAAAAACCGTCAATTTGAAGTAGGAGAATATTTACTGAGCAATTTCGGATGGAGAGAATACTGGGTATCTGCGGGCAGTAAGGATATATCAAAAATAGCTCCAACTATCGCTCCTCTCCAGTCATATTTGGGGATCATGGGAAGGACAGGACTTACTGCATATGTGGGACTTTTAATTGGTGAGCTAAGCGATTCCAGCACTAACACTGTTTTTGTCTCAGCGGCGTCGGGAGCAGTAGGTTCAGCAGCCTGCCAGATTGCAAAGATAAAAGGGTGTCATGTTATAGGAAGTACCAGTTCCTCCCAAAAAGTAAAGTGGTTAATTGACGAAGCAGGCATTGATTACGCTTTTGATTACAGAAAGATAGGAGAAGAGAATATTTCTTCAGAACTACGGAAAGCTTGCCCAGATGGTATCGATATCTATTTTGATAACGTTGGCGGAAAGCATCTGGAGGCAGCACTTGACAATATGAAAGTTTTTGGCAGAATTGCACTTTGTGGAATGATATCGCAATATAACTTTCCCCAGTTTCCTTCAACAGTACCAGAACCAGGACCATCAAACCTATTTCTAGCTATAAGGCGACGAATCAAGATCCAGGGTTTCATCGTAAGAGATCACTACCACCTCTTGAATGAATTCCGTAGCAATATGTCCAAATGGATCAAAGAAGGGAATATCAAGTGGGAGGAGACTGTATACGAGGGTCTTGAAAATGCACCAAAAGCTTTCATTGCGTTATTCAATGGTGAAAAATTGGGAAAAACGCTTGTAAAAATCTGAATTAGCTCCTAAAGGAGATACAAAGGATATGCACAATTAGCGTAAGTTTATTGTTATTGAATAAAAACTTCGTCGACATAACACCATTTCCAGTTTTCTCCAGGTTCGTAAGACTTTATCATTGGATGTCCTGTAGAACTAAAATGCTTTGTGCCATGTTTATTTAAAGAAGAATCACAACAACCAACGTGCCCACAAGTGAGGCACAGACGTAAATGTACCCAATCAGAGCCGCTTTTTTCACATTCTTCGCAACCTTTAGTTTTTCCTTCGATATTTTGATTAACTTGTTCTAAATGGACGCAAGACGCAGAAACATTATTTGCCATTCAATTTTATACATCGTATTAATATTTAATATTTCTATAGGATCTTATCACTCGACAAGTTGTGTCAGATTTCTTGGGAGTTAGTATAGTATTGGTCACTAGTGAATTCAGAGGCGAGCACTAAATTGCGCAGAAATAAATGTCATAGTGCCTAAATGACCATAGAATGAAGTCTCCATATTTAAAATATGCAAAACTGAATATAGTCCACCTAAAGAAAGGAAAAAGAATACAAAATACTGATAATCTAAAGGGATTCTTTGAGGGAATCAACAAAAAAATCAAAGGCATGAGAGGTTTTATAATAATGGATAATCTTGAAAACATGCAGGAAACTATGGTTATAACGTTGTGGGAGACTAAGGAAGATATGGACGAATATTACCGCGCAGATAATAAGCTTTTGTCGGATTTTGTTCTAAAATCGGAAGCCAACTTTGAGTCATCTCCTGTAAGAAAAGATTATGAAATATCTGATCTAAAGATTTACTAAAAATCTTTTAGTAAATTGAATACATCAAAAGATCATTTGAAACATTTTATAAAACATATGCTATTTCAAGAGATTGCATAGCCAGTTCCTTGCGACGGTAATCTCTTCGGATCTCAATTCATGACCACTATTTTCCCAATGCACAGATATGTTTGCTCCACATTTTTTGAATAGGTCAACCAGTCTATCAGTTTCTACTTTTGGTACTATCGGATCGTATGATCCAGCGCTGACAAGAATATTCTTAGTTGAAAGATCAGGAAGAATTTCGGGTATTAGTGGAACCATTGGTCTGAACAATATGGCAGCAGATACTACCTTTGGTCGAAGTAGTAATAAACTTGCTGCTATGTTTGCCCCGTTAGAATATCCGACAGCCACAACCCTTTGTAAATTAAATTTATAAAAGTCAGACGCCTTTTCAATAAAATCAGATAATTCTCCTGTTCGGAATTTTAAGTCGTCTATGTCAAAAACGCCTTCGGCTAATCGCCTGAAAAATCGCGGTGCTCCGTTCTCTAGGATCTTGCCTCTAGGACTCAATATAGCTGCTGACTTATTGATCTCTCTTCCTAGCGGAATCATATCATTTTCGGTTCCCCCTGTTCCATGTAATAGAAACAAGACCATATCGGCGCCTTTCTTTGGTTCTTCAAAATTGTGTATAAATCCCAACTCTGTCGAGTTCGTCATTGTTTTCTCCCTCCAATTGTCTTATCATTGAGCTTTACTTGGGGTAACACCTTTTCCAATTCAGCGCGTACGGACTCAAACCAAGGAGGAAGTGAGAGGTGAGTGCCGAGTTCTTCCTCTTTCTCGTCTACCATGAACCCTGGAGGGTTTGTGGCTATTTCAAAGAGGACACCACCTGGTTCACGAAAGTATACTGAATGAAAGTAAAATCGATCTATAATAGGCGTTGCGTTAAGTCCAGTTTGTATAATATTGTAACGTAGCTGTTTTTGTTGCTCATCAGTAGGTGTTCGCCAGGCGACATGATGGACTGATCCGATACCTATAACCGCCTCACGGGAGTATGGCAGACACAATACGTCAACAATCCGGGCTCCATCAATCAAGTTCTCTTTACCATCAATTGGAGACGATGGTTTAGGAATTTCAAAACGAAATCGACTTCCTTCTTGACGAGTGGGAACAAATCCTAATTCATCAGTCAATACTGAAGAAGTTCGTTCGTAACCTTCCTCCGATAAGGTAACACTATAAAATCCTCTTACTGCATGTTTCTCAGGGATATTGCCGCCTTTCCATATATTTATTTCCCTCTTGTTAGCTGATTCATGAGCGACCAATTCTAATTCCAGTCCGTCAGGATCATGTAATTTTATTACCTCTTCCTCATTGCCAAATCTTGTAATTGGACCCTCGTACTTTATTTTCTTATTCTTGAGATGATTTATCCAAAATTCGAGGGAATCCTTAGGAATTAGAAAAGATGTTGCACTAACCTCACTCGTTCCTCTTTGTCCCCACGGTGAATCAGGCCAATGAAAAAAGGTAACAATAGTACCGGGACGTCCGATTCCGTCACCGTAGTAAAGGTGGTACGATGTAGGATCATCCTGATTTACTGTTAGTTTTACTAACCTGAGCCCTACGATGTCGGTATAGAAATCGACATTTGCTTGCGGATTTTTTGTTATTGCGGTAACGTGATGGATTCCAAATATGGACTGATCCGATGTTGATGACATCAATATCTCTCCGTTTGGTGTTAATTACTTTCTGACAAAATCTTTTTTAACATGTGAGAAGCCTGTTCAATGGCTCCCCGTGGTGCGGGATCATTTGTAATTGGATTCAACATTACAAAGTCGTGAATAGTACCATGATATCGAACCGCGGTCATTCGGACTCCAGCCTGTAGAAGTTTCAGCGCATATGCTTCTCCTTCGTCACAGAGTACATCATTCTCACCATTGATGATAAGTCCTGGCGGTAATCCACTCAATTGGTCTATCGATGCCTGGAGTGGAGAAACCGTTGGTTCCTTTCGATTTGTTTCATTTGAAGTATAGTTATTCCAGAACCATTTCATGCCCTCTAGGGTAAGCCAGTACCCTTCTGCATATTTCCTGTAAGATGAAGTATCAAAGTTGGAATCAGTAACTGGGTAGAAAAGTACTTGAAATCTGATGGAGGGACCTCCACGCTCCTTGGCTAACAAGGTGAGGGCAGCAGTTAGATTACCTCCTACACTATCGCCAACTACGGCTAAACGGGAAGAATCTACATTGATAGACTGGCCGTTTTGAGCTACCCAATTTGCTACAGCATAAACTTGTTCTAATGCAGTCGGATATTTCGCCTCTGGTGACAGAGTATAATTAACAAACACTACAACTACATTTGCTTTATTTGCTATCTCTCTTACCAGTCTTTCGTGAGTATCGAACCCACCAAGGACCCATCCGCCTCCATGGGTGAAGACTACAACGGGTAAAGTATCATTTCTACTATTTTGGGGGCGAACAATGGTAATAGATACATCTTTGGAATTAGACCCCCCTGGTATGGTACGATTCTCTACATCCGCCGGAAGTTTTTGGACCGAGGAACTAGCCTGAAGCCCGGATAAAACACCACGAGCCTTGTCTGGAGATAAAGTATAAATCGGTGGTCCTCCTTGTTGCTGCAAATTATTCAAAAGGGCTCGAGCATTTTGTTCAAGTTCGCTATATTGGATGCTGCTCATAAATAGAGTATAGTGTTTCGGGGTTATTACGAGTTTCGTTTAGTTGATATTAATTCTGTTTTGTCTTGATCATCGTCATACGCGATCAGGCCATAAGCAAGCAAACAGTTCCGATGACTAGTTATACGTATGAGTAACGTCTTTTTGCAAAACAAATGAATGCTACCGACATATCGACCAACATTTATCATGCTTTAAGCATGCTAGCTCTAGTCCTAAAGCTTAAACTTAATAACAAGCCGAGCCGGTGATTCTTTAATTATGTTCAAAATTTCTCTTTCATGTTTATTCTGGCCCTATTTTTTTATTCCACATGATGATTATGAATCAATTGATCATAGAATCTGACTGACTTTATATTAACAAATTCTAACATGCCAAATCTGGATAACTCCCTGCCAAATCCGCTATTTTTGATACCTCCGAAAGGAACCCTGGGATCTGACACTACTACATTGTTCACAGTAACAATACCGGATTCGACAGCTCTTGATAACTTTTCAGCTTTATCTAGATCTTGTGTCCAGATACTTGCTCCAAGGCCATACTTAGAATCATTTGCAATGTTCACTGCCTCTCTTTCATCATCGACTGTAATTATAGGAGCAACAGGACCAAACACTTCTTCGGTTGCTATGTTCATCTTTGGAGAAACGTTTTTCATAATTGTCGGACGATAGTAGAAACCCTTGCTGTACGCACGCTCTCCGCCTGTAATTATTTCAGCGCCCTCCCTAACAGAATCTGTGACCAGGGATTCCATATTATTGAGACTTTTGGCATTAACAAGTGGACCAACATCAGTATCATCTGAAAGAGGATCTCCTATCTTCAGCTTTTCAGTTTTTTGCACAAACCTTTCTATAAACTCCTTTGCAACACTTTTTACTACAATAAACCTTTTTGAAGCAATACAGCTTTGCCCACAATTGATAAAGCGTCCTTTGACTGCTCCAGTTGATGTTTTTTCGATGTCAGCATCTTCACAAACTATGAATGGATCGCTTCCTCCTAATTCAAGAACAGTTTTTTTCAATTGGGATGTAGCCCGCATAGCGACTTTTGCGCCCACTGGAACGCTACCAGTAAATGTTACTGCATTAATATTTGAATCGATAAGAGTTTCAGCAATACTCGAATTTCCTATTAGAGTCTGGAAAATCCCAGCCGGTACTCCGGCTTTTCTAAAAATATTCTCGATCTCAATCCCACATTGCATTGTAGCACTTGCGGGTTTTAAAATAATGGTATTGCCAACCATTAATGAAGGAGCTGCAAATCGTAGCGCTTGCCAATATGGAAAATTCCAAGGCATTATGCTGCCAATTACTCCTAGAGGTTCATAGGTTACGATGCTCTTTCTTGCGTCGGTGTTGACTACTTCTTCTGACGCAAAGACTTTTCCATTATCTGCGAAGTATTCCATTGTCCAAGCACATTTGTCTACTTCAGACCTTGATTCTTTGATAGCTTTTCCCATTTCTTGTGTGGCAGTCTTAGCTAGAATTTCCTTATTCTTTCTAAATTCGTTTGCAAAAGCGTAGAGAAAATCAGACCTTTTATGTATGTCTTTTTTCCACTCTGAAAATGCTTCTCTTGCCTTCTTTACGCATTCGTGGATTTTTTCTTTAGTCATGATTTCATACTCCTTAAGGATCTCCTCCGTTGCTGGATTTAACGTCTTCAATTTTGTTTCAATTTCAGTCCCGTTCAAGGATACATCATCCCGTCACCCCAGTATTTTGCCATAACAGGAAAAACCGCATTGTGGAATATAAATGTGGAATATTTCTTACAATAGTGAGTTAAGGCTTCATCAGAAATAAAATATGTCAAATTGAACAAGGTACATTTAAAGAAAGGGAAAAGGAGGCAAAATACCGATTTGGTGCAACTCTTATCATCAAATTTAAATCCTTTGACAAAGTTCCGATCGAGATTAAATTAATCACAAACATAGAAACATCTTACTCCTATTCCTTCTATTCACGAGGTCGCGTTATCTTTGGATGAATGGCCATGGGACAACTCTAATAAATCATAAAGTTAGATTATAGACTATGTCAAATGAGAATGCGACTGACAAGCAGGGAATCATTGATGGACTGAATGAAGACCTCGCAAGGGAATACCAGGCAATAATTCAGTATGTTGTTTTTAGCTCAACTTTAAAGGGAGCTGAATATGGCGATATTGCAGAAGAACTGAGAGTACACGCCTCAGAAGAACTTGAGCATGCACTGGAGGTGGCAAAGCAAATAGATTATTTGGGAGGCGATCCTACGGTGAAAAGTAAAGAAGCAGGTTACTCGCAAGACTCAAAAACAATGCTTGAAATTGACTTGAAGTCAGAGCAGGAGACTATAAGGAATTATAGGGATAGAATACGCCAAGCTGAAAGTGCAGGGGAGTACGCACTATCAGAAAAATTAAGAGGCATTATTGCTCAAGAGCAAGATCACGAAATAGATCTAAAGGACGCACTTGGGCTTCGCTAACTCAGTAATACCACCGATCTGGTTGACTGCATCGAGTTCTGTTTCGCAGGAACCAGTCATGTAAAACATATTCTTCCTCAGGTACAAATATCATTGCGCTGCCAAGTCGTATGCGTCTGTTTCCGCCTGATGTGACAGCCAGTTCACTTTCCGATTTTTCATTTTTTCATTTACTCTCATCAGTACTATTCTCGGAGAATTTGAATATCCTATCTATTAAAATCTGGTTGTTCTTCTGCATTCTACTGTACTGAAAATGGAATGCTTGTCTCCGAAATGGTAAAATTTATGGAAATTGCTGGTAAGTGATGTCCCACACATTAAAACTTATGACAAAGTGTTATGAGGTTAAAGTAGAAGGAGATATTATCAAAATTAGGATATAGTCTTCTTTACTTTCTTTTAATTTTTAATTAATTTTCGTACAGGTCTTACTTAGCTATTGTTTGCCATTCACTCTATATGGTCCTTCCTCGATCACTGTTCCTCTCGGAAGTATAATAAGATCAAATATTTGTCCCCTTCTCATTACATACACGGCATCATGGCTATCCTATCATCGACTCATATAATTATTCGAATTCACGATGATGTTCTGCTTTGACGTGAATGTCAAGCTGATCTGCCAACGGCCCTTTGATTTCTTTGACTTTGTCTTTAAACAATTTCATGGTTCTACCTTCCTTCCTGCAATAGATATTTACCTTCCATTTTTCGTCATCTATGTTAGGAAAATCAGATCGATGGTGAGCCCCTCTACTTTCTTGTCGCATCAGGGCAGACCTTATTATGGCCTCGCAGACAAGCAGTGAAGACTTTATTTCCATAGTTAAAGCAATATTTTCCTCATCATCATCAACATTGAATTCTTTCAGAATGTTCTCCCCAGAATAAAATTTTCTCTTCAATTCCAAAATTGTTTTCAATCCATTTTCAAGTCTTGTCTGTTCTCTTATTATCCCCGCGTTGAATTTCATTAGTTCTTGTATTTCATTGCGAAAGGCAATCGGTTCGTTAACTATGAAGATCCCATCATCAAAAACTTTTTGCTTATTTACGTTTGATCCCAACAATGACGTCCCAGCTTTCTGTCTTTCTCCAACCTCCTTTGCTAACATTGCTGCTTCGCTCCCAGCGATTTTTCCGAAAACTACTGTATCCAGTAAACTATTTCCCCCTAAGCGGTTGGCACCATGGATCTGACTTATTACTTCTCCAACAGCAAATAGACCTCTAACTTTTGTTCTACAATTTATATCTACTAGTATTCCACCCATGGAATAATGCGCAGTAGGTCCAACCTCCATTTTCTCCTTGGATATGTCGATTCCATTAATATTTCTGAATTGTTCGTACATCGTTGGGAGCCTGTCCAAAATTTTCTCCCTGGAGAGATGTGTTACGTCCAACCAAACTCCACCATGTGGCGTACCCCTACCGGCAATTATTTCATTAAAAGTCGCACGTGCTACTACATCACGGGGTCCCAGCTCCATTCTTTCTGGGTAATAATTTTTCATGTACCTCTCGCCTTTTGAATTTAACAAAACACCTCCCTCGCCACGTATTGCTTCGGTAGCTAAGGTACCCAAGGCTTTCTCTGGCCAAACCATTCCTGTAGGATGGAACTGTACCATCTCCATATCTACTAAATCTATACCTGCTTCATAT
>Ga0209968_1000218_pt1 | contig 10073 bp, 11 predicted proteins | sample InoplaM2AM_FD_187579 | JGI IMG/M metagenome (GOLD analysis project Ga0209968, IMG submission 187579) | Arabidopsis thaliana rhizosphere microbial communities from the Joint Genome Institute, USA, that affect carbon cycling - Inoculated... | ecosystem: Host-associated > Plants > Roots >... | reverse complement strand
TCGACGTCTTTATCAAAGATCGGCCCATCGACATAAAGCTTGCGCCGGATCTTCCCCCCATTTCAGTGGATGCGGTGCAAATTCAGCAAGTACTGGTGAACCTGCTGGAGAACGCTGTGAAATTTTCCTCTCCCGGCTCTCCCATTCGGCTTGCCGCGTCAGTCAGGGATAGAGAACTGGAAATGTCCGTGACGAATACTGGTCAGGAAATTCCTCCCGATGAAATTGAGAAGATCTTTGAGCGCTTTTATCGAGTAGAGTCGACGCAGTCGTCTAGACCGCCAGGGACTGGTCTTGGACTGGCTATTTGCAAAAGCATCATCGAAGCTCATGGCGGTCAAATCAGTGCCCAATCAATGTATGGCGAGACCACCTTTCTCTTCCGACTGCCTTTCGTAAATCCGATGGGCGAAGAAGCCCACAGCATTTCCTTGCTGCCGGTGGGAAGGATGTCATGACCATCGGCGCACGCATTCTCGTCGTGGACGACGAAGCACCCATTCGCCGGTGGCTCAAAGTGAATCTTGAAACTCGAGGATACGCTGTCGATACGGCCGAGACAGGCGGACAGGCGATCACGGCATTTGAAAACCAACGGCCGGACCTTCTCATCCTCGATCTGCTGATGCCGGGAATGGGAGGCATCGAAGTGGTACAAAAGCTCCGCGCCGTTTCAACACTCCCTATTATCGTGTTATCAGCCATCGGAGAAGAAGCACAGAAGGTTCATGCACTCGAGAGCGGCGCTGACGACTATATGACGAAGCCATTCGGGATGGAAGAGCTCTTCGCTCGGATACGATCCTTGCTGCGGAGGGCCGCCGGTGCTACAAGCGCGGCTCCGATCTTTGTCGCAGGGAGTCTCTCGGTGAACTTCGACCGACGGGAGGTGAGTCTCGAGGGTCAGCCGGTCAGATTGACTCCCACCGAATATGATCTCTTGAAATACATGATTGAACATGCCGGGAAAGTGCTTACCCATCGCATGTTGCTTCAGGAAGTCTGGGGACAAGCGTACGTGGATCAGGCTCAATACCTGCGTGTCTTCGTTGGCCAGCTCAGGAAAAAGATCGAAAAACAGCCGGGCCGACCGCGGTTTATTCTCACCGACCCTGGTGTTGGATACCGGTTTTGCACGGACGCGGATGGTTGATACCTAGCACGCCACGGCTGGTGGCCCTTCCGGCTTTCTTTACGACTTCTTTATAAGAAGCGCCCCCATCTCCCTATCGAATCCTTATCTCACCTAGGTATAGGGTGTCGTCCTGTCTAGAGCGTGGCGGAGACCACCATGATGCGATCTGAAGGAAATTTCATCGCGCGCACACTCTCAATCCTCGCCATCGTTCTCATCTCGGGAACGGCTGCATCACCTGAGAGCGCTGCCTTCAATTCTGTGATAGAGATCGTCTTTCAATCGAGTGCGCCGTACTATGAACCCCCGGTGGCTGTCGTGCCCATGGGCATGCAGATTCGCTGGGTCAATGCCACAGCATCTCCCCATAGTGTTCGACACGACGCATGCATCGACGAGGAACCATGCCCACTTCAATCTATCGCTATTCCCCCTGATAGTAGCTTCCTCGTCGCCCCCCTGCCTCCCGGCCGCTATGCCTACCACTGCGAGTTGCATCCGATCATGCGAGGCACGCTGCTGGTCATCGACCCATCCTCGACACCTGTGAAAGAAGAGAGGTATGACCGATGACGCCGGCAGCGCGATCTCAGAACATCACTCATCAACTCAGTACGCCTGAATCACGCCTCATCGATCTCCTTCGAGATGGAGAATCATATACCGTCGAAGAGGTCATGGGTGTGGCGCCGGAATTCAGCTGGACGCAGTTGTTCATGGCTATGGACAGTCTCAGTCGCCGTGGAATGGTCGAGCTTCGCCGCGAGGGCTTCGTGTATTGGCTCAGAAAGACGGAGCTTTAAAGTACGCTCAATGGCTCGCCTCCTCATCGTTGATGACGAACCGCATATCTGCGAGGCCTTACAAGACCGCCTGCAGGCCGATGGGTACGACGTGATCACCGCTCACGATGGTCAAACCGCGTTTGCGCTCTTTGCTTTGGAAACCCAACGTAGCCCTATTACTGGCGTGATCTTGGACATGGAACTGCCGATCGTCCACGGCATTGAGGTGCTTCGTCGGCTACGCAGTCAGTGTTCGGATGTTCCCATTTTGATGATCTCGGCCAGTCACGACAGGCAGATGTTCGATCAGGCCATGCGCAGCGGCGCCAACGCATACTTAGCTAAGCCATTTGATAGCAAGGAATTGATCCAAGTCTGCGACAGGCTCTTTCGATGTTTGACTGCCATTCCCGTCCCGCCTGACCCACCGCCAAAGTCCTAACGAGAATCGATATGATTCCATCGTCTCTAGTATTTCCGCCTAAGGCCACGTGGCGTGACTGCCGTTTATAAACGAGTCGAAAACTGAATGATACGCAAAATGGCCCTATGAAACTTCCTAGTACAGCCGGTCCATCCTGTAGCGTAGGTTCATCGACGCCAATTTACGAGCATGCTTAGCCTTCGTCTCACAGCTGCGAACCCGCAAAGAGGTGTAGGCAGGCGTACGGCTACTTGACCCACCAAAAGGAAGAGGGAGGGAGATGACAGAACCGAGGCTTCGCATTCGGGTGCTGATTGTTGATGACCATGAACTCCTACGAACGGGCATACGGAGCTTTCTGGGTTCCTACCATAACATTGAGGTAGTGGGTGAAGCAGGCGATGGGAAGAGTGCAGTCCAGCTCGTGCGTGAATTGCGACCTGATGTGGTCCTGATGGATATCACCCTGCCACAATTGAGTGGCATTCAAGCAACACTACAAATCAAGACGGAGTTCCCTCAGGTGGCTATCGTAGGGCTTTCCATGCATGAATCGCTGGAAATGGTTCAAGCAATGACTGAGGCGGGAAGCTCCGTGTATCTGACCAAAGAATCCGGTAACGACACTTTATTACCGGCGATCGAGGCGGCTTTTGATGCATGTCATCACTGACCGATGCCTCAGGGGCAATGACGAGGGGTTCTGCGCCAGGATGGACATCCTCTTTCCCGATAACCCGTACGGCATCCCAAGCCTTTTGAACCATCGGAATCAGACCTTTCTTCACCAGGCCAGCGAGTAATCGTCAATCTTTTCACCTTTATCTCCTAATACCAATGGCGAATAATGCAATCATCCTGGCGGCTCGATCGGGCCGGCCCAGTCACCGTGACATTGTTCAAGTGATTCTGAGGCATTATCGCCAAGTAGCCATACCACGCCTTTACAGTCATCTAGTACTTCTACTTTTAAGACAATAGGATCTTCATCGTTTGATTGACGATAGTAATAAAACCCTGACTTCGTCGGCTTCTCAGATGTCCATTGGCGCGGATCCATATTCATCTGACCAACGGTTCCAAAGTCTGATGCTCGTAAACATGGGGCCAGTTGGGCTGGTTTGTCCCGTCCCTGGTAGCAGCATGGTAGCAGATTCCGACGCTGAAGAGCTTGAGTTGCGGACGGATTGTCAGATCTACTCCGTGTCGAGGTCAAACATCCTACAATAGAAGGTCAAAAATGGATGCCCATGAAAAGGTCCGAAGAGGCTTCGCTTCATTCTTTTCGGTACAAGGCTGAACGTCCAATACATCCGCCGCTTCCGCTGACAATTCTTCGACAGCCTCATGCAGATTGGCTTCCAGTTGCACCTGTTTTAAGTGTTGTTGTTCCTCCGGATAGTGCGCCAACTGTTTTCCTGGAACCCGCACAACCAATTCATCACGAGACCAGATTTCACCAGGACACGACTTTACTTGAATGGCGTCGAGATGAAGACGGACCGGGCGGAAGGCCCAACCGAAAATCTCAGCACCGCCCCACCAAAGAGGGAAATCAGTCGTGGCATCGACAGCGAGATATATGCCAATCGCGGCCGGATTCCATCCGCTGGCAAACCCAACGATAGTTGTGGCAACCGCAACGTGTGCCAGGTAACCAGTGATCCAATATTGCCAGCGGACCTTGCCGTAATCGTGTATTAAGCCAGTTATGACGAGGTCAGTTCCGGTCTGTTGTCCCAAGGCTTGGATCTGGGCATCGGTCAACGGCTTTCTGCCCGATGGTATGTCGGCTAATAGTCTCCGAGTCTCGCCAAACGGAATCACTCGGATACCAGGGTGTTTAGCCAATTCTTCCGTAAATAAGCGTTGGACGCGGACCTCGATTTCATCCACCAAGATCGGCAAAAGCTGTCGATCGACGTCAGGGTCTGGCTCTTCCTCAAAGGTATGAACCTGTGGACTCTTGGTCACTGGTGCTTCAAAGACCACTGGTCCCACTGCGATGGTTAACGGCGATGCTGAACGGTCAGGAGGATGAGCGGCGCAGCCCAGAGTGAGAACACAAGACAGAATGAAACAAGTCGTCCATTGAAGATACGGCATGCACGATCTCCCATTGCCAGGCAATGGACACACTTCGCCAAGCCGGTACTATTTTTCATTACGCGGGAGCGAGCTATGCCAAGGCAGGAGGACGGAACAGGAGAAGAGGTGCGTCAAAGCTGTATGTGAATGGCGGACACGTGGTTACTCTAGTCACCCGACTGCTTCGATGGACGATGGTAGATGGTGACGAGACAAAGGTGAAGTGGCAGGGACAATCATCAGCTATACCTGTGGTTCCTTGAGAATAGATGTTTTGAGGCTCTATCGACCACTCATTAAGGCAGGAGAGACCGGTTAACTGGATTATTAACAAAACGAGAAAGAGCAATACGCAGGTCGCTCGGCTGATGGCAAACACAGCCATGATTTTACCTAGCAGAGAGAGAATAGACAACCATGAAAGCGAGAAACCTTTGTACCCTGACGATCGTCTTCACATTATTGACCATCAACACGCCAGAAAACCAAAACCTGTTTTTGTCTCTTTCGGATCACCGACATGCAACTGGAATCGAATGAAATTGCTCGCCGAGACTCAATAACCCAAAAAGACTCAAAGTCTCCTACGGCTTACGCTGCTGTCCCGGCGAAAGAGGATAGCGTTGAGGGAAGGCGACCAAGCCTGACATAGATAAACGGCCAGGGGGGCCCTCACGGAAACGAACGACCACGGCCCTTGCGGGCAGTTTCACCGCATGAAAATGACCTTTAGTAGCCCTTTGCCAAGAATTTTATCGTGACACAAAGCTCGACCCGCCGAAAAATCAGTATTTCATTACACTGACCGAAGATGGGCGTGTGGGTACGGTACGAGACCCCTTTACAAGCCAGAAAACTGCTGTGTGCTAGTAGAGATTGGCTAGTTAACAATGACGGGCAATCAGCTGGTGTATGACGCCGCGCGTCGCTTGCGAAGAAAGAAGAGTATTCCTAGTGCTGAAGGGAGAAGCACGATTGTTGATGGTTCCGGAACCGACGCTACAGTGATACGTACTCCATAATTTCCATTTGGGTTGGAATTATCGCTGTAGTAGATGTCCTCGGCGGCCACGAACAAGTAGTTGGCTCCAAGTGGCACTTGAACGATGGTATTGGCGATGCGAAAGTCTTGGAGAATATCGGTGGCCATGTTCCCATAGAGGGTACTCCAGGTCACAACAGGCATTCCCGCGTCGATCGCACCCGGAACACGGTTCAAGAAATTCGGCGCCAACAGCACATTCGTGCTACTGAAGACCCCGATCATCTCGGTAGACACCGCGAGCTTCGAGGCGTCCACACCAGGTCCATAGCCGTAGGTCCCATCATAAAAGGACCCGAGCTGCTCGAGTTGGATAAACTGCCCTCCGCTGATTCCCAAACTCCCTAGAGCAATGGGCACAGAGCCAGGCACCGAACCATTTCCTGACCAGGGATCGTTATTGGTAAAGAGGAAGGTGTTGAGCGGATCAATCGAAATCGTCGTCGCTCCGGCCTCGAGGTAAGAACAAAGGAGGAGAACGCTCAACAGGGAGAATGTCACTAGCTTTATCCGCATGATCTCTTGCCCTAGCCTTCTGCTGATGAAAACTTACCCAATCAGGAGAGCAAGAGGTGTTCCAAGCTTCCTTGTGCTGTGCTGTCGAAGCAATCAACCTAAAGTAAAGGCTTTTTCAATGTTGAGACAATCCATCCTTGGTACGAGTGCGGTTTCTGCGCCGCATTTCATGCAGAAATAGGATGGGGAACATTTGCCGCAGGGCGGGCCGACTGTCACCCGGCACACGATACGGTTTTAGAATGCCCCCTGGGCCATGATCAGGCATATCTCAGGGGACTGGATCTCTAAAATTAAGCCCGATGGATTTCCCGCCTTGGCCGTCATCGAGCGTGCGCAGTGCTGGGTTTCTCCAGGAAGACTGGACGCGGAAGGCTTTAAGAACTTCTGAAACCCAGCAGGCGCGTCAACGTCTCTTCAACAAAGCCTGAAGCTCTTCTGGTATGGGCATGGGTTTAAGGGGATGAACATTCGCACCACCGGTGTTCCCTAAAGGAACCCAGATTCTTGAGAAGATTAACGCCGCAAGAATTCTGCCGAATTGGCCTCTTATTTCTGTTGAGTCACGGCGTTTCCAGCCGATCCTCAGCATCCACCAGTGTGCTCTGACATGAGCGAACGTGAACGATTGGCCCAAGACATGAGCAGCCTCTAGATGATGGAAAGCTTCATGCAAGTTGTTGCCATAGTAGTCTTCAATCGCGGCATTCATCTCTGCGTCATAAGCTTTTCGTAACTCACTGTGCATTTCATACCTCCTAAGACTCCATAATTCAATTCTTCCTCGTTAACCTCTTGTTGCGGCGGAAACGATTGGAATGGTACCCATGCACAGGGGGAAAGACTAGCTGGAATAGACACCTAAAGTGATGACCCAAGAGGGCAATAAGCTCAATGGGAAAGGCTATGAAACATGGTGTCGCACAGTGACATAAGAAGGGAGAAGGGCGCTCAGCGACTTCGTGGCCGAGGCGAAGAGCTTGTGTGAACGTATGCTCCTCTCTGACAGGACGAGGCTGAACGCTATGGACGTGCACCTTCTTCGAGCACAATGAAAAGTACTCGACGCAGAAGCTGCCAATGTTGAGTATCTTCTATCCGCATGGTCAGCCAATGGAAGGACCATAATCGCGGCAGAACCGCCTAGTCGCAGCACACGCCCCTAGTTGCTTGGCTTCATGCATCCCGCCTCTCATGCATCGTTCAAGGATCGAGTTTTAATAACGGACGTGCCTTACCACGTGACGAGGTAAGCACGAAGCTAAGGACTCGGTGAAGAGTGAAGGCGCCGAGCGAACTAGCCTCTTCCCTTCTGGCGGCGTTTGACTTCGGCCTTCCCCGGTTTTCCAGCGATCCGGTTTCTTTACGCACAAGCAGCATTTCTGATAGACTCAGCCGGTTTTTCTTATCACGTTCTATAACTCATTCATTCTCAATGCAAGCAGCAGGTGTCGTGTTTCACAGCCGGGAGCGCATTGCCACGCAACACAGGAGGCAAAGTATGAAACGGCACATGGCGATATGGTGCATCACAGTGGGCGTTGTCGTCAGCCATCCTCTCATGGGAACGGCAGACGATCAGGAAGGTATCAAACACTCGGTGGTCAAGGAATCGCAAGGCGGACCAGTCGTTCACACCGCCATATATCAGCCTCCGCGAAAGGGCGCTCCAGCGCCAGGTCTACGGAGAGGCGGAGGAACCCGTGGAATGAACAAGAGTGTGCCGGTCATTAGTCTCTTAGCTCCGGAACATGTCGGTCTGACGCTCCACGAGCAACCGGTTCTGTATTGGTTCACGCCTACGAAGCAGGATCGTACCATCTCCTTTGATTTCACCTTGATTGGTCACAACGCCGAGACACCTCTCATCGAAACGAAATTGCCATTTCCGGCACAAGCCGGCCTTCAAGAGATAAAGCTGTCGGACTACAAAGTGAAATTATTGGCGGGCGAGCGCTATCTCTGGTCAGTGTCATTGATTGTGGATGCAGAAGAACGTTCCGCTAACGTTGTGGCAAAGGGAGCTATCGAACGTGTCGAGCGGGAAAAACTGGAGCACCCTCTGGCCGCCAATTTCAGCGAAGCTGAGGCTGCCAGACGTTATGCGGAGGCCGGAGTGTGGTATGACGCGATCATGGCGATCACGGGTCGCATACAGGCAAATCCGGACAATAAAGACCTGCGGGAGCAGCTCGCAGCGTTCCTTGACCAAGTCGGGCTGTCAGATGTCGCCAAGAACGATTTAATGATCCGTGCGTCGAACTGAGAAGCAGACAATCGTCTGAGCCGCCGTGCTCAGGCGCCGACCTGTTCGACCGGAGGGCCTGTCACCCGGAACGTGACGATCGCTTGCGCTTTGCCTTTGACGCTGACTTCACCAAGCCCTTCTAGCTGAAACCGGCCATTCAGCAATTGGGCTGTTGTCTCGCTAATTAAGATACGGCAGGGACGACAGCCAGGCGTTTCTGCCACAACATCCCGATCTAGGTTTTCCAAACGCGCCGCTGTATTAACCGTATCTCCCACCGTCGTATATTTCATGCGCTCGGCACTGCCCACGCAGCCGGCCAGCACCGGTCCCGTGTGGATCCCAATGCGCATGCCCACAGTGGGAAGACCTTCTTCTTCATGTTTGTCGTTCAGCCGGTGCATCTCTTGTTCCATGGATAATGCACAGGCGACAGCATGAGTTGCATCCCTGATGATCTCTTGATCAGACACTCGCTTCAACGGCACGCCAAAATTGGCTTTGATCGAGTCGCCCGCATAGTCATCAATAACACCGTCATGTCTCATGATGACCTGCGTCATGGTATCGAGGTAGGCATTGACCCAGGCCATTGAGGCTCGCGGCGTCATCTTCTCGGACGCCACGGTGTATCCCTTGAAATCCAAAAATAGGACCGTGACCACAAGTTCCTGAGGCCGTGGTCGGCCGCCTTCAAGTAAGTGTTCTCTCTGTTCCCAGATACTGTCAGCGACTTCACGCGATACGTGCCGCGAGAACAATTCCATCAACAGCGCCCGTTCGTGCCGTTCACGACCCAGTGTTGAGGCGACGACGGCCGCAGTGGCCACAAACCAGGTGAGAGCGGCTGGAGCTTCAGGAATCCACCAGCCTGACCAAAATAATAGGATGACGATCGCCGTCATCACGAAAAGACCACCGACGGCGATCAGCGCAAAACGCAAAGGAGAACGGGCCAAGACACCAAACCCGCCAGCAAGAATCCCCCACAAGAGAATCCAGGCACTCTCCGCGGTTTCGCTCATGACTTGGATCGAAGCACGGCCATCCAGAGCGGCAGCCAAGAGCTGTTCGACCAGGATGCCATGCAAGAACACTCCTTGAAACTGGTCGCCCCCTCGCAAATCATGTCGAACCGGAATATGAAAGACATCCGGCACGCTTTCGGCCGTCACGCCGATCAACACGACCCGATCCGTGATGTGCCGTGCGTCCACACGACCGGCAAGGAGATCAGTCAAGGAAAACGTTTGGAACGGAGCCGCGGCACCGCCGAAGTCGAGCAAAATCTGGTAACCACCCGCATCCGCATTGACATAACCGCCATCGGAAGGACCGAAGGCTTTGAAGGTCGTCGGTCCCAAACGAAGCAGGTCGGAGTTGGATGGGTCTGGCTGAGGGGCAATGCCTTCCGCCGCCAGATAGAGGAGCGCCAGCCTGAGCGCAAAGGCATATGCGACTTGTTCGCCATCGTCCTGAAACAGCAACGCCCGTCGAATGAGCCCATCCGGATCGATCACGACATCGCTGAATCCGATCTGCTCGCTCCCCTCCAGCACCAGAGGTGGCGGAATCCGATTGACCGTCCCTCCTCCTAATTGCGTGACCATGATGATTTGAGAATGCTGAGGCAGGAACGTGGTGAGCTTCTCGTGTCCGGGAGGTACCTCAATATCGCGGTAGATATCGACACCAATGGCACGAGGCTTCTGCGCAATGAGTAGCCCAAGGGTTTGTGCCAGCGTCTCGTCGGTAATGGGCCACCGGCCCTGTTGGCGGATGTCGTCTTCGGAGAGCGTGATAAACGTAATGCGGGGGTGGGTCGAAGCGGCGAT
>Ga0209968_1000212_pt1 | contig 10141 bp, 7 predicted proteins | sample InoplaM2AM_FD_187579 | JGI IMG/M metagenome (GOLD analysis project Ga0209968, IMG submission 187579) | Arabidopsis thaliana rhizosphere microbial communities from the Joint Genome Institute, USA, that affect carbon cycling - Inoculated... | ecosystem: Host-associated > Plants > Roots >... | reverse complement strand
CGTCTACGCGCTGCTGGTGAAGGACCTCGACGCGAAGGCGGCCGCCGACGCGAAGCTGGCCAAGCAGCTGTCGGCGGGCCTCGCCGACCTCGACCGCGCGGCCGGCGGCCGCTTCGTCGACGTCGCGGCGGCCGAGCAGCTCAAGGCCGTGCAGTCGCTCGAGAAGAGCGGCTTCTTCGAGACGGTGCGCGGCCAGTGCATCACCTCGCTCTACGACAACGACATGGCCTTCGCGGCGCTCGGCTATCCCGGCTCGTCCTGGGACAAGGGCGGCTACCTGACGCGCGGCTTCCAGGACCTGACCTGGCTGCCCGCACCGCCGCAGACCGCCAGCCCGCCGTCCTTCCTCGGCTGAGGCGCCCGTTCAGCGCGCCCCATCGTCCCCAGCATTTCGCGAGGCTCGTACTGACATGACCCAGTTCAAACACAACGACGACTCGGTGGTCGTCATCATCGGCTCCGGCGCCGGCGGCGGCACGCTCGCCAACGAGCTCTGCCAGCAAGGCATCAAGGTGGTGGTGCTCGAGGCCGGCGCCACGCAGTCCAGCGCCAGCTTCATCAACGACGAGTGGAAGTCGTTCAGCCAGCTCGCCTGGACCGACCCGCGCACGACCTCGGGCAGCTGGCGCGTCGCGAAGGACTTCCCGACCCTGCCGGCGTGGATCTGCAAGACCGTCGGCGGCACGACGACGCACTGGGCCGGCGCCTCGCTGCGCTTCCAGGAACACGAGTTCAAGACCAAGACCACCTACGGCGACATCGCCGGCGCCAACCTGATGGACTGGCCGCTGACGCTGCAGGAGCTCGAGCCCTACTACGCGCGCGCCGAAGACAAGATGGGCGTCACGCGCACCCACGGCATCCCCGGCCTGCCGGGCAACAACAACTTCCGCGTGATGTACGCCGGCGCCAGCAAGCTGGGCTACGGCGAGGTGCACACCGGCAACATGGCGATCAACAGCCAGCCGCGCGACGGCCGCGCGGCCTGCCTGCAGCTGGGCTTCTGCTTCCAGGGCTGCAAGAGCGGCGCGAAGTGGAGCACGCTCTACACCGAGCTGCCGAAGGCCGAGGCGACCGGCAACCTGGACCTGCGGCCCGAGAGCCATGTCGTGCGCATCGAGCACGACGCCAAGGGCAAGGTCAGCGGCGTCGTCTACTTCGACAAGCACGGCAAGCCGCAACGCCAGAAGGCGCGCATCGTCGCCGTCGCCGGCAATTCGATCGAGACGCCGCGGCTGCTGCTGCTGTCGGCCTCCAACCTGTTCAAGGACGGCCTCGCCAACAGCTCGGGCCAGGTCGGCCGCAACTACATGCGCCACGTGACCGGATCGGTCTACGGCCTGTTCGAGCAGCCCGTGCACATGTACCGCGGCACCGTGATGGCCGGCATCGTGCGCGACGAGGCGCGCAACGACCCGAAGCGCGGCTTCGTCGGCGGCTACGAGATGGAGACGCTCTCGCTCGGCCTGCCCTTCCTGGCCGCCTTCCTGAACCCGGGCGGCTGGGGCAGCGAGGTCACCGAGTACCTCGACAACTACACGCACCTGGCGGGGATGTGGCTGGTCGGCGAGGACATGCCGCGCGAGACCAACCGCGTGACGCTGAACGCAGCCGTCAAGGACAAGTGGGGCAACGCGGTGCCCAACGTGCACTTCGACGACCACGCGAACGACGTCGCGCTGCGCGACCACGCCTTCACGCAGGGCCAGCGCGTCTACGAGGCCGCCGGCGCGCTGAAGTCCTTCCGCACGCCGCCCTACCCGTCCACGCACAACCTGGGGACCTGCCGCATGGGCGCCTCGGCCAAGGACAGCGTCTGCAACGCCTACGGCCAGACGCACGACATCAAGAACCTCTTCATCTCCGACGGCAGCCAGTTCACGACCGGCGGCGCCGAGAACCCGACGCTGACGATCGTGACGCTGGCGATCCGGCAGGCGGAATACATCGCCAAGCAGATGAAGGCGCGCGCGATCTGACCGCATCGCACCGCGACGAACCACCCAGGAGAACCAGGATGTCCAAGAAACTCGAACGCCCCGGCGGCCTGCGCATGCTGGCCGGGCTGCTGCCATCGGCGATGCCGCTGGCCATCATCGGCGGACTGCTCTACGCGGGCTTCTTCGTGAAGGCCGAGGCGGTCATCCAGAAGGTCGAGCCCAAGGCGATCGAGCGACGCGACAACTTCTTCGCGGTGGCCGCGCCGACCGAGCAGGTCGTCTGGGCCGCAGGCACCGGCGGCAAGATCGTCCACTCGGCCGATGGCGGCGCGTCCTGGCAGCGCCAGGCGATACCGACGCACGAGAACCTGCAGGGCATCGCGGCCTGGGACGCCCAGCACGCCGTGGCCGTCGGCAACAGCGGCGTGATCCTCCACACCAGCGACGGCGGCAACACCTGGCTGCCGGCCACCGCGCCGAAGAGCGACAACCCCAACAAGCTGCTGCGGGTGCGCGTCTTCAACGGCGTCGCCTGGGCCGTCGGCGAGTTCGGCGCGCTGCTGCGCTCGGACGACAAGGGCGCGACCTGGACGCGCGTGATGCCCGAGAAGGACCGTGCGTGGAACGCCGTGTTCTTCCTCGGCCAGAGCGGCTGGCTGGTCGGCGAGTTCGGCGCCGTCATGCGCAGCGCCGACGGCGGCGCCACCTGGACCGAGGTCGAGGTCGAGAACAAGGTCAGCCTGATGGGCGTGGCCTTCCGCGACGCCGAGCACGGCGTCGCGGTCGGCCTCGCCGGCACGCTGCTGGTCACCGCCGACGGCGGCAAGACATGGGCCGACGCGCCGCGCCTGACACGCGAGCACCTGCTCGACGTGATCCTCGATGGCAGCCGCTGGCTGGCGGTCGGCGACAAGGGCGTGGTCGTCAGCGCCGGCACCGAAGCGCTGGACTGGAAGCTCGGCCGCCTCGCCGAGGGCGACGTGTCCTGGCGCACACAGATCGCCAAAGCCGGCGACCGCTACTACGTCGCGGGCGCCAACCTCGGAATCCTCGACGGCTTGAAGCTGACGATCGTCGGCCGCTGATCGACCACCAGGCAGGAGACAGCCGTGAAAAACAAAAGCTTCAGCAAGCTCACCCACCTCTTCGAGGTGCTGATCCAGCAGCGCCGGTGGGTGATCGCCGTCGTCATGATCCTGACCGCCGCCATGGCCTGGATGGCGGCCCATGTCGAGGTCAAGACGGTCTTCAGCGACCTGCTGCCCAAGAACCACCCGTACGTCGCGGTGAACCAGAAGTTCAAGGCGACCTTCGGCGGCTCCAACATGGTCAGCATCATGCTCGAGACCGAGCAGGGCGACATCTTCGACCCGAAGGTGCTCGCCAAGGTGCAGAAGGTGACGGTCGGCCTGCAGCAGGTCGACAGCATCGACACCTACCAGATCGTCTCGATCGCCTCGAAGAAGGTCAAGGAGGTGCGCGCCTCGACCGAAGGCGTCGAGTCGCGTCCGATCATGTGGCCGGAGCTGCCGAAGACGCCCGAGGAGATCGCCACGCTGAAGGAGGCGGTGCTCAACAACTCGCTGATCTACGGGCCCTACGTGTCGATGGACATGAAGGCCACGCTGATCACGGCCGACTTCCTCGACGGCGACATCAACTACAGCAAGGCCTTCGACCAGATCATGGCGCTGGTCAAGGAGGCCTCCGGCGACGGCGTGATGGTGCGCGTGGTCGGCGAGCCGGTGCTGTACGGCTGGGTCAACTACTACCTCGATGAAACGATCCTGATCTTCTTCGCGGCGATCGCGTCGCTGGTGCTCATCCTGCTGCTGATCACGCGCACCTGGCACGGCACGCTGCTGCCGCTGCTGGCCGGTGTGATCAGCGCGATCTGGGCGCTCGGCGCGGCGGAGCTGATGGGCTTCCATCTCGATCCGCTCGTCATCGTCGTCGCCTTCCTGATCACCGCGCAGGCGATATCGAACTCGGTCCAGCTGATCTCGCGCTACGACGACGAGATCGCGCGCGGCGCGAGCAGCTCCAGCGCGGCGGCGCTGGCCAGCGCGAAGAACCTCTTCAAGCCCAGCATGCTGGCGATCGTCGCCGACGCCGGCTGCGTGCTGGTCGTCGCGCTGACGCCGATCCCGATGCTGGAGAAGATCTCCTACATCGGCACGGTCTGGATCCTGTCGATCTTCGTCAGCGCGCTGGTGATGACGCCGGTGATGCTGTCGTTCTTCAAGGGCCGGCAGACCCCGGTGCACCCGGTGAACATCCGGCCGGTGCTCGACGGGATCCTGGGCGCCTGCGCCGCCGTCGTGACGACGCGCTGGCGCTACGCGGTGCTGGGTCTGGCGCTGCTGGTGTTCGTCGTCTCCGGCTGGTACGCCTTCAACCTGAAGGTCGGCGACGCGAATCCGGGCTCGCCGATCCTGTGGCCCGACTCCTCCTACAACCGCGACGCCACCGACATCAACCGGCAGTTCCAGGGCTCGGACCGCATGTTCGTCGTCGTCGCCGGCAAGGAGAAGGGGGCGATGCGCGAGCCGGAGGTGCTCGACAGCATGGCCTCCTTCCAGCGCTACATGGAATCGCAGCCCGAGGTCGGCGGAAGCATCTCGCTGGCCGACATCCTGCCCCAGGTGCGTCGCGTGCTGCGTGAAGGCAACCCGATGTACGCCGAGCTCGGCCGCGACGCCAACGAGAACGGCGAGCTGACCTACATGTTCGTCTCGGGCTCCGACCCGGGCGATATGGACCGCTATGCCGATGCCGACGCGCAGAACGGGGCCGTGACGCTGTTCTTCCGCGACCACCAGGGCGAGACCATCCGCACCGCGGTCGCGCGCGTGCAGGAGTACGTCGCCAACAACCCGATCGAGAAGGCCGAGTACCTGCTGGCCGGCGGCCTGGTGGGTGTGCTCGCTGCGGTCAACGAGGTGATCCTCGCGGGCCAGATCGAGGCGATCGCGCTGGCCCTGCTGGTGCTGGTGGTGTGCTGCACCGTGACCTACCGCTCCACCGTGGCGGGCGTGTTCTTCATGATCCCCGTGATGCTGTCGAACACGATCACGTTCAGCTACATGGCGCTGAACGACATCGGCATGAACATCAACACGCTGCCGGTGGTGGCGCTCGGCATCGGGCTCGGCGTCGACTACACCTTCTACATCGTCGACGGCATCCGCGAGGAGCTGCACCACTCGTCGGACGTCGAGGCGGCGATCCTGAAGTCGCTGCGCAGCGCCGGCCGCGGCGTGCTGATCACCGCGCTGACGCTGATCACCAGCGTGGGCCTGTGGAGCTTCTCGTCGCTGCGCCTGCAGGCCGACATGGGGCTGCTGATCGCGCTGTGGCTGTTCATCTCCGCCTTCAGCGCGCTTTTCATCATGCCCGCCATCGTCTACGTGTTCCGCCCCGCGTTCATCGTCGGCAGCAAGCAGCGCCCGATCGAGCGTGCCGAGGAACCGGCCCCGCTGGCGGCCTGACCGTCGTTCGTCGCGCACGACGGCGTCCGGCGACGGCGGCGCGCGCTATCTCGTGATCCAGGCAGTTCGAATCCACAAGGCAATGAGGACCACCATGAAGAGAGACAAGCAATTCAGGAAGAGCCTGTGCGGCCTGGCCGCCCTGGCTGCGTTGGGAGGGGGCGGCTCTGCCGCCATGGCCGCGGAGGCGGAGGCCGGCGGCAGTGGCGACTTCAGCTTCGCGCTGTCGGGCTACGCGCGCGGCTGGGCGTCGATGAACCTCGAGGACCAGCCCGAGCTCGAGGCCGTCGGCAAGGACAGCAAGGGCAAGCTGTCGATGCTGCGCGGCTCGGTGCTGCTCGACGCCGACGCGAAGACCGGCCCGATCAAGTGGAAGGCGATCACGCGCCTGGAGGCCGAATACAAGACGCGCTACCTGAAGGACCTCGAGCAGCTGCGCTCGACCAACGGCACCGCCGGCGGCAAGAGCATCACCGAGAACTACAACAACTTCGACGTCCGCGAGTTCTGGGCCGAGACCAACCTCGGCGAGCGCACCACGGTCAAGTTCGGGCGCCAGCAGCTGGTGTGGGGCGAGTCCGACTTCTTCCACGCGATGGACCTGGTGCACGGCTACGACCTGAGCTGGCGCCTGTTCTTCGAGGGCGAGAACGAGGAATGGCGCAAGCCGCTGATCCTGCTGTCGACCAAGATCCGCGTGCCGGAGGCCAACGGCATGCTGGCCGCCTACGTGCGTCCGGGCTGGGACCGCTGCGACGACATCGGCAACTCCTACGACATCGCCGGCGGCCGCTGGTTCTTCCAGCCCTACCGCGGCTTCGACCTGACCCAGGTCACGACGAAGAACTGCGATCACAAGGAAGGCGACCAGGACGACCTGACCGGCGGCGTGCGCTGGTCGGGCGAAGCCTTCGACATGAGCTACTCGATCGCCTACCTGACGACCTTCTCGGCCGACCCGGTGGCGAGCTCGGTCTTCAACCCCTACAAGGGCGTGCCGGTGCGCGGCGCGGTGTTCGACCGCATCCACCCGAAGGTCGACGTGCTCGGCGTCACCCTCAGCGGCTACAGCGACACGCTCGACGCGGTGGTGAGCGCCGAGATGGCCTTCACGAAGGACCAGCCGTTCAACGTCGGCAGCGGCGCCTTCAACCCGGCCAACCCCGCGAACCCGGGCATCGGCCTGGCCGGCGTGAAGCTGAAGAACACGCTGACGACGATGCTGCGCTTCGACAAGAACCTGAGGCTCGAGGGGCTGCTGGGCACGACCCGTCCGTCGTTCTCGTCGATCCAGCTCTTCAACACCCAGGTCCTGCGCTTCGACCAGGACGACGACCTGGTCCGTCTGTTCGCCTACGGCTCGAAGCTCAAGGAGCACAACACGATCCTGACGGCCTTCACGGTGCTGAACTACGCCAACGACCAGATCAACCCCGGCCTCGCGGTCGGCTTCGACCTGACCAACGGGGGCGGCTTCGCGATCCCCAGCGTTGCGATGACCCTGGACGACAAGTGGGTCGCCAAGGTCGAGGCCGACATCTTCTGGGATGGCGGCAGGAGCAACAAGACGCAGTTCAGCGGCGAGAAGTCGCAGCTGTTCGGCTACTTCAGCAAGGCAAGCCAGCTGGTGTTCCGGCTGACCCGGCAATTCTGACCCTAGGAGACATGACGATGAGCAAGACGATGAGCACCCGGCGCGGCGTGCTGCGCACCGGCTTCGGCGGCGCGGTGGCGCTCGCTGCCGCCCTGGTGGCGGCCCCTGCGATGGCCAAGGAGCTCGAAGCGGGCTTCGTGATCAACAAGGAGAACTTCGAGAGCATCAAGGGCGACACCTTCGAAGGCAAGACCATCGCCAGCATGGTCCCGGAGAAGCTGGAGTGGATGATCAAGAACTACAACCTGACCATCAAGCTGGCGAACTCTAAGAAGATCGTGATGGACCCGAAGTACGTCCAGGCGACCAAGGACGGCGCGAAGGACGTGAAGTTCAACCCGGCGGACCGCACCGTGTCGGGCTGGAAGGCCGGGATGATGTTCCCGCCCGAGACCATCAAGATGGACGACCCGCACGCCGGCGACAAGGTGATCTGGAACCTGCGCGCGGCCACCTACGGCGCCACGATGGACCTGCGCGACATCGCCTGGGCCTTCCTCGACGCGAAGAAGGGCTACGAGCGCGTGCAGGCCTTCCAGTCGCGCCGCTACTACATGGAAGGCCGCCTCGACGGCGGCCCGGTCTCCGTGGGCGACGGCTCGATCGCGCAGAAGACCTACTTCGTCGCGACCTACCCGCAGGACATCCGCGGCCTGGGCACGTTCTCGATCCGCTACAACCAGGCCGACTCGAAGAAGCCCGACGACGCCTATGCCTACCTGAAGTCGGTGCGCCGCGTGCGGCGCCTGTCGGGCGGCGCGTGGATGGACCCGATCGGCGGCACCGACCAGCTCTACGACGACTGGGACATCTGGGACGCCGCGCCGACCAAGTACGTGTCGAACAAGCTGATCGAGAAGCGCTGGGTCCTGGCCATCGCCCACAGCCCCGAGATGAGCGTCGACGTCAAGCAGCCCTGGACCGAGCCGGCCAAGCGCTTCCCGCGCATCGGCATCGACATCCCGCCGCACTTCAACCCGGCGCCGGACATCGGCTGGGAGCCGCGCGAGGTCTATGTCGTGGAGGGCACGCCGCCGCCCGAGCACCCGTACAGCAAGAAGGTGGTCTACATGGAAGTCGACTTCCCGCGGCCCTACCTGGGCTACGCGCTGGACCGCAAGGGCGAGTTCTGGAAGATGTTCATCTTCCAGAACCGGCCTGACACCGGCGACGACGGCTACAAGGCGGTCATGCCCGTCATCGGCCACATCATCGACGTGAAGCGCGGCCACGCGACCAACTGGTCGTCGAACATGAAGTCCAACCCGAAGGGCGTCAAGGAAACGGACGTGGCGCTGAACATCCTCGAAGAAGTCGCGACCGGCACGGGCAAGTAGTCGCCTCGCCACGCCGGTCGCGCTGCGGCCGGCGGTCTCCTCGCGTTCACGGCGAGGTCCGTCTTGCGACGGCCTCGTCCTTTTCCTCACGCGTCTTTCGCAGCCATGAGCTTCTCGACCGAATCCCATCCCGGCGTCTGTGCCGCGCCGCCGCGCGAGACCGACGGCTTCGTGTTCAACCACACGATGCTGCGCATCAAGGACCCGTTGGTCTCGCTGGACTTCTACACCCGCGTGCTCGGCATGGCGGTGTTGCGCAAGCTGGACTTTCCGGAGATGTCCTTCTCGCTGTACTTCCTGCAGCGCGGCCAGGGCGAGCCGGCGCCGGCCGACACCGGCGAGCGCACCGCCTGGACCTTCGCGCAGCGCGGCGTGCTCGAGCTGACCCACAACTGGGGCACCGAGTCCGACCCCGAGTTCCGCTACCACGACGGCAACGCCAAGCCGCAGGGCTTCGGCCACATCTGCTTCTCGGTGCCCGACCTCGACGCGGCGACGGCCTGGTTCGACCAGAACGGCGTCGTCTTCGTGAAGCGCCCGGACCAGGGCAAGATGAAGGACGTCGCCTTCGTCAAGGATCCCGACGGCTACTGGATCGAGATCGTCCAGGCCAGCCGCCTGAAGCAGCTCGGCGGCAGCACGCGCGCTTGAGGCCGCGTTGCGTTCGTGCCGGCTCCTGCGACCACGGACATGTTCCAGCCTCGGCGTGCGTCTCGCGGTCCCGCGATCGTCGCGTGGATCCTTGCCGGCGTCGCGACGAGCGCGGGCGCGGGCCGGCCTCTCGCGACCGATGACGCCGCGACGGTCGGCGAGCGGCAATGCCAGCTCGAAGCCTGGATCGAGGCGCCGAAGAATGGCCATGGGCTCGTGGTCGCGCCGGCCTGCGGCTTGACGGCGTCGACCGAGCTCGGCGTCGAACTCGCACGCAGCCGCGTGGCGGGCCAGACCGCGGAGGACGCGACGCTCGGCGTCAAGTGGGTCGCAGGCGAACTCGGCTGGACCGACTGGGCCTTGGGTGCCAAGGTCTATGCCAGTCGCGGCCGGGTTCGCCCCGGGCCCTGGCGACAGGGCGAGAGCGGCGCGCTGCTGCTCGCGAGCCGCGGCATCGCGGCGCAGTGGACGGTCCACGCCAACCTCGGCATCGCGCACCGGCCCGGCGCGGGACGCAGCGACGCGCTCGCCAAGCTGGCCGCGGTCTGGCAGCCGGCGCCGGCTTTCCTCGCCTTCGCGGAGATCGAGGCGCAGCAGCGCACGGCGACGACGCAGTCCGCCGGGCTGCGCTGGTGGATCGTGCCGGAGCGCCTCGGGCTGGACTTCACGGCATCACGGGACGTGGGCGTGCCCGACAGCCGGCGGTTCACGGCGGGCGTCGGGTGGTACGGCGTGTTCGGCCGGTGATGGGCGGCATCGCGGCACGGCCCGCGTGTCACGCGTCGCGGGGCGGTGCGGGCTCGTCGATCACCGCCGCGACCGCGGCCGCGCGCGCTGCGCGCACCGCCTCGCCGATGCGCGGGCCGCTGGCGCCGCGCGCGGCGGCGTCGGCGGCGATGCTCGCCGTGTCCACCGCCAGCGCCGCGGCCAGCGCGGCGTGCAGGCGAGGCGCCGGGGCATAGGGCCGGTCGGCGTGGCCGGCACGGCCGCGCGCATCGCATTCGCAGGCCAGCAGCACGCGCTCGAAGCGCTGCGGCTGGCGCAGCGCGTCGCAGCGCTCCAGCAGCC
>Ga0209968_1000210_pt1 | contig 10194 bp, 20 predicted proteins | sample InoplaM2AM_FD_187579 | JGI IMG/M metagenome (GOLD analysis project Ga0209968, IMG submission 187579) | Arabidopsis thaliana rhizosphere microbial communities from the Joint Genome Institute, USA, that affect carbon cycling - Inoculated... | ecosystem: Host-associated > Plants > Roots >... | reverse complement strand
GCCGCCCAGCCGGCGCTAGCCAGACCGACATCGGAAGTGGCAATTTCATAGAGTGAGAGGCCCCCGGCTGTGGCTGGCAGTGAGGTGAGCGAAATCAGGCTACAGGAGGCGAGGACCGACCTGATGAAACGAAGGAGAATTGGCTTTATGCGGATCTTTTTTGAAACGTGATGACGACAGACCTCGCTCATGAGGACAGCCACTTAGGGAGTGTTACCTTGTACCGAATCATTCATCTGTTGTCCAGTCGTACTCCGAGGTCACATCAGAAGCACCCAGATCGTAAAATTTTCTCCATCCTCAACCGCACACTCGCTTCATGATGACGATGCTGTGGCCTTGAGATGGTTAACGGAAAACATGCTCTGTCCAAGAAATGAGCTTCCGAAGAGCGGCAGGGTGTCAAAACAGGTGTGAAGAGCTGGTTCCTATGCGGAAACAAAGGGGATTGAAAAGGTCTGGTTTCCCCAACGGGATTGGAGGACTTTTGCAAAGGCTTGACTGGCTCCTGGAGCATACCCTTTAAGGGAGTCGTGAATGCCGCCTGACCTGCGTTTTACGACCATTCAATCACCAAAACTAAGGGTGCGCGTAACATCCCGTTGCAGAGTATTTCGTCTATGTCAGCTCCGCACCTGCCCCCAAGGGGACGGGGCCCTCCCGATAGAGAGACCCGTCCACCTCAGCGGGAGCGCCGTGCGGAGTCGCGGCGCCACCCACAAAGGAAGAGAATCAGGCTCCGAACTATTGCGGTTGTCATTGATCTTCATCACGCCCCACCTCGACCGGCTACTTCTGCTGGATCTTCCCCTCAAGGCCACGAGCACAGCGAAAGCCTGTGCCATGGGTCTGTAGCGCAAATCCCCCCCGACCTCTTGCTGATGTCGTAATATCGGCCATCGGGCTGTGCCAGGACCCGCCGCGAATCGATCGGACCACTCCCCTCTTGTCAGGGCCCAGGGGGCTCTCATCCGGCGCATGCTTGTAGTAGTCCGGATCGTACCAATCGGAGACCCACTCTCTGGCATTGCCGGCCATATCTTTCACCCCATAAGGCGAGTCTCCATCAGGCAACGATCCGACTGGATACAATGTCCTTTCGTCCTCCCACTCCCGGTCAAAGTTTGCCCGCTTCGAAGTGGCTGGCTCATTGCCCCACGGAAATAGACGGCCATCCGTACCACGAGCGGCCTTTTCCCATTCCGCTTCCGTTGGCAGCCGCTTCTTCGCCCAAGCGCAATAGGCCTTGGCGTCGTACCACGTCGTTTGCACGACAGGGAGCTGCTCAATGCCGTTCGCAGACAGTAGCGGGCCTGTACCATAGGGATTCGGAGGGTTTCGATGGCCGGTGGTCGTGACGAACGCCATATACCGTTCATTCGTTACTTCGACTTGATCGATCGCAAACGCCTCGAGATACACGGATCGTTGCGGCCACTCATCGGCTCGACCCTTTCCTTCTGGATTGCCCATTAAGAATTTTCCGGCTGGAATCGTCACCATGGGAACTGGGTCAAGCTCTTTAGAAACCGCCGCTGGCGGCGCCGCCATCACCAGCGACTGCGCGACAGCACAGGCCGTGACGACCATCGCCGCGATCATTCCCCAGCGAATTGTTCTCCTCCTCGGAACTGGTGTCATTTCTTCTGCTCCTTGCTCCCCTCGATAGCTTGGGACGTATGGATTTTGATTTCACCGACAAGACGCTTCACCTGACGTCTATTCCCCCGCTCGGCAGCCTCTTGCGCCTGAGTGACGAGGGTTCTGGCTTCGTGCAGGTGCTGCTCGATTTCGGCCTGCAGAGCAGGGGAGGCGATTGTTCCACCTAATGCCGCGCGGTGATAGATCTCCCACGCACGATCAACATCGTGCTCGGTCTGATGGACCGCCTTCGCGCTTTCCGGGTGCAAATGGTAGGCCGGCTCTCCTTTATCCATCCCCATCATCGATGGCCCATGACCGACGTACACCATTTCTTTGGGGATCAACGATTCTTCTGCATGACTTGTCCAGGCCAGCATCGTCATGCTTATGACCAGGACCGTCAGCATCATGGTTTTTGCCACATTCATCACAATCCTTCCGTCACAAAGTCCGACCCGGGCGGGGGACGGTATCACCGGTTCACCCCCGCCCGGTCTGTCGGCTATTTATTCTTCATGCTCATGCTCTTCTTGATCAGATCGCGGGTCGCGAGATATTCCCTGTTGCCCGGCTCCGCAGCCAACGCTTTTTCGATAGAGGCCATCGCATCGGTGTTCTTCTCCGCCCCCATCGCGACCAATGCTTGAATGAAGGCATCGCGTCCTGCTTGCATGGCTTCGTCCGAAATCGTCTGCGCAGATTTCGCGCAGCGGAATCCGAGCCCAACTCCATAAGAGTTATTCTCCGGCTGATTCCAGAACCGGTGACTTGTGTGTAATGAAGTTTCCGGAGCGAGCCAGGACCCACCGCGCAGCACCTTGACCGGACCTTGATTGGCAAAGTTGTAGCCCTTCTCGGCACCGCGTGGATTCAGGGCAAGGCTCTCCTTATAGTGTTTCGGGTCATACCAATCCTCTACCCATTCGAAAACGTTCCCTGCCATGTTATAGACCCCGAATCCGCTCACTCCTTCGGGGTAGAAATCCACCGGCGTGGTATGGCCAACATTCTGCCCATAGTTGGCTTTCTTGGGATCATGCTTGTGACCCCATGGGTAATGATTGTCGCCTTCTGGACCTTTAGCCGCTCGCTCCCATTCCGCTTCCGTCGGAAGACGCTTGCCTTCCCACTTGCAGAATGCATTCGCGTCAGTCCAGCTCACGCCGACGACCGGCTGATTAGCCTTGCTGAGCCGTGGATCGTCCCAATAGGCCGGTGCCGGATGACCGGTGGCTTTCATAAATTCTTTGTACCGAGCGTTTGATGCTTCATACTTGTCGATCAAATACGCATCGAGCACGACCTGGTGCTTTCCTTCGTCTGAATGCTCGTTGCTACCCATAGTGAACTCTCCCTTGGGGATCGGCACCATGTCCTTGTCGCTACTCGGCTGGTCTGTCGCTGTTGCAATGGAGACGGCTCCTGCCATCAATATCACTCCCAATCCGACCTGAAGAACCGTTTGACTCCGCATCGGAAACCTCCTTGGTTTTGAAAACGAGATCACTCTAATGGTTGAGAACACTGCGTGAATTGTCAGTTCACTTGATTGTGCGGCACCAGACGCTGATATTCCTGGGCCGTGGCCTCGGCCATGTCGGCCGCCATCCCCATGGCTCGAGCCTTCTCCAGGGTACGCGTGACCTCTTCCTTTTCAGCCGCCCGGTGCATGGGTACCCGGCCTTCCAGTTCCAGCCTTCTGGCCTGATCACGTAAGACGGCCACCTGCTGGCGATACTCGAAGGCTCGATCCACCGCCTCTGTCGGAGTAACGAGTTTGACAGCTTCCCTGGAGGCCACGTTCGTGGCGGACCAATCGGCTGTACATCCCGTCATCGTCGCTGCGACAATTATGATGAGCCCATATGTCAACACTCTTGCTCTCATAGCGCCTACTCCTTCCCGGTTAGAGGTTGTGTTCGCTCAGCCTCTCTATTTGCCTAACTGCGATCCATTCCTGCCGAAGCCGCCGATTGCGCTGGATGACTGCATCGACGACTTCTCCACATTGCACGCAGCGTTTCGCTGCCAACGCTGGCTCGGCGGCGCTGTTTAGTAGATCGAAGCTGAAGTCACTCACCATGAGCCCCCCACACCTCGTGCACATCGATTCATGTGAAACAGCAGAAGACAGTGCGCGGTTCAGTAGCCGATCCATCCTCGTTCTTTCAGCCGAAGCTGTTGCCATAGCCACCTCTATGTTGTTTAATGTTTGTCGCATGTATGTCTAATGTATAAAGGCATTTGGTGCCTTATGTCAAGTGTTTTACATATAATATTTGACAAACATTGGACAGTGCAATACAATGGCCAAAATGACATGAATACGCATAGAATTCACATGGTTGCAAAAATTACAGGACTCTCGAAGGATGTCATTCGTATCTGGGAGAGGCGATATGGGCTTGTCAAACCTTCACGAAGCGCAAATCGTTATCGCGAATATAGCGACGAAGAGTTGGCACTACTCCGATTTGTGAAGGCTCAGATGGAACAAGGCGCAACAATCGGTTCACTCGCAGCAGAGGGACGCGAGTCACTCGTCGCACGCATGCAGGCCACAACACCGCTTTCTGCGGAAGAACAGAAACCTCATGACCGTCTGGTAGATGATTTGATTGGATCGCTTGACCCGCTCGATAAAGCGGGGTTCGAGCGCAAGCTCAACGGCGCCGTGGCTGTCATTCCGTTTGACGAAGCCGTCCAACGGATTTTATTCCCACTGCAACGACGTATTGGCGACCTGTGGCACGAAGGTCGATTGAATGTTGCCGTCGAACACTACGTGACGAAGCTCGTCCAACAAAAGTTGTTCTCAGTGATGAACCAGCTCCCGGTCAACGAATTCGGCCCGCGAATTCTGATCGCTTGCCCCGAAGGAGAGTCGCACGAGATTGGCGCACAAGCCGTGGCCTACATCGCCGCAACAAGAGGTTGCCAGGTTTATTACCTCGGTCCTGACCTTCCCAGTTCAAACCTCGTTGCGTTCTGCGAGCAAATCAAGCCCGATTTGGTACTTCTCTCGCTCACCGAGGCGAAACCGGAGGCCGCCACGCTCCAACAACTCAAGGAGCTAGAACCTCTTGCCACCCGCTGGTCTGTGGCCATAGGGGGCCAAGGTGCTCGGGCGATTGGCGAGCTCCTTCGTGAGACCAGGATCGAACTGCTTGATGATCTCACCGCACTGCACAGTCGCCTGATGATTCTCCTCTCAACTCGCATGTTGAGCTCGCGCACCTGATCAAGAACTCGCACAGCTGCATGATATGATATGTGATGTGTCGTTCATCCGGCGAAAGAGCGCAGATGCCTATAGTCTTTTCACAGACCGCGTCAGCCCCGGTGTTGACCTGCGGGTTGTTAGTTCGCTTCCACTTGAGGGGCCCTTGAACGACCACGACTTCAATTGACACTATCTTGAAGGATGCTCCTGACATGGCTCCAGACAGGGCTGAGTTGTCCTGTCCTGGTAGCAGCGTGGTAGCAAAGGCAGATTAATAAGGCGCACGCCTGTCCCCTTGAGAGGCGTAGGAGCTAATTCTAGGAGTGCGGTGTCAATGAATGAATAAGAAGAATAGGAGAAAAGTACGTGTAATTAGGGTATGGCTTGAACACCTATCGCGAGCAGACGCGAGCCAAATTCCCTCCCCTGTTGCCCTGGATTTCTTTACCTAGTAAACACAACTATACTGCCTATCCTACTAGAACTCCAGGAGGGTCTACGCCATGCGCCTTGCAGAGGATGTACAAAAGTTCGCAGGTGCCTGTGAGCGACTTCTGGCGACGGCGGCAATCAGCAACCGAACGTTGACAGAAGACGAAGCGAGAATTATCCAGTATTACTGCAAGGAGGTGGCGGAGAAGCTGTTCCCGCCATCGGTACCTAGTCAGTGCGATTCATAGAGTCAGCAGATCGGTGTCGGCCTGCTTATCTGAGTGATGATCGGCAAAGCGTGTTGCACATTGCACTAGGCGAACCTTCATCAAACCGTAGACGGAGGTGATACGTGTCTACGACCCTTGGGAGGGCCAACAGGCGGAATCGCCTGTACTAAGGCGGGCTACGTAGTATGGCTGGTGTCCCCAATAGGAACATGGCCTTTCAATACCGCATCTCGCCCACCTCGTCATCCCGTTTTTCCGGGGCAATCAAGATGGCAGCTTAAGCAAGGCGTACGTTCAATTCGTATCGGGGGCACCCGAAAAAGGAAGTCCGTGACCCCTTGCCCACACAGGGTGTAGGGGTCACGGACGGGTAGTTTCCGGTCTACGGTCTAGTACACCAAGGGAATCTGTTGAGCCATTTCATACTTGATCAGCGACCGGATCTTGCTTTCGATCTGAATGTAGCGGGCGACCTTGGTGGCCGGCAGGACCTTCTCAAGCTGTTCGGCATAGGTATGCTTCAGCTTGATTTCCTGGTCTTCGACCGACAGGGCCTCGCCGAGGAGTTTCTTTGCCTTATCGTTCGGGATCGTCCCCTTATTGAACGTTTCCGCGTACTCTCTAATGGTCGTGCCGAGTTGCTTGTTCACGCCCGCAAGGTCCTTCTGATAGGACTCATAGATAGGCCAGAACTGCTTGGCTTCGGCGTCTGACAGTTCCATATTGTTGGCCACCAGGAGTTTCTTATCCGCCTTGAGCTTCTGCTTCAAGATCTCCATGTTGGTGTCCGCCGCTGTGGGATCTGCCGCCGTCTGGTCCGCAAAAGCCGACCCGGCCAGGAGCATGGCTCCGGTAAGAAAACACGCAATCAGTTTATACATGGGACACATCCTTTCTGATGTGGGTTAAGTTAGTGACGCCGTGAAGAAGCGAAATCGAATGCCGTCGGGGGGGGTCTGCTTCAGTTCAAGCGATTGTCATTCATAGCATTGTTGACGAACCTGTGAAACTGTCACAATTGACAGGGGGGATAGGAACGTACCCCTTTCAATGCCGCATCTGAATCCCGTTCTCAGAGGAAGAGTAAGAGGTCTCTGCTACCTGACAGCTACCGTTCAAGAGATGGAAGGCTTGAGATCCCCCGCATGGCCCTGGCTTGCACGAGAAAACGGCTCGGAGCCTCCGAACATGATCTGTGGCAGATGGTTGCGTGAGCTTTCTCGGAGATACGTAGTTCTGCCTGGTGCCCCCAACGGGAGACGCAGCCAGGACTACTTGAAACCCGCACCAGGAGCCACTTCGCAAGAAACCGTAGCAGTTGACTTGCCTGAAACTGTAGCTCTCTCCGAGCTCCTTTGACAATCCCCTCCTTCATGTAGGAAACGTAGCCAACAACCACGCTTTCAACCGAAGGAGTGTATCCATGAAACACGCCAAATCGGTTCTGTGGGGCTTGTTTGCTTCCTTATCATTGATTTTCGGGGTTACAGCCGCTGCGGCTGGGCAGGAGGACGGCTCATCCTCCTGGGACCGCAACTTGGGTCTCAGGTCGGTCACTAGGGGTACTTGATCTAGGGGACTTTCCGGCGTCATACTTTACCCGTCTTTTTATTCTTCTCATTCCGCCATCTTTCATCAAAGCTAACTTCTTGAAAGGGTGGTGGACTGTGTTGAATCTCCGGCCAGAATTACTCGACTTCACCCGTGCCTGTGAACGTCTACTAACAAAAGAAGTGGCGCTGACGGAGGATGAGCGCGACCTGCTCGAATACTACGTCAATGACATGGCGCGAGAATTCCTCCGAGACAGGTCCACTGTCAGCAACCCTCCGCAGACACCTCAGACAGTGTAAAGAGAGATTTTGTCTAGCCACAGCAGGTCTGCGGCCTTCTCGTCGATGTCTGCCACCGCTCTTTGTATCGAGCCATACAATTCAACCACTGCGTTCTTCTTCGGCTACCGTTTCCTGCTGGAGCCTAGGAGAAGTTATTTGCGTGGTGTATTGTTCTTCGCCAGCCATGGAATCCATGACGTGTCGGCGACGGGCGAGAATTCCTTATTTTGGCGAGTGACCGGAGGCCGGTGTGGTTTAGCTTTCCATCCTCTCCCTCTTGATGCCGCCGCTCTTTGTATCGCGTCATGCAATTCAACTACAGCGTTCTTCTTATCCACGGAAGCCTCCGCTTTTCGCGGTCAGTTAGAAGAGCCGAAGGTTAGAGATTTCGCTGATTCTCAGGTCCATGTGCGGCCTTGTCTTGTGCCTGGTGGCCGATCCTGCTCAGAGGAGAGGTAGACACCGCACACCGTACAAACTACCTCTGCGGTGAACAAGCCGCCTTTACGTTCTAACTCAAAAATGCAGACGTGTTTACTATACTGAGGTTGATTACTCCGAGGAGTGTTCAACATAGGGCGACCGCCTTTCTTTCGCAGTGTCGGCGGTCAGGCGTTCCAGGAGGCCGTCGGCAATTGTGTAGGTAGGTTGTCAGAGCTAGGCTCTTTAGAATGCTGAGTCATGTTGGTTCAGTCATGGAACCAAGGCCAGGGCCGATTTCTGGTCGGTCTACGGCCTTCCCATCGATGCCTGCCACCGCTCTTTGTATCGCGTCATACAATTCACTCACAGCGTTCTTCTTATCCACGACTTCGAAAGCCCCCGCTTTTTTCATGGAATATGACGTGTAATCCTTCAGCTCGCGCGTGAGTCCTACGACGGCAATCTGCGGATACTGGGCCTTGATGAGTCGGGTCGCTGCAATGCCGTCCATCTTCGGCATGATGACGTCCATCACGACGACTGTCGGCTGAACCTTTTCTATGCACACAAGAACCTCCGAACCATCACTCGCTTCACCAACCACTTCGATGCTGGGATAGGCTTCCAAGGTACAGCGCAGCCCGTGCCATACCATGGCATGGTCATCTACCAGTAACACACGAATCGATCGGGCTTTGGGATGTGAGGTGGAAATGACGACCGCCTTTCACAGGATCGCGGCGGTCGTGGCCTTCCAAGGAGGCCGCACGCAGTGGTGTGTGGGAGTTGAATCCAATGTGACGGAATTACAGGCCGACGTCAAGTGATTAGATCCTGAAGTGTAGAGATAGGTGATCATGCAGAAGGTGTTAACCATCGTTATGGCCCGGCGAAACTATAGTTTCCTCTAGTGCCACCACTTATTAGTCAGGTGTATGCCTCACAATAGAGGAAACACGAGAGGAAACACCTTGTCAGACGGTGCTGGAACGAAGTTATGACGACATCAGAAGCGGTTCGATTACAAAAACGGTGGAAACTTTTGAAGTTTCAAATGAAATGCCAACATAGGGTGCAGGTAGTAGAACGGAGCGATAAAGGATATCTAACCGGCAAGTATGTATGCACTGCTTGCGGCGAAGTGATGATGCCAACGATCTCCTCAACTGAAGGACACGAATCGAAGCGGCGTCTGAGCAAGGCGTTGGCCCAGCACCCACTGATCCTCTTGGATCAGCAATTACAGCGCGCGGTCAACAACGACAACCTTGCCACGCGAAGACAGGTGCTAGGTTTAAAGAAAATCTATGCTGGAATGCGATTTCTGTCATCTCGATGAGTCCCGCAAGACCAGTCATTACCAGCTGAAAAGGTCGTGCCTGCCAATCCTCTCTTAGTGCCGGTTTCCAGTTGTTCCGGCTCACACAGGAACATCAAGAAAGTCCTTTCAGGAATACACCTTTTCCCGAGGATGACAACATGGTACAGGAGCGATGAGAGCCGGAGGATTTTGGGCTTTCATCACGAAAGATTGTGCCCAAACGCTTTTTCTGATGCAGCGAGATTATCAGATACAGGATGCGGGGACCGGCGGAAGGTAGTTCCCCAGCTAGGACATAAGTGGTTACCGTATCCCCATGGCGAACACGCCATAGAGGAGAGTCACTATGAACATTCCCAGCATTCCAAGAAATGCAAGATTGGCTTTTTCATGCGCCGATAGGGATGACTTCATGGTTTTCTCCGTTCAAGTTTGACCTGTCATAGTGGCGGTACCCGTCGTGACCAGTAGTTGTAGTCTAGCGGGCGACTCGCCCATTGTCTGTTCAATAGAGGACAGTCGGTCTAATAGCACGTATTTGGGAGCCGCAGTGTATCCAGTGTATTGATGTGCTGTGGGAGTTGATAGCTGGCGTGCGCCTTTTCTCAGAAGAATGGATTTCTAGCTGCTGCTATAAAACAAGCGAGGATAGACACCGCTTGGCCATTTCTTGCAGTAGTTTCCTCTCCTGTTCGGAAAACCCATTCCATGTAGGAGGCTCAAACGCATGCGCGTAGTGCCGCACAAGTTGCCTGGATTCAAAAAGAGGTACAGCTGGAGGATGAAAGAGCGTTCAGGGGAAGGAATGGTGTTACTGGTCCTGAACCCGATGTATCAGGACATTGGCGGCAAATTCAGCCGCATAGAATTCAAGAGACTCCAACTCTTCTTTTGAGAAGGGAGGAGTGGTGCTTGTTAACGCATCCGCGAAAAGATGCTCGCAAGCAGTGAGATAGTCTTTAACCTCTTTGCGGAGGGGCGGAAGTGCAGGGTGAGACATCATCTAGCGCAATTCGGAACTATCTGTCCGGCGGCTGGGGCCTCGAGGCCGTCGGCAGTTGTGGATGTGTGGGTGCCTACTCCCGG
>Ga0209968_1000209_pt1 | contig 10195 bp, 10 predicted proteins | sample InoplaM2AM_FD_187579 | JGI IMG/M metagenome (GOLD analysis project Ga0209968, IMG submission 187579) | Arabidopsis thaliana rhizosphere microbial communities from the Joint Genome Institute, USA, that affect carbon cycling - Inoculated... | ecosystem: Host-associated > Plants > Roots >... | reverse complement strand
TCGCCACCGAGACCATCGAGTCGCTCGGCTTCCGGGTGAAGCCGGGCGCGCACGTCTCGGATCGCGACGGCTATCTGGCCGGGACCGACGCGGGACGGGCCGCCGATCTCAACGCGATGTTCGCGGACGAGTCGGTGGACGCCATCTGGTGCGTGCGCGGCGGCTACGGCGCCTCGCGCCTGCTGCCCGCGCTCGATTTCACGCTCATGCAGCGAGCGCCCAAGGCGCTGATCGGCTACAGCGACATCACCGCGCTGCACATGGCCATCCAGCGACACGCCGGGCTGGTCACCTTCCACGGCCCCGTCGCCTTCCGGTCCTTCACGTCCTACACGGTGGACGCGCTGCGGTCAGCGCTGTGGGCGCCGGAGGCGCCGATCCGGCTCGCCGCGCCGCCGCCCTTCGAGAAGCGCGAGGGGCAGGTTGACTGGGACAACCGCGTGACCACGCTCGTGCCGGGTCGAGCCCGCGGACGGCTGCTCGGCGGCAACCTGTGCCTGATGTCGCACCTGGTCGGCACGCCCTATCTGCCCGACCTGCGGGGCGGCATCCTATTCCTGGAGGACGTCGAGGAGGCGTACTACCGCATCGACCGGATGCTCACCCAGCTCTGGCTGTCCGGCGCGCTCGCCGGTGTCGCGGGCGTCGCCTTCGGTAAGTTCACCCAGTGCGACCCCTCGCCGTTCTTCCTGCAGAACCGCCCGCTGGAGGAGATCCTGGCCGAGCGCTTCCGGGCCCTCGGAATTCCCGCGGTGAGCGGCCTGATGATCGGCCACGTCGACGATCAGGCCACCGTGCCGGTGGGCTGCCTGGCCGAGCTGGACGCCGACGCGGGGACCCTCACCCTGCTCGAGCCGGGAGTGACCTAGGGCCCCGACCGCTCGAGAGGCCCAAGCCGCCCAGCTCGCCGGATGTCGGAACGCCGTGGAAACGGCGGGCGTGCTGGTGGCGTCCTGGGAATGCTACGGGAGCGAGTGGAACCGGAGGAGGCGAAGCGGGGGACTACAGGGACGACGGGTCTTCGGGCTCTTGCTCTTCCTCGGGAGCGGGCGCGATCTCCTCGGGAGCCGGGGCCAGCAGCCAGCCGGCCACCTCGTACAGCGTAGTCGGATGCGGATCCCCGGTCGTGGCGAACAGGTCCTGCGCCTCGGTCAGGCTCATCACGCACACGTCGGAGGCCGGACGCCCTTCGCGCGCCTTGCGCATGAGCTGGGCCTGCTTGGGAGTCGTCACCAGCCACAGCATCGCGCCCGGCAGATAGTCGACCCGCACCGCCAGCACATCACCGTGCTCGAGGAGGCTCTCGTAGAACTCCCGACCGCGCCGGGACAGCGTCCGGTGGTGTCTCAGAACCTCCTGCAGGGTCACCACGCTCGGGGTCATCACGGCTTGTGACAGGCAGCAAACCGCGCGCCACGAAATGAGCCCCATGAATCCGAATAGTTACAGGACAGCTTCCCGAACGGGCTCGCGCGGGATTGTCACCGAGGGTGCCGCAGAATGCCAGCCACGAAAGCCGACGGAAAGCACGACGGCGCGGCCCAGGTCTGCCGAGCCGCAGGGTCCCTAGTCGGCCGACTTCGCGCGCCCGGAAGCGGGCGCGGGCTGTCGGAACAGGTAGCGGTTGACGGTGACCGTGGCCGCCACATACCCCGGCTCCACATGCTCGATGCGGCATCGGAGGATCGCGTGCAGCCGCGGGAGCGCGTGGAACGGGATCGCCGGGTAGGCATGATGCTCGGCGTGGTACGGCATGTTCCAGGCGAAGAGGCGGACGAGGGTCACGCTGAGCGTGGTCCGCGTGTTCTCCAGGCAATCCCGGGTGGCGCCGCAGCCGGTGTGCTCGGCGAGGAGATACGGACGGAGGAACGCCTGGCCAAGAATCCACGGGGCGATCCAGACCAGCAGAGCGACGGCAGTGCCGGACATCACCGATGCGGCGGCCGCCAGCGCATACCCGAGCAGGTAGAGGTGCGCCTCGATCACGAGCGGGCCGCGCTCCGACGGGGCCATCCATGGCCGGTCGGCGATACCGGCGGCGAGGCGCAGGATGTCGCCGACCCGACGGATCGCGTTCGGGATCCCGGTGAGCACGAGCACATAGGCGACCGGCGAGGCCGGCTTCGGAAAGTACAGCTCGGGATCCCGCGACGCATCCTGCGTGTGCCGGTGGTGCTCCCAGTGGTAGACGCGATAGTTCCGGTACGGCCAGAACGTGAGGAATCCGGCGAGGTGACCGACGAGCGCGTTCAGCCAGCGGGTCCGGAAGGCGGTCCGGTGCGCGCACTCGTGGAGCGCGCAGAAGGCGAACACCAGCACGTAGGCGTGCGCGACGAGCACGGGCAGGGCCCACAGGCTGCCGCGGAGCCTCCAGAGCAGGGCTCCGGTCACCGCGAGCGCGCCGAAGTGCCAGACCGCGCGCCCGATGGCGGGCCCGTTCGAGCGAGTCATCAGACGCCGCAGATCCTCGCGGGGAACGTGGTCCGCGGTGAAGCGGACGAACGTCTCGTCGTCCATGACGGCGAGACCTAGCCGAGCTCCCGCCCGAGCACGGTCAGGAACGAGTCCTGGGCCAGCTTGCGGGCCACCGTTCCCGCGAACGAGCCGGCAGCCGCCCCGATCAGCGGATTGGTCTGGAACTGCGACACTCCCTGCGTGCCGATCTCGACGCCGCGCATCGCCGCCGACTCCGTCATGGCCGCGAAGCCCCGGAACCAGGAGAGGAACTTGGTCGCGATCGCCGCCTTCTCCGCTTCCTGGGTCTTCCGTGCCCGCAGCGAGTCGGTCACGCCGCGGAAACGCTCGTTCAGGTCGCGACCGCTGTCGTACGCGCTCTCGACGATGACGCGAATGATGTCACGGATGTAGTGCTCGGCGGTCGGCTTGGAGAAGAGGCCCTTGACCTGCTGGACTCCCGCGGCCGCCGCGGCCTCCACGCCGCCTGCGAGCGTCACCTTCGACAGCGCGCTCCCGATGTCCGACAGATGCACCGGGGCCACGACGCTCGCCCCGTCGACGGTTCGGTAGCCGGCCGGCTTGAAGAAATAGTCCAGCAGGCCCCGCTCGACGCTCCGCGGGATCTCGATGACGTTGGCCAGCCCGCTGCCCTGCGCGGCGTTGACGAGGGTGGCGAACGGGAGAACGGTCCCCATGTCGCCGCCGATGAACGGCTGCAGCCTGGTCCACTCGCCCACGCTCGCGAACACGTCGGTCCGTCCCGGCTTCACCGACACCGCGTCGATCCGCGCGAAGAGCGCATCGCCGGCCTTGCGGATGCTCGCGGTATCCGCGGCGGCGACGAGGCTGGCGATCTCGTCCTCGAGATCCATCTGCTTGAAGAAGGCCAGCCGACCGCGCAGCGCGGTGCGGATCTTGCCGAGCAGCTCGCCGGGCCCGGGCCCGTCGGGCACCGTCGGCACCGCGCTGCTCACGATGTCGAGCAGGAAGCCCAGGGTGACCCGGGGCGGCCCGTCACCGGGAGCCTCGAGCTGCGCGACGAGCGTGTCCCCCGGCGACAGGGCGATCTTGAAGATCTCGACCGGGTTCCCGTTGGCCGTCTTGGCGAACACGTCCTTCAGGACCTGGCCCAGTCGATCGTGGATGAGAGCGGTCAGCGCGTTGGGCGTGCTCACCGTGGCACCTCCTGTCGTCCTGCGGGTCGGTGATCGACGAGAGATCTCGGGCGCCGACATCCGTCGGCCGAGAGCCAGAATGGCCCGCCGGCCCGAACCGGTCAAGCGACTTGGTGTGCCCACGACGCAATAAGGGCAGAAGACGGTTGACTGGCGCGCGGCGGTGATCGATTTTCGCAGGAGAACCGCATCCGGGGCGCGGGCCGGCGCGCTGGAGACGAAGGCGTCCGCGCGCCGGCGAGCGCGCGCGGAGGGGAAGGAGCCGACATGGAATTCGCGGGTTCGGGCAAGGCGCTATCGAGCGGCGGGATCGAGGCGGCGGCAGAGCGGCTCGGAGTGGACCCGGCGCGCATCTGGACCATCCTCCGCGTGGAGACCCGCGGCTGGGGATTCCTGTCCGACCGACGGCCGCAGATCCTGTTCGAGCGGCACTGGTTCCACAAGCAGACCAGCGGCGCGTTCAGCCAGCAGGCGCCCGATCTCAGCAGCGCCCGGGCGGGCGGCTACGGGCCCGGGGGCGCCCCGCAGTACGATCGGCTGATGCGGGCCATCACGCTGGACCGCCGTGCTGCCCTGCGGAGCACGTCGTGGGGTATCGGGCAGGTCATGGGCTTCCACGCCGAGTCGCTCGGCTATCCCGACGTCGAGACCATGGTGAAGGCCATGGTCGCCGACGAGGACGAGCAGCTGCGGGCGGTCGCCAGCTTCATCGTGGGCAAGGGCCTGCACCGGGCGCTCCAGCGCGAGGACTGGTCCGCCTTCGCGAAGGGATACAACGGCGCCGACTTCGCGAAGAACCACTACGACGAGAAGCTGCGTCACGAGCACGACGACCTCGTGGCCAACGGGCTGCCGGACCTGCGGCTCCGCAACGCCCAGATGCGCCTGCTGTTCCACGGACTCGACCCCGGCCCGATCGACGGCGAGCTGGGCAACCTCACGCGCGCCGCGCTGCGAAGCTTCCAGACGCAGGCCGGCCTGCCCGCCACCGGGGAGCTCGACGAGGCCACGCTCGCCCGGCTCGAGGCGTAGCGCATGGCGATCCCGCCGGCGATCCGGCACGTCGTGGTGCTGATGCTGGAGAACCAATCGTTCGATCGATTGCTCGGCTTCGTGCGGCTGGACGATGCGGCCCAGCGCCTCGACGGCCTGACCGGTGACGAGACGCTGCCGGTGACGGTCGGCGAGCCGGGCCGGATGATCCGCCTGGGGCGGGGCACCGCGCCGGCGCTCCACGTCACGGATCCGAATCCCGGGCATCAGTTCGAGGACATCGCGATGCAGGTCTTCGGGCGCGAGCACGTGCCCGATCCGCCCATCCCCACCATGGACGGGTTCCTCGCCAACTACGCGCGCCAGACCGATGACGACGACCGGCCGATCGGGCCCGACCGCGCGGCGACGGCCCTCGCCGGTCTCGACCCGGGCCTGGCCCCCGTCATCTCGACCCTCGCGCGACACTTCGTGGTCTGCGACCGCTGGTTCTCCTCGGTGCCCGGCCCCACGTGGCCGAATCGCTTCTTCGTTCACGCCGCGACCTCCAACGGCTACGTGGAGAGCCCGACCGACCTGCAGCAGCTGGCCGGCTTTCTGGGCAAGCGGTTCCGGATGCGGACGATCTTCGAGAACCTGATGGCGGCCGGACACACGTGGACGGTATACTTCGGCGATCACGCCCAGGCTTTCGGGATCAGCTCGCTGCACCGGTACGCGGATTCCAACTTCCGCCGCCTCGAGATGTTCGCCGCTGACGTGGCCGCGGACCGACTCCCCAGCTACGCGTTCCTGGAGCCCCCCTACATGGACGCGCCGGGCAATCCCGCGGCGGATCAGCATCCGCCCCATCATCTGCTCGACGGCGAGCGCCTGATCGCCCAGGTCTACGACACGCTGCGCGGCACCGAGGCGGTGTGGCGCAAGTCACTCCTGGTGCTGCTCTACGACGAGCACGGGGGCTACTTCGATCACGTGCCCCCGCCGGCGGCGATCCCCCCCGACGCGGCCTCGGCCACGAGCGAGAAGTTCCGCTTCGACCGGCTGGGCGTGCGGGTGCCCGCGGTGTTGATCTCGCCGTGGGTGCGCAAGGGGTGGGTGGATCATCAGGTCTACGATCACACTTCCCTGCTCGCCACCGTGAAGACCCTCTTCGGTCTGACCGGGTTCCTCACGCGACGGGACGCGGCGGCAAACGTGCTGAGCGACGCGAGCTTCCTGCCCGCTCCGCGGCTTCTCGACGACACGCCGGGGAACCTGACGCGCCTGGTCCCGGATCACGTGTCCACCCCATCCCGACCCGGGAGGCTCTCGGATCTCCAGCAGTCGCTCGTGGCGCTCCGCGCCGCCCTGCGCGCTGCTCGCGTGGGTGGTCCCGGTCTCGAGTCGGCGAGCGGTCCCCCGGCGCCGTAGCGCACGTCCTCGCACGCCAAGGAGCGTGACATGACCGATCGGATGTCGCGGCGACGTCGCCCGCGGTGGCTCGTGGCGCTGGCCATGCTGCTCGGCGGCTGCTTCGCCCAGGTGCAAGACCTGCCCCCGCTGACCGTGAAGCCCGCCTTCGCCCCCGTGCCCGAGGCCTCGCCCGACCTGCTCGTCGGGCTCGCGATCTCGGGCGGCGGCAGTCGCGCCGCCACCTTCGCGGCCGCCGTCCTGGAAGGGCTCGCCCGCATCCCGGTGAAGGACGCCGGCGGCCAGCGCAGCGTGCTGGAGCGCGTGCAGTACATCTCGAGCGTCTCCGGCGGCAGCCTCGCCACCGGCTACTTCGCGGCCCGCAAGCCGGGGCGCGCCGAGCCGATGCTGGGCAGCCAGGGGCGATTGTCGCCCACGTACGAGCGATTCTTCCGGGAGTACCGGGCCGCGATGCAGGACAACTTCGAGGCGGCCGCGGTCTGGCGTCAGCTGCTGCTCTTCCGCGCGTTCAATCCGACGAAGGCGGCGTATTCCTTCGCCGAGGTGTGGGACGAGCGCTTCCTGCACGGAATGACGTTCAGCCAGCTCTACGAGCGCGAGCGGGCCGGCGACAGCCCGCGGATCATCTTCAACGGGACCTCGTACAACTCGGGCCGCCGGTTCGCCCTCACCACCCTGCCCGCCGCCGACTTCGACTATGACTTCGTGGCCGGACTGCTCGAGGACCTGATCCGCCGATCGGACCGGGTGACCGCCGAGGGCAAGGCGATCATCCGCGCCAACCTGGAGCAAGCGCGCACCCAGTTCCTTCCCCTGACCTTCGAGCAGCTGGGCGCCGACCACCGCGAGCTCCCGATCTCCCTGGCCATGGTGTCCTCCGCGTCGTTTCCGCCCGCGGTGGGGCCGGTCACCTACGCGATCGACGGCCGGCCACCCTACGAGCACGTGGGCGACGGCGGCCTGTTCGACAACCTGGGCACCGAGTCGCTGGCCACCTTCTTCCTCAAGAAGATCCCGCGTGATTCGCCGAAGCGGGGCCTGATCATCGTCATCGACGCCGCGTTCCCGTTCGACGCCAATCAGGCGTTCCTCGACGGCAACCGGCGCGGGTTCCAGGTGTTCCGCAACGATCCCTCGCGCATCGTCGGCATCATGGAAGAGCGCGCCAACGCCTATCAGCTCATGCTGTGGGACGCCCTGCGCACCGAGGGCATCGTGTTGCCCGACTTCGCCAACCTGCGGGTCGAGGTGCTGCGTCACACCGAGCCGGACTGGGGCGTCTTCACGGATCTCCCGGAGGAGTGTCGGAGCGCCTTCACCGCCGACGTCACCGCCAAGGCGATCAAGGAGGCGGTGAGCCAGATCCCCACCCGCTTCCAGGTCTCCCCCTGCAACGCGGCCCTGATGAGCCAGGCCGCGCAGAAGGTGGTGGACCTGCACCGGCGGCGCATCGTGGAATTCCTGGAGCGGAGCCGCTGAGCGGCGCCCGCGCCTACTCGACGACCTGGTCGGCGCGGAACAGGACCGACTGCGGCACGGTCAGGCCGAGCGCCCGCGCGGTCCGCAGATTGATCACCAGCTCCACCTTGGTGGGCTCCTCCACCGGCAGATCGACGGGCTTCGCGTCCCGGAAGATCTTGTGCGCGAAGCTCGCGGCCTGGCGATACATCTGCTGTACAGCATCGGGAGCCCTTCGAACTGCAGATCGTAGGCGATCTGCGCGGCCCGCCGGGCCGCGTCCACGAAACCGACGTTGTAGCCGTGGACGAAGACGAGCGCCTCGGGCAGGACCCCGGTGCTCACCAGCTCGCGGACCCGGGCCACGAACTCGGCCCGCTCGAGCGAGACCGCCCCGAGGGCCAGCACGAACTTCTCGGGATCCTGGCGAAACTGCAGCTTCCACCACCGCGGCTTGTCGAGCGTCCCCTTGCGGTGATCGTCCGGGACGCTGACCTTGACGATCCCGAAGCTGAGCGCGGCCGGGTTCGCGCGATCGCCGGTGAAAAAGGGCGGCTGTCCAGGCTCGGCGGCCGGCGCGCGGTCGGTCGCGTAGAAAACGGGAATCTCGGAGCGCGGCTTCGCACGCGGGCCATTCGGAGCCCACGAGGGCGGGCAGGTCGGGCAGGATCTCCGCGAGCGACGCGATGAGCAGGTCAGCGTCGAGCATGCCGCCTCCCTTCCCGAGCGGCAGCCCGCGATGGCGGCGCGGCCACCATCGTCGACGACCGCCGGCGGTCAGATCGAGATTGCGCGCCCGCTCAGCGCGAGGTGAGCCGCTCGCGGGCCTCGTCGAGATCGGGCACGTTGCTGGCCGAGGCGGCCAGGAGCGGCGACTTGGTGACCTTCAGCGCGGCGGCCGCCGCCTCGTTCTCGGTGATCTTGGCCATCACCGCGTCGCGGGCTCGGTTGAAGTACTCGCGGTTGTTCGCGACGAACTCGCGCGAGGTGCGCAGACCGGTGAGGTAGCCGTTGATCTCCGGCACCACGTAGCGCGCCACCATGTCCCAGCTGCGCATCGTGTTCTCCGGGTTGGCCCAGTCGTGCACGAATCCAACCACGGTGCCGAATCCCCCGGAGCGCTCGAGGACCGACTTGATCCGCTCCACCAGATCGTCCGGGGTGCCGATGGTAGCGACCGCGCCGGGGGCGAAGGCGGTCTTGTCCACCGCCTCGTCGGGGTCGGTGAACGGACGCGCCCCCGGCCGCTGCAGCGTCGCGGTGATGTACTCGTTGTGGTGGCGGAGCAGGCCGTCGCGAGCCTCGGCCCGCGCCTTCTCGCGCGTCTCCGCCACGTGCCAGCTCAGCAGCACGCGCCAGTTCTTGCGGTCGACGGTCTGGCCGTGCTTGGCCGCCGCGTCTTCCGCGAAGCCCCACTGGGTGGGCAGCGCGTTGAGGCCCTCCTCGGAGAGCGATCCGATCGAGATGATGCCGATCCCGTGCTTGCCGGCGAGCGTCATGCCCGAGGGGCTGATCTGCGAGGCGACCGCGCACGGCATCTCCTCCTGCAGGGGCAGCAGCTGCAGCTTGGCGTCCTGCAGCGTGAACCAGTCCGACTTCATGGTGACGCGCTCGCCGCGGAACAGCCGACGGATGGCGCCGATGGCCTCGTCCTGGCGGTCGCGGAGGAGCATCGGGTCGATCGCGAGGGTGTGCGCGTCGGAGGCGAGGGCGCCCGGACCGGAGCCGAAGATGGCGCGACCGCCGGTCATGTGGTCCAGCTGGACCATGCGCTGGGCCACGTTGAACGGATGGTGATAGGGCAGCGACACCACGCCGGTGGCGAGCTTGATGCGCCGGGTGCGCTCGCCCGCCGCGGCCAGGAACATCTCGGGCGAGGCGATCATCTCCCAGCCGCTGGAATGGTGCTCCCCGCACCAGAACTCCTCGTACCCCAGCGTGTCCAGGTGCTGGACGAGGTCGAGGTCCCGGCGGAACTGCAGCATGGGATGCTCGCCGATCGGATGGTGGGGGGCGAGGAAGGCGCCGAAGTTCAGACGGGGCATGAGCGGATCTCCTGGTCGATCAGGGTGAGTGCCCCCCAACGGTACCATCGCTCGCCGAGCGTCGGCCACCTCGCCCGGGGCGCACCGGCCTCACGCCACCATCACCGCGCCCGCCGCGTCCCAGACCGCGGGCAGCCCGCCGGCCGCGATGAGCACCCGCGCGGTGTCCGACGGGCTCGGCTGGCAGCGGCCCCACTGGAAGTGCGGCAAGTCGCGCTGCTTCCACTCCCCGCCCCAGCGGCACCCGAACTTGGTCAACTACTCGGCGACCCGGGCGAACCACTCCTCGGGCTGGTCCCAGGCCTTCGACTTCGAGATCACGTCGACCGCCAGCCCGTACCCGTGCCAGCTCTGCAGGTTGGTGGGCGCGTTGGTCACCGGCTTGATGGGGGGCACGACGGTGCGGCCGCGCGCGTAGTAGAGCGCCTGCAGCTCCGGCGAGCGGTACGCCTCGTACACGTAGGCGTCCAGCCCGCGCGCCTGACAGTCGGCGATGGCGCGCTCCACCGCGACCCGGAAGACCGGGGCGAGCAGGGCAAGGTCGCGGCTCACCGTCGGTGCCGCGTCGGCCGTGCCCGCGCTCATATCACGCCCTGCTTGGGGTCGCCGTGGGCCCACTCGTGCGCGTGGATCGGCGGGACCGGCGCGGGAGCG
>Ga0209968_1000205_pt1 | contig 10313 bp, 9 predicted proteins | sample InoplaM2AM_FD_187579 | JGI IMG/M metagenome (GOLD analysis project Ga0209968, IMG submission 187579) | Arabidopsis thaliana rhizosphere microbial communities from the Joint Genome Institute, USA, that affect carbon cycling - Inoculated... | ecosystem: Host-associated > Plants > Roots >... | reverse complement strand
AAACCTGCGCGAGCTGGCCGACCGGGTCATCGACACGTCCCAGATCACGGTTCACGAGCTGCGCCAGCGCTTGGTGGAGCTCTACGGCGAGGCGGCCGCGCCGGGACTCAGCGTCAATCTCCTGTCCTTCGGCTACAAGTTCGGCGTGCCCTACGAGGCGGATCTCCTGTTCGACTGCCGGTTCCTGCCGAATCCGTTCTTCGTCGACGGGCTGAAGGCGCAGGACGGACGGTCGCCCGCGGTGCGCCGCTTCGTTGACCAGCAGCGCCAGCATGGCCTGGTGGCCACGGTGCACGCCGTCGAAGTTGCCGACCGTGACCGCGGCCGGGGGGCCGCTGCGGCTCAGGCCGCGGAGGATGCGCATGCCGCGATTATCGCGGCCGCCGGTCAGGGGTAGCCGGCCAGCAGCGCATCCATCCACGGCCCCATCCTGGCGCCGATCTTCTTGTAGCCGGCCGGGTTGGGATGGATCTCGTTGACCCAGTCGCCCGAGTCGCCGGCGGCCTGCGGGTCGGAGGGCGTCAGGCCGCCGTCCTTTGCCGAGTCGAACACATGGACCTGCGGCAGCGCGTCGGCGCTGCCCGAGGCACCGTCCAGCGACAGCAGCAGCGCGCGCAGCCGCTCGAACAGCGCGGCGGCGAGGCCCTGGCGCTCGCCGCTCGGAATCGCGTAGGCGCGCAGCGCCGGGTAGAGCCAGCCCTCGGCCGCGCCCACGGTGCCCGAGGGCCGCACCACCGGCACGTGGTAGGTGTGCAGGCAGATCGGCCGGCCGGCGCTCTGGCCCTGATCGCGCGCCGCGACCAGCGCGCGGAAGTTCGTCTTCAGGTAGCCGGCCAGCAGCGCCCAGCCCGGTTCGCTGATGTAGCGCTCGGGACCGGCGACGCCGGGCTGGACCGCGGCCGCCTCGGCCGGCGTGAGCAGCAGCCGCTCGGCCAAGGTCGCGGCGCTGCCGTCGCGGCGCAGCGGCCGCAGCTGGGCCGCGGCGATCAGGTCGTTGCCGCCGGCCGAGACCAGGATCGCCTCCCAGTAGCGGCCGATCGTCGGGTGGCGCAGCAACTGGTCGAACTGACTCCCGTGGGCAAGGCCGTCGACCATGTGCACCAGCTCGTCGCCGGGGTAGGCGCAGCTGATGATGATGTGCTGCTGCGCGAACACCAGCTCCTTGAGCAGGTTGGAGTTCTTCAGCGGACTGAGCCGCCCGATCGTGAACCAGGAGTCGCCCTCGGCGAGGAAGCGCCGGCCGTACTGCGACAGTGGCGGTGGCAGGCCGGCCGACAGGTCGTCGGCGGTGAATACGTCGGGCTTCATCGGGCGCTCCTTGTCCAGTCGGGCGCCTCGATGCTAGCGAGCGGCGCCGCGCCCGCGGGGACTTCGTTCTAGGGTCTCAGGCGGTCCGCGCGGCGCCGGCGATGACGTCGTAGAAGGCACGCACCATGCGCATTTCCTGGCGCTCAGCCAGGCAGACCACGTGGGCGTAGGTCTTGACCTGCGCGTCGCTGATGCGCACCGCGTGCAGGCCGGGCCCGGGGACGTACTCGACCTCGGACACCGCCGCGATGCCGAGACCCTGCACGACCGCCTCGCGGATGATCTCGCGGCTGCCGATCTCCATCACGACGTCGGGCTCGACCTGGGCCGCCTTCAGCGCCGCCTCGAGCGCCTTGCGCGTCGTCGAGCCCGACTCGCGCACCAGCAGGCGCTCGCCCTGCAGTTCGGCGCTGCGGATGCTGCGGCGCTTCGCGAAGCGGTGGGCGCTGGAGCAGAACACCAGCACCGGGTGCTCGCTGAAGGGCACCGATACGAAGCGCTTGTCGCGGAACACCTGCGCCAGCACGCCGACGTCGGCCCGGTAGTCGAGCAAGCGGTCGAGCACGTCCTGCGAGTTCCCGGTGCTGACCGAGATCTTCACGCCCGGGTAGCGTTGGTTGAAGGCGGCGAGCATCTTCGTCACGTGCGACGGGCCGACGGCGGCGACGCGCAGGTGGCCGGAGCGCAGCTCGCCGACGTCGCCGAGCAGCTGGATCGCGTCCGCCTCGAGGCTGAAGATCTGCCGCGACAGGTGCAGCAGCCGCTCGCCGATCTCGGTGGGCCGCACGCGCCGACCGGTGCGATGGAACAACTCCACCTTGTACAGCTCCTCGAGCTGCCGGACCTGGGTGGTCACGGTGGGCTGGCTGACGTGCAGCTTCTCGGCGGCGCGCGTGAAGCTGCCCTCGGTGGCCACCGCATGGAATGAACGCAGTTGTGTCAGTCGCATGACGAGGTGACTCGTGCTTTCCCGCGCAAACTATAGAGGCGCTGAATGGATCGCTGCCAACTTTTGTATTGGTCGGATCAACCGGCTGTCGCCGAGAGTCGCCGCTCCTCGCACTTCACAGGAGACCGGCATGACGACGATTCGGTGGGCCCCGTGCCTGCTTGCCCTCTGCTTTGCGGCTTTCGCTGCCCGCGCCGACGCGGCGGCGCTCGACGCCTTCGACCTGACGCCGAACGCGGCGATTCCCGGCTACAACGTCCAGCAACTCGCCAATGTCACGCCAGAGATGTGCGCGGCAGCATGCCAGGACAGCACGCGGCGCGGTTGGTGCAAGTCGTTCGATTACCACAAGGCCGTGCAACGCTGCGACTTGAGCGACAAGCGGGCGGGCGATGTCGGCGGGCTCAAGACCGACTACGCGGGCAATCCGTACGACCACTACAGCCTCAAGCCGACCGCGCTGGAGGGCTTCGTGCGCACCCCGAACGCCGCGATCTCCGGCTACAACGTCGAGGCCCTGCTGAACGTGGCGCCGGCCGACTGCGCCGCGGCCTGCACCGATGGCGCCCGCTCGGCGTGGTGCAAGTCGTTCGATTACCACAAGAGCGGCCTGCGCTGCGACCTCAGCGACAAGCGCGCCACCGACGTCGCGGGACTGAAGACCGACTACGCGGGCAACCCCTACGACCACTATTCGCTGCCGCCGCCGAACGGCATCGCCAACCCGATCCCCGGCAACAAGCGCGTGCTGCTGATCGGCATCGACGGCCTGCGCGGCGACGCCATCCATTGCAGCGGCTGCGTCGCGACGCCGGCGATGTCACGGCTGATCGACGGCGGCGCATTCCACAGCAACGTGCTCGCGGGCGGCACCCAGAGCACGTTCAGCGGCCCCGGCTGGGCCTCGGTGTTCACCGGCTTCTGGGCCGCCGACCATGGCGTCACCTCGAACGACATCGCGCTGCCGCTGCGCAAGCCGCACGTGTTCGACTTGATCAAGCAGGCGTACCCGGCCGCGACGGCCGCGGTGGTGGCTGACTGGGCCAACCTGACGCAGAACCTGCGGCCGGTCCACGCCGACTACGTGACCGTCAACGCCGCGAAGAACTCGCAGCAGGCGACCGACGCGGTGAAGCAGCTGCTCGCGCTGCAGCATCCGCCGACGTCGATCTTCTACTACCTGCACCGGGTCGATATCCACACGGCCAGCTACGACCCGTTCAACACGACCTACCGCAACGCGATCGCCGCCGAGGACGCGCAGATCGACCAGGTGCTGACGGCGCTGACGGCGCGCCCCGACTACGCGAACGAGGAGTGGCTGATCGTCGTCACGTCGGACCACGGCGGCATCAGCAGCGGGCACGGCGGGCAGAGCGCCGCGGAACGCCGGACGTTCGTGATCCTCAACAACAACTACCTGAACCCGTCGAAGCCGAGCTATTGCCGCGGCGACCTGACGGCGACGCCGCTCACGCAGGTGGACGGCACGACGCCCCACATCCTCGACTTCCTGCGCCTGCCCAATGCGACGGTCGGCCGCAAGCACCCGGCCTGCACCGGGTGACTTGCGCGTTAACCCACCCAAACTATTGAGCTGACGAATGCAAAGATCGAAAAACTTGAATTGGTCAAATGGATCGGCGACGACGAAAGTGGCTGCATGCGTCGCCCGTTCCACGCAAGGTGCGAGCTTCGAAACCCCGACCGAACCCTCTTCAGGAGACAAGACATGAAGTTGACCCGGCGAACCTTGATTGCCAGCGCACCGGCCCTGCTGGGTGCACCCCTGTTCGGCCTCGCATCGCCGGCCCGCGCTGCCGACGTGCTGACCGTCGGCCTGATCCCGTCGGAGGACTCGCGGGCCATGATCGCCAACAGCCAGGCGATGATGGACATGCTCTCCAAGTCGCTCGGCATGCCCGTGAAGCCCTTCGTCGCGGCCGACTACAACGGCGTGATCGAGGCGCTGCGCTCCAAGCGGCTGGACGTCGCCTACCTGGGGCCCTTCTCCTATGTCCTCGGCACCACGGTCGCCGACATCGAAGCCTTCGCGGTGGCCGAGACCAAGAAGGCCGGGCGCACCTCTTATCACTCGCTGGTCGTCGCCCACAAGGACAGCGGCATCAAGACCGTGGCCGACCTGAAGGGCAAGACCTTCGCCTTCGTCGACCCCAGTTCCACCTCGGGCCACCTGTTCCCGAAGGCCGGCCTCAAGAAGGCCGGCTTCGACACCGACAAGGATTTCGGCCGCGTGATCTTCTCCGGTTCGCACGACTCCAACGCGGTGGCGGTGCAGAACAAGAAGATCGAGGCGGTGGCGATCGCCGACCGCATCCTCGACGCGGCCATCGCCAAGGGCCTGGCCAAGCGCGAGGACCTGGTGGTGGTGTGGAAGTCCGACCCGATCCCCGAGTCGCCCACCGTCTGGCGCAAGGACCTCGACCCGGCGCTGAAGAAGCGCGTGCAGGCCGCCTTCCTCGAGGTCAAGAACATCCCCTGGTCCGACCAGGGCGAGTTGAACGGCTTTCACCCGACCAACGACGCGGCCTATGACGTGATCCGCGAGACGGCCAAGCAGCTCAACCTCGATCTGAGGAAGATGAAATGATCAAGATCCGCGGTCTGACCAAGCGCTACGGCGACTTCGAGGCCCTCAAGGGCATCGATCTCGACGTCGCGCCCGGCGAGTTCCTCGTCGTGCTCGGGCCTTCGGGCGCTGGGAAGTCGACGCTGCTGCGCTGCATCAACCGGCTCGCTGAGCCGACCCGCGGCGACATCCACATCGACGGCCAGCTCGTCAAGGCCGACGCCGCCAGCCTGCGCAAGCTGCGGCTGCAGGTGGCGATGATCTTCCAGCACTACAACGTCGTGCCGCGCCTGTCGGTGCTGAAGAACGTGCTGACCGGCCGGCTCGGTGCCGTGCCGTCGGTGCTGTCGTGGCTGCAGCTGTTCCCGCGCAAGGACGTGGCGATCGCCCGCGAATGCCTGCGGCGCGTGGAGCTGGAAGAGAAGGCCGAGCTGCGCACCGACACGCTCTCGGGCGGGCAGAAGCAGCGCGTCGGCATCGCCCGCGCGCTGGCCCAGCAGCCCAAGATCATCCTGGCCGACGAGCCGGTCGCCAGCCTCGACCCCAAGACCTCGCGCACGGTGCTGCAGTACCTGAAGCAGGCCAGCCGCGAGCTCGGCATCTCGGTCGTGTGCAACCTGCACCAGATCGAGTACGCCCGCGAGTTCGGCGAGCGCATCGTCGGCGTGTCGGCCGGCCGCATCGTCTTCGAAGGCGGCCCCGACGAGCTGACCGACGAGGTGCTGCAACGCATCTACCCCGGGCTCGACGACGGCCAGACGCCCGCGTCGTCGCCGGTGCGCGGCGACGTGCCCGCCCCGATGGTCCGCCACTTCACCCTCGAGGACGCATGATGAACATCGGTTCCTACTCCCTGCTGGTCGCCCGACCGGCCGGCCCCCTCGGCTGGTGGCCGCGTGCGGCCATCGGCGCGCTCACCGTCGGCGTGCTGTGGTGGGCCGCCAAGGGCAGCCAGGTCAGCTTCGGCGAGCTGGCCAAGGGCCTGCCCTGGATCGGCGACTTCCTGGCCCGCATGTTCCCGCCGAACTGGGCCTTCCTGAACAAGCTGGTCGTGCCGGCGATCGAGACGGTGCAGATCGCGATCTGGGGCACCTTGTTCGCGATCCTCCTCGCGGTGCCGTTCTGCTTCCTGGCGGCGCGCAACCTGACGCCGAACATGGCGGTGTTCCACGCCATGCGGCAGGTCTTCAACGTCACGCGCGGCATCAACGAGATCATCCTCGCGCTGATCTTCGTCGCCGCGGTCGGGCTCGGTCCCTTCCCCGGCGTGCTGGCGCTGGCGGTGCATGGCGCGGGCATGCTCGGCAAGTTCTTCTCCGAATCGATCGAGGAGATCGACCAGGGGCCGATCGAGGCGCTGCGTTCGACCGGCGCCGGGCCGATCCAGATCATCGTCTTCGGCGTGCTGCCGCAGGTGATCACGGCCTGGATCGCCGTCGTGCTGTACCGCTTCGAGACCAACCTGCGGCAGGCCACCGTGCTCGGCATGGTCGGCGCCGGCGGCATCGGTTTCGAGCTGGTGGGCAGCATGAAGCTGTTCCAGTACCAGGACACCGCGACCTGCATCCTCGTGATCATCGCGATGGTGATGGCCGCCGACTACGTCTCCACCCGGCTGCGCGCCTGGATCCAGAAGGGAGCCCGCTGATGGACAAGCGCGTCGAGCCGATCGAGGTCAACGGGCGGAAGTACGCGCGCCCGTCGGCGCCGGTCGTGGTGGTGTGCGTCGACGGCTGCGAGCCCGACTACATCACCCAGGCGATCCAGGCCGGCGTCGCGCCCTTCCTGCAGCGCATGCTGGCGCAGGGCAGCTCGCTGATCGGCGACTGCGTGGTGCCGAGCTTCACGAACCCGAACAACGTGTCGATCGTCACCGGCGTGCCGCCGGCGGTGCACGGGATCTGCGGCAACTATTTCTACGACGTGGCCAAGGACCGCGAAGTGATGATGAACGACCCCGAGTTCCTGCGGTCGCCGACCATCCTCGCGGCCTTCGCCGACGCCGGCGCGCGGGTGGCCGCCGTCACCGCGAAGGACAAGCTGCGCACGCTGCTCGGCCATCGCATGAAGGGCATCTGCTTCTCGGCCGAGAAGGCCGACCAGGCGACGATGGCCGACGGCGGCATCGACGACGTGCTGCAGCTGGTCGGCAGGCCGGTGCCGTCGGTGTATTCGGCCGAGCTGTCGGAGTTCGTCTTCGCCGCCGGCGTCAAGCTGCTGCAGACGCATCGGCCCGACCTGATGTACCTGTCGACCACCGACTACGTGCAGCACAAGTGCGCGCCGGGCACGCCGGAGGCCAACGCGTTCTACGCGATGCTCAGCGGCTACCTCGAGCAGCTCGACGCGCTCGGCGCGGTGATCGGCCTCACCGCCGACCACGGCATGAGCCCGAAGACCGATGCCGCCGGCCGACCGCGCGTGGTCTACCTGCAGCAGGAGCTGGACGACGCGCTCGGCGAAGGCCGGGCGCGCGTGATCCTGCCGATCACCGACCCCTATGTCGTGCACCACGGCGCGCTCGGCTCCTTCGCAACGGTCTACGTCGCCGACACCGCCGGCGCGCGCGATGCGCTGCTGGCCCTGCCCGGCGTCGAGCTGGTGCTGGGCCGCGAAGAGGCGGCGCGCCGCTTCGAGCTGGCAGCCGACCGCATCGGCGACCTGGTCGTCGTCGCCGACCACCTGACGGTGCTGGGCACCAGCGCGGCGCGTCATGACCTGAGCGGCCTGACGGTGCCGCTGCGTTCCCACGGCGGCCTGTCCGAGCAGAAGGTTCCGCTGCTGTTCAACCGGCCGCTGCACGGCGTGGCGACTGGCCGGCGGCTGCGCAATTTCGACGTGTTCGACCTGGCGTTGAACCACGCCAGTCCGGCACGCTAGAGGAAACCATGTCTCACGATTACTTCAACCCCGTACGCAGCGTCTATGGGGCCGGGGCCCTGTCGTCCCTGCCCGAGCTGCTGGCCGGCCGCCGCGCGCTGCTGGTGACCTTCCCCGAGGCGCGCGCGCTGGGCCTGGTCGGCCGCATCGAGCAGCTGCTCGGTGACCGCCTGGCCGGCGTGATCGACGACGTGCGGCCCAACCCCGACGTCGCCGAGCTGAAGGCGACCTACGAGGCCTTCTGGCGAGACGACGGCGCCGCCGAGGCGATCGTCGCGGTCGGCGGCGGCAGCGCCATCGACACCGCCAAGGCTCTGATGGTCGGCACCGCGAGCGGCCGCTTCGACGATCTGGTGGCGCTGCTGGCGGCCGGCCAGCCCTTCGTGCCGGCGGCGACGAAGACGCTGATCGCCGTGCCGACCACGGCCGGCACCGGCAGCGAGGTCACGCCCTGGGCGACCATCTGGGACCGCGGCGCGCAGAAGAAGTATTCGCTGCACCTGAACGAGACCTGGCCGGAGATCGCGCTGATCGACCCCGCGCTGATGCTGTCGCTGCCGGCGTCGGTGACGCTGCAGAGCGGGCTCGACGCACTGTCGCATGCGCTCGAGTCGATCTGGAACGTCAACGCCAACCCGGTCTCCGACACCTTCGCGGTGGCCGCGGTGCACGACATCCTGGCCACGCTGCCGGCGTTGATGGAGCGGCTCGACGACGTCGACCTGCGCGGCCGCATGGCCCTGGCGGCGCTGAAGGCCGGCATGGCCTTCTCCAACACCCGCACCGCGCTGGCGCATTCGATCTCCTACGAGATGACGCTGCGCTACGGCCTGCCGCACGGCATCGCCTGCTCCTTCCCGCTGGCCATGGTGCTGGAGCGCGCGCTGGGACGGCGCGCCGACCGCGACGCGGTGCTGCTGCAGGCCCTCGGCGGGCCGCTTGACAGCGCGCCGCGGCGGCTCGCCGCCTTCATCGAGCGGCTCGGCGTCAAGACCCGCTTCGCCGACTACGGCGTCGACGAGGGCGAGGCCGAGCGCATGGTCGCGCACGCGCTGACCGGCGCACGCGGCCGCAACTTCATCGGCGCCGCCACGAAGGCCGCATGAGCACGAAAGACAGCGCGGACTTCCGCGCCGAGGCGCTGCGCATCGGCGGCGAGCGCGTCGCGACGCCGCGCACGCTCGACGTGCGCAACCCGTACGGCGGTGCGCGCGTGGGCACGGTGGCGATGGCGAGCGTCGAGCAGGTGCGCCGCGCGATGGACATCGCGCACGCCTACCAGGCGACGCTGTCGCGCTACGAGCGCGCGGCGATCCTGAACCGTGCCGCGGCGCTGCTGCGCGAGCGCACCGACGAGGCCTCGGACCTGATCACGAGCGAGTCGGGTCTGTGCAAGAAGGACAGCCTGTACGAGATCGGCCGCGTCGCCGACGTGCTCACCTTCTCGGCCAACGAGGCGCTGCGCGACGACGGCCAGGTGTTCTCCTGCGACCTGACGCCGCACGGCAAGGCGCGCAAGGTCATCACCACGCGAGAGCCGCTGCTCGGCGTGATCACCGCGATCACACCCTTCAACCACCCGATGAACCAGGTGGCGCACAAGGTGGCGCCGAGCATCGCGACCAACAACCGCATGCTGCTCAAGCCGTCGGAGAAGGTGCCGCTGTCGGCCTACTACCTGGCCGACCTGCTGTACGAGGCCGGACTGCCGCCGGAGATGCTGCAGGTGGTGACCGGTGACCCGCGCGAGATCGCCGACGAACTGCTGACGCACCGCCACGTCGACCTGATCACCTTCACCGGCGGCGTGCCGATCGGCAAGTACATCGCGGGCAGGGCCGGCTACAAGCGCATGGTGCTCGAGCTCGGCGGCAACGACCCGCTGATCGTGATGGACGACGCCGACCTCGACAAGGCGAGCGACCTGGCCGTGCAGGGCTCGTACAAGAACTCCGGCCAGCGCTGCACCGCGGTCAAGCGCATGCTGGTGCACGAGAAGGTGGCCGCCGCGTTCACCGAGCGCGTCGTCGAGAAGACGAAGGCCTGGCGCCACGGCGACCCTTCCGACAAGGCCAACGACATGGGCACCGTCATCGACGAGGCGGCGGCGAAGCACTTCGAGCGGGTGGTCGACGAAGCGGTCGAGCAGGGCGCCCGGCTGCTGGTCGGCAACCGCCGCGTCGGCGCGCTGTACGCGCCGACGGTGCTCGACCGCGTGCGCCCCGAGATGACGGTGGTGCGCGAGGAAACCTTCGGGCCGGTGTCGCCGATCATCGCCTTCAAGGACATCGACGACGCCATCCGCATCGCCAACGGCACCGCGTTCGGGCTGTCGTCGGGTCTCTGCACCAACCGCATGGACGACGCGGTGAAGTTCGCCAAGGCGCTGAAGGTCGGCACCGTCAACCTGTGGGAAGTGCCCGGCTACCGCATCGAGCTGACGCCCTTCGGGGGCATCAAGGATTCGGGGCTCGGCTACAAGGAAGGCGTGCAGGAAGCGATCAAGTCGTTCACCAACGGCAAGACCTTCAGCTTCCCCTGGTAAGCCGACGTCCCCGCGCGCCCGCCGCCGCGAAGGCGGCGATG
>Ga0209968_1000198_pt1 | contig 10430 bp, 8 predicted proteins | sample InoplaM2AM_FD_187579 | JGI IMG/M metagenome (GOLD analysis project Ga0209968, IMG submission 187579) | Arabidopsis thaliana rhizosphere microbial communities from the Joint Genome Institute, USA, that affect carbon cycling - Inoculated... | ecosystem: Host-associated > Plants > Roots >... | reverse complement strand
GGGACATGGGTGTGTACAGACCCACAGGGCAACGAAGTCTATACCGATCGTAATGGTCCCCGCTGTAGAGAATTCCAGCCAACGAACCCGGATGATTCCCCGAAAAAGCCTTCAGCGAAAACTCCACGGGCATCCAAACGCAGGCCATTACAAGAAAGCCATTTCAGCCCACTGCTGCCGCCATCCGGCGAGCGTAAGACCAGTGCATCAGCGGCCAGTGCATCAGCGGAAGGAGACCACAAGGAAGCCAGCTACTCAGAACAAGATTTGTTGCGCGCCGTTGCATCCGGAAACAAAGGGAAAGCGGAGTTAGTGTTGCGGGCAGGCATCAGTGCCAATGCCAAGGATGAGCAAGGACAATCGGCCCTGACCATGGCTGCCGCGCTACCAAATACGGACATTGCCGAGTTACTGATTGCTCACGGCGCGGACGTCAATGCCAGGAGCCAGGACGGGGCAACTCCTCTCATGGCCGCCATGATGACTGGCCATAAAGAAACGGCGAAGCTGCTGTTGAGAAAGGGCGCCGACGTCAATGCGTCTGCCCCTGTAGGCTCCCCTACTCTTCAGCACATGCCCATGCTGTTTCTCGCGATCGCCATCGGGGATGTAGAAATCACCAAGCTGCTGATTGAGGAAGGGGCAGATGTGAATGCAAAGTTGAGCGACGGCGAGCAGACGCTCACCCCGCTCGCCTTTGCACTCAAAACCAATCAGCAAGACATTGCCCAACTACTGACCGCCACAGGAGCGAAAAAGGGTCCCTTGGAAGCTCACATCCGACAATTGGAAGGCCGGCTGACGTCGCTCTGTAAGGACGCGGGAGAGAAAATTTACGAGGTCGCGGAAAACGTCGAAGGCATCTATCTACACGTGCGAGAAGCCAATGCCGGCAAGGCATTTGGGTACTACCACGAGAAGGATCGTTTCTCGTCGACGTATCTATCCCCGGCGAGGGGCAAGAATTATCGATTTTGGGAAATGGATGCCTTGGGAAAAGCCGGCGTGATTAATCATCAGCGCATCGAACCGTATCCGCTGGGTAAAGTAGGCGATGAAATGATTGATTTGAAACAGGTGGCGCTCCCTGTCGCCGTCTATGGCATGACGTGGCGCCCGCTCACAAGCACTGAGGACCAACGCCAAGGTCTGTACGGTGACGAATTGAAGATCTTTGAGGTAAAAACAGAGCGGATTCTGGCGGTCCGCAGGCTGTTTTTTTACGCCATCACCGATACGACGGTGAATGCGTCCGGCGAAACGCTGCCAATACCCGGCGGACAGAAGCTGTATCGTTTCGCCACATGCCCGAATTACAATCCCGGCTCTGATGATGCCTACCCAGATCTGAGACCCCGTGACTCCTATCGGTTTGTCTCGAAAGTACTCCGGCCTAGCACTGTCACCTTTTCCGTCCGCTCAAAACAGTAGCCTGTCCCATTTTGTGTTCCTTCAGAAGAACTGGGGCTTTAGCTAGTCGTGCAGGGACGAAATAAGGTCCAGAGTAACGCGATCAACCAGCCCAACCCGCCTCGTCGCTCGTTGAATCATTGACCAGCGTATCGTGCAGTGCGAAGGCCGCAACGGTCGGTCGATCAGTTTTTTTTGGGCTCAACAATTAAAGGAAGGGACGTGCCAATGAAACAAACACACTACGCCACGACGGCAACGACACTATCACTTGGGACATTGTTGATGACCGGCATGCTTTCTCCTGTGATGGCCGACAATGGATTTGCTGCCGCACAAGAACGGTCGGACCGCCAGAAAGAGCAACGCGGTCCGTCGATCAGAGAAGAAGCCACCAGCACCGCGACCGACAGCCGCCTTCCCGGAGACCGGCGTGTCACCGGCCGCGTCAAGGACATTCGGAGCGATCAAATGGAAATCGCCATCGGCAATCTCCAGACGATGTCGGTGCCGGTGAAGATGGCGACGGATAGAGGGGAAACTTTTAAGCCCGGCGATGAGATCGTCGTGACGTTGAACGATCATAATGCGATCGTCGACTACCACCATCCCGCTGAAGCCTCGCATCACCAGGTCATCCGCGGCAAATTGAGTACGCCCCTCACGGTCGGACTCGATAAAGCGGTAATAGAAACGGATCAAGGGACCAAGACGTTTCTCGTAGCGGAACGCGCAAAGGGGAAATTGACGGCGATCCCAATCGGCGCCGAAGTGCTGTTCCTGGCGGATGAAACCGGCTATTTGGTCGACGCGCAACTCGCCAGCGCGGACGCGGTCCACCAATCTGCGCTCAACAACAAAGCGCACATCAAAGGCGCCCATACGCAACTGCAGGCGGTGTATCAGGGTAAAGCCGGCGAGGACCGCATGAAGATTACCGACAATGGCAAGCCGCGCGAAGTCCCGTTTCGCGCACCTCTTCGCAAGCTGGACCGGTTACATCCAGGCCAAGAAGTGGTGCTTCTGATGGACGACGCAGGATATGTCATGGAGGTCTCGACGCCTGATCTCTCGCCGACTCGTTGATCGAAGTTGGAATGACAGGCTGTGCCCGACGGCAAGCAGGCGACTCATTTCTTCACGCTCCATGAGGGTCAGTCGTCGATACCGGACCATGTGCAACTCCTTCGTTCCTGGGTGAACCAGGATACAAGTGTTCACTAAGAACTAGAGCCCAGACTGACACCTTTTTCTTCCTCCGAAACAGGGATGAGGGGCGTACGGGCTGGTTGATTTCCTTTGCTCGCCGCACCCACACGCCAGAAAGGGGCACAGAAAGTGGATGGCCGCCTTGTTGCTCCGGCGCTGGATAAACCGCACGGCCCTGTCGTTGCTTGGCTCCGCAAACTTGGTCCGTCCCTGGACTTCGTCCGAACGGACCTTCGAACATTGCGTCTCGCCATCGCCTAAAGACGACCGCAGCAGTGGCGCCGTGCACCTCTCGCAAGTCGCAGGTGGCTCCCACCGTCCAACCCGCGGAGAAAGAATCAGCGTGCGCGCGCACGTTTGGACTAATCCAGCCTGCTCCTGGGACGGAGAAACGAGCAAGCTTGAAAAAATTTTTACGTCGGTGCTCGTCCAACCCCACACTGGGAGACCAATCAGCCTTGCCCCGAAGGGAGAACGAGCGAGCTTGTACGATCCCTACCTCATTCTCTCGAGCACCTTCCGATGACCTATGATGATGGCCGCGGCGAGGCTTAGGTTATGGATGGTTCTGAATCAGAATGAGTTTAGGATATAGGATATATACTTAGTATCGACAACTGGCTATCATTTTTTCGGAGACAGAGACATACTTTTTCGCCGCTCGGCAGACTTTCCTTCCGATTACCAGAATGGTCTCCTTATTGGGCTACTTGTGTTAGTCCATGTGCGAACCGTGAAAATGAGAACAATGGCCATATCGTTGAGGTGATCTATGTATAGCCGTTTTTACGGTTTTACCACGGAGCCATTTCAAAACACCCCGGACCTCGATTTCCTCTTCCTGAGTCCAAATCATAAAGAAGCGTTAGCATGCCTTGAATACGGCATTCAACAACGTAAAGGGTTCATCGCGGTCACTGGCGAGGCGGGAGTTGGCAAAACCATCATCCTTCGCTCCTATCTCACCAAAGTCGATGCACAGAAACAGAAAACGATTTATGTCCTCAATCCCAAGCTCACGTTCGACAGTCTCCTCACCACCATTCTCAAAGAATTAAGCGCTGAACCTGTCGCTGGTATTGCAGCCCAGAAGCTCAATCAACTGCACGAGGTGTTGATCGCCGAATACCGCAATGACCACACGGTGGTCCTCATTATCGACGAAGCCCAACACATACCTATCGAAACGTTGGAGAGCATTCGCATGCTGTCCAATATGGAAACCGCAACGGAGAAGTTGATTCAGATAGTCCTTGTGGGCCAGCCGGAGTTGGACGCATTACTCAACCGCTCTGAGTTGCGCCACGTTCGTGAGCGAATTGCCCTTCGGGCAAGAATTGCACCGCTCACCAAAACTGAGAGTGAGGAGTACATCGATCACCGGCTCAACCTGGTGAGCAGAGAGCCACGGTCTGTCTTTTCGAAGCAAGCGCTCGATCGCATTGTGAAATCCGCGAATGGCATTCCACGAAGACTGAACATTCTCTGCGATGCCGTGCTTATTACAGGATTTGGATATCGCCATGCGATCATTTCAGGTGGGATTGCGAAGGAGGCCATTGCGGTTTTCAATGGCTCTCACCGATCTCAGCCCGCACGAAGGCTTCAGCCGCGGTACGCGCTGGGCCTGGTGAGTTTGGTTGTAGCGGTCGCCTTCTATCTTCTGTATCTCTCGGCCATACCCAGTATTACGGTCAGTGGGCTCTCAGAGGCGACGGACCAAAACAAAGAACCCCTCAGGCCCGTTCTGGGGAATATTGGAACGGATCCAGTATTTGCAAGCGACACCCGCCAGGCCGACCCCGTGCCGCCGGCACGCTTGGTCAGTGAACTCGACGCAAAAGGACGCGACCTCTCCCCCACGGAGAGGATGGAATTGAGTGAGACGGCTAGACTCTTAGCGGTGCTCTTGGATTCCGGAAGGGTCGTCGTCGGACGAGCGCAGCCGGCCATCAACAATCCCAGACTTGAGGACAAAGGGTTTACCGCGAGCGCCTTCGAAGCCCAGCTGAGAAGAGAGTTTCAGGCAAGAACTCGACATGATCTGCACCATCTCGCCGGTGCCCCAATGCCCGAGTCTGCAAAACCCTTGCTCCTGCGGCTGTCGTTCTTCATGCAGAAGGCGGTTCATGATGTGCAGCCGGACATCAACAAGAAGGGCATCGGGTTTAAAGGATTCATCCCCGCGACATTTGGAACGCAGGTGGCCCACAGCTTCTCGAAGGACACCGGGTTAAAGTTGCGGCAGATTGGCCCGCCGGGAAAAGAACCGCGAAATCCCGGTAACAAACCGGACGACGAGGAGGAGCTTCTGCTGTATGCCGTTCAGAAAAATCATCCCCGGGTTGGAGATCACATTGTGGAGCAACAGCTGACTGATCATCGTGGCGTTCGCGTCATGCTCCCCCTCTTTTACAGCAGACAATGCCTTGCCTGTCATGGCAACCCCAAGGGAGAGGTCGACATTTCCGGGTATGAAAAAGAGGGCTTCAAGGAGGGAGACTTAGGCGGGGCGATTTCTATTGTGCTGACTGCTCAAAACAAGCTCACCAAGAGCAGCGAATGATTGTCTCGTATGCGAGACCAGCAATCCACACAATGGTATCAGAGTGCCGTCGATCAACTAACGCGAATCGCGATGGCGGTTCAGCGCCAGGAATACTTCGATTTGAAGAGCGTGTCGTCGCTTGCGTCGGATATCGTGGAGTCGCATGGCCGGAGTGACCAGCTGGTGGTTCAAGCCCTAACCGTACCCAGCGGGTCACCCGGCTCACCATTGATCACGAATCTGATCAATGTCGGAATTTTGGCGACGAAGGTGGGGGCAGGGCTCGGGTATAAGGGGATGGAGTTAGAACGACTGGCCCTGGCCGGGCTGGTGCACGATATCGGCATCCTTGCCGTCCCGCAGTCACTGGTGACTAAAGCCGGTCGCCTGACACCTGAAGAGCGCGCGGTCATCGAGCAACATCCCGAACTGGGCTATCAAACGTTGCGGAAGCTCGGGACGCATGACTGGCTGGCGGAGGTCGTCTGCCAGGCCCACGAACGGTGGAATGGGCAAGGCTACCCCAATAAACTCAAGGGGAGTGAGATCAACGAATTCGCTCCAATCATCGGCATTGTGGATGTCTTTGATGCACTGGTCAGTCCCCGTCCGTATCGTCGTCGATTCCTTCCTCATGAGGCCGTGCACGAGCTCGTGATGGTCGAGAGAACGGCGTTTCCGAGGAAAGTCATCAAGGCATTGGTCGAACAGCTCTCGGCCTATCCGATTGGAACCTCGGTCCGGCTGTCCACCGGTGAGCGAGGCACCGTGGTTCGTGTCAATACTCGCTTTCCACTCCGTCCGGTGGTGGTGATCGGTGAAGGCCCGACGGATGGGCTCGACGCACGACACGTCGATCTGAGTACGTCACCCCAGGTGACCATCATTGAGACGGTCGAGCCTCCCGATGTCGCGCGCCTCTCATATCCAATGCTCACTCAAGCGAGTCTGGCATTTCCACTACGCACTCGAGCGGGAAGAATGACCGAGCTGATGCCGTCTGTCTCCGGTCAGTGTTCATTTTCATCCCTCCTGCAGAGTCTTGATGCGATTTCGAATGACATTCAAGAGCTGGCGGAGTCCGTCGCGCCCCGCCGTCAAGGTGTCGAGCGCCTTCCCGAAGGGGAGAGAACGTGGCCGCATCGACGCACGGCTGTGCAAGAGTTAGAGAGTCCTTCGTGTGACAAAGAAGTGGTGGGGTTGTTTGCGCTGGAAGCACAGGTATGGCTGGCACAGATTCAGCGGGCGCTGAAGAAGCTCGTCGAGGGGGACGATCAAGCGGTTCGACCACAGCTCTATAGGATCATGCTGCAGGGCATCACCAATCTTGCAACATCAGCGGCGAGCGTTCACCTCTCGGCCATTGAACAGATGGCCATGAACCTCTTGCCGATGCTGCATGAGGTCGGACGGCAGAACCTGCGCCAGGGTGCGGAGGCGATCAACAAGTTTCACGAAGGCGTAGCACGCATCAGGACCGCCGTTCACCGTCTGACCAACCATCACGAAGAAGAACGTATCCTGCAATCTCCGAACGGTGATCACTCGGCCATTGAGGCGCGCTCTTTCGATGCGTTGTCGACCCCGCAACAGGTGACCACACCGCAGCCAGTCGTTCAGTCATCAGAGGCGAGCGAGCCACCGCTTCTGAAAGCATTACGTGCACTTCAGCAAACTCGAGCAAGGTCTGTGCAGACTCCCAGAGATGTCTTGGAAGCAGTCATCTTGAGGGCTGGACACGAGGCGGGAGAAATAGACGTCTCAGTCATCGAGCGTATGCTCAAGGAGTTAGATCGGCTCGATGAACAATTTCTTGAAGACGTCAACCGGCGAGTTCCAAGCATCATACAAGCACTTCGCCACTTACGAACTCAGGAGACGGCCAATGCTGTGATCGCTTCTCAACTCGATTCAATCGTAGGCGAAGTGGATGCACTTTGCGAACTGGCGCATCGTGTTCAAGCCTCAATAATGACCATGTTCCTCGACGGTCTTCGGTCGTTCGTACTCGATCTGGCGAATCATGTCCAAGCCTCGAAGTTCCTCCCCCGTCTTCGGTCGTTCTTCCTTGTGAAAGCCTACAAAAAGCCCTCGACGCTGCGTCAACGCCTTGAGATGGTCGAAGCAAGAGTGCGGACCCTCATTCCAATGGCTGAACAGTGGGTCACTCTTGGGCGGACCGAACGGGCAGACATCGGTGAGATTTTACGAGCCTATCCCGACGGACGAGCCTTTCCTTCTTACAACCCGACTACCGCCAGAGAAACGTGATACCAACTCTTGCGCCTCGTGCGCTGCACCTCCTCGGCGGTGTCCATTCGAGCCGCGAGCCGGGCGATATCAACATTCCTTCGCAACAGATGTGCGACCTGCGCGACAGCCGGGCAAAGGGGTGACGCGGGTCCTGTCCTCGATGATCGTTCGTCCTCGCACCCCGCCCGGTGTAGGGACCCCGCTGCGGGCGAACGATCATTCGAGACCACCCGCTTAAGAAGGGAGAAATCTCAGGAGATAGGTCGTCAGTCGAGGTCCTACGAGCGACGATTAAAAATGCGTCCACATTTTTTGTGGATAAGTCTGTGCACAAAGAGCGTTTTCGTTCTTTTTTAAGCCGTCAGGCGGCAATTCGGTACCTGATTGCCTATTTTGTAGGCATAGAGTCCAGGTATCTAGACACTACTATATATGGTATGGACGATTTTCCATGCACCTGAAGAATACAATTAGTGACCGAGCGCGCAGCTCACAAGATTCACCCTTGCGGCAAACTACGTAGACCATGACCGACGTAAAGCGGTTATCCACATAGCCATCGGCTTCTACATTAGTTCAGGGGCACCAAGGAAGCCCGGTTTCAAGCCGCCTCGGCAAGGGCTCGCCAGCCGTCGCCCGTGGCCTCAAGGAGCAAGACTCGGACTGTCCGCTGACAAGAGATACCCAAATAGACTGACGTCGAAGGCGCCACTGCTGGGCCGGTCCAGATCTATCGAATACTGCACGATGCCATTGGTCGCATAGGCCCGCATCTGTGCCAATCCGACATAGTTGACGAAGTTACCGGCCGGATCGGTAGCCATCCGAGTCATGGGAAGATCGATGAGCGGAGAACCAGTCTTCGGAGGAAACGCCGATCCGGTGACGATGACCACTCGGGCAACTTGAGGGAGTGGCATGGTCTCCGGGATGCGGATATTTGCGCTAATGGTTTCGATGACGAGCACTTTGTTTGCCGGGACGGTCGTAATGACCTCACTCGATCGCGAGGCTGCGGCATTTAACGTCCCGCTCGATCGGATCCTGACCATTTTTCTTGCATAGGATCTCGTGATCTTCTTCAATGCGTGTCTCGCCACAGTCACCTCCTTGATACTCATAGTGATGCAATGATGAGCAACTATGTAGTCCCAAATTTTGTGAGGAGAAGTAAGACACGTCGCCTGGCAGGTTGCCTAGGGGTGAACCGCAAAGGGGCCTTCGGTCACGACGTGCGGCCCCCGCGTAAGATCTTGGAATTGCGTCACAATGCCGCGCTGTCGATTTTCACCTCCTGCGACGACTAAAAGATGAAAGCGGCGAATGCTCAGTTGAACCGGAGGAAGTCAATATGAAATTCATCTGTTTGGGGTATGCGGACGAAAAAACCTGGGCGGCGATGTCCGAGAGTGAACGAAACGCGTTGGTGGACGAGTGCCTGGCCTACGACGATGTACTGCGGCGAAACGGGAACTTTGCCGGCGGCGACGCGCTTCAGAGCGCAAAAAATGCCAGGACCTTGCGATGGCAGAAGGGGAAAGTGCTCGTCACGGACGGCCCGTACGCAGAGACGAAAGAGCAATTGGGCGGCATCCTGGTGCTCGAGGCGAGGGATCTGGATCATGCCATTCAGCTGATGTCGAAGCACCCGGGGTGCAAAGCGGGGCCGTTTGAGATTCGCCCGACCGAAGATATATCCGCCATGGTGGCAGAGAGCGAACGGCGGCGAGCGAAAACACACTGACGAACAATGACACAGGGAGACGCACAATGAAAAACAAAGTGGTGTTCTTTGAGATCCCAGCCTCGAATTTTGAGCAGGCTAAAGCGTTTTATGAGAGAGTGTTCGACTGGAAGGTCGAATTGTCGGCCGACGAAGGCGCAATGGCGTATACGACGCCCGTCGACAAGGACCAGAATCCTATTGAACCGGGGGGCATCAATGGCGGATTCTACAAGCGGAAATCCACCCACGATCAACCGTCCTTCGGGGTAGAAACCGGCGACATCGACAGGACGCTTGCGGCGATCGAGAAAGCCGGAGGAAAGGTGATGACGCCAAAGCACTCGATCGGAGAATGGGGTTTCATGGCCGACTTCGCAGATCCAGAGGGGAATGTCATGGCCCTCTGGGAAAAGTCCGGCAGCCATAAATAGCAAGGCTCTCTAGAACAGAAGCGGAGGAACCGATGCTCAAGAAAATTGCCTATAGTGTGGTGGCCGTGGTCGGCGCATTGCTGCTCTATGCGGCCACCAAACCGGACACCTTCCGTGTCCAGCGGTCGATCAGCATTCAGGCGCCGCCAGAGAAGATTTTTGCCGTGCTCAACGACTTCCACCAGTCGGTCTCCTGGTCGCCCTATGAAAAGAAGGACCCGGCCATGAAGCGCGCCTTCAGCGGCCCCGAGAGCGGGAAAGGGGCGGTCTACTCGTTCGAAGGCAACAAGGAGGTTGGCAAAGGACAGTTGACGATCACGGAGACGATTCCCTCATCCAAGATCGTCATGGCCTTGGATTTCGAGGAGCCGTTCGAGGGGCACAATATCGTCGAGTACACCTTGGATGCCAAGGGCGGCGCTACCGATGTCACGTGGGCGATGCATGGACAACAACCCTACATTGGCAAAGTGATCAGCCTCTTCATCGATTGCGACAAAATGATCGGCAAAGACTTTGAGGTGGGGCTGGCCAATTTGAAAGCGCTCTCTGAGACACATCTCAAAGCCAGCACATCTGAATAACCGGATGCGGAAAACGTCCGCCGACATTCTCACCCGCCCAGACCCGCACACGCCGGGACGTGCGCTTTGCCCAAGCTCACCCTCCCACCTGGGCGATCTTTTTCCACCCACCCGACCCACCGATTGCTTGGCAATCGTTTACCCCGGGACGCGCCCTTTTCCTTGGTGGCGATAGCGAGCAATATTAATGATCCTTCCAAGCTCGCTCGTTCTCCCTCGGGGGCAGGGCTGATTGGTCTCCTACTGCGCGCTTGGACGAGCCACCTAAT
>Ga0209968_1000188_pt1 | contig 10749 bp, 9 predicted proteins | sample InoplaM2AM_FD_187579 | JGI IMG/M metagenome (GOLD analysis project Ga0209968, IMG submission 187579) | Arabidopsis thaliana rhizosphere microbial communities from the Joint Genome Institute, USA, that affect carbon cycling - Inoculated... | ecosystem: Host-associated > Plants > Roots >... | reverse complement strand
CATCCCCGCGGCGGTGCGCCTTGCGCACCCGGAGATTTTCGCGCTGCCGCAGCAGTCGACCCAGGCGCAATCGCAGCCCGGGCAGGGCGAGCGCGAGCTCGCGAATCAGTCGGGCTGAGATCCATGGGCGTGTTCTGTTCATGGCCCCAATGTCGCGCCGACGAGTGAAAACCACTGAGATCAGGAGACAACACGTCGTGTCAGCCGTTTTCACTGACCCCCGTCGCCAGATGACCCTCGAGCTCGAGGAGGGCGTGGGCACCCGCTACCGCAACCTCCTGGAGTGTGTCGCACAGGGCGTCTACCAGCGCGGCCTGAAGGCGGTGGCCGTCGACCTCAACGAGTCGCCCGGCAACCTGAGCTCGATGCTCAACGAGGAGAGCCAGCGCAAGTTCGGCGTCGAGGACCTCGAAGCGTACATCCGGCAGACCGGGGACAAGACGCCGATCCACTACTTGGTCGCCCGCTACCTGGGCGACGAAGCGGCCGCCCGCGACCAGGCGCTGAGCCAGGTGAGCGAGCTGCTGCAGCGGCTGCCTGCGCTGCTGGCCAGCGCCGGCGTCGACCAGCTGACCACCCGCAAGCCCGGCCGTCGCTGACATGACCAGCAGTGCCAGCCAAGGCGAGGGCGGAGCCTTCCCGCCTGAGCGCGAAGAGCCCGAGCGGCTCAGCCCCGACGACGAGGCCACGCGCCGCGAGGGCGAGTTCCTCGCCGATGCGCTCGACATGCAGCGCAGGCGCGCCGAGGCCATGAGCCGCAGCACGCCCGGCGTCTGCACCAACTGCCGCGAGCTCTGCCTGCCGATGGCCGTCTTCTGCGACGAAGACTGCCGAGCCGACCACGAGCTGCGCCTGCAGCGCCGCCAGCGCATGGGGCGCCTCTGATGCCGCTGGTTCGCCCCATCTCCCCAGCAAGACGATGGAAGCGCGCGCAGCGCGGACCGTTGACAACGATCGACCCCGGTCATGGGTCCTTCCGCGGCTCTGGCGTTGCGGGTAATTCGGGCCCCACCTATTCGGTTGCACACGGGGGTGGGGCTTCGTCAACTCAGGTGGGGGCGTGCCTTCGGGTGGGTGCACTCGCTGGGGGGTGGCGTTGACGGCAGCGGCGAACTACGACGACGTGCTGCGCCAGCTGCGCGATGTTGGCCTGAAGGTCGACGGCCTGGTCATCGGCAAGCGGCAGCGCTGCCTCGTCGAGGGCGATCGCGAGAAGCGCGGCTGGTACTCGCTGCACGAGCTGGTGACCAGCTCCGGCGCGGTGCTGATCGTCGGCGCCTTCGGCGTGTGGCGCGGTGCGAGCCCGAACACGATGAAGGTCGAGCTCAAGCGCGAGCACTCCGACCCGCTGACCGCGGAGCAGCGCGAGGCGCTGAAGGCGCGCATCAAGCGGGAGCGCCAGGCCGCCGAGGCCGCGCGCAAGGCCGAGGCCGCCAAGGCCGCGGCCCGGGCCGACGCCGTCTGGCGCCGCTGCCTGCCCACCGGCGCGAGCGACTACCTCCAGCGCAAGGGCGTCCAGGCGCACGGCCTGAAGTTCACCGACAGCGGCGCGCTGGTCGTGCCGATGCTCGACGTGCAGGGCCGTGTGCACGGCCTGCAGTTCATCCTGCCCGCCGACCACCCGCGCCGCAAGAAGACCGGCCGCGACAAGGAGTACTGGCCGGCCGGCCTCTCCAAGCAGGGGCACTTCTTCCAGATCGGCGCGCCGCCGCAGGTGGGCGGGGTGATCCTGATCGCCGAGGGCTACGCCACCGCGGCCACGCTGCACGAGGCCACCGGCCTGCCGGCCGTGGTGGCCTTCGACGCCGGCAACCTGCTGCCGGTCGCCACCGCGATCGCCGGCCGATACAAGCGCGCGCGCCTGCTGGTCTGTGCCGACGACGACTACCTGGCCAAGTGCCTGGGCTGCGGCAAGCCCACCACGGTGGCCACCGACAAGTGCATGCACTGCGGCGAGCCGCACGGCCAGCAGAACGCCGGTGTCATGAGCGCGGCCGCCGCGGCGATCGCCGTCGAGGGCGCGCACCTCGCGCCGGTCTTCACCGCCGACCGCGCCGGCCAGAAGCTCACCGACTTCAACGACCTGGCCCAGCTCGAGGGCCTGCACGTCGTGCGCGCCCAGGTGGAAACCCAGCTCCGGCAGCTGCGGTGGCCCGGGCAAGGGCAGGGCGGCGCCTCACACACACCCACGGGGAGCGGGGGCGATGGCGGTGGCGAGCCGCCGGAGGCCTCGTTTCGCTTCGACCTCGACGTGCTGCTGCAGCGCTTCACGCTGATCTACGGCACCGACACCGCCTTCGACGAACCGCGCCGCTGCATCATCGGCCTCGGGCCGCTTCGCTCGGCCGCCGGCAAGTCGCTGGTGCGCATGTGGCTCGAGCACCCGGCACGCAAGACGGTGCTGCCGGAGCAGGTCGGCTTCGACCCGGCGTGCACCAGTGCCGAGGTGGTGTGCAACCTTTGGGGCGGCTGGCCCACGGTGGCGAAACAGGGGGAGTGCAGCGCACTGCTGCGCATCCTCGAGCATCTGTGCGGCCGCGAGGACCGCCCGCGCGAGGTCTACAACTGGGTGCTGCGCTGGCTCGCCTTCCCGCTGCAGCGCCCGGGCGCCAAGATGCAGACGGCGCTCCTCATCCACGGGCCGGAGGGGACGGGCAAGAACACCGTCTTCGGCGCCGTGCGCCAAGCCTACGGCCGCTACGGCTTCACCTTCACGCAGGTCGAGCTCGAGAGCCAGTTCAACGGCATCTTCTCGGGCAAGCTGTTCGGCATCGGCAACGAGGTCGTGTCGCGCGCGGAGCTGTACCACCAGCAGGGCCGCATGCGGAACATGATCACCGAGGGCGAGTGGCCGATCAACGAGAAGAACCTGCCCGCCCGGATGGAGCAGAACCACTGCAACATGGTGTTCTTCTCCAACCGTATCGACATTGCCAAGCTCGACCCGGACGACCGGCGCTACTGCGTCGTCTGGACGCCGGAGCCGGCCGACCCCAGCCTCTACCTCGAGGCCAAGGCCGAGCTCGCCGCCGGCGGCGCCGCGGCGCTGCACTGGCACCTGCTGCACGAGGTCGACCTGGCCGGCTTCGACGAGCACTCCAAGCCGCCGATGACGCGCGCGAAGCGCGAGTTGATCGGCCTGGGCATGGACAGCACCGAGCGCTTCTGGCGCGAATGGTCCGATCCCGAAGGCGAGCTGCACGAGCTCTACATGCCGTGCACCGGCAGCCAGCTCTACACCGCCTACCAGCTGCTGTGCAGGCGCCTGGGCATCGGCAAGCCGGCGCAGCACGAGACGCTGTCCACCGTGCTGGCCAAGAAGCCCGGCCTGCGTGTTTCGCGCGAGTGGGTCCGCAACGGCGGCGGCATCAAGCGCCAGCAGCGCTGCGTGCTCGTCAAGGGCCTGCACGACCCGCCGGACCACTACGAGGGCCATCGCATCGACTGGCTCAGCAGCTGCGTGGAGGAGTTCGGCAAGAAGCTCGAGCAGCTGCAGGCCGACGGCGTGCTGCCGCAGGGCCAGCAGCCGATCGGCCGGCCGCGCAAGCCCGACTCGCCCACCGAGGACGAGGTGGCCAGCCAAGGTGGGGAGGTGACGCGGTGACGCGCACGGAAAACCGCCGCGTCACCGCCGCAGCCCGCATGGATGCTGGATGGAAGGGTGAAAGTGACGCGGTGACGCGCACCTCCCTATACATGCGGGTGCGCGCGAGCACCCTCGCACGGTCGCGCGCGCGCGTCCCTCGGAATCCAAAACCTGCCGCCCCCCCTGTCACTGCGTCACTTCGTGAAGAAAAACAAGAATTGATGCGGGGTGGGGCGGTGACGCGCCTAAAAAAGTGGCGTGTCACCGCGTCACTGCCCCCTGGAGCCAGAGCATGAGCCGCATCCTCAGCGTGCCGGACCTGCAGCGCCTGGCCGCCGACGCCGGCGCCCGCACGGGCAGCCAGGCCGAGTTCGCGCGCTTCGTCGGCGTCGACAAGGCCCACGTCACCCGGCTCAAGCAGATGGGGCACCTGGTGCTGGCCAGCAGCGGAGCGGTCGAGTTCGGCGCCAGCCTGCAGCGCATGGCCGAGCACGCCGACCCGGCGCGCGACGCGCAGCGCCAGGCCGCGGCGGAGCGCAGGCCTCAGGGGCAGGGCAAGCCGCCCGACGGCGACGCGCCGGGCGCCGAGGACGACGCGGAAGGCGAGGGCGCCGAACCCAAGTACGCCAGCTCCCGCGCCACCAAGGAGTACTGGGCCGCGCAGACCGCGCGCGTCGAGTACGAGAAGCTCGTCGGCGAGCTCGTCAGCCGCTCGGCCGTCGACAAGGCCGTGGCCGACGCAGCGATGCAGTTCCGCCAGGCCGTCGAGAACCAGCCGCACCGCCTGGCCGACCGCCTGGTGGGCAAGGACCTCGAGCAGATCCGCACGCTGCTGCGCGAGGACGGGCAGCAGCTGCTCGGCGAGCTGCAGCGCGGACTGGTCAAGCGGCTGCAGGCCATGAGTGCGCAAGCGGATCGAGCGGACCAGTACGACCGGCTCCGCGCAGAACCATGGGCTAAGCCTCACGGTGGGCTGGAGGATCGGCGGTGAGCGCAGAGTCGATCGCCGAGCAGCTCGTCCTCGCCGCCTGCGAGCGTGCTATCCGGCCGCGCCCGAAGCTCACCGTCAGCGAGTGGGCCGACAAGCACCGCATCCTCAGCCAGGAAGGTAGCGCCGAGCCCGGAGAGTGGCGCACATCGCGCACACCGTACCTGCGCGAGATCATGGATCAGCTCAGCGAGCACAGCCGTGCCCGCAAGGTGGTGTTCAAGAAGTCCAGTCAGGTCGGCGGTACCGAGGTTGGGTCCAACTTCCTTGGGTATGTGATCGCGCACGCCAAGGGGCCCGTGGCGGTAGTCATGCCCACGGAGAAATCGCTGCAGGACTGGATGTCGCAGAAGTTCGAGCCGATGGCGCGAGAGACGCCGGCGGTGCGCGATGCGCTTGCAACCCGATCCAATCGCAGCGCCGACTACAGCGCTTCGCGAAAGCGCTTCGTCGGCGGCATCCTCTACGCCAAGAGCTCCGGTAGTACGGCGGACCTGAAGGCCGCGTCTCTTCGCTACGGTGTAGCCGACGAAGTGGACGAGTGGGTGTGGGCAACCCCGCAAGGCGACCCTCTCGGCATGTTCGCTGTCCGATTCACCACCTTTCACGACAGCAAGCTCTACATCCCAAGCAGCCCCACGCTGAAGGACGCGTCGCGCATCGACGAGGAGTACGAAGGCGGCGACCAGCGGCGCTACCGCGTGCCGTGCCCGCACTGCGAGCATGCGCAGCCGCTGCAGTGGGGAAACCTGCGCTGGACAGCCCCGGTGGGCCGCGCGCGCCACGTGGAACACGCCTGGTACGTCTGCGCTGAGTGCGGCGCCGAGATCGAGGAGCACCACAAGGGCCTCATGCTCGAGCTCGGCCGCTGGGTGCCGGAGAACGAGGACGCGCCATACCCCAGCTACCACATCAACGCGCTCTACAGCCCGGCCGGCCTGGGCCTGAGCTGGGCCGAGCTCGCCACCGAATGGATCGAGGCGCAGCTCGACCCGGCCAAGTTGATGCGCTTCGTGAACACCCGCCTCGGCGAGAGCTGGGCCGATCGCTCGCGCGACATCAAGCACGCCGCGCTGCAGGCCCGCGCCGAGCCGGTGCCGCGGCGGAGCATTCCGGTCGGCTGTCTGATCCTCACCGCCGGCGTCGACGTGCAGGATGACCGCCTCGAGCTGCAGATCCTGGGCTGGGGCCACCAGGCCGGCGCGCTGCGCTGCTGGGTGGTGGAGTACCACGTGCTGCCCGGCCGCCCGAGCGAGCCGCATGTGTGGGACGCGCTGGCCGCCTACCTAGCCACGCCGCTGCACAACGCCTGGGGCAAGGCCATGGTGCCCGAGGCCACCGCGATCGACATCCAGGGCCACTTCACCCAGGCCGTCTACGCCTTCGTGCGCGCGCGCCGCGTGCGGCGCTGCATCGCCATCCGTGGCGCCAACGTCCCGGGCAAGCCGCTGCTCGGCAAGCCCCGCATGCAGGACACCAACTGGAAGGGCGAGACGATGAAGAAGGGCGTGGCCCTGCACGAGATCGGCACCGACACCGCCAAGGCCACGCTCTACGCCTGGCTCAACGCCGACGGCGAGCGCGCGGCGCCCGACCGCCTGGTGCGCTTCCCCGAAGGCCTGGAGGAGGAGTACTACGCGGGCCTCGTGTCCGAGACCTTCAACCCGCGGAAGAACCGCTGGGAGATCAAGAAGGGCCGCCGCAACGAGCCGCTCGACACCTGGGTGTACGGCTTTGCGGCGACTCACCACCCTGAGCTCTTCATGCACCGCTGGCGTGCGGGTGAATGGAGGCGCCTGCAGGGGCTGATGGAGCCGGAACACCAGGCTGCGCGGGCCGAGGCAACGGCGGTGCAGACGTCTGCACCAGCGGAGGTTGCGGCCGCCAGGCCCGGTCCCCAGCGGAAGCTCGTCAAGCCGCGACAGGGGGGCGTGTGAGTCGCAGCGACACAGAAGACCCGCTCGACGCCATGTGCGAGCAGCTCGCCCACTGGCGCGCCACGCGCAAGTACTACGTGCGACCGAGCGTGCCGCCGTCGCTGCTGGGCCGGCTGCAGAAGCGCACCCGCCCGCTGCGCGCCGGTGGGCCCGACGCGCGCTGCAGCGCCGAGCTTGCGGCTCTGCACGTGGCGCTGCTGTCGCAGCCCGAGGACGCGCTGGCACGGCGGGTGTTCGAGCTGCACTACTTCCATCGCGTCGCCAACGTGAAGGCGGCCGCCGCGGCGCTGGGCATCGGCCGCGCGCACTGGTACCGGCTGCTGGCGAGCTTCCGGCAGCAGCTGCACGAGGCATCGCTGCGCATCCTGCAGGCCAACGAGGAGGAGCTCGCGCGCCTGGCCGAGCGCCGGCAGGGCGAGCAGCTGGCCCGCGCACGCGAATAGCGCCGTGCCGCGCCGGCGTCAACGGCGAAGGTGTCTCATCGGCCGACAAAGATGTCTCCTCCAGAGGAGACATCTTTGTGCTCGCCAACAGGAGACACATCGGCCCAAAATCAGCCCCAATTCAGGTAGGTCGTGAAAGTGCGACCTGAGCCAACAAGGGCCCGCGAGAGCCCTTTTCATTTGTCTCCTCGCGTGGCCATCACGCGATTCAGAGGCCCCGGCGGCGCAAGCCCCGGGGCCTCTTCCTTTCCAGGACCGAAACCTTGGCCGACCAAGCCGTCACCGAGCTGCGCCGCATGGCGCGCGACATCCGCCAGCTGGGCCGCCAGGTCCAGTTCGCCCAGGTCGTCGCGCTCACGCGCACCGCGCAGGACGTTCGCGCCGCCGAGCAGCGCGAGGTCGACGACAGCTTCGACCGGCCGACGCCGTTCACCCGCAACGCGTTCTACGTGAAACCTGCGACGCGGCAGCTGCCCGAGGCCGCGGTCGGCATCAAGGACGACAGCACCAGCGGCCGCGGCCCACGCCGCTGGCTCGAGGCCGGCATCGAGGGCGGCAACCGTCAGCTCAAGGGCCTGGAGAAGGCCATCCGCAGCCTCGGCGTGATGGACGGCAGCCAGTACATCGTGCCGGGCCGCTACGCGCGGCTCGACGCCTACGGCAACGTCAGCCGCGGCCAGATCGTGCAGATCCTCAGCCAGCTGCGGGCCTTCACCGGCGCCGAGTCGGTGTCGCGCAACCTGGTGCGCCGCGACGGCTTCAACGAGAACGACGACCGGCGCCTCACGCGCGCTGAAGCCGCTCGCAAGCGCGCCGCGGCCTTCCGCCGCGCCGGTGGCCAGTACTTCGCCGTCGGGCCGGCGCCGCGTGGCGGCCTGCGCCCAGGCATCTACCAACGCCAGGTCGCGTCGCGTCGCCTGACGGGCGCGCCATCGCCGCGGCCGCGTGCGGTGTTCATCTTCGTCGACCGCGTCAGCTACGAAGCGCGCTTCGCGTTCTGGGACGCGGCCGCCTACGAGGCCGAGCGCAGCTTCCCGCGTCGCTTCGACGAAGCGCTGGCGCAGTACGTGCGCGAAGGGAGCACCTGAGCATGGCCACGCTCGCCGAGCTGACCGAGCGCAAGGCGCTCTACCTGGCCGCCGAGGCGAAGATCCTCACCGGCCAGGAGTACGTGATCGCCGATGGCGTGATCAACCGCCGCTTGCGCCGCGCGGATCTGTCCGAGGTCCGTGCAGCCATCGCGCAGATCGATGCCGAGATCGCCGCGCTGGGCGGCGGCGCGGCCGGTGCGCGTCGCGTCTACACAGCGCGGAGCTGCCGCTGATGAAGCGCACCGTCGTCACGCCCAACCTGCTCGACCGTGCCATCGGCTACGTCGACCCCGCGCGCGCCGCGCGACGCCTGCAGGCGCGCGCCGCGATCGGCATGCTCAGCGAAAGCTCCACGCGCTCCGGCAACCGCCCGCGCCGGCGTCTGCTGGGTGGTGCCGATGCCGCCACCGACCAAGCGTGGAACCTGATCGACCAGCGCGACGATTCGCGCGAGCTCGTGCGCAGCAATGGCATCGCCGCTAGCGCGATCAACACCAACGTCACGCGCGCGGTCGGCACGGGCCTGGCGCTGACGCCGCAGCCTCGCCGCGACATCCTGGGCTGGAGCGAGCAACAGGCGCGCGAGTGGTCCATGCTCGTGCGCGCCGAGTTCAGCCTCTGGGCCGACAGCCCGGAGTGCGACCTTACCGGCGTCCAGAACTTCTACGACAAGCAGGACCTGACGCTGCGTGCCGCCCTGGAGAGCGGAGACTGCTTCACGCTCATGCCTGACGGCGAGCGCAGCTCGACGATGCCCTACGCGCTGCGCCTGCAGACGCTCGAGGCCGACCGCTGCGGCAACGAGGGTGGCCGCCAGGACAGTGCCACGATGGCCGGCGGCGTGCGCCTGGGCCCGGGTGGCCGCCACGACGACTACTTCATCTATGACCGCCACCCCGGCAGCCTGTTCGGCGCTGGCGGCAAGTTCGAGGGCAAGTGGTACCCGCGCGTCGGTGCCAAGTCGGGCCGGCGCATCGTGCTGCACCACTTCAAGCAGCTGCGCCCCGAGGCGCCGCGCGGCGTGCCTTACCTGGCGCCGGTCATTGCGCTCTTCCAGGACCTGGACACCTACAGCGACGCGGAGATCAAGGCCGCCGTGGCTGCCGCCAGCATCGCACTGATCAGCGAGACGCCGACCGGCGCGCCCGACCCGATCGCAAACGCCGTGGAAGGCGAAGGCAGTGCATCCAGCGCCGCTGGCACCGATCCGACGGCGATCAAGCTCAAGTCGGGCAGCATCGTCGGGCTGCTGCCCGGCGAGAAGTTCGACAGCTTCAACCCCGGCCGCCCGAACCCGAACTTCGAGCGCTTCGTCCAGGCGGTGATCGACGCGCTGGGCGCGGGCACCTTCATCGGCTCCGAGATGCTGATGAAGAAGTACAGCACCAGCTACGTCGCCGCGCGCGCCGCGTTCCTGGACGCGTGGAAGCACCTGATGGGTATGCGCACCACGATCGTCGTGCGCACCTACTGCCAGCCGGTGTACGAGACGCTGCTGGCCGAGGCCGTGTCCATCGGACGCGTTCCTGCGCCGGGCTTCTTCTCAGACCCGCTGGTCCGCTGGGCCTACACGCGCGCCATGTGGACCGGCGACAGCCAGGGCTCGATCAACCCGAAGGACGAGGTCAAGGCCTTCGTCGACGCAGTCGACAACCGGCTCTGCTCGCGCGAGCGCGCCGAGTGGGAGCTCTTCGGCACGGACTGGAACGAGACCTACGACACCAAGAAGGCCGAGCACGACCGCCTCAAGGCCGACGACATGCTGCCCGCGCCGAAGGCCGGCGCGGCGGCGGCCGAGTCATCGGGCAAAGACGACGACGACGCGGCCCAGCCGAAGAAGGAGACCGCATGAAGTACCCGCACCTCGCGGCGCAGATCTTCAACGTGCCTCTGCTGGTCCACCCGCAGAAGCTCGACGCCATCATCGCCGGGCTCGGCGGGCGTCTTCTCGGCGAGCGTGTCGAGCGCGATGTGCCGGCCCTCGAGCTCGAGCTGCCAGCGGAGATGTTCAGCACGCGCCGCGGCCAGCGCAGCGACGCCGGCTACACGGTGACCGATGGCGTGGCCGTGATCTTCGCCAGCGGTGCCCTCGTGCACCGCGAGCAGTTCAACATGGCCGACTCGACCTACTTCGTCGGCTACAACCGCTTGGCCGAGCAGCTCGAGGCGGCCGTTGCCGACCCCGAGGTGCACGCCGTCCTGCAGATCTACGACTCGCCGGGCGGCCAGGTCTCGGGCGCTTTCGAGTACGGCGACCGCATCGCTGCGCTGCGCGGCAAGAAGCCCATGTGGGCGATCGCGGACGACCTGGCTGCCTCGGCGGCCTACCTGGCCGGCAGCGCCTTCGAGCAGTTCGCCGTGTCGGCCACCGGCTACGTGGGCAGCGTGGGCGTCGTGATGCGGCATGTGGACCTTTCGCGCGCCCTGGCCAACGAGGGCATCAAGGTCACGCACATCTTCGCCGGCGCGCACAAGGTCGACGGCAACCCCTACGAGCCGCTGCCCAAGGACGTGCAGGCCTCGCTGCAGGCCGACGTCGAAGGGCTCTATGAGTCCTTCGTTCAGGCAGTGGCTCGCAACCGTGGCATGGCCGCCGAGGCGGTGCGCGCCACTCAGGCGCGCACCTACCGCGGCGAGGCCGGCGTCGAGGCCGGCCTGGCCGACCGCGTGGCCACCACCGATCAGTTGATCTCCGAGCTCGCCG
>Ga0209968_1000186_pt1 | contig 10871 bp, 9 predicted proteins | sample InoplaM2AM_FD_187579 | JGI IMG/M metagenome (GOLD analysis project Ga0209968, IMG submission 187579) | Arabidopsis thaliana rhizosphere microbial communities from the Joint Genome Institute, USA, that affect carbon cycling - Inoculated... | ecosystem: Host-associated > Plants > Roots >... | reverse complement strand
AAACATGGCGGAGGGGGCGAGATTTGAACTCGCGGACCCCGTAAAGGGTCTCCGGTTTTCAAGACCGGCACGTTCGGCCGCTCCGTCACCCCTCCATGGTTTGATTCATACATGATGTCAATGCATTATGTCGATGCGTGGAAGAGATACGAATAGAGGTCCGCATGATGCCGATATTACCATGACCAAGCTGCTGTGGGATGTATTTTACATTGGTCTCTCGCTGAACGAGGGAGACTGGTGAATATAATTGAAAGAGATCCCGCGACAGCCATGACCCCATCAACTCATCAGTGAGCGCCCTTCCATTAGGTGTATGTGTACCTCGCGGCGCGTTCAAATTCTGCAAATACGTCTCTGAGGCGACAAAAGGAGTTCAAGAATCGCCTTCCTCCCATGGTGTTGCTGAGGACCTGCTTGAGGGTGGCCATTGGGGGAACCTTTTAAGGGACTGGTGAACTTTCAAACAAACAAGAGTACAATCGCCCAAAACTTTCGACCGCAGCTGATATGTCTCTCCTAACCATCGTCTTGCTGCTTATCGTTATTGCAATTGTTGCTGCCATCCTTTACTGGTGGAGAGCGCACCTGACTATGGAACGAGCAAAAGTGCAGGCAGCGTGGTTTAATAAGGAATTTGCGCAGGCCGATTCTCGAATTGAAGTGGTCGAAATTTGGTCTGACGAGCAAATCGAACAGAATAATTCCAAAGTCGCAAATGCGATTCTTGAGAAAGTGGGAACAGCCCTTTCTGCCGATGAATCGGCGGAAGCCAAACGCCTGCGCGAGTTTCTCGCCAAAATCTACCCCAACATTGCCGAAAGCGAGCAAAAACCCCCACCACAAGACATTGCTCTCGCCTGGTTTTCATGCCTGCAGCTGCAAGATAGGGAACCAGAATCGGAGTTGGCCCAATTGTTCAAAGTGCTGAATGATGCCTGGTCTACTACCCGCGACGGCCAGGCACAGATAAGTGATCTCCGCCAGCTGACAATCCTGAAAGCGAGCGGCTCAACGCCCGCGAAGAAAGCGACTCAGTCTTAGCGCCAGCCAAGGAACATCCGATAATCCTTAAACATCAAACACAAAAGTCATCCCTCTGATCTATCCCCGCCCGCTTGAAGAAGTCCGCTCGTTCTTCTGAACATATGGTCCGCTCGTAGTGATGACTAGCGATTAGGTTTTGGTCGATCCGGCTCGCCTGTCGAATGCGGTCAGACAGCCGCACTCCACTTTTGTAAGGTCACCATCCTCAAACGTGGGATGGTGTCTCGGGGCGCTTAGCAGTAGCGTAACTCCATGGTCAGATTCGCTACACACCGTGAACGTACGCTCACCCCAGAGGGGGTGGTGGATTGCCCCTATTGTGCGTCAGTGCTGTGCACGCGGCTTGAACGGAATGGCTATGCCGACTTTCTGCGTAGGCTCTTTGGGTTCTATCCCTGGTATTGCAAGTCCTGTGGAGAGCAGTTTTGCGCATGGAAGCGAAACTATAAGCCAACAGGTCATGTTTCTGTTAAATCCGCTCGCAAAACTGAAGCGGCATGATTGGATTCGCGTTGTGCGCATCTCTTTGTTGAAGATTTAGAAACTTACGAGGCTCCCATGCTTTTCCGATCTATCATTGCCATCGTGCTATCGACCCTGTCCTTCACCAGTTCCGCATGCGTCGCCGTCAAGCCTGCTGTGGACACGTCAGAGAATCGCGCCAAACACGAGGCAACTGCCAAGGAACTCCGAAAGCGAGCCCAGGAAGGGAACGTGACGGCTCAAAACGGACTCGGTCTGTTGTACAAAGTAGGTCAGGGTGTACCCCAAAGCTATGGGCAGGCGAAGAAGTGGTTTGAAGAGGCCGCGAAGCTGGGACATGCCGAAGCCCAAGTTAATCTTGGTACGTTGTATCTCCACGGAGATGCGCCTCCGCAAAGCGCTCAAATGGCGTTGTTTTGGTTTAGTCGAGCGGCAGAGCAAGGAGATGTTACGGCTTTTATGAACCTTGGAGTCATGTATGCAGAGGCGCAAGGAGTGCCCCAGGACTCTATCCAGGCTTACGTGTGGTTTCTCCTAGCGGCATCACATGGAGACGAGAACGGCGCTGAAAGGTGTCGCGCTCTTGCCATCAAGATGACTTCCGCCCAAATCACTGAGGCCGAAGAGCGGGCGGGGGCGTGGAAGCCGAAGAGCAAATCACTCGCTTGGAAACTCCAGAGCCTCTCCGAGACTGTCCTCTTAACGGACCTTCCTCCTCGCTGATTGTCAGTCTAAGACCAAAAGTCGTGGCACCACTTAGATGAAGTGCCAGCACACAGTTACCTAGACTCTGCTCAGTATCAATAAGTTAACTGAGCCTTCGATAAGTCTGGGATGTTCTCAACGGTCTGATAATTAATTGAACTAGGCAAATCGAGTCGTGATAGGCTGCTGCAGACAAATATCAGCACCGAAAGGCTGAGTTGACGAATGCCTAATAAATGTGTGTCTTCGTGTGCACTAATCATTGTGTTTACCGCGCTTCTCGGTTGCTTGTATGAGGTCGCTGAAAAGCCCTACATTGTAGAAGTGGATGTGAAGGACGATTCGAGCTCCAAGCCTCCGACCACTGTAGGACAAATGCTTGCTGGCAAAAAGCTTAAAAAGGCTAAGCTGAAGGGTGCGAATTTTAGTGGAGCGATGTTAGCCGGAGCTGACTTCCGACAGGCTGATCTTGAGGATGCAGACCTAAACGGGGCGATGCTATTAGGGGCAAATTTGAGTGGCGCTAACTTGGTGAATGCGAACTTTGAAGGAGCTATGTTATTGGGCGCTCAACTGGAGGAGGCACGGATTGATGGCGCCAATTTCAGAAACACTGCCTTCCTTTATCAAGATCAAATTGATGAGGCGTGTGGGAAGCCCAGAGCTCTACCTGAAAGAGTGAAAGCACCGAAGAGTAGTACCTGTGAGCAGACCACGATAGACCCTAAATAACCTCGCCGATGCCGACAAAAGTTACCTTGCCTGCCTGAACAAGCCGGTGAATCTCTTAGAGGCATTTGCTCATCCATCAATTTTGCAGTACACTTTCCGAACCCAGATGCGCACTCTATTTCTGATTGTAACGCTCGCCTCTATTCAATTCGGGTGCGGTCACGACAATCCTACGTTAGTAAGAGGGAATCTTAACGATGCGGTTAAACGACATGCTTCAATTGATGAACGAATAATGGAGTGGGGCGCTCCAAGCGGGAAAGAAACATTGACCGATGGCCAATTAGTCTACACATGGAAACTCCCTTGGTCTGAAGAGCAGATTTTGCCAGACGGGACCGCATACCCAATTCAGCACGGATGCACTGTCGTCATTACCACTTCCTCTGATAATGCCATTCAGTCCTATAAGACTGATGACTGTTAGCTAATAGCACCCGTGGAGAGACACCTTGGGGAATTCTACGCTTTCGTGATGCGTTCCACGCCTCCCATATACTGCCGTAGGACAGGAGGAATGACCACCGAGCCGTCCGGCTGTTGATAGTTTTCCAGGATTGCAACGAGGGTGCGTCCGACGGCAAGTCCGGAACCATTTAATGTGTGAACAAGGTCCGTCTTGGATTCTTTCTTGCCGCCGACGCCTTTGAAGCGAATGCCGGCGCGCCTGGCTTGAAACGCTTCGAAGTTGCTGCAGGAGGAAATTTCCCTGAACTGATTCTGAAACGGGAGCCAGACTTCAAGGTCGTAGGTTTTGGCTGCGGCAAATCCCATGTCTCCGGTGCAAAGCGTCATCACCCGGTGATGAAGTCCCAGCCGTTGGAGCACGACCTCAGCATGGCCGGTCAGTCGCTCCAGTTCCTCATATGACTGCCCCGGTGACGTGAATGCCACCAATTCCACCTTGTTGAATTGGTGGAGGCGAATCAATCCTCTCGTGTCCTTCCCGTAAGAACCGGCTTCGCGACGAAAGCAAGGGGTATAGGCGGTATACCGAATGGGCAACGAGGACTCGCTGAGGATCTCGTCCCGATGGAGATTCGTCACGGGGACTTCCGCTGTGGGAATCAGAAAGTAATCTTCATCCCGCAGCCGAAACAGATCTTCTTCGAATTTGGGTAGCTGCCCCGTGCCAGTCATGGCCGTGCGATTGACCAGGAAGGGAGGCAGGACTTCCCGATACCCGTGTTCTGAAGTATGCAGGTCCAACATGAAATTGATTAGCGCCCGCTCGAGCCTGGCTCCTGCGCCCGTCAGGACGGCGAACCGCGCTCCGGCAATTTTTGCTGCACGATCGAAGTCCAGAATGCCCAGCTGCTCGCCGATATCCCAATGACTCTTCGGCGGTGCCGTCAATGCCGGGAGCTGGCCCCAGCGGCGGACTTCGAGATTTTCATCGGCGCTTTGCCCGATCGGCACTGATGCATGGGCCAGGTTGGGGATGCGCAGCGCGATGCTGTTGACCTTCTCTTCCGTCGTCCGGAGGGCCGCTTCGCATTCTGCAATTCGCTCACCGACTCGTTTCATGGCCGCAACGGCTTCGTCGGCCGGCTGTTTCTGCCGTTTCAACCGAGCGACTTCTTCTGAGCCTTTGTTGAGGTCCGCCCGCAGCTCCTCCACTTGCATGGAGAGGGCGCGCCGTTCGTCCAGGAGTTTCCGTAACTCATCCCATTGGACGTCGCGCCCCCGAGTGCCGAGCTGCTCGCGGATTTGATCAAAATTCTCGCGGAGATGGCGCAAATCGTACATTGACAGGCGTTCCCGATGAGCGGCTGGAATCTAACATCGAGGTTCGGTGGAGTCAATGAACGGAGCGCCTCGGCGGGTTGACAGTCTTGGTGGAAGGGAGAGACCATGAGCGCATGCGACCGATTTCCAATCCACCGAATCCCTACGAGTCGAGACACCGTGATCTCCTCGAACCGGCGCCTGCTACCCGGCTCGAGATGTACGACGATTCGAGCCGGGAGATTCTCAGCAGGAACGACAGCCCTGACCTGTCCTTCCGCTGGAGCGTGAATCCCTACCGTGGCTGCTTCCATGCCTGCGCATATTGTTACGCCAGGCCCACCCACGAGTTCTTGGGCTTCGGCGCGGGGACTGACTTCGAATCGAAGATTGTGGTCAAACGCCAGGCCGCCACGCTGTTGCGTCAGGCGTTCGAACGACCTTCCTGGAAGGGCGAGTTGATCGTCTTCTCCGGCAACACCGATTGTTACCAGCCGATGGAAGCCGCGTTGGAATTGACGCGCGCCTGCCTCGAAGTCTGCGCCGAGTACCGCAATCCCGTCGCGATCATTACGAAGGGTGTCCTGGTGCAGCGGGATCTCGATGTGCTCAAGCGTCTACAGCAGGAGGCCTGGGTCAGAGTCTACTTCAGTATTCCGTTTGCCGACGACGAGCTCGCCCGCCGGGTCGAACCTCAGGCTCCGACAAGCCGTAAGCGCTTCGACGCCATGGCCCGCTTATCGGAAGCCGGCATTTCGACCGGCATTTCGATTTCACCAATCATCCCGGGTCTCAATGATGAAGACATCCCGGAATTGCTGCAGCGTGCTCGGCAGGCGGGCGCCAGCGAGGCGATGTCGACGCTGTTGCGCCTGGCTCAATCCGTTGAAGCCGTGTTTGTCGAGCGCATGGCGGAAGCCTTCCCGGAACGACTGGCCAAAATGACGCACCGGATTCAGGAAGTCCGGGGGGGCGCCATGACGGATGGGGCATTCTTTTCGAGGCATCACGGTACTGGGCCGTATTGGGCGATGATCGAACGATTGTTCCGTGTGGCGAAGCGGAAAGCAGGATTTGCCGACTCCGACGACGAGCCCGTGCCCGACACCTTCCGCCGTCCCGGCCGCGAGCAGACGCGATTGTTTTGACGAGAGGGGATCGCAGATGAAGCATAATCCGGGCTTTTTAAAATTCGTGAGTGCCGCGCGTGCCCGGGTAAAGGAATGCTCGGTCGTGGACGCGAAAGCCAGGTTGGATCGAGGCGAAGTCGCGCACTTTATCGATGTGCGTGAAGATCATGAGTTTGCGAAGGATCATGCCAAGGACGCACGGCACCTCGGCAAGGGCATCATTGAGAGGGATATCGAGACGCTGGTGCCCGACAAGCAGGCCTCCATTCTTTTGTATTGCGGGGGAGGCTACCGATCGGCGCTGGCTGCAGATGCGCTTACGCAGATGGGCTATACGAACGTGACTTCGATGGACGGCGGCATCAGAGCCTGGAGAGAAGCAGGCTATCCAATGGAATCCTGACGGAACCTCGCGGACGAAGTTCCGTCATCCGAAGACTGATTACTTGCTGTTGACCCGGTCGAATTCCTTGATGACCTGGTCCGTCAGGTCGATGGTGTCTTTGCTGTAAATGACGATTTTGATGGTTTGCTCGCTGCCTTTATCGACGACGATGGAAAATCCTCCCTTTTCGGCAACGGTCTGAGTCGCAGTGGCGATCCGCTTCATATAGTCGTCGACGAGTTCCTTTTGCTTGCCTTGGAGCTCTTGATTGAACTCCTGCGCCCGCTTTTGATATTCCTGGATCTTGGTTCGGAACTGCGCTTCCTTCTCCTTCTTCTCCCCCTCACTCAGCTTCGAAACGGACTCCTTCAGGGTTTTTTCCGTATTGCGCAAATCCTCCTCGTCCCGGGAGAGCAGCTTCTGTCTGGTCGAGACGTATTCCTTAAGTCCATCCAGGGCCTTCTTTCCCGCTTTCGATTTTTCCAGGACCGCCTGAGGATCGATGACGCCCATCTTAAAGGCATCCGCCGCGCCAACGCCTGATACCGAACTGATGAGCCATGCTCCAGTCATCGCCAGTGCAACCAAAATCTGACCCCGACGGGTCTTCGCCATAGACATAGTGTCCGCTCCTTAGTGGATGAAAAGCTGCGCGGTATTGAATAGGGCAGAATAGCGGCGAAGGGTAGGACTGTCAAGGGAGCCGGAGAGCCGTGTCATGAGCGGTCCTCCGGCATGGGCCGTCAGACGAAGTATCGGCTGGTGTCGAATTTGTGCTCGGTGTTATCGATGAGGCGAATGATGTAGTTGCGGTATTCCCCGTTCTCGTCCTTTTCGCGAAGATCGATTTCACGCCCGTTGTCTATCGGGCCTCCCTGGGTGTCCGTAATGACTTTGACATAGGGATACTCCGCCTCGGCCGGATCCGTCGTCGGCTTGAGCACGACGGCCAGCTCATTGCTGTCGAGCAGGACGAGGCTGCCGATCGGAATGATGCCGACGCATGTCATGAACAGTTTCATCAGCGTGGCGTCAAAGGATTTTCCCGCTTTACCGAACATGAAGCCCAAGACTTTCGACGGCGACATTGGTTCCCGCCGATACACCCGCGAGGAGGTCATGGCATCATAACAGTCGGCGATCATGAGGATCCGTCCTGTCATGGACAATTTCCACGACACGTTCAATTTCGGATAGCCTGAAAAGTCGAGATTCATATGATGTTCGAATGAGGCCGACGCCATCCGACCGGGAAGGTTGGTAATGCCTCGCATCTTGGCCAAGCTGAGCGCGCCTTCCGTGGGATGATTGCGCATCATGGCCCATTCCTCTTCGGTGAATTCGCCCGGCTTGTTCAGCACTTCCATGGGAATCGTGGCCTTGCCCAGATCGTGAAACAGCGCCGCGAGCCCTAAATCCGCGAGCTCGACCTTGGGATAGCCGGCACGATTGCCGAGCGCCATGGACAGCAAGGCGACGTTGACCGAATGGTTATGCGTATACTGATCATGACAGCGAAGCGTCGTCAGGCCTAGGAGCGATGCCTCGTCGTTCATCATCAGATCGACGATGCTTTGGATGGCGCGTTTAGCTTGCTTGAAGCCGATCGTGCCTTTCTCGCGGCTATCTTGCACCAGCGTGCCCACCGCAGTCGCCGCATTGACATACCGACTCTTGGCCGAGGATTTTCCGCGCAGCACACGTCGCTCCTCGAGTTCGATTCCCTTGACGGATTGCTGCTCGAGGGAAGCGCGCAGCGTCGAGATTGAGCTGTTCGCCGCATCGAACATCCCCAATTGAAAGATCAACTCACGAAAGTCCCGCGACTCCACGTCCTTGGAGAAGGTCACGCCTCCGACGCACCACTGATTCAGCGTGTCGATGACGGTGGAAAACACAGGCATTTGGGCCGCCGTGATTTTGAGATGCCGCTGGCCCAAAAAAAGAAAATCGTTCTGCAGGCGCACGGAAATCGGTTCATCCTGGGCGAGGGTCTTGATGACGGTGAGGGCGCTGTCCACGGGACTGTCCAGCGCCGTGTTGGTGCGCCCGTGCAGTTTTGACATCTTGATCAGAATGCTGATCTGCGTGACCAACTGGGTTCCCAGCATCAAGATTTGCTGGTCATAAATGTCGCCGGCCTCCGAGCCTTTGGCGACCTTTTTGGTCAGCGACTTCTCGTGCGTCAGGATCGGTTGGGTCGCTGCGATGTCGGGCACGCGGAGTGGATCAGCCATGAAGGGACATCCTTGAGTGTCTTCTGATGTTATGCGGTCCGCTGATGTTTGGTGGCGCTGGCGATCGCCGTTGCACACGCGTGCTTGACCGCTGCGGTGCCTTTCTTGGCACCGGTGTCCAACGCGGCCAGTGCGGCGGCAGTTCCAAGCTTGCTCAAGGCGTCGACGGCCAACAGCGCGAGGTCTTCGCGCTTTTTCCTGTTGGTCCATCCCCATTCAGTCAGCAGAGTGGTCCAATATGGGACCGCGTCGTCTCCGGCCGTCACCCGCATCGCATGGAAGATATTCCGTTTCTCGGCCGGATCGCGATCGTTGAAGTTCTCTGCGTTGAGGATTGGTTCCCACAGGGTGAACGTCGCCGTGTAATGGCCGTTTAACAGGGGCTTCAGCGTCGCCAGGCGCACGCCTTCGTCCGCGTCGTTCAACAGTGGGATGAGTTTCACTGCGCTTCCGCTCGGCTTGAGGCCGGCCAGCGTTCTGATGACTTCCCGTCTGATCAGCGGATCGGGATAGCGCAAGATTTTTTCCACGCCTTCGGCCAGTTTCGGGTTGTTCCAGCGGGTGATGATCCCTAAAAGGTTGCGGACAAACGTCGGTCGGCGATCGGTCAGGTGCTTGAGCACAACCTCGGGAGTGTCCTTGGCGAGTTCGACGAGTGCATTGGCGATCAACCCCTGATGGGCCGGGTGCTGCAGATCGCCGAGCAGCGCGCACAGGCCGGGCATGGCCGACGGTTTCATCATCAGCAACACGCTTTCGAGTCCTTCCGTGCGGGGCTTGTCGGCCGTGTTGAGATATTGTTGAATCAGCGAGACCAGGTCCTGACTGCCAAGCTGGTCGAACATCCCTCTCAGTTTCTGTTTGTGCGCCTCGGTCAAATCCGGTCGTATCGCCTCTGCCTCAGAAAGCAGCCCCAACACATGTTCGACCGTGGTCCAATGGCCGCCTTGGAACAGTGAGCGGAGAATGCCTTCGAAGATTTCGAACAGCTTGTTCAAGAGCTCGGGAGACCGTTCGGAGGACAGGACGGCGGTGAGGATGTCGAGCAGATACAGAATGCTGTCTCGGTTGGATTCTTCCCCAATCTCGCGGGCCAATCCCGCCATTTCCTCTGCGGTCACCTCATAGCCCATGACGCTGGTCGACAGCCTGGATTTCCGCTGCGCGTCTCCTTTCCCCTCCTTGGCGTTTTTCGCGTTGGCCTCGTCCAGAATTTCTCTCAGAGAGCCCTCCGCCGCGGGCTTGCCCTGCGGAGTCAGCACATCTTCCACTTCCGACAGCTTCATGACCTCGTCGGCGGTGACGATCGTAATCGTTGGCAGGTTTCTCGACCATAGGCGAGTGACGATATCGTCGTCTTCATTGCCCGTTGTGCCGCTCGTGTTCCAGAGAGCGTCGAAGAAGAACATGACCTCGTCCTCTTCAATGCCCTGTTGAAACGTCAGTTCTCTGATGCCATCGCTGTAGAGCTTGAAGGCGAAGTTTTCGCTCGATTCTCCCGCCTGCGAGTTGTACACGGACATGTCCTTGAAGAAGAGGCCTTCGCGTTGGACGATAAAGGTCAGGGCATTGTAGCGTTCCACATGGTTGGTCAATTCAGTGTAAAATTGCTCAAAAAACTTCTTCGCCACGCTGTTTTGATGGCCGAAAGTCCGGACATTTTTCGACGCGCGATCCAGCGACTTCAGCAGCTGGGTTACCGAGACCAGTTCTGGGTCGACAGTGGACTTTGCGGCCGCGGCGGCCGCCATCATGTCCTGGGCAGCTTTGAGGTCAGACATTACTGTCTGTCGTACCGGTAAGGCGAGATTTGGTCAAGGAATTCAGAAGTTTTGGATTCCACGTCATCGGAGAGAATCATCAATAAAAACTGCGTAGTTGTCCTACATGGAGCCGAGTCAGTACAATCGGCGGCTTCGGTTGTAACGCCCCCCGACTTGGCGTTTGAGGACCGTCGTGACCATCGTTTGTTTCGGCGACAGTTTAACGGCTGGCTTTCAGTCTCCCACGCCGGAACATCCGGGGGGACAAGAGACACCTTACGGCCGGTTCCTGCAAGAATGGCTCGGGCCGTCCGTCGAAATTCGGGTTAGCGGGGTCTGCGGCGAGCTGACCAGTGAAATGGCGATGCGGTTCCGGCAAGATGTCTTACAACATCGGCCAGAGTACGCCGTGGTGCTTGGGGGAACCAACGATCTCGGTTGGAATGCCCACCCTGAGGATATCATGCGAAACCTCCTGAAAATGTATGAACTCGCCCGAGCGTCGGGGATCATTCCAGTCCCCGTGACGGTTCCGTCGGTGCGTGTGGAAGTCAGTGGAGGAGGGCCTGAAGCCGAGGCATGGCTCGAGCAGCATTTGGAGCGTCGATGGGTGCTGAATGGTTTGATTCGGGACTATGCCGTGTCGAAACACTTGGCATGG
>Ga0209968_1000185_pt1 | contig 10927 bp, 9 predicted proteins | sample InoplaM2AM_FD_187579 | JGI IMG/M metagenome (GOLD analysis project Ga0209968, IMG submission 187579) | Arabidopsis thaliana rhizosphere microbial communities from the Joint Genome Institute, USA, that affect carbon cycling - Inoculated... | ecosystem: Host-associated > Plants > Roots >... | reverse complement strand
AGATCAAAGAAAGTAAGAAAATCTGAATTGTCCAGATCCATTTTAGAATACAGTTTTCGTATTTCAATTATCTTTTCTTTCATTAACGTCCCTATCATTACGGGTTAACTTTAATATGATCATTGAATGTCAAGTTGCAGATTAAAATACTAGTAAAATAGTCAGATCTTGGATTTTAGGCAATTCTAATCTTGCTTTGCATTCAAAATCATTTGAGAGAGTATTTCGACAACATGCATCCGTGGAGTACTGACAAGATACCCTAAATTTTTGATAAAAAAATTCTGTGATTTTTTCTAGCAAAAATTAAGTGTAGCATTGTATATTACCTATTTAGGAATTAGATTCTTGCATTCATTTATCCAATTATCTTATTAATTATGTTGAAGCATTCTAAATATACTTAATATTAAATCTCATATTACTTGAACACAGACAAAAAATATCATTTATCGGCAATTTGCTTCCTGCTATCTATTCTTATTATCACTGTCTTTGTCTCTTTCCAATCTTCACAAATGATATTTGCATCAGGGCTCAGTATTTATTCTCCTTTTTCGATGAATTACGAAGAAGGCTTTAAATCCCCCTATTTTGAATTCTGCGGGATTTTTGAGTCCTGTTCAAGGAACGATATCAGGATATTTCCATTCATGCCTCTAACTACCCACGCACAAGACTCACCACAAAACAAAGAAGACCCATTCAAAAGCACTAGTCCTGTGAGTGCAATCCCTACATCATCCATAATACCTTTTGAGTTACCTTTTCCATAACTGGTAACTAATAAATATGCAGGCTAAGGCATATTAGGTCTTCCCCTACAATTAGCATTCGATCTTGTAGATTAAATGATGATTTTGTGGATCAGTTTATTGGACATATTCATTTATTTAATCTAGGAACTTTTGAGAAGGTTTTCTCTTGCCCACACGTATAGTGGAATTATGGGGTGCTCGAATGGTAGTTTGTCTTGTTCCTTATTGTATCCAAGCATAACTATTCTGCCCGATAACAGACTGCGAAGGTCATGTATCAATTCATTATCCTTTAGCGGTCCATAAAAGAAAAATGAATACTTTTGGTTATAGTATGACACATGCTGTGAAAAACATTCAGATAATATTACGGGGTCATTTATAATTCCCTTATCATTTATTTCGGATACAACTTTATGATGATTTTTATTTTTATCAACAGTTATTTGTAATTGCCTGCGTATGTAATTATCTCGGACAAATTCTGAATCGAATAAAGACTTTGGACCATTCTTGTACTTTTCGATGCTATGCTCTAATGTTTCAATCGTCTTGTTTGCAACTGCAAGAGCTTTGTCGGGATGAGGGAGTACTGCGTTATTTCTTCCGTATAGAAATAAAAGTGATATTAATTCATCCTTCCTAACAAAAGGAAAGTCGAGACTTCCTCCCATAAAGGAGGAAATCCTATCTGAAATGTCTTCAGGGAGGATCATTGTCATATGAAGATCGAAGTGTGACATGATGATACTTGTCAGCAATATTATTTAGACAATTATGTTTATAGGAGTGAATGAGAGGAGACATATCAAATGTCAACAATTGATTACTCAAAACCCGTTCATTTAATTGTACATGGACAGCGTGATCTGATAGATACTCTAAAGCATAAACTTATCTCACTGGGTTTTTCAGAGGAAAAGTTACTGCCCGCCTCATTAGAAAAAACTGGTAATATAGGTGAATATGTTGCGATGGCTTGGCCTCCAATGCGTGCCACCGAAGTTATCATTAATGAAATAACTGGAATAAAGGAATCAGAGACAAGAGAGAATCCAATAGGCGCTTGGTCCAATATTGATCATAAAGAAATCTCAAGAATTCCATTATCTTAAATAAAAGTAAAGCCAGCGACTTATATTTGACAATTTTTTTCTAGTATTTTATTTTGAATTATTTAACTAGTTCTTTCCAATACTGCATAAGTGTGCGATATGCTTTTAGCCTTAGAGACCGTAATTATAATAATGAAGAATAATATTTGCACCTTATGCAACACACAGACATCTACAAAGGAATGCCCTAGTTGTGGAAAACCGGTATGCAAAGAATGCGTGAAGAGCTTTCCATTTTCTGAGGACCTATGTATAGAGTGCGCATCAAAAGTTAAGGCTGGTCTGGGTGGGATGAGAAAGGACGAGGAAATCTTCTAGATGTGCATTTTGTTATGCTGGTAGAGCCTTAAAACCAACAATAGAATTGTTACCTATTATGGTATTATTCAGAACTATCAGTATTAGCTTTCCTATAGCCATGTGTGAATTGTGGATCGTAAACCTTTGAAAATTCGTAGCTACTAGGGTTAATAACATTTCCAACGATAATTATTGCGGTTTTGGTTATCTTGGCCTCATTCACTTTTTCAGCAATGTTGTCAAGAGTTCCAACTATTATTTTCTCATCGTCCCATGTAGCACGGTAAATGACGGCAACAGGAGTTGAAGTTTGATAGACTCCTCCCCTAAGTAGTTCATCCACAATGTTTCTTATCAGATGAACACTTAGATAAAAGGCCATAGTGGCACCGTGAGTAGCCAAGTTAGAAATTCTTTCTCGATCTGGAACAGGAGTCCTAAGCTCTGCCCTCGTAATAATAAGAGTTTGAGTAATTCCGGGTAGAGTTAATTCTAAATTTAGTGAAGAGGCTGCACCTAAGATGGCGGTTATTCCTGGAACAACTTTACAACGTAAGCCGTCTTTATCCAGTTTATCAATTTGTTCTCTTATTGTGCTAAATAATGCTGGATCTCCGTCGTGAAAACGAATAGCTAGTTTTCCTTGCTTGGTCGAATCCCTTAATATTTCATAGATCTTGTTTCTATCTATTAGAGCTGCGTCATGAAGGACTGCATTTTTTTTAGCATATTCAAGGAGTTTTGGATTGAGTAACGAACCCGAATATACGATGACATCTGCATTTTCCAATAATTTTTTTGCTTTCAGAGTGATAAGCTCAGGATCTCCTGGCCCCGACCCAACAAAATAAATAGTGTTAGTATCAATCATTTTTTCTAGCCACCATTATTGAAAAATACTTGCCAGCGGGATTTTTTGTGTTTCGTAATTCTTTTAATTTCTTTGTTTCTAAAATTTCTTCATCCACAGAAACGTCCTGAGCTATAGTAATGACAGAGTTATCGTTAAAACCGGTTTCATAGAGAATTTCTACCACGCTATCGAAGTATCTTCCATCCTTAAGAAAAATTATTGAATCACATGATGCCACGGTATGTCTTATTTTATCCAGGTCATAGCATGCAGGAACGATACCAAGAGTTTGATCACCTTCCACAAGACTCATTTTTGCCTGGGCTGCGAATGCAAAAAATGACGGAACTCCGGGGATGATTTCAATTTCTATATCATTATAATTTTCCCTGAATTCTTTGTGAAGATAATTCCAGGTACTGTATAAAGAAGGATCGCCTACAGTCAAGTATACGCATTTTTTTCCAGAACGCACAGCTTGAGCTATTAACTGCGAATTTGTTTTCCACTGTAATTTCAGAGAATCTTTATCCTTTATCATAGGAAATATGAGGTTTGTAATACTGGTGGTTGCTTCGTCTACGTATTTTTTTACTATTGATAAAGCAATGCTAGGCTTGCCTTCCTTGGAGGTCGGAGTAAATATGGCATCTGCATTCTTGATCCTATCCACGGCTTTCACTGTCAGCAAATCCGGATCGCCAGGGCCACACCCTATGCATGAAAGCTTCATGTTTTCAGTTGTAAAAAATGAGTTATTTAAAGTAAAGATGCAGCTAGCTGTAGGTTCAACTCAGGACAAAGCAGATAAGGTGAATCATTAGAATGAGTAGTTCACATTTTGGTTGCAGACAAAATCAGAATTGGATTTCTAGAAACAAGCATTGTGCCGCTTGGATAATCTTTCCCTTTTGATATTATGACTTGAGTAACCTCAATTTCGTGCATTTTTTGCTTCTTGAGCGACTTTAGGGCATTGTACATTGTTTCAATTAGGATGGTGTCAATGACCAATCTTCCGTCCTTCCTTAATTTAGATACACAAAGCTCGATAATTTTTTCAGTTTTACCCTTTGTTCCCCCTATAACGATTGCATTAACAGTTGGCAGTGAAGGCAAGATCTCTTCTGCCTTGGAATGAATTAGATTCGCAGACACCCCAAATTTATCCAGATTTTTCCTTGTTAATTCTATGGCGTTTTTATCCGCATCAATTGCGTATACATTTTTAGAATTTACTTGAAGGCAAATCTCTACGGTAATACTACCACTCCCGGAACCTACATCAATTACAGAATAGCCTCTCCTGAGGCGTAATTTACTCAGTACGATTGAGCGTATCTCCTCTTTTGTTATGGGGACCTTTTCTGACCGTTCAAACAATTCATCCGGTATGCCTGGCGTTGAATAGTTCCATATCATCTTGTCTACATGAAGAACTTTTGAATCAAATTCTTTTAAACCGTTCTCTCATGCGTGTAAACCAGTATATGCGACAATCATGAACATTAATAGCAAAAAGATAAATGGAAAGATCCCATTGGTAGTAATTTTTTTCCTGTCTTCTGTCTTCAGTCTCAATCCAATTCTTTTTGCAATGACATACGATATAATATAGAAAAATAGTCCAAGGACTATTATTATGGGTATGGACGCCGAATAGTTTGAAGGGTTAAGGATAAAACCGAGGATAACACCACAGATTACGCCTACAAAGGCTCTCATATAATATATCTTATCGAGTTGTTCCAATTACTTTTTTCACATTAAATGCAGGTTTAATTCCTTTCGATTGTAAATTTGAATTTTTTATTTTAATTAATATTCATCTTCATTAAAATAACTTGTATGGAATTATCAGGTATCGAGCTTCATTACCTCGTAAACAAGATTAGTTCAAAGATAACGTCGAGTTACTACGTTAGTAATATCTCCTCTATTACGAAAAATTCGATTCTTTTGAAATTACATCATCCCACGGAGTCGGATATCAATCTTATCGTTTCGACCAAGGGGATATGGATTACAAGCAAGAAATACAAGCAAATGGAAGATAACCAGCTTCTAAGCATATTAAGTCGCGAAATCGAAAGGGCTAAAATAAACTCTGTATCGCAGCCCGGAAGCGAGAGAATTTTCTTTCTTCATTTCATAAATAAAGACAATAAAGAAAGGAAATTAGTAATTGAAATTTTCGGAAAGGGGAATATTATTTTATGCGATGAATCGATGAAGATCCTTTGGATTCTGAATATTGTAGAAGTAAGGCACAGAATTTTGAAGACTGGGCTAGAATATGTTCTGCCACCAAATAGAGGTGAAGACGTTTTTCAAATTACCTTGGAGGGCATGAAAAAGAGCAGACAAACGCAACCAGAAAATACGGATTTAGTAAGATGGTTAGCCAAATGTACGTCTTTACCAAGAAAGTACGTAGAAGAAATATTACTACATTCGGGAATTAGCGCAAAGTATGCAAACAACCTAAGCGATAATGATGTACAGATTATTTATGATAAGACCAAAGAAATTACAAGTAAAGTCATAGATGAAACAAATCATGAACCATCAATTATGGTGGACAAACTCGGTTTAGCAATTGATGCATCACCTATTGTAATGTCAGGAGAGTCTAACACCAAGAAGGTTGAATCATACATGGATGGAATAGATCAAGTACTTAGCAACGAAATAATTTCGATCGGGAGGAGTCTGAAAACCGAAGAAACAGACAGAAAAATTTTGGAACTTGAACATGATTTAGAAGAACAAAACAAAGCTAAAACGCAGGTAATCACTAGATCACAAAATCTCAGAAGAGTTGCCCATGAACTAATGAATCTTTCTTCCATGGGTATCGAAGATATGAACGATAGTACGGTTAGAAACCTCTTGGAAAATAATGACTCTGAAATTGTAAAGGAAAATGGCATTACCTATTTGAATATAGAGAATGAACGAATCAAGTTTGAATCAAGTATCCCAAAATTTTCATCCCTATTATTTTCCAGAGCCAAAGAATTGGAGCGAGGAGCTATCAACATAGACAAAGCTAGTGAAGAGCTAAGATTAAGAGTTGAAAAACTACAAAATCAAACACAAAAAATTCATGAAAAAATTCAATTCAGCAAATTAGAATCAAAACAGTGGTATGAGCGATATCGTTGGTTTGTTACTAGTGATGGATATTTAGTAATAGGTGGTAGAGATGCGTCTTCGAATTCTGCCATTATTCGTAAGTACATGACTGATAATGATATTATCTTTCATGCAGAAATTCATGGTTCACCTTTTTTCCTAGTAAAGAATGTTAATAATCAAGAAAAACAAGATAGCAGCTATGTCGAGGAGGCTGCCCAGGCAACAGTATCATTTAGCAGAGCATGGAAGGATGGATTATCAAGCGGAGATGCATACTGGGTATTCCCTAATCAGGTAAAGAAAGGAGCGCCAACGGGTCAATTTCTTCCAAAAGGCTCTTTTGTCATTGAAGGAAAGAGAAATTTTTGCAGAGGTATTGAATTAAAACTTTCAATAGGGCTGGTACAGATTGAAAAAAAATATTCAATTGTATGTGGACCCTTGAATGCTGTCAGAAAACGAAGCTTGGTATTTACCTCATTGTTACCCGGTGGGACCGATTCGATGAATCTTGCAAAGAAAGTTAAAAGTGAATTCGTAAGAGCAATTTCTGAATTTGATCAGAGTCTAGCAGAATATTGCAAAAAGATATCCTTGGATGAATTTATTAGAATGCTGCCTACAGGACAATCCAAATTAGAGCGAGCGGAAAGGGGACAAGCCATTAATGATACTATCAACGAATCAATGGAGTCAGGTTAGTTAAATCTATTTTTTATCTCCCCGTCTTTTTGAATCATCAAATTGTACAAATTGAGATTAGAAAGACAATTAAACCAAATATCCTAAATTATATTGTGGCAAAAAAACTAGTAGAACATACAGATGCAAACATGACGACAAGAGTGCTTGTAAGGGATATTATGAACAGCCCCGTAATCACAGCTATTCCAAGCGATAACATTGCTGACATCGCAATGAAAATGAAAGAGCATACTATTGGCAGTGTAATTATAACTGAAAATGAAAAACCCGTTGGAATTGTCACTGACTGGGACGTTGTATCAAAGGTTGTGGCAAGCAATTTGGAGCCATCATCTGTTGCGGCAGTAAAAGTAATGCAACCAATTCACACAGTCGAGGCAGGAGAAGGAATAACTGAGGCAGCACGGATACTAAGAAAAAATAATATCAAGAGATTGGGCGTTGTTTACAAAGACAGACTAGCAGGAATAATTTCAAGTTCCGACGTTATCGCTGTAACTCCAGAACTAGTCGATGTAGTGTCAGAAAAGGCTGCCATGATTAGAGGGGAGATTGGTAGACCGGCATCTAGTGTGTCTGGATATTGTGACGAATGTGGAGAATGGTCAGATGTGCTAATGTATTCTGAAGGAACATTTACCTGCGAAGTATGCAGGGGTTCATAGTTGCCCCATACCAAACGCAAAAGTGAATTATGATTCCAACTGATATTCACATAATAATGGTTTATCCCGAATTCAGACAAGCTACCTAAATTATTTTTCTTTTACTTGGGATCCCATCAAAAGATTAAAATCACGTAGTTCTGAAAAAGTCAATGAATGAGTTTAAATTCTTTAGAAAGAACAATTGATAAAGTTCTTTCACAAAAAGAATCAGAATTAATTTCTGACATTGATTCTGCACTTCAGAATTCATTAAAAAATTTAGAATCTTCCAAGAGCACTCTTCAAGTTGAATATGACGCTATTATTGAATCATCAAAAAAACAGGCTGAAAATTTAAAACGACAAATAATAGGATCTAGCACCCTAAACGCCAGGAACAAAGAGCTCGTCATAATCGAATCGGCAATTGATGAAATTTTTACCAAAGCAAAGGAAAAACTTGCCCAAAGTAATAATGAAAAAAATTATGAAAAATTGCTGACCAGGTTGATACAAGACAGTGTTTCAAAGTTAGGTTCTGATACTGTCATACAATGCAATAAAGCCGACCAAAAGCTAGTAAGGAAAGTATCCTCACAAGAATCAACCGGCAAAAACATGAAAATAAGTGTATCCGACGATTTTATAGATATAATCGGCGGAATAAAAGCGACTTCAGCGGACGGAACAATGACATTGGATAACACACTGGATTCTAATATTGAAAGTCTCAAACCTTTAATAAGGAAAGACATAGTCCAACTGCTTAGAGGGGAGAACAAGTAGATGGTAGCAAAAGGCAAAATAGTATGGGTTAGTGGTCCAGCAGTTAGGGCTGATGGAATGTCATCTGCAAAAATGTATGAGACGGTGGAAGTTGGTGATGCAAAACTAATTGGAGAAGTTATCAGATTAACTGGAGACGTAGCGTTTATTCAAGTCTATGAATCAACATCTGGCCTCAAACCGGGAGAAGAAGTAATAGGTACAGGTCAGCCACTTTCAGTCCTTCTCGGTCCAGGAATTATTGGAAGGATTTATGATGGTATACAAAGACCATTGGATGAGATTGCTGAAAAGTCAGGAGCATTCATTGGTAGAGGGATTACTACAAACCCCGTCGATATGAAGAAGAAATACAGATTTAATCCCTTAGTAAAAAAAGATGATACTATTTTTGGAGGTTCGGTCCTTGGGGCAGTAGAGGAAACGCCTTTGTTAACTCACAAAATATTAGTTCCTCCAAATTATCCTGAGTCGACTATTACTGATATTGTCAAGGAAGGAGAGTACGATTTGGAACATGTCATTGGGCAAGCCAGTAGCAAGAACGGAGATAAAATTCAATTAAAGATGTATCATAAATGGCCAGTTAGGAAACCCCGTCCATATGCAGAAAGATATGATCCAACAATACCACTGATTACCGGTCAGAGGATCATTGACACTTATTTCCCTATAGCAAAAGGTGGAACGGGTGCTATTCCAGGCGGATTTGGCACAGGTAAGACTGTTACACTACATCAAATAGCTAAATGGGCAGATTCCAAGGTTGTAGTCTACATTGGTTGTGGAGAACGAGGCAATGAAATGACCGAAGTTCTTGTAGAATTTCCACATTTAATTGACCCCAGATCTCAGAGACCATTGATGGAAAGAACAGTACTTGTAGCTAATACTAGTAACATGCCTGTTGCTGCTAGAGAGGCATCAATCTACACTGGTGTTACTATGGCAGAGTATTATCGGGACATGGGCTATGACGTAGTTCTTGTGGCTGATTCTACAAGTAGATGGGCAGAGGCACTCAGAGAGATGTCAGGTCGTTTGGAAGAGATGCCTGCAGAAGAGGGTTATCCTTCGTACTTGGCTTCAAGACTCGCAGAATTTTACGAAAGAGCAGGACGAATCAGAGCACTTGGGTCACCAGATCGTTCCGGATCCGTGACATTGGTTGGTGCAGTATCTCCATCTGGAGCAGACTTTACCGAACCGGTAACAACTCACACAATTAGATTCATCAAGACTTTTTGGGCGCTAGATACCAGATTAGCATACTCAAGGCATTATCCGTCAATTAATTGGATGCAGTCTTATTCTGGATATCTTGAAGACGTATCTAAGTGGTGGAAAGAAAACGTAAGTCCTGATTGGTATGACCTGAGAGCAGAGTCCTATCAAATATTGCAGCGTGAGGATACACTAAAAGAAATTGTTAGATTGTTGGGACCTGAAGCGCTTCCAGATGAGGAGAAACTTGTTCTTGAAGTAGCCAGAATGCTAAAGATTGGAATACTGCAACAAAACTCTTTTGATAAAGTTGATACTTACTGTGGTCCAGCAAAACAATTGAAATTGGTTAGATTGATGGTAAAGTTTTACAAAGAAGCACAAAAGGCTCTAAAGGAGGGAAAATCCTTAGCAGATATCAGAGCACTGCCAATAATAACCACTCTATTAAAGGCAAAGTTTGAAGTTACAGATGAGGAAATTTCAAAGTTAGAAGAAATAGATAAGGGGTTATCCGATTCGTTCAAAGGTAACATTGAGGAGGTAAAGGTCTCTGTCTAAAACCACTGGAATAGAATATACGAAAATTGCTGAAATAAAAGGACCACTTATGATAGTAGATGGTGTGACTAAAGCATCATTTGACGAACTGGTGGAAATTGAAACAAATGATGGTGAAAGAAGATTAGGAAAAGTTCTGGAAATAGGATACGGTAAAGCAGTAGTTCAGGTTTTTGAAGGAACAACGGGACTGGCTATAACTGGAACAAAAGTAAAATTTCTCGGAAAAACTATGACCATGCCAGTGTCTCAAGAACTACTCGGTCGAGTGTTCGATGGGCTTGGCAGACCAAATGATGGCTTACCTGATCCTGTTGCTGATAAATTCCTTGACGTGAACGGAGAGCCGATGAATCCACAGAGTCGAGAATATCCAACTTCATTCATTCAAACCGGAGTATCTGTTATTGACGGAATGCTAACACTTGTCAGGGGTCAAAAGTTGCCTATTTTTTCGGGCTCTGGAATGTCCCATAATATATTGGCGGCACAGATTGCGCGACAAGCTACTGTTGTAGGCACCAACGAAGACTTTGCTGTAGTATTTGCGGCTATTGGTGTTCAGTACTCTGAAGCGCAATACTTCAAAAGGAGCTTGGAGGAATCAGGTGCTTTGAGAAGAAGTGTTTTATTTATTAATCTTGCAGATGACCCTGCAATTGAAAGAATCATAACTCCAAGGGTGGCCTTGACTGTAGCAGAGTATCTTGCATTTGATCTAGGTATGCATGTATTGGCAATACTAACTGATATGACCAATTATGCCGAAGCCCTCAGGGAAATTAGCGCCGCTAGGGAAGAAGTTCCTGGAAGGAAAGGATACCCTGGATATCTCTA
>Ga0209968_1000182_pt1 | contig 10942 bp, 7 predicted proteins | sample InoplaM2AM_FD_187579 | JGI IMG/M metagenome (GOLD analysis project Ga0209968, IMG submission 187579) | Arabidopsis thaliana rhizosphere microbial communities from the Joint Genome Institute, USA, that affect carbon cycling - Inoculated... | ecosystem: Host-associated > Plants > Roots >... | reverse complement strand
CCAGACCGAGGCGCGCGGCGCCGAGACGATCGCGCGGCGCGTGCTCGACATGCTCGGCGAACCCTTCACGCTCGACGGCGTGAGCTTCAGCGTCACCGCCAGCATCGGCATCGCGCTCTACCCCAACGACGGCGAGACGCTCAACGACCTGATCAAGAACGCCGACGCGGCGATGTACCGCGTCAAGGAGCGCGGCCGTGCGGGCTTCCGCTTCTACCAGCCGCAGATGAACGTCGACCTGCTGGCGCGCATGAAGCTCGACCATGCGATGCGCGTCGCGCTCGAGCGCGGCGACTTCCGGCTGCACTACCAGCCGCAGGTCGAGCTGACGAGCGGCCGCGTCGTCGGCGCCGAGGCGCTGCTGCGCTGGCGCGACGCCGACCTCGGCGACGTCTCGCCGGGCGAGTTCATCCCGGTGGCCGAGGAGAGCGGCTTCATCGTCGCGCTCGGCGACTGGGTGCTCGGCGAGGCGGTGCGCCAGGCCGCCGCGTGGTGCGTGGCCGGCCAGCCGGTGGCGGTGTCGGTCAACGTGTCGGCGCTGCAGTTCCAGCAGCCGGGCTTCGTCGGCCGCGTCGCCGCGGTGCTGCAGGAGCAGGGGCTGCCGGCGCGGCTGCTCGAGCTCGAGCTCACCGAATCGATCCTGGTCCAGGACGCCGACGAGGCGCTCGCCCGCCTGCGCGCGCTCGACCGCATCGGCGTGCAGCTGGCGATCGACGACTTCGGCACCGGCTACTCCAGCCTCGGCTACCTCAAGCGCTTCCCGATCCGCCGGCTCAAGATCGACCGCAGCTTCATCAAGGGTCTGCCCGGCGACGAGAGCGATGTCGGCATCGCGACCGCGGTGATCCAGCTGGCCCGTGCGCTGAAGCTGCGCGTCGTCGCCGAGGGCGTCGAGACGGTGGCCCAGCGCGACTTCCTGCGCGAGGCGGGCTGCGACGAGTACCAGGGCTTCCTGCATGCACCGGCGCTGGCGCCGGTCGACTTCGAACGGAGGTTGACGGCGGCCTGAGCCGTCGGTGTTTGCTGGAATACTGTACGTAAATACAGTATTCTGGGTGCATGAAGCCCCCACCGCCCGCCGCCCTGAAGGGCCGCGGTACGCCGATCCGCATCGCCCCCCGCTACCGGCGCGACGAGCGCGATGCCGTCGACGACGGCTGGGGCCCGCCCGCCGACGAGGACGATGCGGCACCGCCGCCCGTGACCGAGGTGCGCGAGGAGCAGGTCCGCTCGCTGCTCGCCGCCAACGACTCGCCCGACGTGCCCTTCGAGTGGTCGATCAACCCCTACCGCGGCTGCGAGCACGGCTGCATCTACTGCTACGCGCGGCCCACGCATGCCTGGCTGGATCTGTCGCCCGGGCTCGATTTCGAAACCCGGCTGGTCGCCAAGGTCAACGCGGCCGAGCTGCTGCAACGTGAGCTTGCACGGCGCGGCCACCGCCCGAGCCCGATCAACATCGGCTCGGCGACCGACGCCTATCAGCCCGTCGAGCGCCGCCTCGGGCTGACGCGCGCGGTGCTGCAGGTGCTCACGGCCTGCGAGCATCCGTTCACGATCGTCACCAAGTCGGCCGGCGTCGAGCGTGACCTGGACCTGATCGCACCGGCCGCGCGGCGCGGCCAGGCGCTGGTGTTCATCAGCGTCACCACGCTGGACGGCGCGCTGGCCCGCAAGCTCGAGCCGCGCGCCGCGGCGCCGCAGCGCCGGCTGCTTGCGGTGCGCCGGCTCGCCGAGGCCGGCGTACCGGTCGGCGTGAACGTCGCGCCGGTCATCCCCTTCGTCAACGAGCCGGAGATCGAGCGCATCGTCGAGGCGGCCGCCGAGGCCGGCGCGCGGTCGGCGCACTACACCGTGCTGCGCCTGCCCTGGGAGGTGGCGCCGCTGTTCCGGCAGTGGCTGCAGCAGCACCTGCCCGAGCGCGCCGAGCGCGTGATGGCGCGCGTGCAGGAGATGCGCGGCGGCAAGGACTACGACGCCGACTTCGCCACCCGCATGCGCGGCAGCGGCCCGTGGGCCGAGCTGATCCGCCAGCGGATCGACAAGGCGGCAGCGCGCCACGGCCTCGCGCGCCGCACGCCGGCGCTCGACGGCAGCCGCTTCAGGCCGCCGGGGGCACGCGCGGACGAGCGCCAGGCGTCGCTGTTCTGAGCGTGCCTCAGCCACCGCGGCAAGGCGCGAGCGCATCGAGCGGCGCCCGGTACTCGCCCGCCGCCACCCGCGCGAGGCCGAGCACGGTGTGAAAGAGGTGGTCGTGGCTGAGGTCGGCGTCGAGCCGGCCGTGCAGGCAGGCGCCGTCGAGGCGGTCGGACACCTGCCGACGCGGTGGCAGCCACGCGATCATCGGCACCTGCGTTTGCTCGGGCGGCGCCACCGACCGCGGCAGGCCGTGCAGGTACAGGCCGTTCTCGCCGAGCGATTCGCCATGGTCGGACACATAGAGCAGCGCCGGATCGTAGGCCGACTGCTGCTGCAACCAGCCGATCGCCTGTGCGAGCAGGTGGTCGGTGTAGGCGATCGAGTTGTCGTAGGCGTTGCGCAGCGCCGCCGGGTCGCATTGCGACAGCGCGGCGTTGCGGCATTCAGGCTGGAAGGGCTTGCGGCCGGCCGGCGAGCGCGCCGCGTAGGCGGGCCCGTGGCTGCCCATCTGGTGCAGGACCAGCACCACGCCGCGCGCGCGCCGCTCGGCCGGCAGCGCGGCGATGCGCTCGTCCAGGCCCTGCAACAGCGCGCCGTCGAGGCATTCGCCGCCGGGGCACAGGGTCGTGCCGGGCGCCTCGGCGCCGGGCGCCGGCTGCTCGGGCCGGGTGTGCGGCACGCGGTTGCAGACCTCCTTGCAGCCGGCCTGGTTCTCGACCCACAGCACGGCCAGGCCGGCGCGCTGCAGCAGGTCGAGCAGGTTCTCGCTGTCGCGCTCGCGGCCGTCGTAGCCTTCGCGGCCGAGCGCCGACAGCATGCAGGGGAGCGAGGTCGCGGTGTTGGTGCCGCAGGAGTGCACGCGGCGGAAGCTCAGCACGTCGAGAGCGCGCAGCTCGGGGTTGGTGTCGCGGCCGTAGCCGTTCAGCGCGAAGTGGTCGGCGCGTGCCGTCTCGCCGATCACCAGCAGCAGGAGCGAGGGCTGTTGGCCGGCGCGTCGTGGCAGCGGCCGCGCGTCCAGCCCGATCGGCATCAGCGCAGGGTCCTTCGACGGGGCCGCCATGACCCGCCCGACCGAGTACAGCGCGTTCAGCGGGCTGATCTGGTAGCGCAGCGCGCGGTGGCTGCGCATCACCGAGGCGAGGTCCTGGTAGCCGAGCAGCGCCAGCGCGGCGGCGCTGCACAGCCCCAGCACCAGCAGGACCGCGTTGCGCAGCGTCGCGGCGCCGGGGCGGGCGCAGCCCAGCGGCGTGCGCCACAGCCAGGCCAGGGGCAGCCCGGCCAGCAGCGCCAGCGAGGCCAGCAGGCGGCCGTCGAGCAGGTCGCGCACCTCGCGCGGGTCCGTGCCGAGGGCATTGACGACCATCGTCGGATCGATGACGACGCCATAGCTGCCCATGAAGTGCGCCGTGACGGCGCTGACGAGCAGGCCGGCGGCGATCGCCGGCTTGAGCGTGCGGCACCAGGCGAACAGGGCGAGCAGCGCGGTCAGCAGCGCGAACACGATGCCCGCCAGCAGCAACGCAAAGGCCAGCCGGGCCGGCACGCGCAATTCGGACAGCGCGGCGACGCTGCGCCACAGCGGCCAGTTGGCAGGCACCGTGAGCCACAGTGCGGCGAGCAGCACCAGCAGGGTCGCCGGCACGGCGCGCCGCGGGGGCGGCTTGGAGCGCCGGGGGAGCGCCGGCAGCGGCGCAGCGATGGACCAGGACATCCCGGCGAGGATGCCGGGCCCCGATTAAGCCGGCCTTAGCGCGGCCGCGCCAAGGCCGGTTACTTGAACAGGTCCTTGACCCGGTCGGTCCAGCTCTTGGCGTTCGGCGAGTGGCGTTCGCCGCTCTTCTTGAAGCTCTCGTCGAGCTCCTTGAGCAGCTTGCGCTGGTGCTCGGTCAGCTTGATCGGTGTCTCGACCGAGACATGGCAGTACAGGTCGCCGGGGTAGCTGGAGCGCACGCCCTTCACGCCCTTGCCGCGCAGCCGGAAGGTCTTGCCATGCTGCGTGCCCTCGGGCAGCTCGATCTCGGCCTTGCCGCCGAGTGTCGGGACCTCGATGCCGCCGCCGAGCGCCGCGGTCGCGATGCCCACCGGCACGGTGCAGTGCAGGTCGTCGCCGTCGCGCTCGAAGATCTCGTGCTGCTTGATGCGGATCTCGATGTACAGGTCGCCCGGCGGGCCGCCGTTGTGGCCCGGCTCGCCGTTGCCGCTCGAGCGGATGCGCATGCCCTCGTTGATGCCGGCCGGGATCTTGACTTCGAGCGTCTTGTTGCTCTTGATGCGGCCGGCGCCGTGGCAGGCGGTGCAGGGGTCGGGGATGACCTTGCCGCTGCCGCGGCACTGCGGGCAGGTCTGCTGGATGCTGAAGAAGCCCTGGCGCAGGTGCACCTGGCCCGAGCCGTTGCAGGTCGAGCAGGTCTTCGGGCTGGTGCCCGGCTTGGCGCCGCTGCCGTGGCAGGCTTCGCAGTCGCTCCAGCTCGGGATGCGGATCTGCGTGTCCTTGCCGTTGGCGGCCTCCTCCAGCGTGATCTCCATCGCATAGCTGAGGTCGCTGCCGCGGTAGACCTGCTGGCCGCGGCGGCCGCCACCGCCACCGCCGCCCTGGCCGAAGATGTCGCCGAAGATGTCGCCGAAGGCCTCGGCGAAGCCGCCGAAGCCCTCCGGCCCGGCGCCGCCGCTGCGGCCCATCTGCGCGTCGAGGCCGGCGTGGCCGTACTGGTCGTAGGCCGCGCGCTTCTGCGTGTCGGAGAGCATCTCGTAGGCCTCCTTGGCCTCCTTGAACTTCTCCTCGGCACCTTTCGCCCCGTCGCCCTGGTTGCGGTCGGGGTGGTGCTTCATGGCCTGCTTGCGGTAGGCCTTCTTGATGTCGTCCTCGCTGGCGTTCTTCGGGACGCCGAGGACTTCGTAGTAGTCGCGCTTTGCCATGGATGCTTCTCAGGCCGGCAGAAAGGAAACCGCCGCGCGGAGCCGAGGGGCCCGGGCGCGGCGCGATGCCGGGGCGGCCACGAGGGCCGTCCCGTCGATCACTTCTTGACTTCCTTGAAGTCGGCGTCGACCACGTCGGCGTCTGCAGGGGCCGACGAAGCGCCCGGCTGCGGCCCTCCTTCGACATCCGACGCGGTGCCGGCCGCCGCGGCCTGCGCCGCCTGGGCCGCCTGCATGTCGGCGTAGACCTTCTCGCCGAGCTTCTGGCTGGCGCTCATCAGGGCCTCGGTCTTGGCCTCGATGTCGGTCTTGTCGTCGCCCTTGAGCGCGGCTTCGGCGTCCTTGATCGCGGCCTCGATCTTCTCCTTCTCGCCGGCGTCGAGCTTGTCGCCATGCTCGGCCAGGCTCTTCTTGACCGAGTGGATCATCGCGTCGGCCTGGTTGCGGGCCTGCACCAGCTCGAGCTTCTTCTTGTCCTCGGCGGCATTGAGTTCGGCGTCCTTCACCATCTGCTGGATCTCTTCCTCGCTGAGGCCCGAGTTCGCCTTGATGGTGATCTTGTTCTCCTTGCCGGTGCCCTTGTCCTTGGCGCCGACGTGCAGGATGCCGTTCGCGTCGATGTCGAAGCCGACCTCGATCTGCGGCATGCCGCGCGGTGCCGGCGCGATGCCCTCGAGGTTGAACTCGCCGAGCATCTTGTTGCCCGCAGCCATCTCGCGCTCGCCCTGGAACACCTTGATGGTCACCGCCGGCTGGTTGTCGTCGGCGGTGCTGAACACCTGCGAGAACTTGGTCGGGATGGTGGTGTTCTTGGTGATCATCTTGGTCATCACGCCGCCCAGCGTCTCGATGCCCAGCGACAGCGGGGTCACGTCGAGCAGCAGCACGTCCTTGCGGTCCCCGGCCAGCACCTGGCCCTGGATCGCGGCGCCGACGGCCACCGCCTCGTCGGGGTTGACGTCCTTGCGCGGCTCCTTGCCGAAGAACTCCTTGACCTTCTCCTGCACCTTGGGCATGCGGGTCTGGCCGCCGACCAGGATCACGTCGTCGATCTGGCCCACGGCCACGCCAGCGTCCTTGATCGCGGTGCGGCAGGGCGCGATGGTGCGCTCGACCAGCTCCTCGACCAGCGCCTCGAGCTTGGCGCGGGTGAGCTTGATGTTCAGGTGCTTCGGGCCCGAGGCATCGGCCGTGATGTAGGGCAGGTTGATGTCGGTCTGGGTGCTGTTGGACAGCTCGATCTTGGCCTTCTCGGCCGCTTCCTTCAGGCGCTGCAGCGCGAGCACGTCCTTGCTCAGGTCGACGCCCTGGTCCTTCTTGAACTCGGCGATGATGAAATCGATGATGCGCTGGTCGAAGTCCTCGCCGCCCAGGAAGGTGTCGCCGTTGGTCGACAGCACCTCGAACTGCTTCTCGCCGTCGACGTCGGCGATCTCGATGATCGAGATGTCGAAGGTGCCGCCGCCGAGGTCATACACCGCGATCTTGCGGTCGCCCTTGCCGTGCTCGGCGGCCTTGTCCAGGCCGAAGGCCAGCGCGGCGGCGGTCGGCTCGTTGATGATGCGCTTGACCTCCAGCCCGGCGATGCGGCCGGCATCCTTGGTGGCCTGGCGCTGCGCGTCGTTGAAGTAGGCGGGCACCGTGATCACGGCCTCGGTGACCGGCTCGCCGAGGTAGTCCTCGGCGGTCTTCTTCATCTTGCGCAGGACCTCGGCGCTGACCTGCGGCGGCGCGAGCCGGTTGCCGCGCACCTCGACCCAGGCGTCGCCGTTGTCGGCGGCGCTGATCTTGTAGGGCATCAGGTCGATGTCCTTCTGCACTTCCTTCTCGGTGAACTTGCGGCCGATCAGGCGCTTCACCGCGTACAGCGTGTTGCGCGGGTTGGTCACCGCCTGGCGCTTGGCCGAGGCGCCGACGAGGACCTCGCCGTCCTCCTGGTAGGCAATGATCGACGGCGTGGTGCGCGCACCTTCGCTGTTCTCGATCACCTTGGTGGTGTTGCCCTCCATGATGGCCACGCAAGAATTGGTGGTCCCCAGGTCGATGCCGATGATCTTGGCCATGGTCGTGTGCTCCTCAGAAACGAAAGTCGTGTTGTCCGGAAGTTGTGGATAACTTCGGCGGGTTCAAGCGGGGCGGTCGGCCTATTTCGGCGCCGCGACGGTGACGAGGGCCGGGCGCAGCACCCGGTCGGCGATCAGATAGCCCTTTTGCAGGACAGCCACCACGGTGTTGGCCTCCTGCTCGGCCGGCACCACGCTGATGGCCTGGTGCTGGTGCGGGTCGAACTTGGTGCCGGCCGGCGGCGCGATCTCGAGCACCTTGTTGCGCTCGAGCGCCTGGCCGAGCTGGCGCAGCGTGGCGTGGGTGCCCTCGCGCAGCTGGTCGACCGAGGCGTTCTCGATCGCGAGCGCTGCCTCCAGGCTGTCCTTGACCGGCAGCAGGCTCTCGGCGAAGGACTCGATCGCGAACTTGCGCGCCTTGCTCATCTCGTCGTCGGCGCGGCGGCGGATGTTCTCGACCTCGGCCTTGGCGCGCAGGTAGGCATCGGCCAGTTCGACCTGCTTGGCTTCGAGCTCGGCGAGGCGCTGTTCGGGGGAGGGCAGGGAGGTGTCGGCGGCCGCCTCGGGCTGGGCGTCGTCGGCTGGCACGTCGGTCGGTTCGGGATGGGCCATGGTGAGGGAAGGAGGGGTCTAAAACTCAGGGTCGGGCGGCAACTGGGGGCGCCACCCTCGATTTCAAGAGGGTCTTTCGGCCAGCTGGGCGGCCGGCGCTCAGTCGAGCGAGGCGCTCCAGCGGTCCCAGTCGGCCAGCTTGCGGCGGTCGCGCTTGGTCGGACGGCCCTGCTCGATCGCCTGCGCCGGCTCGGGCGCCAGCCGGCGCTGGTTGGCCTGGGCCTCGCGGGCGGCGATGCTGGCCGGCGTTTCCTCGTAGAGCGCCTGGGCCACCGGCGCCGGGCCGCGGACCGCACTCAGCGCTCGCACCACCACGGCCCGCGCCACCGGCCCCTGGCGCAGCGCGATCTCGTCGCCGGGCCTGAGCTCGCGCGAGGCCTTGGCGACCTGGCCGTTGACCTCGACGCGGTGCTTGCCGATCTCCTCGGCCGCCAGACTGCGCGTCTTGAAGAAGCGCGCGGCCCATAGCCACTTGTCGAGCCGAACGCCGTCGCTCACGCTGGCGCCCCCATGCGCCGCGCCCGGTCGGCCTGGGCCTGCAGCGCGGTCGAGTCGGCCGCTCCGGTCGGCCAGCCCTGCAGGTGGCGGATCGCGATCGCCGCCAGCGCCGCGATCCACTCGTGCTGGTCGTTCAGGCAGGGGATGTACTGGAACTCGCGGCCGCCGGCGTTCAGGAAGGCCTCGCGGGCCTCCTGGGCGATCTCCTCGAGGGTCTCCAGGCAGTCGGACGTGAAGCCGGGGCAGGCCACGTCAACCCGCCCGACACCCTGCTGCGCCAGCGCCACCAGCGTCGGCTCGGTGTAGGGCTCCAGCCACTTGGCCTTGCCGAAGCGGCTCTGGAAGGTCGTCAGCACCTGCCCGGGCTTCAGGCCCAGCCGCTCGGCGAGCAGCCGCGCGGTCTTGTGGCACTCGCAGTGGTAGGGATCGCCGAGCTGCAGCGTGCGCTCGGGAACGCCGTGGAAGCTCAGCACCAGCTTGTCGGGCCGGCCATGGGTCTGCCAGTGGTCCTCGATGCGGCGCGCCAGCGCGCCGATGTAGCCCTCGTCATCGTGGTAGTGGTTGACGAAGCGCAACTCGGGCAGGCGGCGGACGCGGCCGGCCCAGGCATAGACGGCGTCGAACACGCTCGCCGTGGTGGTGGCCGAGTACTGCGGGTACAGCGGCAGCACGAGGATGCGCGTCGCGCCCTCGGCCTTCAGCGCGTCGAGCTGGGTGGCGACCGACGGCGCGCCATAGCGCATCGCCGGCTTCACCAGCACCGGGTGGCCGCGTTGGCCCAGGTAGCCGGCCAGCAGCGTGGCCTGCTTCTCGGTCCAGACCTTCAGCGGCGAGCCCTGGTCGGTCCAGATCGTCGCGTACTTGGCGGCCGACTTGGCCGGCCGCACGCGCAGGATGATGCCGTGCAGGATCAGCAGCCACAGCGGCCGCGGGATCTCGACGACGCGCGGGTCGCCGAGGAACTCCGCCAGGTAGCGGCGCAGGGCCGACGCGGTGGGCGCGTCCGGGGTGCCGAGGTTGACCAGCAGCACGCCGGTGCGTTCACGGCCGCCGTGGTGGTGGGCGGGTTCGGGGGCGTGCTTCATGCGAGGGGGGGGAGGCGCAGCGTCGAGAGGTCGTGCATCACGCGGTCGATGTCGATCGGTTTGGTCCAGTAGCCGGCAAAGCCGGAATCGGCGGCGCGCTGCAGGTCCTCGGGCATCGCGTCGGCCGAGCACATGAAGGCCGGCGTCTCCGCCAGACCGGGCCGCCGGCGCAGTTGCTCGAGGACCTCGTAGCCGCTCAGCCCGGGCAGGCGGGCGTCGATCACCAGCACGTCGGGCTGCCAGTGTGCGACCAGCGCCAGCGCCTCGGTGCCGTCCTCCGCGAGCCTGAGCTCGATGCCGGCGCGCGAGCCGATGGCCTCCGAGAACAGCAACGCGTTGAGCGGATTGTCCTCGACGTAGAGCAGGCGCAGGGGCAGGGGGTTGTCGCCCGCCGTGCCGAAGCCCGCGGCACCCAGCAGTGCGCCCGGCGCGGTGGCCGGGGTGACGTCAGGCGCGCCCGGCAGCGTCAGCGTGACGCAGGTGCCGACGCCGGGCTCGCTGGCCAACGACAAGCGACCGCCCATCTCCTCGGTCAGGCGGCGCGCGATGATCAGCCCCAGGCCGGTGCCCTCGATCTCTGACGTCTCGTAACCGAGGCGTTCGAAGGGCTGGAACAGCCGCCGCTGCTGTTCGGCGTCCAGGCCGCGGCCGCTGTCCGCGACCTCCAGCGTCACCTCGGTGCCGGCCCGCACGGCACTGCAGCGCAGCGAGCCGCCCTCGCGGTTGTACTTGACCGCGTTGGACAGCAGATTGAGCAGGATCTGGTGCAAGCGCTTGGCGTCGGCGTTGACGGTCAGCGTCGCATCGATGGCCAGCTCGGCGCGCAGCTGGCGCGCCTGTGCCTGCGGGCCGATCAGCGCCATCGCCGTCGCCGCGGCGTCGCGCAGCACGATCGGCTCGGGCAGGAGCTGCAGCCGGCCTTCCTCGACCTGCTGCAGGTCGAGCACATCGTCGACCAGCGAGAGCAGGTGGCGCCCGGCATGCAGGATGTGGCCGGTGTAGCGCTGCCTCAGCTCGTCGTCGACGCCGCCCAGTGTGAGGAGCTGGCCGAAGCCGAGCACGGCGTTCAGCGGCGTGCGCATCTCGTGGCTCATGCGCGAGAGGAACTCGCTCTTGGCGCGGCTGGCCGCCGCGGCGGCCTGCTGGTCGCGCAGGGCCTGCTCGGCGGCGCGCTGGCGCGTGATGTCGGTGTGCGTGCCGACGACGCGCCGCGAACTGCCGTCGGCGCGCCGCTCGACGATCTTGCCGCGGTCGAGCACCCAGATCCAGCGGCCATCCTTGTGGCGCAACCGGTGCTCGGTGCGGTACTCGGGGGTGTCGCCGGCGCGGTAGCGGCTCACGGCGTCCATCACGCGCGGCTTGTCTTCCGGATGGATGCGCCGCGTCCATTCGGTGAGGCTGTCGCCGACCTCGTCGTCGGGATGGCCGAGCATGGCCTTCCAGCGCGCCGAGAAGTAGACGCGGCCGCTGTCCTCGTCGAAATCCCAGACGCCGTCGCCGGCGCCTTCGAGGGCGAACTTCCAGCGCGCCTCGGCTTCGGCCAGCGCGCGCGCGGCGCTGCGCTCGCCGGTGATGTCGCGGAAGGTGATCAGCCCGGCCGCCGGTGCGCCGCCGCCGGGGCGCAGCGGC
>Ga0209968_1000179_pt1 | contig 10968 bp, 15 predicted proteins | sample InoplaM2AM_FD_187579 | JGI IMG/M metagenome (GOLD analysis project Ga0209968, IMG submission 187579) | Arabidopsis thaliana rhizosphere microbial communities from the Joint Genome Institute, USA, that affect carbon cycling - Inoculated... | ecosystem: Host-associated > Plants > Roots >... | reverse complement strand
CTCGATCGCCTGCTCGATCGACTTGGGCTCCTCGATCGGACCGAGGAACGCGTTCTCGAAGGCGCCGTTCGTGTAGACCTTGTAGCCCTGGTACTCCGAGTACAGGACCCAGTCGCCGACGAACGCCTTGGTCTGGCGCAGGCGCTGCGGGTTGATTACGCGGACCTTGATGAACTTGCTCTTGTCCTTCTTGAGCGCGTCGAGGGACTGCGTGCCGTTGTTGCCCGAGACGATGCCGCCCTGGCACCACTGCGCCACGTCGAAGAAGTTCTCCTCGGTGACGCGAACGGCCTCGACGTAGATCGGCTTGCGCTGGTACGTCTGGGTCTCCATTACTCGTCTTCTCCCTTTTCGAATGACTTGCCCATCGAGAAGCCGATGAGCAGACTGATGACGCTGCAGGCCCAGCCGATGAGGAACTGGGTCACTCCTGCACCTCATCGGTATCCGACATGCCGTACTTGCGCTCGAGGGCGTCCTCCTCGATGGTGACGTACATCGTCTGGAGGTACGCCTTGACGCCCGTCTTGCCCGAGACCTCCCAGGCGTAGGGGCGGACGATCAGATCGACGTTGACGATGTCGGCCCAGTCGAGCATCTCGACCTGCGACTCATCCAGCGTCGTGCGGCCACGCGAGGTGACCATGGTGATGCGCGGCGGGCGGCCCTTGAAGTTGACCGCCACCGGGAGGTACGGCGTCTCGGAGTCGTCCTCCTCCCGCGCTGCCAGGGTCTTGACGTTCCAGCCGTCAGCCTGCATGGCCTCGGCCGTCTTGTCGTCGAGCACCACTGCGAAGTTCCGGTCCCCCTCGCGGTTGTACTGACCCTCCTTGCCTGCGAAGTTCCGGAAGATGATCCGGACCCCCTCCATCAGAACGGTGTTGTCCTGAGCCATCTAGTCCTCCTTCGAAAGATTCGAGATAGTCTCCTCGGCGGCAAGCCGGAGCTTCTCGAAATATGACATGTCGATCTTCAGGTCCTTGACGTCCTTGGCGACTTCCGCCTCCATCCACAAGTGACCCTTGGTTCCGGCTACGTGGTAGTACTTTCCTTCATGGAAGCGATAGAGCACTCCTCCTCCCTCAAGGACGGGGACGAAGGAACCGGTTCTCCCGAGATGGCGCATACTCCGGTGGTCAGGCACTTCAACCTGATTGAGGTCGAGGTACATGGTCCCCTTTGTAACGTTGCGCTTTTCGCAGAAGTCACGGAACTCTGGCTCCTCGTTGGTGAACATCATCTTGAAGACATAGGGATGCTGGAACTGAGCACCCACCGCGTCCCATACGACACGACATCCGGTGTCTTCCTGCAGAGTCTTCTTGGCAACGTAGACTGCGTCATTCGCCAAGATGAACTCGTCGTACGTGACCTCGTGCTCGAAGTCGTAGCCGTACTTCTGCCCGTACTCGATGATGAACTTGATGACCTCATCATCCGCGTTCGGGATCTTGACCGAGTCGGTCTTGATGTGGACGACCTGGTGTCCACCCTTCTGGAGCTGGTACTTCAAGTCGATCATGAACAAGGCTCCACGCTTGGCCACGATGTTGTCGATGTTCCGCTTGTCTCGGAACGGGTTGTCGAACTTCGCCGACGTCAGTCCGTAGACCGTGTTGATAGCGATCTTGAGAGCGTAAGCCAATGCATCGCCAACTGCGGGATCGTCCTTAGCGCCGTCGAGAAGCGCTCGGACTCGATCTCCAAGTAAGTCCCCGGCTGTGCCGTAGTCCTTACGCTTGATCGCCACACGCGCTTTCCGGAGGTCACCGAAGCGATTCGTGTAATCGGGTCCAAAGAGACCGAGAGCCTCGATGCTCGCCGGATGCATAGACGCCACGTCCAGAACGGCCACGTCCACGTAGTGTCCGGGTTCGGCGTAGACATAACCGCCCTCACCTGGATCCTCTCCCCGGTAGGAAGAACGCCCGAGTTCAAATACATAGCCTGGAAACTCCTTAGATAGGTCGGTGTAGACGAATTGCTTCTGAGGATTCTTATCGTCACCGAAAATGATCTTGGCAGTATGCCGAGGGGTTGTGTCATTGACCGTGAGACCACTGAGCGCCGCCAGAATCTGACGAGCAACCCAGTCGCCCTTACGGTCTTCGAACACAGCCTCGGTAGCCCGGACATCGTTGACGCAATACTCCACGACACGATTCCAATCCTTCTCATCGACCGGCTCCTCCCAAGGAAGATCCAACTCCAAGTGGTGGATGCCGAGGTCGATCTCGAACTGCTTCAGACCCTGGCGCTTCGTGCTGAAGTCCCAGATGTCCGCGTATGAGATTCCATACGCTGCTGCGAACGGAGCGTTCCGGTTGTTGTCCACGATCAGCTTCTGGCTGAGCTTGAACAGATCCTCAATGCTCTTGCCCATGGCTGCGGCGTAGAGGATATGGTTGTCGTAGCGGCGATTGTAGAAACCCACCAGCTTCAACTTGAACAGCTCCGACACGTCGTGAGCGGACGGGTTCACCATCCGGACGACTTCGTCACTACCTTGGTATTTCCAACATACGACAAAAAGGTTGGAATACACTTCGACGTCGAAGAAGGCGAGACGAGGATCATCACCCACCGCCGACGGATCACTCTCCACCTCCTCTTCCGAAGAGAACTTCATCTCCTGCACCGTCTTCAGACAAGTCTTCGACTGATGCGTGGAGTTGTTGGCAAAGGCGATGATCCGAGGACGCATGTCGGTCACGTCGTACTTCATGCCCGACTCGTGTGCTTCCTCAAGAATATGGTGGATGAAATCAACCGACGGCTTCGTGCCGGGGTGGATCTCCTTCCTGAGGTTCCTCTCGATCAAGTCGCGCAAGCCCTTCTCGCTCTTGATTGTCTTCTCGTTTAGAACCTTTGCCTCCTTCGGTTTCATCGGCAAGCCAGATGAAATCTTCCCAACCTCGATGTTGTTGCATCGGATCAGCTTTCTGCGCAATGAGCTGTTGCCGGTGTATACCTTTACTTCGACGCCGGGTGCATACTCAGCAGCAAGATCGCCGACATCTCCATCGTAGTAGTAATGGAGATGCACGCCAGATCCAGACTGACTGAGCTCAGCGTAGGTAGCGGGCCAGGCACTGGCAGCCTCAAGGTTCCGCTCCAGGGCCTTATGTCCATTCATGTCCTTTAGGTCGAAGTCAATGCAGATGAGCTTTTCTGGGACTTTCACCCAGTGGAGAAGCGACGAATCAATGTCTGAAAGGGTCGTTCCGACATTGTCCCATCGCTTCTCCGGGGTGCCATCCTCCTTGGCGAGCTGAGCAGGCATCTCAGCCAACTCTGTATCGAGCAAGGACTCGGTCTCTTCCATCACCAACGAGAACACCTTGACATCCTCGTTGACCGGAGCCTTGAACTTGTCAGCGTTGAAGCCTCGGTAGACGCTTCGCAGCTGCTGGTCATCGATGCGGTCTCTGTCTTTGAACTCATCGAAGTAGTTCCTCAGCTCCTCTCGCATCCTGTACTGAGGCAGGGGATGAGGGATCCCTGTCTCCTCACAGAACTGCTTGTACCAGTTGTAGGCCTGCGACAGATATGTGTAGTCCTGCTTCTTGAAGACGTCGTAATACGCCTCCACGAAGTTGAAGAACACATCTGTCTGGAACATCATCTCAAACGGCGTGTAGCCGCCGTAGTAATTACGGCCCAACCGCTGATACACATCGAGGCAATGATGCGCGATTGCCCCAAGCTCGAACTGAATCCGATCCAACAACGTGTGATAGTGGTTGGTCGGAATCGTGACGCCCGTCGGATGAATATCCACCAAGCGCCTGATGATGCCGGACTTGGCATCTGAGATCTTGACCGGCTGGTTCGTGCCCATGAACAGCAGGGCATTGACTCGAGAAGTGTATCCCGACTTGTACTTCTCGTTGATGATGATCTCCTCGTGGGAGATGATCGAATTCAGCCGAGTGTTGTCCTCAATACGACTGAGGTCCCCGTCGTGTTGAATTGCGACTAGAGGGTTGTGCTTGAACGCCTCCGTCGCGAATGTGCTGTCGCTCCGCCCAAGGGCCTTGCCATCGAACACTGTGGTATACCCCTCGAACAGCTGGCCCACGATGTTCAGAATAGTGGACTTCCCCGTCCCACCAGAGCCATAGAAAACGAAGAACTTCTGGATCTTCCTCGCGTCGCCCGAGATTATAGATCCAATAGCCCATTCGATCTTCTCCCGTTCGGATGGTGCGTACAGAGTGCTGACCATCTCATCCCACGCTGAAATATCCCCGGGGGTCAATGGGTATGGAAGCCTTCGACTGACGTAGTCAGACTTCCGCACCTCGGTATTGGCGAAGGTGATCTTCGAATCCAGCTGATGGTATGAGTCTTCAACGTTCTTGACATAGTTCTTGAACTTGAGCCAAGAACCACTGTTGAAGCTGGACATGTAGTTGATGGAGACAGGAGCCTCGGAGCGAACTGAGAGTTCTTCCGCTTCCTTCTGAAGCTCCGCATCCACCAGGCGGGCCACGTCGTACTCGTCCTGCGACCAGAGCCCGGCTTCTTCATCCCAGATGGCGTAGAAGGACTTCCCTCGGACCATCAGGTCCTTTGACGATCGAACGATGAAATCCGGGAAGACAACGAGTTCCTTGTCTACCTTCTTCTTGCCGAGTCTATAGAAGTCCACTTCACCTCCTTACATAGGATGTTGTTCGCCGATCCAGTTCTGTAGCTGATACCAGATCTCGATCTTGGTCTGATCTTCGTTGGGCCATGCCAGCGGAAAGAACCCCCCGGATCCATCCGCGTCGTATTGACGCCACACCAGCTTCTCGAGAATCTGGTCGACATTCTCTCTACGTCTGGGCGTGATCCTGCCGCGGTACTGAGTGAGCCCCAAGTGCTCCATCAATACCCACGCCCACTGATTGGAGTCCCCATCGAGAAAGAACTCCATACGGCGAGAAAGCGCCACCAGTACCTCCAGAACCGAGACGTGAACCAACCGAAGCGCTTCGGATGGCACCTCCAAGTTCTGCTCGTACAGATACTCCAACCGCAGGTCCAGAGCATCCTGGATACGGTTGTCGTCATTGGCGACGAACCAGATGAACTCCTTCTGGTGCATCAGCGTGCAAACGGGCTCGATGTCGTTTACCGTCACGTCGCCGATCTGTAGGACAAGCCATGTGAAGTACTGGTGGCGGATCGCACTATCTGTCGTCATCGAACTTCGGCCTCCTTCTTGGCATGGCCGAGTGTTCGAGGTTGACGTCGTCCGGGTTGAGACCGAGGATCTCGATCGAGTAGTGACCCTTGTGTCGCAGGATTTCGTACTCGATGTCGAGTGTCGGGTTGCGGACGTAGACGACGTTGGGGTCACCTGAGCCGAACCCAAACTTGGACAGATGCTCCATGCCGACGACTTCGTCCTTCTTGCTGATCACCTCGTCTGCTTCATCGACGAGGACGTCGTCCCCTTCGAAATATGTGATGGTGATCTGGTGCGAGCACTCCGACTGCCTGAACTCCTCGGCGTGCATGATGAACGGCGTGTCGTTCGTCCGGCCGGCCACCTGCTGATCGTAGTTCCAGCCCGGGAGCTCCTCGAAGGCGTTCTCGATCTCCTCCTCCGTGGGCTCCGGCTGAACCTCGACTTCGTCGCGCTCGATCTGCTTGAGGCGATCGTCCATGGTGTAGCCGTCTTCGGTCGACTTGTAACCGAGGTCGTCCATGATCTTGTCGAGGTCGGGCTTGGGCTGGCTGACGATCTCTTCCTGCACCTCCAGGAGTCGCATCTCCGCAGCGCGGTAATGCTCCTTCATCTCCTGGATCTCGTCGTCCGCGATCTTGTTGTACTTCGTGCGCAGACGGTTCTCGGCGACGAAATATCCGACAACGCCACCGACCACGGCCCCGCAGGTGAACCCTGCGAGGATCTCCTGTCGAAGAGTCATCCGCGCTGCCACCTCGCCTTGTTCTGAGCGACCTCGTCGATAAGCTGGTAGATCACGCCGTCAACGTTGAAGTCGAGCAGCACCGATCCCTCATGCCCGTTGACAAAGTCGCGGATCTTCTCGTTGTTGCCGTCGTACATCCCAAAGTCGATGTAGTCATCGCCGTTCCCGATGACCCAGCCGACCACGGAACCGGCGGTTGTTTGCGCGATGCCCAGGGACTTGTAGACCTCGTTGAGGAACACGTACCCTCGAGCCTGGAGCAGATGGTTCGCGTACTCCTGCTGACACTTCAGGAATATGCGGTTGTACTCCGGCTCTCGCTGCCACTCGTCCGCGGTCTCGTCGAAGAACCGGGCGTAGATCGACGGCTGGCCCGGGTTTGCTCGGACGACGGTCTTCTTGCGACCGCTGTCCGGATCCTCGATCTGCACACGCTCGGAGCCGTAGCGCATCGCTTCGTCCTCCGAGGCGCCGTGCTTCTCGATGACGCGAGCCCGGTACTCCTTGAAGCCCTTGTCGAGGGCGACGTAGGCCGCGGTCAGTGCTGCGTTGCGCTGCTCGAGGATGTTGTGCGACTTGGTCAGGCAGGCGATACCGGCAGCGCCCAGGACGATGGACGGTGCGTACAGCTTCGCCACCGACACAGCGGCGCGGGTGTAGATGATGGTCTTGTCCTTCTGACGGTCCTGCTCGGAGTAGTCGCGATGCTCCAGAGTGTTGGCCGTGTCCAGATCGCTCTGAGTGGTCTCGAGGACCTCCTCGAGCTTCAGGGTCGAGCGGCAGGCCAGAACGGTGGAGCCCACCATGCTCGCGACGCCGACACCGAAGAGGATTCGTGGTGAACCCTTCTCCAGCTTCAGCATTTGCAGCCCCATCTTATGCGAAAGGGCGGTAGGGACGAACTTCATCGTTCTCAGCTTTCTGTTGCTTTTCTTGGTCGTATGCGAGCTTGGCCTCGTACATACGTTCAACTTCGTCATCATCCATGGCCATTACCCGAGCCCTCCACTTGGGGCCCGGGTAGTAACCACGAACAATCGCACGCCGCACGTTGGCGTGCATCAGCCCAGTGGGTTGGGCTCCGGCAGATCCAGGAGGAAACCTCCCGTGCGAGTCCGATGGACGCTCGAGCCACGCAGATCAGTCCAACCCCACTTCTGATCCGTGTGTGCGCTCTGCACCCCCGTCAACTCGTACAGATCTGCGACCGACACGCTGTCATACCGCGACAGCAGATCGAACATCCGATCGAGAACTTCCTCCGCCTCCCCCCGAGATTGGAGAATGATCTCGTCGAAGTCGAACCTCGACCGAGCTCTACGGCTCAGTGTCGCCGGAGGCGGCCGATCGCTGACCCCTGGCGGTCGGTTGTAAGCGATGTGCCCCGTCGCCATCGATCCGCGATAGCCACCACGTCGCTTCGACTCGCCGTAAACCAGACGCTCGATCCCCTGAGCGCCGGCCTCGACCAGCATGTCCTTCGCCGCTGGGATCAGCACGCTGAACACCACGTACTGAGCGGTCCCCCTCGCGTCCCCTCCGAGAAAAGTCTCGTGGAATCGCTTGCCGAGCGGCTTCTTGCGACGAGTGACCTCGCCCTTGACGACCGGCTCGACCTTCTTGTCCTCTGGCGACTCCGCCTCGGACTCCTTCTGTGCCCGAACGCTGTTGGGCGGGAATTCACCTTCCATAAATATGTCCTCCTAGAGACAAAAAGGGAAAAATTGAAAGCCCATGTAGGGCTTCCAACTTTACGACTCCGACTTACGGTTCTTCCAGCTGCTATGCGCGGCGGAGATCTTGACGGCGGCCTTCTCGACCATCGGGTTCGTGATCTTGTCGGTCTGGTTGGCGACCAGGTGCCCGACGACGAGGCCCGTGCACGTAGCAGTGATTGAATCTGCTTCGAACTCGGTGTTCTCGTCGATCAGGGTCTGGACGCGCGAGGCGACATTCATCTGAACGATGGTGTGGACGACCTTCTTGGCGATCTGCACGTTGGTAAACATGTGGCTCTCCTAAAAGTGGTGGGGTCTCATTACATTCCATGTAATTTTCGCGACCCCCCACCGCTAGGTCTGGATCGTCCAGCCGTCCTTCATGCGGGCCACGAGCTCGTCCTGCGACAGCTCCCGAGCCTGCTCCTGGGTGAGGGTCTTCTCCTCCTTGACCCGCTCGACCTGATCGCGAACTCGCTGCGGCGGCTTCGCCACGTCGCCGATCTCCGCGACCTCGTCACCGAGGCCCTTGGGGATGATGCCGTTGACGAACTCGGCTGCGACGCCGGCGTCGGTCGCCAGCTGCATGAACAGCTCGGAATATGCCGGCGACTGCATGAAGTCGTCCTGGATGGACGCGTTCTTCTCGAAGCGCTTGCCGTCCTCGGACACCTTGCCGATGGAGCGCAGGAGCAGGTCCTTGAACGCGTTGATGATGGCGGCGCCGTCGTTGCTGTCGACGATGTGCTGCAAATATGCAGCCAGGCCACCACGACGCTCGGCCTCCATCTCGATGAGCTCGGCCTTCGAAAGATGGAACGCGAACTCCTCGGTGACCTGGTTGCCGTTGAAGTCCTCGTACGTGATGCTCTTCTTCAGCACTACTTGTTCTCCTTGATCTGGAAGACGCAGTACTTCTTCTCCGTCTCCGGTGGATCCTCCATGTACTGCACCTCACCGATATCCCAGCCTCGGTAGGCGTTCGGGTAGGCGCTGCTGCTCTCCTGACGACGAGAAGAAAGCTCGGCCTGAGCCTCCGACTCGTCGTCAGTGAACAGAACGTAGCGCCGCTCAGGCGCAGCCATTAGCCGCGCGTGGCCGCCTCTTCGACCGTCTCGGCGACCTGGGCGGTCTTGCCGGCGGCCGAAGCCAGGCTGAAGCCCTTCAGCGCCTTGCCGAGGACGATGCCGGTGAGGAGCGCGATCGGAGCGCCGATGGCGACGTTGCGCGAGACGCTGATGTGGAATTCGAACCCGGGCTTGACGTTCGTGTCTTCGACGTTGCCGTTGGTGCTGGCCTTCTCGGCCAGGGACTCGTTGTGCTGCGTGGACATGTGTCCTCCTTGTTTTGTGCGCGATTGAATATATATGCCGGGATTTCTTCCACAGGCTCCCGGCGGGCCTGCTATCCGGAGCGACTTATCGGAGCCCCAGGAAGTTGCTACGAGACGTTGGCGCAGACGACGTGCGGCCGGACGATGAGGTCCGTGTTGCTGTTGTTGTAGCCCTCGACCAGCCAGGCGTTCGGGACGAAGCTGCCGTCCACATCGCCAGCGATCGGGTGGTACACCTCGGCGCCGTTCTCGATCTGCGTCGGCTGCGAGCTCACGATCTGCAGGCCCTTGACGGCCGCGTCACCCTCGTCCGCACGGCTGAAGCCACCGCCGATGGCGGTCTTGCCCGGGGCGCACTGGACCCAGGCACGCTGCAGCGTGTTGTTCTGGCCGGCCACGAACTTCGCCGTCGAGTTGGCGCCCTGCTGGAGCTGCGTGGCGCCGGGGTACGGGCCATCCGACTCGAGGTTGGTGACGCCGCTCGAGCCCTGCGGGCCGCGGGCCCCCGTGTTGCCCTTCGGGCCCTGGGTGCCGGCCGAGCCGTTGCTGCCGTTCGTGCCGTTGACGACCTTGTTGAGCTTGGCGCGGACGCCACGGTCGAGGCGGTTCTCCGACACCGTGCCGCGACGGATGTCACGGTTCATGATGCCCTGGTCCTTGATGTCCTTCGAGCTGATGAGCGCGTCGGCAGCGAAGGCCGAGGTGGTGGTGAGCGCGATGGCGGCCGTCGTGGCGACGGCGATGGTCTTGAAGTTACGCATGATGAGTCCTCTATGATTGATTTGGATTGATGGATGAAGCTATAGCTATAGGTCGCTGGGATTGCACCAGCACGTTCCAAACGGGAGCGATCCGTACCCATAGCTATTTATACTCAGTACAGCTTGGTGTAGTCCTGCGTCGGCCCGACCGTGTAGTCGAGCACCATGCAGGGCCGTTCGTCGTCCGACATGGTTGCCGAGAAGACGACCTCGAGGAGGTTGTTGGTGTTCCAGCCGATCTCGTCGGAATGCCGAGTCGGAGCCAGTCCGATCTCCTCGTAGAACTGGCTCAGGCTTGCGTACATGTGGTGGACGATCTCGTAGTTGATCGTGTTCTCGGCCTTCTTGATTGCTTCGACCGAGGACATGAAATATCGACCAGAGATGTTGTCCTTGCAGAGCACCTCACCCTTGCCGGTGATGATGACCTGCTTGTTGCTGATCGGGTCGCGATTGACCCTCTCCTGAGCGAGTTCGTCGCGGAGCGCTTGCTCCTTGCCCTCGCCCATCCGCTCCTGCACCTTCTGCCGGTACTCGGTGAAGGACCGCTCGGAAATGCCATACGCGGCGGCAAGTCCTGCGGCCTTCTGCGCGTCGAGCCGGTTGGCCAGGATGATGGCTGCGATCGTGAGCACTCCTACTCCGACAGGCGGAATATAGAGCGCCCAGACGAGATCGATCCTCTCTCGAGTGTCCAGCTCGATCTCTTTGCCGAAGGACTCTTCGGCTCTCTCGTGCTCGGCGACCTCGATGATGCGGCCGGCCTTGAACGAGGCCCTACCGGTCAGGACCGCGGTCGAGACCGTTCCTACGACACCCACTGCCGTCAGGAGAACTGTTCGGTTCTCATGCGCAAGGTAGCGGGCCCCCTTCACTGTCTCAGCGATGTTCACCTTCGGTACCTGTCCACTTTCTCTCGGAACTCACGCTCATGTTTCCGCTCCATGGCTCCGAACGCTCGGTCAAGAGCCTTCCAGAACCCGAAGAAGAGCAGAAACATGGCGATGAAATATGCGAGAAACTCGAGCCAGTGCATTACCGGCCCCGCATCTCGCGAACGAATATCCAGATGATCCAGAACCCCCCGGTCAGGACCACCATGAGGCAGTCTCCGATGAACTTCCAGAAACCGTACTTCTTCCGGCGTCGGTCGTACATGTCAGACTCTCTTCAGGGTGATTGAGCGAGACTCCCCCTGCATCACGAAGCTGAAACGAAGTGTTCTGTGT
>Ga0209968_1000169_pt1 | contig 11386 bp, 12 predicted proteins | sample InoplaM2AM_FD_187579 | JGI IMG/M metagenome (GOLD analysis project Ga0209968, IMG submission 187579) | Arabidopsis thaliana rhizosphere microbial communities from the Joint Genome Institute, USA, that affect carbon cycling - Inoculated... | ecosystem: Host-associated > Plants > Roots >... | reverse complement strand
GCCAGCGATTTCCGATGGTGGCCGGTCACTGGTCAGTACGATCTGACGACCGGCTTCATAAAGGGCATTGAAGGTATGGAAGAACTCTTCCTGGGTCGTTTCTTTTCGCCCTTTCAGAAAGTGCACGTCATCGATAAGCAATAAGTCCGTCTCTCGATAGCGACGCCGGAAATCCGAACCGGTGCGATCCATGATCGAACTGATGAGCTCGTTCATGAACTGTTCAGTCCCCACATATGTGACACGACTTGCTGGATTCCGCTGCAGCGTTTCGTGCGCCACCGCCTGCATGAGATGGGTCTTGCCCAGCCCCGTATCTCCGTAGATGAAGAGTGGGTTGTAAACTCTTCCTGGAGCCTGACTTACAGCATGAGCAGCTGCAGCGGCCAGCTCGTTGGACTTACCAATGACGAAAAGATCAAAGGTGTAGCGCTCACTGAGTGGGGGAGAGCTGGTGCCATTCTGAGGATTTAGCGGCTTGGAGGGAACTGCTGGTGGAGCCACGAAAAAATCCATCTGCGACCGCTTTTTTCGCTCCTCGTGGACGCGAAAAGCCACCTTGAGTGGATGGCCTAGAACGATAGGAGCATAGGTCGACAGCAACTCGGCGTGCTTCGAATCATTCCAGTCTGCCGTAAACTGGTCGGGTGCCCCGATGAAAATGGTACCGCCTTCAATTGAGAGGGCTTCAGTCGGCTCTAGCCAGGCTTGGAAAGTTTGATCGGGGAGCTCTTGGCGCGCACGATCCAGGAGGCGTTTCCATACTTCGGCGGGACTGAGGGACATGACACGCTACCCTAGCCGACTTATGTGGAAAAGTCAAACGAACGAGATGCGAACTGCTTCAGTTGGCTTGACCTATCTTCAATGGTGGGATAGTTTTACCGGTTCTGTACAGCAACTGATCTTCTTGGTTCTCGGAGCATCGTAATGGGTAAGCCCACCTACCGTCCCCGCAACAAGCGCCGCATCCGTACACACGGCTTCAGGTTGCGTATGGCTACTAAATGGGGACGTGAAGTTCTTAGCCGCCGCCGCAAGAAAGGACGCAAACGGCTAACTGTCCAGCTGCCGACAAAATACGCTGGCGCGTAAGTCACTCGGCTTTCCTCGCAGCTCCCGGCTGACGAAAGAGGCCGAACTTGAATCGGTAAGGCGTACAGGGAAGCGGATGCAAACCGAGCGTCTCGATGCTCGAGCATCTGCTTCCCTGTTGCTTCATCCACGGGTCGGGGTAGTGGTTCCGAAATATCGACGAAACATCATCGACCGGAACCGCACGAAACGACGCCTGCGTGAGCTGGCCAGAACGAGAATGCTACCGATTCTTGGCAGGATCGACGTCCTGCTCCGCGCAAAACCTGAGGCTTATGGTGCGAGCTTTGACCAGCTTTCGGTGGATGTTGATGCAATCGCGCGGTGGGCAACGGGAATCGTGTCGCATTAGCCTATGCGCAGGGTATTCATGCTTCTGATTCGCGGCTACCAACTGGGGATATCACCACTCTTTCCAGCCAGCTGCCGCTACTATCCAACTTGCTCGGCCTACGCGCTCGAAGCCTTCGAACGCTATGGGGTGCTCAAAGGAATCCGGCTTACTGTGAGCCGGATCCTTCGCTGTCATCCCTTCCGGCCGGGTGGCTACGATCCGGTCCCTTGAATGGATAAGCGTTTTTTTCTAGCACTTTTTCTTTCGCTCATCGTGATAGCGCTCTCTCAGCTGCTATTCCCGCCGGCGAAGCCAGTAACCGTTTCTCCGGCCAGGACCGCAACGGATTCGAGCGACACTTCGAAGGCCGCATCGTCGACGCAACCAGTGGCATCAGTCCCGATTGCCACTCCTTCGCAAACTCGCGCAACTGGTACAGCTCGCGAAGTCGAGAGCGCGGTTACTGCTGAGACAACAGAGATCGGTACGCCGAAGGCGATCTATAGGTTCAGCAACGTCGGTGCGGCACCGGTCTCAATCGTAATGCGTGACTATGAGAGACAATCGGCTGCAGGAGGCCACGTCGACCTTGGCATTCCCGGTGCTTCTCTCCTCGGATATCGATTGGTTACGCCGACCGACACCGCTGACCTATCGCAGGTGCCGTTCGTGCTATCCCGGGCAAGGAATGAAAAAGGGGATGAGGTGCTCACCTACAGAGCATCGGTAAAGGGTCTTCCAGTTTCGATCACCTACTCGATTCCTCAGGACACAGCTGCGAGCTATACAATGCGCGCCGAAGGGCGCGTGGAAGGAGTCCAAGGACAGGCATTCCTGTTGACGGAGCTTCCGAAAACCCTGCAACCAACCGAAGCCGATACTGTTGGAGACCATCAAAGTCTGGCGTACAGCTTCAAGCCTCAACGTGACCACGCGCGCAGCGTGCTCTTTGGCGGACTCGATCCAGGCGAGAAGACTCTCGAAGCAGGGCCACTCAATTGGGCAGCGGTCAAGAACAAATACTTCGTCTTCGGTATTCTCGCTCTGCCCAATGGAACACCATTCAGTGAGGTGACACTCACCGGTGGACCGCGGACGTCCAAGGTCGCCACCCATGCATCAGCAAGCGTCGTCCAGGCCATTCGGGATGGTGCGTTCTCGTTCGATATCTATGCGGGCCCGCAGGAGTCGCAGAGACTGACGCGAATGGGTCGGGACTTCGATCACGTGAATCCATATGGGTGGCGCTTCCTGCAAACCGTCGTGCATCCGATTGCCTCGAAGGTGATCCAGGCGCTTCTCTGGATGCACCACCGGCTCAACCTGAGCTACGGGTGGGTGCTTGTAATTCTGGGAGTTCTGGTTCGGCTGGCTCTCTGGCCGCTCAATCAGAGCACTATGCGAAGCAGCCTGAAGATGCAGGAGCTACAGCCGAAGCTGCAGGCTGCTCAGAAGAAGTACAAAGACCCGGTTCAACAGCGTGAAGCGATCATGAAAGTCTACCATGACGCCGGCGTCAGTCCCTTTGCAGGACTGACTGGATGCCTTCCGGCGTTGCTTCCCATGCCGATCTTGTTCGCGCTGTTCTTCGTCTTTCAGAACACGATCGAGTTCCGCGGCGTGTCGTTCATGTGGCTGCAGGACATCTCGGTGAAGGATCCGTTCTACGTGCTCCCGCTCCTCATGGGGGCGTCCATGTACGTGCTGTCGTGGATTGGAATGCGTAATGCACCTCCCAATCCCCAGGCAAAGATGATGGGTTACATGTTTCCGGTGATGATGACGGTCGTGCTCCTGAACATGGCTTCGGGCCTCAACCTCTATTACACGGCGCAGAACATTGCTGCTCTTCCACAGCAGTGGCTATTGGCGCGGGAACGTGCACGCGCACGTTTGACAGGGTAGGGGAAGCGATGCTGCGTGTCACGTATATTGGTCACGCAACGCTACTAATTGAGGTTGGGGGAAAGACCCTGCTGACGGATCCGAACTTCGATCCGGCTCTGGGAAAGTTTCTTCCCCGTGTCAGCGCTCCGGGGATCGCGCTCGAAGCTCTGCCCAGACTGGATGCGATACTGGTGACTCATGCACATGCGGACCACCTGTCCTTCGATTCGCTTGACTTACTTCCTGCCGACATTCCGTTGTTCGCCCCGCCCGTAATTGCCAGATGGCTGGCTAAACAGGGGTACAAGCACGCTGTTCCAGTCGCTCCAGGGGGTTCGGTCGATGTTGACGGCGTAATGATCCACGCAGCCTCGGCAATGCATCGAGGGAATCGGTACGGAGTGGATCGATGGAGAAGCGCTGCGAATATGTATCTTATGGAGACTAATAAGACCTCCTGTTTCTTCGCGGGAGACACAGCGCTAACTCCTGATACCACTCACCTCGTGGAGAATCATCTAACTGCGAAGGACCGTACCCTCGACCTGGCGCTTCTCCCTATCGGGCACGCGCCGTGGTGGAAACCAGGCTTTCGGAAAGGGCATCTGACCAGTCAGGATGCTCTGACTCTCTTTGAGAGACTGCAGGCTCGATACTTCATTCCCTATCACTGGGGAACATTCGACCACGTTACCTCGACCGCCTTCGATGCGATCAATCGGCTCAGGGCAATACTGCAGAATCATCCACTGCACCCTGCCGTGAAGATTCTGGAGCCAGGCACGACGTTTGTGCTTCCTGCAGCGGGCTCGTGAGCACGGCTACCGGAAACGTGGCGAAGCTCGACGACACGATAGTCGCCGTGGCGACAGCAAGCGGTCGTGGCGCCATCGCAGTCGTGAGACTGAGCGGTCCCCAGTCCTTTGCGATTGCGGCAAGGCATCTCGAGTCGATGCCACCGCAACCGCGAGTGGCGCACCTGTCCAATATCCGGGACGGCGACGAGATCCTTGACCAGGCACTCGTGACACTGTTTCCAGCTCCAAACTCATTCACGGGTGAAGATACGGTCGAGCTCTCAACGCACGGCGGTTATCTGGTCCCCGCTTCGATAATTGCGGCTCTCATCTCTTCCGGCGCCAGACAAGCTCTCCCCGGCGAGTTCACACGAAGAGCAGTGCTCAACAGTAAGCTCGATATCCTCCAGGCCGAGGCCATTGGCGATCTGATCGATGCGCGCTCGCAAAGGATGCGGCGGACCGCTCTTGGCCAACTGGATGGGGGACTATCACGTCGGCTGCTGGCGTTGAGAAACAGTCTGATCGATCTCGAGGCGCTGATCGTCTATGACATCGATTTTCCGGAGGAGGACGATGGACCCGTTCCCCGCGAAAGGATAGAAAAGGCGCCGACTGAGATCTTTCAATCGCTCAAGGCGCTCCTCGACACCGCCTCGGCCGGTGAGCTGATTCGGGAAGGAGCCATCGTGGTGATCGCGGGTCCTCCGAACGCCGGCAAGTCATCGCTCTTCAATGCGCTGCTTGGAAGATCGAGAGCGATCGTGACGGAGATTCCTGGCACAACACGCGATGCACTCGAAGCAGTCATCGATAGTGGTAAGTGGCCACTGCGGCTCGTCGATACGGCAGGCCTTCGGGACACAGATGACCAGATCGAACGTCTTGGCATTGAGGTAAGTGAGCGCTACCTCGCCGACGCGCACGTGGTGCTAGCCTGCGCTGAAACTCCTCGTGGCGTGGCGGAAACCATCAACGTGATCGAGCGCACCTCGAAGGCTCCGGTTCTGCCCGTCCGGACTAAAGCTGATTTAGTACCACTCAGCGAAAAATCAAATGGCTACCAACCTGTCATTTCTGTCAGTGCCGAGACCGGAGCCGGTCTTCAGACTCTGCTGGAAGCGCTGGATGAGGTGTTAGCCAGGGAGCACGGAGAAATTCCTCCCGACCTTCCAATTCTAACGAGAGCCCGACATCGCCACGCCCTTACGGTTGCGTGCTCCGAGATAGAAGAGTTTCAGAGAGCCTGGCAGGAGGATAAACTGCCGGCCACCGTTGCGTCGGTTCACCTCCGTACGGCGGTGTCCGCGCTCGAGGAGCTCATCGGAACGGTCGAAGTAGAGGACATCCTCGACCGGGTGTTCAGCTCGTTTTGTGTAGGGAAGTAACTAGGCTGAAGCTGCGGCGGAGCTGGCTATGGAGGTGATCTCACCCGCGCTCGCGCGGATTGCCCAGGAGAGTCCGCGCGCGTTTACAGCCGCTTCTACCATCCTGGCGCCAAGAAAGTATCCGGCTCTCTCGGGGAAAATATGGCGGTCGACAGTCCGGGCATCGTCGCTCATTCCTCCGGAGAGGTATCGGAGCCGCAAGCCGAGGCCAGCGCGATCAAGATCAGCTGTGAGCGAGCGAGTCATCAATGGCTCGAGCTCCCGCACGCTGGCATACTCGCGCCGGGTGTAGCCGTAATACTCCCACGCGGCGTGGCCGGGGCTGATGATCCTCGACGCATGCGTCGCGAGTCCCTCGTTGAGCATTAGCTCGCGGAGCGAAGCACGACGGCCGGTTTCCCAGTATGAGTAATAGCCGCCCGCATCTTCGATCAGCTGTCTCAGCTCGCTCCGGCTGGTGGGGGAGGTATAGCGGACGGTATGGGCGATCTCGTGAGCCAGCCAGAGAGGAATCAGCTCGGGATCGAGACCGAGTCCCTGAGTCTCCGGGTTGGTAACACTGGTGAAATGCTCGAGACAGACGAAGGCGATCCCCTTTCCGTCGACCACCAGCTCACCTGCGTTGGCAGCACCTACCCCAACCATTAGTACGACATCGATGTCGGTATCGACGTTCAGCAGGGCTCGGCACTGCTCTTCTGTATTCCTGGCGAGCGAGACGACGTCAATCCGCTCGAGCATGGTGCGAAGGTCTACGCGGCTCGCAAGTGCGGCAGAGCGAACGACTTCCAGAAAATGCGGCCCCGCCGGGTCGAGGACGTAGTTGTGCCAGTAGGCCTCTAAAAAACGGCGGTGATTTTCGAAGTAGCGGAGATAGGCGGCGACACGGTCGGTACTGTTATGAACTGCGAAAAAGTCAGGCAGTAGGTTGATGAGCATCAACGACCAGGTCGCGGGAGTGGGGAGCCTGTCGCGGTTTTGCGATGCGAGAAGATACAATCGACCCAAAGTCTCAACAAGGCCGATTCCCGCCAAAAAAAAGAAGTCCGAAAATTTGTGGCACAAATATTCCCTCTCTATTTGCCCGAGGTTCCAGAAGGAGAGGAGGCCAGCCATGACAACGCTGCGTCAGATCGACCTTCGTTGTCCCGTATGCGACAACGAGTTCAAGTCCCAGAGCGTGGTCTCGACGAATGCATTCGGCGGGAAGCGGACTGATTTTCACGAGCGAGCGGCTGGAACGCAGCCCCTCGCTTATCTCGTGCATATGTGCAGCGAGTGCGGGTTCTCCGGTGGGGAAGCTGATTTCACGGCCGCGGTGGATGTAAGTCCAGTCCTGAAACAACAGGTGCTGAAGGAACTTGCTCCGGTTCGTCCTGCCCTGATCTGCGGCTCGGAGAAGTACGAAGCGGCAGCCAAAGTCGCTCAATGGCAGGGGTTGGATCCCCGGCACATCGCGGATCTTCTTCTTCGTGCTGCCTGGTGCTGTGTCGATGAGGGAGACGTCGAAGCGGAACGCTACTTCCGGCGTCACGCTGCGTGGATGTTCGAGGAAGCGCTACGAGCTTACGACGCCGTTCCGCGGGAAGAGCGCGCGATCCTCACATACCTGGTCGGGGAGCTTTGGAGGAGAATCGGTGATGCCGGCAAAGCGGCGCACTGGTTCGAAGCGGTGGAAGGAGAAGTGACCGATCGGCAGAATCAGCAGTGGGTCGTCGATGCGGCCGACCAGCAGAGGCTGAACCCCAGGGAGTGGTTCGGCTAGCGAATCATCTCGTGCCGAACAATCTGTCCCCGGCATCGCCCAGGCCGGGCAGAATGTAACCCTGGCTGTTCAGCTCTCTGTCCAGCGCCGCACAATAGATCTGGACATCGGGGTGTGCCGCGCTCAGAAAGCGTACTCCTTCAGGCGCGGCCACCAGACAGAGAAATCGAATCCGGTTTGCTCCTGCTCTCTTGAGCGATCCAACCGCGGCAGCTGCGCTCCCGCCAGTCGCCAGCATCGGGTCCAGCAGAAAAAAATCACGCTCGGCCGTATCTCCGGGAACCTTGAAGTAGTAGTCGACCGGCTGAAGCGTATTGTGGTCCCGGTATAAGCCGATGTGTCCCACTCGGGCCGAAGGAACCAGGCGAAGTATTCCCTCCACCATTCCGAGGCCCGCACGAAGAATGGGAACGAGGGTCAGCTTCTTCCCGCTGATGTGCCACCCGGATGTCGCTTCGAGGGGCGTTTCCACGTCTCTTGCCTCGATCGTGAGCTCACTGGTCGCCTCATAGGCCATGAGCATCGCGATCTCGTCTACAAGCTCCTTGAAGTGCTTTGTCTCCGTTTTCAGATCGCGCAGAATCGTTAGCTTGTGCTGAACGAGGGGATGCCGGATAATAGTCAGAGAAGGAAATTCCTTGACGCGCTCGATCATTCTAGCCCCAAGATTCCAGCATCGGCACAATAGACGCTAACGAGCTCATAATCTCTAACTCCCGATGAAAGAATACCAGGCTGTAGTGGTCAAGCTGACGCGGCATACGCGCGAGGACGAGGATACGCTCACCGATCTTCTCAATGAGCGGAGCAGAGGAGGATGGGAGCCGGCGCTCATGTCGCAGGATGAGCAGCGTCTTACCATTCTGTTCCAGCGTGATGCCGTAGCAGAAGGTTAGCTGTTTGGAGATCACCTTCGCCGGTGCCGCGCGTGAGGTCACTGGCTCCTGCCACCTGCTGCACGTCAACGGACATACGGTCGCCCTGGACTGTGGAATGTTTCAGGGTAAGCGTCAGGAGTCCGCCGAGAAAAACCGTCGACTTCCGCTGCCGATCAAGGATCTCGATGCAGTCGTTCTCTCCCACGCGCATATCGATCACTCTGGCCGGCTTCCCTACCTCATAGCGGAAGGCTACTCCAAAACGATCTGGGCAACCTCGGCAACGCGCGATCTCTGCGCCGTAATGCTGGCCGACTCAGCTCACATTCAGGAAAAGGATGCCGAATTCCTGGCCAAAAGGCACAAGGAGTTCATCGAGCCGTTGTATGGAATGCGTCACGCAGTGCGGACGATGGATCTCATGGTCGGCGTCCCGTACAACAAGCCGTTCGACGTCGTTCCCGGTGTACGCGCTACGTACGTCGACGCGGGCCACATCCTGGGCTCAGCGTCTGTCGTTCTCGACTGCACGGAAGGCGGGAAAACAAAACGGCTGGTGTTTTCGGGCGATATCGGTCGTAGCGGCCTCGCCATAATCCGGGAGCCCGTTCCCCCCGAGGGCGCCGACGCTCTCATAATGGAGTCCACCTACGGGAACCGGGAACACGAGTCGGTGGAGGGAGCGCGCGCAAAACTGGCGCAGATGGTTCGGGAAACCGCCGCGCGTGGTGGCCGTGTTCTCATTCCGGCCTTCGCGGTCGGTCGAACGCAGGAGGTGATATACGCTCTGCACTCGTTGGCGAGAGAAGGCGCGATTCCTTCGATTCCGATCTATGTCGACAGCCCGCTGGCGATAGACGTAACGACCGTGTTCGAGATGCATCCGGAGAGCTTCGATAGGTCGGAGGAGATGATCCAGAAGGCAAAGGACCTGTTTCGCTTCGAGCTTCTCCATTACACACGCGATGTGGAAGAATCGAAGGCTCTGTCACGCGCACACGGGCCGATGGTGATCATTGCAGCGTCGGGGATGATGGAGGCTGGCCGGATTCTGCATCACCTGGCGCAAGGCGCGAGCGACCCGCGCAACACCATTCTTGTCGTGGGCTTCCAGGCCGAGCATACCCTTGGACGCCGAGTGGTCGAGCGGCGGCCCGTGCTACAGATATTCGGCGAGGATGTACCCCTGCATGCCCGGGTCGAAGTGATCGATGGGTACAGCGCGCATGCCGACCGAACCGAAATGATGACGTGGCTCGGCCGGGGGAGAGACAAATCACCGGGCCTCCGTCAAGTTTGGCTCGTACACGGAGAGGCTCCGGTTCAGGACGAATTCAAGGAGACGCTCACCGCGGTTGGCTACTCTGTCGACTGTCCGGAGCCTCACACGCGACATGCTTTCTAGCGTAGCTTCCACAAATGACTCGCGCTGCAAAGGCAAAGGAGAAAGCAAGACAGGCGGTAAACCTCGTACGCCGGATACTGACCATCATCGTGGTTGGGGTCTTTGCCCTCTGGGTCGTCTCAGCTGCGGCGGTGCTTATCTGGAGCTCTCGGGATGAAGCCCGACCCGCTCAGGCGATAGTCGTACTCGGCGCAGCGCAATACGCCGGCAAGCCATCGCCTGTTCTTCGTGCCCGGCTCGATCACGCGCTGGATCTCTGGAACCGCCGTCTTGCCACGCTCCTGATCCTGACAGGCGGAACAGGCTCCGGAGACACCACCAGCGAAGCCGCCGTGGGAAGGACGTACGCCAGGAAACACGGGGTTCCCGACAGCGCGATCCTCGTAGAGAGTGAGGGTCGGACGACGAGTGAATCCATGAAGGCAGTCGCGGGTATGCTGGAAGTACGTGGGCTCCAGACCGCCCTCCTCGTCAGTGATCCGTTCCATATGCTGCGGCTTCGGATCCTGGCCAGGCGCTTTGGTTTCACACCTTACACATCTCCGACGCAGACCAGTCCGATTTCACCGAATCGGGAGCAGCGCTGGAAGTATATTTTCAGTGAATCGCTCAAAGCACCGCTTGCCTTCTTTTTCGAGAGGAAGTTGTGAAGAAGAAAATCTCCTTAGTAGCGTTGTGCTACTTAACGCTCGGCGCTCTAGCCCCTCACGCCGGCGCGCAGGCTACTCCTCGCATCCAATTCGAGAAATACACTCTTCCGAACGGTCTCGAGGTCATCCTCCACGAGGATCATTCGACTCCAATCGTCACCGTCGATACGTGGTATCACGTCGGCTCCGGTGACGAGCAGGTCGGGCGCACCGGGTTCGCGCACCTGTTCGAGCACATCATGTTCATGGGCTCACAGAACGTTCCGGTGGGTGCGTTCGACCAGATGCTGGAAGCGGCAGGTGCCGACAACAACGGATCGACCACGGAAGATCGAACCAACTATTACGAGAATCTTCCGTCCAACGCCCTGGCTCTCGCGCTGTGGCTCGACGCCGACCGAATGGGATTCCTGCTGCCCACCATGGATCTGGCCAAGCTCAACCTGCAACGCGATGTCGTGAAGAATGAACGCCGCCAGAGGGTGGACAACCAGCCATACGGGCGTGCGGACGAAACCATACTGGCCGCGCTGTACCCCAAGTCTCATCCATACTCATGGCCAGTAATCGGGTCGATGGCGGATTTGAGCGCCGCTTCACTCGACGATGTGAAAAACTTCTTCCGGACCTACTACGCACCGAACAACGCGACGATGGTGATCGCCGGGGATTTCGACCCTGCGGCGGTCAAGAAGCTCGTCGCCCAGTACTTCGGACCAATACCGCGTGGTCCAGCAGTGAAAAGGAGAACGACAGTTCCGGCGGTGATCATACCGCGCGACAAATTCATCGTGCTGGAGGACAAGGTCCAGCTGCCGCGGCTCTTCTATACCTGGCCGACCGTGAAGGCATTCGCACCGGACGATGCAGCGCTCGACATCCTGGCGCTCGTGCTCGCCAACGACAAAAACTCCCGCCTGTACAAGAAGCTGGTATACGATCTCCAGATTGCCCAGACCGCGCGCGCATTTCAGGAGAGCGGCAAGCTCGATGGCAAATTCCAGGTCGATGTAACTCCGATGCCCGGACAGAAGGTTGCCGATATCGATAAAGTCGTAAAGGCCGAGATCGCCAACATCATCCAGAACGGCATCTCGACTCGAGAGCTGCAGCGGGCTCAGAATTCGTACAAGGCAAACTTCCTCAACCGCCTTGCCAGCGCGCTCGGCAAAGCGGACCAACTCAAC
>Ga0209968_1000168_pt1 | contig 11418 bp, 9 predicted proteins | sample InoplaM2AM_FD_187579 | JGI IMG/M metagenome (GOLD analysis project Ga0209968, IMG submission 187579) | Arabidopsis thaliana rhizosphere microbial communities from the Joint Genome Institute, USA, that affect carbon cycling - Inoculated... | ecosystem: Host-associated > Plants > Roots >... | reverse complement strand
TTCTGAGTCGTTCCACCCCCATAAGGAGATCGCCATGAAGATGGTGACTGCCATCGTCAAGCCCTTCAAGCTCGACGAAGTGCGAGAAGCCCTCAGCGCCATCGGCGTGCAGGGCATCACGGTGACCGAAGTCAAGGGCTTCGGTCGCCAGAAGGGCCACACCGAGCTGTACCGCGGTGCGGAGTACGTCGTCGACTTCCTGCCCAAGGTCAAGATCGAGGCGGCCGTGGACGATGCCATCGTCGACCGCGTCATCGAGGCGATCGAGGGCTCGGCCCGCACCGGCAAGATCGGGGACGGCAAGGTCTTCGTCACCAATCTCGAGCAGGTGATCCGCATCCGCACCGGCGAGACCGGCAAGGACGCGCTCTGACGCCGGCCCCCATTCAAGGAACGAGACAAACATGAGAAAGCTTCTTGCTTCACTCGCCACGTCGTTGGCGCTCGGCCTCGCGGTGTTCGGCGTGGCCGACGTCGCGCTGGCCCAGGATGCGGCGTCGGCCCCGGCTGCGGCCGCTTCGGCGGTGATGGAGGCGGCCTCGGCCGCCACGCCGGCGGCCGCCGAGGCGCCGGCTGATGCGGCATCGGCCGAAGCCGCTCCGGCGGCGGCGGCCCCGGTGCCCAACAAGGGCGACACCGCATGGATGCTGGTGTCGACGCTGATCGTCGTCCTGATGACGGTGCCGGGCCTGGCGCTGTTCTACGGCGGCCTGGTGCGCAGCAAGAACATGCTGTCGGTGCTGATGCAGGTGATGGTCACCTTCTCGATGATCGTCGTGCTGTGGGCCATCTACGGCTACAGCCTGGCGTTCACCGAGGGCAATGCCTTCGTCGGCGGTTTCGACCGGCTGTTCCTGAACGGCGTGTGGGACAACGCGGCCGGCACCTTCGCCAACGCGGCGACCTTCAGCAAGGGCGTCTACATCCCCGAGATCGTGTTCGCGGCCTTCCAGGCCACGTTCGCGGGCATCACCTGCTGCCTGATCGTCGGCGCCTTCGCCGAACGCATCAAGTTCAGCGCGGTGCTGATGTTCATGGCGCTGTGGTTCACCTTCAGCTATGCGCCGATCGCGCACATGGTCTGGTTCTGGATGGGTCCGGACGCCTACGCCTCGGCCGAAGTGGCCGGTGAGATGACGTCCAAGGCCGGCCAGATCTGGCAGTGGGGCGCGCTCGACTTCGCCGGCGGCACGGTGGTGCACATCAACGCCGCGGTCGCCGGCCTGGTGGGTGCCTACATGATCGGCAAGCGCGTCGGCTACGGCAAGGAAGCGCTGACGCCGCACTCGCTGACGCTGACGATGGTCGGTGCCTCGATGCTGTGGGTCGGCTGGTTCGGCTTCAACGCCGGCTCGGCGCTGGAGGCGAACGGCTACGCGGCCCTGGCCTTCATCAACACCCTGTTCGCTGCGGCGGCGGCGGTGCTGGCCTGGTGCATCGGTGAGGCGCTGATCAAGGGCAAGGCCTCGATGCTGGGCGCTGCGTCCGGCGCGGTGGCGGGCCTGGTGGCGATCACGCCGGCGGCCGGCAACGTCGGCATCGTCGGCGGCATCGTGATCGGCTTCATCGCCGGCTTCGCCTGCCTGTGGGGCGTCAACGGCCTGAAGAAGCTGCTCGGCGCGGACGACTCGCTGGACGTGTTCGGCGTGCACGGTGTCGGCGGCATCGTCGGCGCCCTGCTGACCGGCGTGTTCAACTCGCCCAACCTCGGTGGCCCCAGCGCCGTCGGCGACTGGGTGACGGTGGGCATGATCTCGGGCGCCGACTACTCGATTGCCTCGCAGGTCTGGATCCAGGCCAAGGCGGTGCTGCTGACCATCGTGTGGTCGGGCGTCGTCTCGGTGGTGGCCTACAAGATCACCGACCTGGTGATCGGTCTGCGCGTGCCCGAGGATGCCGAGCGCGAAGGCCTCGACATCACCTCGCACGGCGAGACCGCGTACCACAACTGATCGGTGGTGCAGCGCCGGCGGCGCGAGCCGCCGGTCCTCTCCAAGGCCGCCTCCGGGCGGCCTTTTTCGTTGCGCGACGGCCTTGCAGGCCGCGGGTGAACCACCACCTGCCTAGAATTCTTCTTCCGCCCCCGGCAAAGGCTCCGCGATGGTCCCCCACCTCATCACCGCGCTCAACGGCCCGATCAACGAGCTCGAGCAGCGCATCCTCGAGTCGATGCCGGCGATCGAGCGCTGGTTCCGGCTCGAATGGATGGAGCACACGCCGCCCTTCTACTCCTCGGTCGACCTGCGCAACGCCGGCTTCAAGCTCGCGCCGGTGGACACCAACCTCTACCCGGGCGGTTTCAACAACCTGACGCCCGAGATGCTGCCGCTGGCGGTGCAGGCGGCGATGGCGGCGATCGAGAAGATCTGCCCCGAGGCCAAGAACCTGCTGCTGATCCCCGAGAAGCACACCCGCAACACCTTCTACCTGCAGAACGTGCAGCGGCTGGTGCAGATCTTCACCGCGGCCGGCCTGAACGTGCGCCTCGGCACGCTGGACGAGACGATCACCGCGCCGACGCAGCTCGAGCTGCCCGACGGCGGCTCGCTGACCCTCGAGCCGCTGCTGCGCACGAAGCGCCGCCTCGGGCTGAAGGACTTCGACCCCTGCACCATCCTGCTGAACAACGACCTGTCGGCCGGCCTGCCCAAAGTGCTCGAGAACCTCCACGAGCAGTACCTGCTGCCGCCGCTGCACGCCGGTTGGGCGGTGCGGCGCAAGAGCAACCACTTCCAGAGCTACGAGGAGGTGGCGAAGAAGTTCGCCAAGCTGCTCGGCATGGATCCGTGGCTGATCAACCCGATGTTCGCCAAGTGCGGCAAGGTCAACTTCCAGGACGGTACCGGCCAGGAATGCGTGCAGAGCCATGCCGACGCGCTGCTCGGCAAGATCCGCCGCAAGTACAAGGAGTACGGCATCCAGGAGAAGCCCTTCGTGATCGTCAAGGCCGATGCCGGCACCTATGGCATGGGCATCATGACGGTGCGCGACGCGAAGGATCTGGACGAGCTGAACCGCCGCACGCGCAACAAGATGAGCACGATCAAGGACGGCCAGGAGGTCTCCGAGGTCATCATCCAGGAGGGCGTGCCGACCTACGAGCGCGTCAATGACGCGGTGGCCGAGCCGGTGGTCTACATGATCGACCGCTACGTGGTCGGCGGCTTCTACCGCGTGCATGCCGAGCGCGGCGTCGACGAGAACCTCAACTCGCCCGGCGCCAGCTTCGTGCCGCTGGCCTTCGCCGAGAGCGGCCACCTGCCCCGGCCCGGCGAGAAGCCCGGCGCCAGCGCGCCGAACCGCTTCTACATGTATGGCGTGATCGGCCGGCTGGCGATGCTGGGCGCGAGCTACGAGCTCGAAGCGACCGACCCCGACGCCGAGGTCTATGAGTGAGCGCGGGGCCTGCGGCCCACGGGCTCGTTGCTGCACCGCAACAAAATAGAGCGCCGGCTCGAAACGGCGGGCGTAGGATCGCGCTCCCGTCCCACGGCGGCTGTTCCTCGTGCAACCCACCTCCTCGAACCCGCCGACCGGCAGCGCGCTGGCGGTCCTGACCCTCGGCGCCGTCGGCGTCGTCTACGGTGACATCGGCACCAGCCCGCTGTACGCCTTCAAGGAGGTGTTCGCGCACGGCCGCATCGCGCTGACGGCGGAGAACATCCACGGCATCCTGTCGATGATGTTCTGGACGATGACCGTCATCGTCTCGCTGAAGTACGTGCTGCTGATCCTGCGCGCCGACAACCACGGCGAGGGCGGGTTGATCGCGATGCTGGCGCTGGCCTCCAGCGCGGTGCACGACAAGCCGGTGTTGCGCCGGCGGCTGCTGATGCTGGGCATCTTCGGCACCGCGATCTTCTTCGGCGACGGCGTCATCACGCCGGCGATCTCGGTGCTGTCGGCGGTCGAGGGCCTGGAGGTCGCGGCGCCCGGGTTGCACCCCTACGTCGTGCCGGTCACGCTGCTGGTGCTGACGGCGCTGTTCGCGGCGCAGCGCTTCGGCACCGGCGGCATCGGGCGCTTCTTCGGGCCGGTGACGGCGCTGTGGTTCGGCGTGCTGGCGCTGCTGGGCGTGCTGCACATCGCGCAGAACCCGGCGGTCCTGGTCGCGCTGAGCCCGCACCACGCGCTGCGCTTCATGTGGGAGCACCCGGGCACGAGCTTCGTCGCGCTCGGCGCCATCGTGCTGTGCGTCACCGGCGCCGAGGCGCTGTACGCCGACATGGGCCACTTCGGCAAGCGGCCGATCCGGCTGGCCTGGTTCGCGCTGGTGTGGCCGGCGCTGACGCTGAACTACTTCGGGCAGGGCGCGCTGCTGCTCGCGCAGCCGGAGGCGGTCAAGAACCCGTTCTACGAGATGGCGCCGGCCTGGGCGCTGTTCCCGCTGATCGGGCTGGCGACGGCGGCCACGGTGATCGCTTCGCAGGCGCTGATCACCGCAGCCTTCTCGGTCACCAAGCAGGCGATCCAGCTCGGCTACTTCCCGCGGCTGCGGCTGACCCACACCTCGGTGAAAGCCACCGGGCAGATCTACGTGCCCTTCGTGAACTGGGGGCTGTACGGCTGCATCGTGCTGGCGGTGGTGATCTTCGGCTCGTCGAGCAAGCTGGCCGCGGCCTACGGGCTGGCGGTGACGATCGACATGCTGATCACGACGACGATGACCTTCTTCGTGATCCGCTACGGCTGGAAGTACCCCTGGGCGCTGTGCGTCGCGGCGACCGGTTTCTTCTTCGTGGTGGACGCGGTGTTCTTCGCGGCCAACTTCGTCAAGATCATTGAAGGCGGCTGGTTTCCGCTCGTCATCGGCGCGGCGATGTTCACGCTGATGATGACCTGGAAGCAAGGCCGCCGGCTGATGAGCGAACGGCTGCGCGACGAAGCGATCGACCTGCCGAGCTTCCTGGAGGCCGTGTTCGTCAACCCGCCGACGCGCGTGGCCGGCACCGCGGTCTTCCTGTCGGCCGAGCGCGGCAGCACGCCGAACGCGCTGCTGCACAACCTCAAGCACAACAAGGTGCTGCACGAGCAGAACCTGTTCGTCACCGTCAAGCACCACGAGGTGCCGTGGGTGCCGTTCAGCAAGCGCGTCGAGCTCGAATCGCTCGGCCGCTGCTGCTGGCAGGTGACGCTGCACTTCGGCTTCAAGAACGAGCCCGACGTGCCCGAGGCGTTGCAGCTGATCGCCGGCCGTGGCGTGGTGCTCGACGACATGGAGACCAGCTACTTCCTCAGCCGCGACATCGTCATCCCGACGATCGGCGGCGGCATGGCGCTGTGGCGCGAGAAGCTGTTCGCCAGCATGCACCGCAATGCCGCGGCGGTGGCCGACTTCCTGAACCTGCCGACCAACCGGGTGGTCGAGCTGGGCTCCAAGGTCGAGATCTAGGCGTCACAGCGCGACGCGCGTGCCGAGCTCGACGACGGCGTTGGCCGGCAGCCGGAAGTAGGCCGCCACGCTGCCGGCATTGCGGCTCATCGCCGCGAACAGCTTCATGCGCCAGCCGGAGAGCCCTGCGCCCGCCGGCGCGACGACCGTCTCGCGGCTGAGGAAGTAGCTGGTCTCGAACGGCGGCACCGTCAGGCCGCCGGCGGCGCACAGCTTCAGCGCGGCCGGCACGTCGGGTTCGTCCATGAAGCCGAAGTGCAGCGTCACGCGCCAGAAGCCGTGGCCCAGGTCCTCGATCGCGACGCGCTCTCCGGCGCCGACCCAGGGGCGCTCCTCGAAGCGCAGGTGCAGGATCACGTTGCTCTCGTGCAGCACCTGGTTGTGCTTGAGGTTGTGCAGCAGCGCCTGCGGCACGACCTGCGGATCGGCCGCCGGGTAGACCGCGGTGCGGCCGGCGCGCGGCAGCGCGGTGCCGTCGAGCTGGCGGACGAAGGCCTCGAGCGCGACGCCGTCGCGCTGCACCGAGGCCAGCGCCAGGGCGCGGCCGCGCCGCCACGTGCTCATCAGCAGGAACAGCAGGGCGCCGAGCGCGAGCGGCATCCAGCCGCCGTCGAAGAACTTCACCGCGCAGCCGGCCACCAGCAGGGCATCGATGGCGAGGAAGAAGGCGGTCGCGCCGATCGCCAGCGGTGCCGGCAGCCGCCAGGCGCGGCGCACGACGAAGTAGGTCAGCACGGTGGTGATCAGCATCGTCATCGTCACCGCGATGCCGTAGGCGCCGGCCAGCGCCGACGAGCTGCCGAAGTACAGCACCGCGCCGGCCACGCCGGCCAGCAGCGCCCAGTTGACCGCCGGCAGGTAGATCTGGCCGGCCTCGCGCGCCGAGGTGTGGCGCACCGTCATGCGCGGCAGGAAGCCGAGCTGGATCGCCTGGCGCGTCAGCGAGTAGGCGCCCGAGATCACCGCCTGCGAGGCGATGATCGCGGCCAGCGTCGCCAGGCCGAGCGCCGGCCACAGCAGCGCGTCGGGGAACAGGCGGTAGAACGGGTTCTCGATCGCGCGCGGATCGGCCATCAGCAGCGCGCCCTGGCCGAGGTAGTTGAGGGCCAGCGCCGGCAGCACGAGGCCGACCCAGGCGAGCTGGATCGGCCGACGGCCGAAGTGGCCCATGTCGGCGTACAGCGCTTCGGTGCCGGTGACGGCCAGCACGATCGCGCCGATGACGAGGAAGACCTTCCAGCCGCGGCCGGTCGCGAAGGCCCAGGCCTCCAGCGGATTCAGCGCCGCGAGGATCGACGGCTCGGCGGCGATGTGCACCAGGCCGCTGGCGGCCAGCGTCAGGAACCACAGCACGATCACCGGGCCGAACACGCGGCCGACTGCCGCGGTGCCGTGTCGCTGCACGATGAACAGCCCGACGAGGATCGCCAGCGACACCGGCATCACCCAGGGCTCGAGCGCGGGCGCGGCGACCTGCAGACCCTCCATCGCGCCGAGCACCGAGATCGCCGGCGTGATGACGCTGTCGCCGTAGAACAGCGTCGCGCCGAACACCCCGAGCAGCAGCACCGCGTGGCGCAGCCGCGGCCGCCCGGCAACCGCCTGGGCGGCCAGCGCCGTCAGTGCGAGGCCGCCGCCCTCGCCGCGGTTGTCGGCGCGCAGGATCAGCAGCACGTACTTCAGCGTCACCACCAGCATCAGGGCCCAGAAGATGCACGACACCGCGCCGACGAGATGCACGGCGTCCAGCGGTACGCCGGTGGACGGCGCGAAGATCTCCTTGACCGTGTACAGCGGGCTGGTACCGATGTCGCCGTAGACCACGCCGGTGGCCGCGAGCGTCAGCGCAGCCAGGCCCTGGCGGCGGGCGTCGGTGGGGCCTGGCGAGTCGGAGGAGGTGGCGGCGGACGTGGCGGCTGCGGCGGCGGTGTTCATGCGGGCGTCGTGTCGGTGGCGAGGGCCGCAGACTGCCCGCCGGGGCATCAGGAACGCATAAGCGCGCGTCAACCCTCGTCGGACTCCACCAGCCGGTAGCCGACGCCCGGCTCGGTCAGCAGCAGCCGGGGTTCGCCCGGATCGGCCTCGAGCTTGGCGCGCAGCTGGCCCATGTAGAGGCGCAGGTAGTGGGTGTGCTCCGTGAACTCGGCGCCCCACACGTCGGCGAGCAGCTGGCGGTGCGTGACCACGCGGCCGGCGCTGCGCACCAGGCGCGCGAGCAGCCTGAACTCGGTCGGCGTCAGGTGCAGCGGCTCGGCGTCGCGGCGCACACGCTGGGCCGCCAGGTCGACCTCGACGCCGCCGTGCTGCCAGCGCGTCACCGCGGCGGCCACCGCGGTGCCGCGGTGGCGCAGCGTGACACGCAGGCGGGCCAGCAGCTCGCCGACGCCGAAGGGCTTGACGAGGTAGTCGTCCGCGCCGGCGTCGAGCAGGCGCACCTTGTGGCCCTCGACGTCGCGTGCCGAGATGACGAGGACCGGCAGCGCGTGGCGGCGCCGCAGCGCCGCGAGCAGGGTTTCGCCGTCGCCGTCGGGCAGGCCGAGATCGAGCACGACCAGGTCGGTGCCGGGGTCGTCGGCCGTGCGGCCGGCATGGGCCAGCAGCGCCAGGCCCTCGGCGAGGCTGGCCGCCGTCAGCACCTCGTAGCCCTCGACGCGCAGCACGTCGCGCAGCGTGCCGCGCAGCTCGCGGTCGTCCTCGACCAGCAGCACGCGCAGGCTCATGGTGCGTCCGGCTCGGGCGGTGGCGCCGGCGCCGGCAGCCAGCACTCGAAGCTGCAGCCGCCATGGCCGCGCGGACGCAGGCGCAACTCACCGCCATGGGCGCGCGCGATCGCTCGGCAGACCGCCAGGCCGACGCCCGCCCCGGGCCGCGCGGCCGGCAAACCGGGGGCGAGCCCGTCGGCCCCACCCCGCTGGAAAAGCCGGAACACCTGTTCGCGCCAGGCCGGCGCGATGCCGGGGCCGCGATCGCGCACGGCGAGCAGTACCTGGTCGCCGAGCGAGCGGACCAGCAACTCGACGGGCGCCTCGGCCGGGCTGTACTTCAGGGCGTTGTCGACCAGGTTGTCCAGCAGCTGGGTCAGCAGCAGCGCGTCGCACCACAGCAGCGGCAGCGGCGGCTCGAGGCGCGCCCGCACGCGCCGCGACGGGTCGTGGCGCCGCGCCCGGCGCAGCACCGTGCCGGCGATCTCCTCGGCCGATTCCCAGTCGCGCCGCAGCGTCACGCCGGGCGCGTCGAGCCGTGCGAGCTGCAGTGCGTTGTCGGTCAGGCGTGCGAGGCCGGCGGCCTCGTCGACGATGCTGCGCGCGAGCCGCCGGCGCTGCGCGGCGTCGAGGCGCTCACCCTGCTCGTCGAGCGACGAGGCGGCGCCCATGATCGCCGCCAGCGGCGTGCGGTAGTCGTGCGAGATCGCCGCCAGCAGCGTGCCGCGCACGGCCTGCGTTTGCGCCTCCTCGCGGGCGCGGCGCTCGTCGCGCGCCGCCTGGGCGCGCTGCAGGGCCATGCCGAGCGCGTCGCACAGCGCCTGGGACTGCTGGTGCAGGTCGGCACCGCCTTGCCGGCCGGGCTCGCAGATCACCGCCGCGCCGAACACCGCACCACGGCCGCGCAGCGGCAGGTACCAGTCCGGCTGCTCCTCGTGGCGGCCGGTGTCCGGCCCCATCGGCCGGCCGTCGCGCAGGCAGTGCCACAGGCCGGCGCGACGGTCTGCATCGGCCGTGCCGACGGCCAGCAGGGCCGCATCGTCATCCGATGGCGGCAGCCGGTCCTTCAGGACCTGCACGGTCACGACGGCGCCGGTCATCGCCGCCAGCGCCGCCTGCAGCGCACCGGCCTGTGTGGAAGGATCGTCGGTGTCGCGCAGCGCGTCGGCCCAGGCGCGCAACTGCTCGGCGCGGGCCGCCTGGCGGGCGGCGTGGGCGGCCTGGCGGCGCAGTGCCGCCATCAGCAAGGTCACGATCGCGCTGACGGCCAGCATCGTGCCAAGCAGCAGCGCATGCTGGCGCAGGTCGACCGCGAAGCTGCCGCGCGGCGGGATGAAAGTCCAGTTGAACGCAAGCACGCCCAGCGCGCTGCCCGCCAGCGCCGCCCAGGCGGGCAGCCAGACGGCGGCGACGGCCGCGGTCAGCACCATCAGCATCGCCAGGCTGGCCAGGTCGACACGACCGTCGAGCGCCACCATCGCCGCTGCGCCGGTGGCCCAGACCAGCGCCGCAGGCCCGACGGCCGGCTCGGCGGAGGCTCGCAGCGACGGGATCATCGAGGCCATCTTGACGGCGCGTGCATCAGCAAAGCATAAGTGGCGCGGGGCGAATCGACCGCCGCGTCGCCTGGCAAGCGGGCTTGCGGCACCATCGGGACTCGCCACGGTTGCGCCGGAGACTTGCATGCTCGCCTTCACCTTCGATGATTACGCCGCCGCTGCCCGGGCACGCGGCTACGGGCAGGTGCTCGAGCGCGAGTGGCCGCCCGGCACCGTGCTCGACACCCACACCCATCCCTTCGATGCCGCGGCGCTGGTGGTGGGCGGCGAGATGTGGCTGACCGTCGGCGCCGAGACGCGCCACCTGCGGCCGGGCCAGACCTTCGAGCTCGAGGCCGGTGTCGCGCATTCGGAGCGCTACGGCGCCGAGGGCGCGGCCTACTGGGTCGCGCGGCGCGGCGACTGAACGGGGCTCACCGATGCGCCTGCTCTTCATCGCCGACCCGCTGGACGGATTCAAGACCGCGAAGGACTCGACCTTCGCGATGATGCGCGAGGCCGCCGCGCGCGGCCATGCGCTGATGGCCTGTGAACCCAAGGACCTGATGTGGCAGCGCGGCGGCGTCGTCACTGCCTTCGTGCGCGACCTGACGCTGACCGGCGATGCGTACGACTGGTACCGCGCCGCCCAGCAGCCGCCGCACGAGCGGCCACAGCCGCTGCACGAAGTCGACGCGGTGCTGATGCGCAAGGACCCGCCGTTCGACAGCGAATACTTCTACGCCACCCACCTGCTCGAGCAGGCCGAGCGCGAGGGTGCACGCGTCTTCAACAAGCCGCGTGCGCTGCGCGACCATCCGGAGAAGCTCGCGATCCTCGAGTTCCCGCAGTACATCGGCCCGACGCTGGTGACGCGCGACGCGGCCGATGTCCGCGCCTTCCACGCCGAGCACCGCGACATCATCCTCAAGCCGCTCGACGGCATGGGCGGCATGGGCATCTTCCGGGTGCAGGCGGACGGGCTTAACCTCGGCAGCATCACCGAGACGCTGAACCGCCACGGCGCGACGACGATCATGGTGCAGCGCTTCCTGCCCGAGATCGTGCGGGGAGACAAGCGCATCCTGCTGATCGGCGGCGAGCCGGTGCCGTACGCGCTGGCGCGCATCCCGCAGGGCAGCGAGGTGCGCGGCAACCTGGCCGCCGGTGGCAAGGGCGTGGCGCAGCCGCTGTCCCAGCGCGACCGCGAGATTGCCGAGGGCCTGGGCCCGATCCTCGCCGCGCGCGGGCTGCTGCTGGTCGGCCTGGACGTGATCGGCGACTGCCTGACCGAGATCAACGTCACCAGCCCGACCGGCTTCCAGGAGATCACAAAGCAGGCCGGCTACGACGTCGCCAAGTGCTTCATCGACGCGCTCGAGGCGGCGCTGCGGTGAGCGGCGTGCTGACGCTCGACCCGGTCACCGCCGACACGCTCGACGCGGTCTGTGCGCTGCAGGCCGGCGACGGCGGCCGCCAGGTCGCGCCCAACCAGCGCTCGATGGCCCAGGCGGCCGTCACGCCCGAGGCCTGGCCGCGCGCGGTCTGCGTCGACGGCGTGCCGGTCGGCTTCCTGATGCTCTACGACCCCAGCCTGACGGCAGCGCCCGAGGAGCCCGACTTCTACCTGTGGCGGCTGATGATCGACACCGCCCACCAGGGCCGCGGCCATGGTCGTGCCGCGGTGCTCGCACTGATCGAGCATGTGCGCACGCGCCCCGGTGCGACGCGACTGACGCTGTCCTACGTGCCGCCGGCGCCGCGCCTGGAGCGCTTCTACGGCGGG
>Ga0209968_1000164_pt1 | contig 11612 bp, 14 predicted proteins | sample InoplaM2AM_FD_187579 | JGI IMG/M metagenome (GOLD analysis project Ga0209968, IMG submission 187579) | Arabidopsis thaliana rhizosphere microbial communities from the Joint Genome Institute, USA, that affect carbon cycling - Inoculated... | ecosystem: Host-associated > Plants > Roots >... | reverse complement strand
TGACCAAAGCGATGACCAAAGCGATGACCAAAGCGATGACCAAAGCGATGACCAAAGCGATGACCAAAGCGATGACCAAAGCGATGACCAAAGCGATGATGAAGAATAGATTAGCTGCACAACCAACGATTGAAAGCTCCCCATTCTTTCTTTTTTAGTATCGAATTTTAGTAATCTGGTAAATGCTACTTAATCCTAGTTCAACCAGAATAGATGTATTTGATTTGACTCAACAGTTATAATGTTCTATACTCGTTAAAATATAGTATAGTGGATCGTTTTCAACAAAATCATTTTGACAGATTACTGTCTGAAGGAAAGAGAATTCTGGTAATGTTCTATGCGGATTGGTGTCCTTTCTGTCAGAAATTCAAACTAACTTTTGAATCGTTTGCTAATACTTCTGATAAAAAGATCAAATTTTATGCTCATATGATAAATGATGATGATGACCCTTTGTGGGATAGATTTTCAATTAATACTGTTCCCACACTTATCGCATTTGATGGGAACGAGATCATTTCTAGAAGAGATTCAAAAATGGGTGTTGGATTGAACAAGACAGACATTGATTCAATTCTAATAGAAATAGCAGGAAGGTAATTTCTCATTGTCCTTGATTTCCATAATTATGATTTAAATAGCGATAAAGATCAGTAAGTAGCTAACCTAGATTCGTCATTACCATTATTACCCATGTTTTTGAGAGTATACTTACTGGAGCATACGATACTAAAAATCTTGCACCATTAATCGTTTCTGAACCATTTCCAGCTTTTCCAGATTTTCCATTTTTGAAGCTATTCAATTCTGCAAATGATTCAGATTTGTTTGACAAAAGAGAATTTGAATCACCGATTTTTTGTCCGTTACCATCAGCATATACTACTCTTACATCGTCGGGGAGATTCAAAGATTGAAGCTTGTGATAAAATTTACTAAGATTCAATACCCCACTCCATATCCCTAACAAGGATTGGTTTTTTTGCGAATAAATTGGAACTGAAATAAGTGCTACTTTCTCTCCGGTAGACGATGATACTATTGCATCGCCCAGAAATGCTTGCTTCGTCTCGATAGCTCCTTGATAATAGTCTCTGAACGCAAAGTTATTTCTACTGAGATCTAATTGACGATTGTAGGGCTCCTCCATATACATATCACCATTAGGCATCAGGAATGTAATTGCCTCTAAAGTATCACTATGCTGCAAAATGTTATCTGCAATTTGTCTTTTCTTAACATCATCACTATCAGCTATTCCATGTAAACTACTATTAATTTTATTTGCGAATTTTGCGTTGCTAACATCTGGTATCATACTTGTTATTTTTATTATTGAAGCTGATTCATTAAGATAATTCACTAAATTATTAGATAAAATATTTGCTAAAGTACCTTTACTTGCCAAATCATAGAGAGAGGAATTGATATTTTTATTGCTAGCTTGTGCGTATACAGCACTCGAAGATTGAGGTGAAATTGTATGCATGACACTCACGACGGCAATAGTAATTGAGACTAACAAAATAACAGTAATCATTTTACGCATACTTTACAGAGTGCATAATAACATCTATATAATTTTTAAGGTGTGAATGGTAGGTTCTTAATAGATGATGACTACAATCAAGTACGTTGTCTTTTAAATTAGCAACGGTGCAAGAATTCTATTAATACTTCATTACGGCTAAAAAAAACAATTTAACCATCTCAAATACCTCGTACCCTTTCTTTACAAACTTCCAGATAGCTCTTGTCTATATCAAATCCAATGAATGAAACCCCTAATCTTAGTGATGCTAATGCAGTTGAACCTATCCCGACAAATGGATCCATTACCACTCTGCACTTACTGATGCCATGCAATCTGATACACATTTCAGGAAGTTTAGTTGGAAAAGTAGATGGATGTGGTCTTTGTTCTTTATCCCAAATAGTTTCATAAGGAATGAACCAAGTGTTACCACGGTCTCGTAGATCACGTGTAGCCCTATTCCAGCGACCGATATTTGTTTTGTCTTGATAAGGTACGCCAATAGCTAGTTTGTCCAATTTAACATTGCCATTCTTAGTAAAATGAAAGATGAATTCAGAGCAATCATTTAGAAATCTATCACTAACAATTGGCTTGAAATGTCCAACGGCAATATCTGATATTATGGATGGGTAGCTTCCTACATCAGATTTTGGTATGGCAATAGATTTTACCCAAACGATGACATTTTGTAATGTAAAATACTTCCTGAACACGTTCGCGACATCAAAAGGAATCCAAGGATCTGAAGGTTTGCTTCCAATGTTTATAAAAAACGAACCGTCGTCAGAAAGTACTCTATTGATTTCAGCACCAACACTGCTCAGGAATTTCAGGTATTCTTGTCTGGGTAAGTCATCTTTATAGCGATTATACTTTATGCCAATGTTATACGGCGGAGAAGTAACAATTATATCAATTGTCTTATCCAGCAGATGATTTTTAATTCCACTGACACAGTCGCCTAGATATAACCTTACAGATACATCTTTGCTAAGAATTTCAGCGAATTTTAGTGGTATCTCTTGCTTAATTTGAATTCAACTTCTTTTTCAGATGTTCTAGGTGTATGTCGAATTTGAGAATGCATTGAATAGCGAACAGTAGAGGATTAACAAGAATTCTGTCAATTACATTGTAGGTACTTTTCAGATCAACACAAGATCATCCACGGATGTTATCATGACAACTGCTTTATTTCCCCCTAGGTTTTTTTTCATTCTGCCTACCACTTCGTCTACGTCGGAAGAATTTACGACAGTTGCAATTACTTTCCTAGAATTGTACGAAAGTTCAACAGTTCCACTTCCCCTTCCAGAAGCGACTCTTTCCTTATCTTTGGTTACTCCTTTTACATCATAAATTGTTGCTTCGAGATTCAATTCCTTCAATGACGAAATAATATCGCTAACATTTTCGGCTTTGACTAGTACAGCAAGTCTCTTCATGGTTCGCGATTCTTTTCCAGGCATTTCTGCGTATGTTACCTCAAATGGCAAGCTCGTATTGTCTTTACCCATTTCCTTAGTTTAGAGGCGCCAAGTATAAAAAGATGATGTAAATATGATGTTGAAATTATTCGTCTGGCAAAAAAATGATACTATTTTTGATACATTTTTTCTTTGGATATTAATGCAAGGAAATACAGTTAAAAATATTTATGAATGTTGTTGATATAGTTCTCTTATGGACAAAAAGTATTTTATGAAGTCAATGATTGTTATGGGTTTCATATTCGCAATCGTTTTGGTAAATAGCAATTTTTTGCCCAAAACGAGAGCAGAAACAGGAGTTGGAAAGGATGTATTTAAGGTGATTGTCACCTTATACGGCATCACAAATTCGACAAAAGACATCGCTACGATTGTTAATGTAAAGGATCAAACGAAGATAAAGCTCTTTAGTCCCGAAAATCCCGAAAGCCAATTAGAAGACAAGGTAAGTTACACATTGACATTTCCCAATTTGATGGTAAACGATGGCGATCCGTACACTGTATGTACAGCAAGTGTAAAGGATTTTAAGATTCATTGCATTGATGGAAAAAACTCTCCATTAAATAGACCTGAATTCGTAGATATTAACGTAGGTGGAGGATCTAATAAAGCAAATGAAAATGAAGATTCTAGTGAAGATTGAATTTCTTCACTTTAACCTTCATTTTAAATCTTCCAGTATTTAGTATAGTCGGCACCGACCCATCCGTAGTATACATATGTAGTAATGATCAGGTTTCATGATATTTATGAACTTGAGAAATAATGTTTTGGTTTATGCTGCTGCCGCATCAACTTTTATTGCAGGTATATTACACATTGCTCTCGTTCCAATGTTTTTCAAGTCAATGACTCCTGATGTAATGATATTTTTTATTGTCTCTGGGCTAGCACAGATCTACTGGATTATACCCACGATTAAAAGATGGATAATGCCGTGGTATTATATTGGTATAGCTGGCACAATAATCTTAATTATATTATGGATTATTGCTATACCTGGAAGTGGCTACCCGATTGGTGAGACAGATGTGGCAATCGAAGTATTCCAGATTCTTTACATCATCTTAAGCGTAATCATCATATTAAATACAAATAGAGAAAAAAATAAAATACAAGTTTAGGACTCTGGTTCTGGTCCTAAACTTTATTTTATCTGAAGTACGGATAAAAAATTTCCTGCAGAATCTTTAAACCATGCTATTTTTGGTTTACCATGGAAGATACCTTTGTCGTCTGTTTTTAATTCTCCTTCGTTATAGATCTGAAAATGTACTCCAGCTTTAGTAAGTTGATCTACTGTTGATTCCACATCATCAACTACAAAATTAAGTACTGTAAAAGTTGCCGGACTGTGATCTGGTTTTGGGTAAATGAATATCTCGTTACCACCCTGAAGATGTAAATTTAACCCTTCTTCTGAATCTGATACTTCAAGTCCCAGAACTTGATTGTAAAACCTTTTGGCTTTTTCTAAATCGTTGACTGAAAAACTAGAAAAAGCTTTTGTGTTTTTGAAATCTACCATGACGAAATTAGAGAAAAATAACTATTAAGAGTTATACTAATTTGGTTCCTGTATGTCGACTATTCATTTGTAATGACTTGTTATTGTTGTTCTGTGGATCTGTTCTATTTCTAGATGAACTCACGCATATCAAGATAAATGTTTGTAGACGCAGGAATTCATATTCCTACATAGTCAGTCTTGAAGGTTGCTCACTAAAATTGTTTGGGGATTTGATCTCTGTAAATCGTAACACTTTGGACAGATCATAGTTCCGAACCAGTACTTTATCGAGCTCGTTTTCTTTTCACATAATTCACACTGTGCAAAGTTAAACATTTTCTTTATTATATTAGATATGATCTTATATAAAACTTTTCTAGTAGATTTAGATTGATTGAGATTGATTTAACAGCCTACCGTATTCTTGGTGGCGTATCTAGGTAATAATTGGTTTTTATTGCCTCATAATACCTATTATAACTACAGATTTTAAGCTTCAAAGTAAAAGGTGGAACCCACACTGGACTGAATAAATTTTTCTGGCATCGTGTCAATAATTTTGTTGGTTGCTTTCCAGCCGGTACAATGACATGGGACAATATATTGAGGATCTATTCTTGCGAGTTCAGCCATTGTCAATGGGATTGAATCTTCATAATCCTGTCCTGATAAATGAAATCCCCCTATAACGCAGTATACCTTTTCGATACCTGTAGCTTTTTTCGCAAATTTAATGGTGTTTATTATTCCAGCATGTCCACAGCCTGTTAGAATTATTAGTCCCTTGTTTCTTACATTCATGATCAGTGCCTGGTCGTCACTTACCAAAGGATCAGGTACAAGGTCAATTTCATTGTCCTGTTCTTTATATTGTAGTGGAAATCCTTTCTCGAATTTAGTAACTCGTGGTATTTCTCCGGTAATCATTACTCTATTATTTGTGTGATTTGTTTTCTCTTTGCTGTGCATATTTGCATTCCTCGGAAGGAAACTTATTTTGTCTAGTCTTATTATTATTCCGCCGGCCTGATTTATTTCCTCTTCATTTAAAAAATCCATTCTTGCTTTGTTACCATTTGGGTATACTAGCCAGCGTCGCAAAAAGGCTTCAGGATGTGCTATGATTTCTACTGATTTTTTTAGCCTTCGGAGAGTACTAATTAGTCCGGATATGTGGTCAAAATGTCCATGACTTAAAATGATTGTCTCGATATCTTTTAAATTAATACCCAAAACATCGGAATTGTTAACTACTCCATCTTTACTTACTCCGGTATCAAATAGAAATTTGTTAGTATTAGTCGTGTTTTCGTGTTTATAGGATATTTCTAATAAAGCCGAAAACCCATGTTCGGCAATTGGAGATTTGCTTATTCTCTGATTACTAATCATAGGAGGTCTTTTTACTATGGACGAGCTAGGGAGCAACCTATCAGTAATATTGTCAACGAGAATGGTTATTTTTGCACTCTCAATTTCTTGCAGGTTCATTTATTATTTACAATAAAGTAAATCATGGTATTAAAGTAATTAATTGTTCGACTTCATCTCAAAAGAATTCCATTTTTTGATCTATCAGGATTGTTGATAGGCTTTAGTCAAAACATTAATGTCGAGTTTTTGCATTTGTAGCATTACCCTCATAACGTTCTCAGTTTTTTTAGAATCTTTGTCTTGTAGCATTTTTACCAAAACAGTGGGCACAACTTGCCATGAAACTCCAAATTTGTCTTTGAGCCAACCACACACCTGTGCATTTTTATCGCCCCCTTCAGTAAGTTTATCCCAATAGTAATCAACTTCATCTTGAGTTTCGCAATAGATTTGAAACGAAATTGCTTCGTTAAATCTAAAGATCGGTCCTCCATTCAAAGCCAAAAATTTTTGACCCTCAATTTCAAAGTCAATTGTCATTACATCGCCCTCTTTCTTTTTATGAATCTCATAGCCTTCCTTGCCATAGTGAGTAACGTTACCGATATTGGAAATTTTAAAGATTGAGACATAGAATTGCACTGCTTCTTCAGCGTTGTTGTCAAACCACAAGCATGGAGTGATTTTTTGCATCTGATTGTACTATTCCTTTAAACTTTAAATACATTCTGACAACGAGTCTTTATTGAAATATCTACAAATGTCAAAATGCCTCATGACGTAAGTATGAATGTCTTTCTAGGAGAACAAATTGAAATTTTTATTGTCCAGCCACTATTTTTTATAGCCTTTTATAAAGTCATATCTCATGCCCTCGTATCCAGAGCATTTTCCTTCATGAATACAACAGGACTAAACGCATTGAAGAAAAATGGAGAACCCGAAAATGACAAAGGCGAAACTGGTCCTTGAGTCATGAATGAATATTTTTTGGTCTTTGTATTGAAAGAACTTGCCGGATCAGTAAATGTCCTATACAGATCAATAGCTTTTTCATCCGAGACTAATTCTCTTAGTGTAACTAAATCGTTACCCAATGAAAGTCCAAATCCAAAGAACATGATTCTTAACTGTTGTAATATATCCCTATGTATACTAGATAGTGATGTGCTGATAAAAAGCCATCCTAAACCATATTTTCTAGTGGTCCTCACTGCATCAAGCAAAGTTAGCCTCAATTGCTCAATATTTGAATCTGAGAATTCGTCTTTCCTGGCGAATCTGTGGGCTTCGTCAAGAACCACGAGCGTATTTAATGATGTATTCTTTTGCCAAGTCTTTTCACCAAGGTTGACTAACCCAGTTAGCAATCGCTTCAGTATGAGTGATTGGATAGTTTCATTCCAGTATCTTAATTGCATTTTGTGGGCTGTTTGTTCTGAAAGATCTATTACGATGAGTGGTTTTATTTTCCAGGAAAACTTTTCTAAAAGATCATCAATAGTTATTGCATCTTGCCTATCTTCAAACAAACTACAAATCGGAATCCAGAATTGAAAATACAGGGTCTCTAGATTTTTTGGATCCAAGTTAGAAACAAGATTATTAAGTCTTTTTCTTGGTTCTGGGGTCGAAAATATAAGGATCTGAACTTCTTCTTTGCGAAGTTCATTTATGAACAGGTCAAATGATTCTCTTTTTATCAGCTTATTCAGTGAAGTTTTATTTCTAAGTTTAGGTATCAGTGCATCTACAGCATATCTCTTATTTAGGCCCTTTATTGTTAATTGATGAAAGATTTGCGATTCCAATAAAATTTCTTCAAATAAAGACCATCTATCTAAAACTAGATTTCTAACATTAATTGAAAGAATTTCTTTATTCAGAGAATTCATTATTTTTTTCATATCAAAACTAGAACCATAGTTATGATTTCCGTTTGAGATATTGCCATAATCATTTGCATGATCAATTGCAAAACTTTTTGAAAACTCTCCTACGGGATCCAGTACCAATAATCCCATCTGTTGAAATTTAGAATATGCTGTAAGAATCATTTTTGCCAATGTCGATTTTCCAGATCCAGTTATTCCAAATATCCCCAAGTGGTAGGCTTCTCCGGCCCCGTTTTCCCCATAATCAAAATGCTTGAACCACATCGGTAATTTAGTCTTGGATCCATAACTATTCCCCAAATAAAACAAACTGCTCTTTTGCTTTTCTAATATTGTACTCAATATATCATCGCTTACTTGATATACATACGTTCCTGTTGGTGGTACTGTTCCTAGGATGCTTGGTTCAACAAGATCGTCTGAACTGGTGAAGATAGCACTACAAAGTAACTTTCCTATATGAACATCTTGTATACCGCTAATAGGATTTACCGATCCTCTTTTTCTTGCTACAGATTTTATTGTTGGGTCTTCCAATAAAAAGTTCTTTAGTGCAATCTCTATTATTTGACCAATTGCGTAATGATTCTTGGAATCTTGTAAATATTTGAAAATAGCCAATTCTCCCACAAGTTGTCTTGTGACGGAGGATTCCATAATATCTAGGGCAAGCTCAATCGTAGAAGAGGGGGATCCAATCGTTCCTAATATAGAACTATTTTTTAATAAATTATTAATCTTTTTATCTATAGTATTCTCCAAACTTATTTCCAAACTTATGAACCACCATCAGTTCTGTATGAATGCATTAGAAAAAATATATCTTTTTCATTATTATCACTTATCTGGGTCATTTGTTTCATGATGATTTGTTTATAGGCTGGAATGGCCGGAGCCATGTGTTTAGCTATTCTATCAGCCATATATAGCGGAAAAGGTTCCATTATCGACGGCGTCTGGCATTGACTCTTTACATTGTATAAAATTGTATTTAGTTTAGTTTCATCTCGGGCAATAGCTGCTGGCATTTCAATCCTTAGGGCAGGACACCACGCATGGGGTTTGTAATAAACTACACACAAATTTTTTATTCCTGAAACCACTTGTAGCATAAGCGTATCAAGTTCTTTGTCCTCATAAGGTAATCTTACATGCCATCCTTCTTCGCTTGTAAATAATTTTGGACGCGTAAATTCACCAGGATCCAAGATTAAAGTCAAGATTGCTCTATCGTCGTAATTTTCAGGCCAGTGAAGGTTCTTACCGATATCATTCCTTGATGTATATTTTGGTATACCGAGATAAAATTTTTCAGGGTCCTCAACATCCAATATTTTCTTGTACGAAACTAAAAATTCTTTGAAATCTTCCTTGATTCTATCGGAAGATTTTGTATTAAGATTTTCTATAAAATTAATAGCCTTATACATATGGATTAATGCCGTTGTAAGTGAACCGTCGAGATACACTATGTCATATTGTGCATTGGCTGCTAATTTGATTTCCATCTCTAACATAATAGCTCTTGCTGCAATCATATTTTCAGGATTATGTTTTTCAGGGTTAACATACACTTCATGGTTGGCTGGTATCATTTTTCCGTTTTCTAATTCATTTATGCCCTCTACTCCAACAGCAGCTGCGAATAGCAAATCAGTGCCCAAGAGACGATCTACAGCATAAGCGCCATCTACTCCACCAGAAATTAAACGCTTAATATTTCTGAAGTTAATATCATTATCCAGTAGCCCAACTTGTTCTAGTTGTAAACGAAATTTTTCTTTTTTACAATTAATATCATGAATCGAGCTTTGAAGTATATCTCCTATTTCGTTAGTTTTCATTAACATTTGTTCTACCAAGGACGCTGGAATCTCCAGAAAAGACGGTGAATCAATTTCATACATTGCTATTTATCACATTTCTACTCAAATTTACTGAAAATTTGTAAATGTGAATCAAATCTTCCAAAGGTTCTGAAATTAGTTTTGCCCCTACTCTCATTGTCATTTTACAATATAGTCTGTAGATACTTAGCTTTATGCCTTTCTGATAGGATGATTTTTGCAACTATGTTCATTAATTTTTTTGACCTGCAGTCCATTTTGGTTGATACAGAATCCTAAAAGTGCTAATTATTGTAGATAGATATGTAAATCGCGGCGCTAACTGGATAATGGATTGACTTATTCTCCGGTGGGAGCCTCAATTGTAATCTCGCCTATACTTGAGCATCCTCTCACCAGGTTTTAACTTTTTTATAAAATGTTGGCTTTAGATAATCATAAATCCGTAACAACGATTCATTCCTGGTGGGCCGGCCTCCCAATGCCAATCATGGCCCACCAGTTTTCTTAACTAACTATCTCTAAATATTTATCCTATTATGACTGAATAATAAAATACTTTTACTCCCTCTCGGTAAGGCGTATTCCAAATTAAATTCCTACAGGGCTACTGATCTTGTATGACTATCGAACAAGTTTTAGAAAAAGAGATTGAAGAATCTAAAAGATGGGTCGACTTAGAAAAGGAGAATTCAACTTATAAACGAGACTTGATAATGAGAATCGAACTAATATATTGGGTTTTAGAAAATCTGAAGAATCCTGATACTAAAATATGTAACCTTATAGAGTCAAAAATGAACGAAGTCATATTAACAATAAATCGCACATATTCAATAACTGAAGCCGACAAACTGCACACTGAATTAAGAATATGGGATTGGATATTTTATCAAGTTTGTAGTAACATAATAAAAAGTCAATAACTTTGTAAAAAGACAATGGTTTGATAAATTTTGATAAAAATAATTAGTCTAGTCTTAATTCCAATTGACGAAAAAAGTAAAGTATAGGATAGGATTTTAAATATCAAGTGATTAAAATATCGTATGATTTCAATAGGACGTAAATTATTTGAAGAGGTTGATATGCCATTAGAAAATAAAATCGTTTCTGAAGACCCAATCAACAAGATAGCAGAAAAAGTACCTGGACGGCTGAGATCGATGGAATATATCCATTCCCAAGTGGAAAAGCCTCAGGTAATGGATCTTCCCTAATACACAGTAACGGTATTTCAATTTCTAGTTGGCAAGGTAAATTTACTACACATAGTCGAGAAGTAATAACATTCAAGGGAAGAGATGTCAACAAGAACGGAAAATTCATAGTATTGAGAACATATTTCACTGACTCACTCGAGCTGTCATGGATAGATGGTCTAGTTTGTTTGGTAAACGGAAAATTCGATTCTCGAGACAAAGTGTTTAGATGTGAAGGGTATGAATTGATGTAATAATCTAATTCAATTTTGTTTTCCAATAACCCAACCAATATCATTTGATGTCTATGTATTACTTTATGACGATTGTTCTTAATAATTCAGACCGGCCACGGAAGAAATGACAGAAGACTGAATATGCTATCTTGCTTAAATTAAAATAAGTATTATAAAAAATTGAGAATCATCTAGATAGAAATTGCATTGCCTTTTTTGCTTTTCTTCTCAAGACAAGGAATCAGGCATGTGTTAACTTCTAAATTTTATCAGCCATTAATGACAAGAATAGACAGTGATTATTAAATTGGTAAATTATATAGACCTCATGAATTTACATGGTAGCGATAGACTATGAATAAACTCTCTTTTATAATAGCGATATTGCTAGTGTTGGCCTTTGCAACTACATTTTCTAACATCTCTTACTCTCAAAATGCAGTTTTAGGGAATGTAGCGAAAGATATTTTTGAAAACAAAACAATGACTGTCCCCAGTGGTGTAAAGGACTTTGT
>Ga0209968_1000158_pt1 | contig 11907 bp, 25 predicted proteins | sample InoplaM2AM_FD_187579 | JGI IMG/M metagenome (GOLD analysis project Ga0209968, IMG submission 187579) | Arabidopsis thaliana rhizosphere microbial communities from the Joint Genome Institute, USA, that affect carbon cycling - Inoculated... | ecosystem: Host-associated > Plants > Roots >... | reverse complement strand
ACTAGGTCGCGGCTCGTCTCCTGAAGGTTGACCGTCTCACGGTGCCACGCGTCGAAACCAAAGATGCGGTTGGCCTCGGCAATTGCGTGCCAGCCTTCGATGTAGGAAAGCTGCCTCCCGGCTTGGTCGCGCTTGGCGACGTGTGACGGGTCTAGCTTTGCCTTCAACGCGGTAATCTGGTATGGTGAGAAAATCACGCGCGCCTCCCTGCAAAACGGTTGTTGATGACTTCCGCCATCTCTTGGCGCGCTGCCTCGGGGCCAATCATCGCCATCAGTTGCCCGAAATACTCATCGAGGTTGTGAATGACGTAGCCGGGGCCATAAGCATCGTCGGGCACGTCTGGATAGCCGCACGCACGGCAGCTTTCCGGCTCCGAAAAGCCTTGCCGCAGGTAGTGCTTGGTCATCACCCTGTCGGTGCATTCGGGGCACTTCAGCCCAAACTCGTCTTCAATCCAGTCAGGGTTTGTCATATCTGCCTCACGTGATGATGAGCGCGGCATCACATCGGTCCTTCCAGAAACACGCACATCGCAATGATGTAGCCGGCGAGGAAAACAGCTATTGTCCAAGGCCGCTCGGCAGCCCATTCGCAGAGAGCGTCAAGCATTGGAGGGCTCCGCGATTTTAGCGCTGACATATTCGCGTGGGTCGTCTTCGCCGGTTTCGTGGTCGTACCAATCAACCCACTCGCCATCCTCATCGAGCGTCAAAAGCCCGCCCACGTTGCAGTAGTCGGGCTTGACGTTATTCTCGAATTGGAACGCGTCGTAGTCGGCTAGAACGTCCAGAAGCTTTGCAGCTTCGGCGACCGAAGCGACCGGCACCTCGAAAGACTTCATCGGGACTTGCGGGACCCACCAAACTTTCAGCTTCTCGCCCATCACACCCCCTCCCTCATGGCGTCATAGACCTGGTCGGCATAGGAGGCGGCACGGTCATAAGACGCATCCGCATAGTCCTCGTTGAAATGGTCGGTGACGCGCTCGTAGAGGCAGGAGCGGGAATTGCCGAGGTCGGAATCAGCACCAGCCATGACGATGTCGGCAATCTGCCTTGCATCGCCCGGAACGCCTGACAGCGAAACCGGCTTGCCATCATCGGCAGGGGCAAACACCTCGCAGATGGTGAAGCCATAGCCGGGCTCATGCTCAACCATGACTTGGCCGTAGAACGTCCACAGCGTGACGCCGGTGACCTTGCACCTGTGTTCGTATTCGTAATCGAAGGTTGCCATGTCCTGTTCCTCTTTCTCAGGAGTTGCCGAGAAGTTTGTTCAGACGGTCGAGCCAGAACTGGCCCTTTTCGTAGAGGCGCTCCGCCTTCTCGGCCTCGCCACGCTCGGCAGCTTCATTCGCGTCGGCCAGGTAACGGCTGCCACGCTCGTCCGCGTCGATGATGCGTTCTTGGAGCGTCTTCTTCGCCATGTCCTGTTCCCTTCCATCCGGCCCGTGGGGCGCTTGATTGGTATGAACATTTCTTAGCATCACTAATATCATCGCCGCAAGCAAAAAATTAGCCGGACTAAGTTTTTCTTGCAATGGGCAGAATCAGGGCGCATAAAGAAAACGCCCCGGCGGGATGATCCGGCCGAGGCGCGAGGCTTTCAAAGATGTCTCGGGTGATGTAGCAGAAGTTATAACGTTACGTCAACCGTCTTGATTGCCTCGTTGTGGTTCCGGCCCGAAATTCTGTGTCTGCTCGGAGGTTCCCGGCAGAATGGAGGGCAGGGAGCTACTGAGGCGACGGTCTTCCTGGCATGTGCCCCGTCGCGCCGATCATCCGGTGCATGAATGCCTGACGGTTTTCGGTGCCATCTCACCGAACGGTCCTAGCGGGGTAGACGCCGCTCGACTGGATTGGATGCGTCTTGAGAGATGAACCGACGATATAAGCCCTCATGCATGGGGACGGTGTGGCCGACCGGTGAAACAAGGCAGTCGGGGAGACTAGGACTTCATAGCATCCCGGTAGACCGTCATAGGGTCTGCTGCAAACGACGGAACCCCTCGGCTCGGTATGAGGGTGAACGTCTTGATAGCCACAGCTATGTCTGGAGATAGGCAAATGGGACGAGAACTAGGTGTCCATCTGAATATAGAGGCCGGCTCTATCCGGGTTTTCCGCCTGCCCAACGGTGATGAGCATTCTCAATCAGTTGATGAGCGTAGACCCTCGCCATCTCACGGACTTCTCCGTCGAGTGTACGCCCGGCTCCGTCTGGTAGACCATCCGAAACAAAGGTCATCTTCTCAATAGCACGATCTATGGCATCGGCCAGTTCCTGCGTTATCCCGGCTGGGTTCGGTTCTTGCTGGACAAGCCAGTCGATCACGAGACCAACCACGATCCGCGCGGCTATGGCTTCGGCGTTTACCCGTGCAATGTTCTCAGAAAAGTACTCGAATGCATCGTTGAACTCTTGGCGCTCTTCCGGGCTCAATGGCATGTCGTTCCCCCTTCGTTCTTGACTCTCATGCTGGTGCTAGGCATTTTGTCTCTTTGGAGGGCTTGGCGTGGCGCTTTATCACCGAATCCGGCCGAAATACCCGACGCGGAATGCTGAAATCGTTGCTGGCCTGCGCGAAGCGGCTGGCGCAGCGCCGCCTGTGGATCCCGAGATGCGGGCAAAACGCCTCGTTGCGGAGATGGCTATCCAGATGGCTCTGATTCACGGCGGCGATTGGCGGGTGGAGTATGAGCCTCATCAGGGCTTTGTTCTGCTTTCTCGTCGGCAGAAACGTAGGTCCGGGTAACCAGCACGACCTGATCCAACTCGTCTCGGTCAACGCCATAGGCGATAAGTGCGGCGCGAAGCTGCGCTTCGGTGCCCCCGTATGGACTTGGGGGGCCAGACAAGAGATCGGCCGGCTTGCACCGAAGCGCGCCGGCCAGTCCTTCCAGTGTGGGCTGGGTATAATTGATGAGCCCATTCTCAAGCTGAGAAATGGCCCCCGAGGTCGCGCCGATCGCTTCCGCCAATTGCTCCTGCGTCATCTTCCGATGCTTCCGCCACTCACGGACGAAGTGAGAGGCCCCTTTGGGCTTTACGGTTGACGCGGGACTCTTTGACATGGCGGCAGTCTAAGCCCGACTAAAAGCAGATACAGACAGCACCACTAAGAAAATGCTTGCGAGCGATAGTTAGTGGTGCTAATAAAATTCCCTATGGAACAGCTTCGCACATGGCTTAATGAGGAACGCGGTCGCCGCACCGCCTTGGCAGAAAAGCTCCAGATAACGTCTGGCGCTCTTTCGCAATGGTCCCAGGTTCCAGCGGATCGAGCCATCGCAGTGGAAGCTATAACGGGCATCTCGCGCCACATTCTTAGGCCTGATGTCTTCGGCGCTCCTGTCGCCGAGGTCGCCCAATGAGCAAGAAGCTGAATTGGCGCAAAGCCGGCCTGTCTTCCAAGCGCTCCCTGTCCGTGAAGGACGAAGCCGAGTTCCGCGACAATGACGCGGCTGCTCGCTGGCTGGAGCGCAAGTCCAATCATCCTAAGCCCAAGAAATTCTCCTGCCCCACCCCCACCGCCCCACAGGAGAAGCAGGCATGAGCTGGCTGCCAATCGAGACGGCTCCGAAGGATGGAACCGTCGTGTACGTTTGGGCTGATTGGTTCAAGTGGCCGGCCGCTGCCTCTTACGTGGAGTATATCCCAGAAGCGGCTGAGTTGGTTGGGCAGCACGGATATTGGCAGCATGCTGACGAGGCCTATTTCGGCGATGGCATAGAGCGGTGGCGGTCGGTCGGCGATGATGACTGCGTTCGTGTCGGTCCCACCCGGTGGAAACCTCTTCCTGAGCCCAATCTCCCCGACATCACGGAGACGGAGACGTGATCCGCGCAATGACCATTCCCCATTCGGCCCCCGTTTCCAGCAGGCATGACGGCTGCCTGAGCATACCAAGAGACGATGAAGCGCCGGGGGGCCGGCCCGTGACCTTGGGTGAATCGTACGGACAATCGTCTCAAGCCGTCAGCCATTCAATCCCTGCCGCTCCCCTCACGGCAGGCATGAGCGCCGGAGCCTTGGCAAATCCTCCCCCCGTCAAGGCTCCGGTTGCTCCAAGCCATAGGAGCGCGTGATGACTGTCGTCGCTTCCAACTTCGAGCGCAAGCATCTCGACCTGTATGAGACAGAGGAATGGGCCGTCGAGGCGCTGCTTCGGCACTTCCCTGTGACGGGCTTGACTGTGTGGGAAGCTGCGGCAGGCAATCACAAGATTGCTGATGTCCTGCGCTCCCACGGCGCGGATGTCATCACCAGCGACATAGAAATTTACGACAAGGACCACAACACCGTATCGAATTTCTTCGAGGATGACGAGTTCTGCCCTCTGGCCGAGGCCATCATCACAAACCCGCCCTATGGCAAAGGCAATCGTGACGCTGTGAAGTTCTGCCAGTTGGCTCTTGAGCGCTGCCCTGGCCTCGTCGCCATGCTGCTCACGGCCAAGTTCGATTTCGGCAAGACGCGCACGTCTCTGTTCCGCGACAATCCACGATTCGTGGCGAAGATTGCCTTGCTCGACCGCATACAATGGTTCCCCGGCGACCATGGCGGGACCGAAGACCATGCTTGGTATGTGTGGGGCCCGTGCGGGATTGTCGGCCCGGCCAGAATGATCTGGGAGGCCCGGCAATGAGCTATTCGCCCTGGCAAGTCTCAAAACCATGTCTGTGGCCTGTTGTCATTCGCGACAATGATTTCCCAGCGGCGGACGCTGAGTGCGGTGAGCCCGGAGGCGAAGGGACATTTGACGCCCTCCGGGCCCACCCGTCCCCTGCGGCTGGGGATGCCTTGAATTATTCCGGGCCTATGGCTGCCCGGGAGCCTGTTTCCGTTTCCGCGCGCGTCCAGCCTGCGAAGCAATCGCGCTGCGGCTTCAGTGAACGTCTCTCCTTTGATGCGACTGCTTTCCATGAGCAGAACGCTAACAAAGGAGTTGTCGGAAATGTCCGAAAAGACATCGGAGAAATCAGAAATGTCGAGTGTTGAGTTTGCGCAGTATGCGCTTCAATCGCGGGTTAGCCCCGCCGAGTTTGGGGTCGGTGAAAGCCCGGCTCCGGCACGCGGTAAGCGTCGTGTCAAAGCACGAGAGAAAGATGGCGCGCGACAAGCGCCACTGGACGGCAAACAGGGTCAAGAACTGCTGGTACGCCGACGAGCGCATCAGCCCGAATGCGGACGAAATCCGCGACCTCGAAGAAATTACAGGACTCCGTTATGGCCGAGAACAAATCCGCGAAATCGATGAACTCATCCGGCAAGCCGACGCTCTCTTGGACGGCGCGGACCCGGATTTCCATAGCCCGTTCGTTGCTGCGATGCGCTCGTTCGTTCGCACTCTGGCTGGCTCCAGAACTGAAAGCTGAACGCGCTCAGGAAAGCGCGAAGAAGGAGGGATAGGTGAGCGAACACTCGGAATTGAAGCCGTGCCCTTTCTGTGGCGGCAAAGCAAAACTTGCCAGCTATCGGTCATGTGATTGCTGCGGCAAGGCATACAACGCGGCGGTGTGCTGCCCTTCATGTATGGCCGAGGTTTCCCACTACGACACTGATGACGAGGCTGTTGAAGTCTGGAATTCCCGCGTCACCTTCGAGGTGCAGGCATGACCCCCTTCAAGGACTACCCCGACACCCCCGAGCCCTGGCAATCCGAAGACGAGTTCCACGGCGGTCCCTGCCGCATGTCGTGGCTCACGACGCCTCTGATGCTCATTGCGGGACTGGTGCTTATCCTCTTCTTGGCCGTCTCAGGCGCATGGGCACACACGGCTCCAACGGGGTGGCAATATCCGACCTCATGTTGTTGGGCGCCTGCGCAGGGCCGCGTAGGTGATTGCGCGGAAATTCCGACCGATAGCGTCAAGGAAGGGCCGAACGGCTATCAGGTGACTTTGTCGCCGGGTGACCATCCTATGGTGACGGCAGATGTCAGTTTCATCGTGGCCTATGCAGATGCACAGACATCGCCCGATGGGCTCTATCACGTCTGTTTCCGCCAAGACATGTCCGCTCGATGCTTCTTTGCGGGGGCACGAGGCTCATGAGGGCGGGAGACATCGCACCAGGGTTCCGCGTCGGGAAGCTCGTCGCCGTCGAGAAGGCGGTTCGCACTCTTACGTCGGGTCGCCGGATGCCGGCATGGGTGCTTCGATGCGATTGCGGCAAGAGCGTTATTGCCATGACCGTGAATATTACCAAGGACAAACATAGGTCTTGTGGCTGCGCCCAAAAGGAAGCCTTCGCCGCGCGGCTAGAGGCCAAGCGCGCGGCTCGCCTTAACCGGCCACCCCGTACCAACCCCGAGGCTGTGTCCCGCAGACCTGAGTATCGAATCTATCGGCAAATGCTGGACCGCTGCTATCTCCGCTCTGCGGCGAATTACCCATGGTACGGCGCGAAGGGAGTGACGGTATGCGACCGGTGGCGCTGCGGTGAAGGCAATGTGACAGGGTTCGAATGCTTTTATCAAGACATGGGGCCACGTCCTGAGGGGTTGACGCTCGACCGGATTGATCCGCAGCTGGGGTACGAGGGGTCGAATTGTCGGTGGGCTACTTGGGCACAACAAGGCAAGAATCGACGCTTTCATCATATGAGCGGGAAGGACAGGGCTGACTATGTCCATCGAATGTGGAACCGATTTCGGGGAGAAAATTCGCCCGTAGCCAAACTGACAAACGCTCAGGTGGCGAGAATGAAGACGCTCATGTCTCAAGGGGCCAGAACGGGCGACCTTGCTAAGGCTTTTGGTGTTTCGCCGCAGACTGTGAGCGGCATCCGGGTTGGCCGCAAGTGGACGCATGTGAGCGCCGCATGAGCATGTCCGCAGCCGACTACGATCCAGCCGAGGATGCCCGTCTCTCCTATGACGTGGCAATCGAGGCGAAGCGCAGGCGGGGCGATGCGCATTGGCCGTCCCCGAACCTTATCCGCATTGAGCTGCCATTCCCGCCCAGCGTGAACAAGGCCTATGCCAATGGTGGAAACCGCAAAGGGCGGCACAAGACGGCAGCCTATACCACATGGGAGCGACTTGCCGCTGTTTCGGTCAAGGACAGCCACAGGCGCGGGTTCGAGCATTACCGGCTCTCGATATGCCTGAAGCGCCCCGACAGGCGCAGGCGCGACATCGGCAACTACGAGAAGTGCGTATCGGATTTGCTCGTAGCCCATGGTGTCGTCAAGGACGATTGCGGGAGCCAAACCATCACTTTGACGTGGGACGCCAATCTCAACGCGGATTGCGTCGTCATCGTCCAACAAGCGGAAGAGGCGCTGGCAGCATGAGCAAACTCAAGGTTCATGAGCCCGAAGGCTTTCCAGAATTCTGGCAATGCTGGCGTCCCCACATGCGCCACACAGACGGCAGAGGCGAAGCGCGGGAGCGCTACCGCAAGAAGCTGCTGGAAGGTGCCGAGCCTCAGGACATCATCGACGGGGCCAAGGGCTTCATTCAGTTCATGCCTGAGAAGGACAAGGCCTACATCCCGCTCGCCGCGTCATGGCTGAACAAGGAGGCCTATCTCGACTGGTGCGACAGGTGGCGCGCCTACCAGTCCCGCATATCCGAGCGTGAGAACAACGTGGTGGCGATGGCCCCGCGACCGGCCGGCAAGACGGCATTTCTCAGGGAATACGAACAGCACAAAGTTGCGGAGTAAGCGTCATGCTTTATGAACCAGACAATCCAGCCTACCACTATCGGCCGCAGTTGAGCCCGGCGCTTATCGCCAAGCAGAAGGCAAACCGCGCCTTGGCCGAGTTGGCGAAAAAGCGGAAGGGCAAGCGGCAGGTGGTGGCTCTAAAGGGGCGCGTCACGGACCTTGAAGCCCAGGTATCTGATGCGAGGGCCGAAGCGGATTGGGACAACTTTATCGCTTATACAGAGATGGACAAGATCATGCTGCGGGTTGGTGTGGCCCTTAAGGTCTCCCGGCGCGATCTGCTGAGCCGCCGCCGCTTCAAGAAAGCCGCCTTGGCTCGGCAGGCTGTTTGTTATTGGGCTTACCGCCGCACCGAGCTTTCCCTGCCGCAGATTGCCCGCAAAATGGGGGGCCGCGACCATACCACTGTTCTCCATAGCGTCCGGGCCTACGTCGCCAAGCGCGCCGCTCAGGGCCGCACTCTAAGGCCAGCAAGGGGGTAGGGGATGCCGGGGAACTTGTTCAATCTTTTCGACGCCGATATACAGCAACAGGCTGCTTACCAGTATATGGCTGCTCAGCAGGCCTTTGACATGCAGAATATGGCGCTGAGGGAACATCAGCATCAAGCGCTGAGCCAGCAGGATCTGAGGCAACTTTCGCGGGCTTCTCAGCGGCAACTCCGAACCATACTCATCGGAGTCAATGAAGAACAGCTATTTTGGCGCTGCCCGGTTGTGTCATATCTGGTAGATAAGATTCCAGCGGCGTCGGCCGTCATCAAGCCAAACCAGACCACGCTTGCCTATCTGTCCCAGGCGAAGGCTGAAGGCTACCCGCTTCGCAAGCAATGCGAGGATCTAGGCATTCCGTGGTCGGCTCGCCTGATAGACAAGGCTTGTGTGTCTCAAGATGCGGTCATGGCTGCGGTGGTGTTGAAGCCATCGCCATTTTCTCAATCACTGCCCAACGATGTCACCACGAACAAGTGGGCGGGGCTTGTTGTCTCGTTGTACAAAAAGGGCGGCTCCGACAGCGCCCTGAATTGGCTTGCGCGTCACTATCGATCCATTCAAAGCACGGAAGTTCTGGACTACCTTGCCCAATGTGGCGAGGTGGCAATCACCACCAAGCCGGATACCATATTCAAGCGCAACCGAGACTGGCATGACCAGATACATCGCAGCCGCTCGATGGCCGAAATCGACGCCTATAGGCAGTATGGTGAAGCGAAACCAAAGCGCGATGCTTTCCACTATCGGGGCTTTGACTTCATCCCGCTCAAGACGGCAGAAGATTTCTATCAGGAAGGCCGGGAGCAGCGCAATTGCGTGATGTCTCGGTTCCCCGATGCTGTCTATGGCCGCTATCACTACTATTCGATGCGCAAGGACGGCAGGCGAGTTGCCACAGTTCAATACGATGCCGACCGTGTCGTTGAGATCAAGGCGGCTTGCAACAAGGCGGTAGAGCCGGAGATTGCGAACATAGCGCAGGTCGCGTGGCAGTCGGAGCCCGAGCAAAGGATTCTGCCGCCTGCCAAGATCAGCCGCCCGTCGCTTGGACGCCGCGCCGTCAACCTCATTGCCGATTCCACCTCATGGACAGGACGGTGACCAATGACCAGCCATGACCCCGCCCCTGATATGGAAACCATCAGGCACAAAGCCGTATGGGGAGCCATAGACAGCATTGCCGACGAGATGGGCATATCTCCCTCAAGGCTGGCAATCCTGTCAGGACATGACTCCACGGCGTTCAACAAGTCGAAGCGCAGCCGAGGGGATGAGCTTCATTGGCCGTCAACGCGAACGGTGGCGCGTGTGCTTCATGTCGCCGGCATGCCGCATGCTGATTTCGGCTTTTTCATAGACGCCGCTCTCAGGAGGAAACGCAATGGCTGATGAACCGGACATGGTGGAACGTGTTGCCCGCGCAATGTGGGACGCTGGCGAAGTCTTGCCATGGGATGCTGCCGACGAGATCGACAAGGGCATGTTCCTGAAGGGTGCCCGCGCCTCTATCGAGGCCATGCGTGAGCCAACGATGGAGATGTGGGAAGCCGGCGATGAGGCTGACGGATACGATGTCCACGGGCCTGTTTGGCGCGCCATGATCGACGCCGCTCTCCAGAAAAGGGGGAGGGGATGACCTACCGCGCCCGACCCGCCTCCGACAAAACGGATGACTGGCCCTTCTGGTTCGTAGCCAATCAGGAGGGCCTGAACGTGACCGTCGAGCTTGTGCCGGAACTGCGGGGCCATCAGCCATTCCTGCCGCGCGCTGATGCGGAACAGATTGCAGAGAGGGCAAACAGCACAGCATGACCTACTCGCCTGCCAAGCCAATGCGTCCCTGGTATTCCTATTCTTCCAGAAACAAGAAGGGCAGGAGACAGGACCCTATTGTCTATCGCAGGAAGGACCGCGCTCTCACCATGTATTGGGAGCAACGATCAATTGAAGACATCGCGCTTGAGTTGAACATTTCAGAAGACACGGTTTGGGACTATATTAGGCGAGGGCGCAAATCAGGTGATCCGCGTGCGGCCAAGAGGTCGGATCGCAAGCAGTCCAAGCGCCGCCTGATGCGGGCAGAGGTTCGCAGGCGCGACATAAGCGATCTGTCCAGGCAGGGGCTGACCCCGCACGAGATAGCCAAGCGCATCGGCTGCCATGTGAGCCTGGTGCGCAAGAGACTGAGAGAGGCGAGCGGTGCCTAAAGTAGGCGAAAATAAGGGAAACGCAGGCAAGGGACGCCCAAAGGGCTCGCCCAACAAAGCCACGCGCGCCATCCGTGAGGCTGTTGTCGAGGCATTCGACAAGGCTGGTGGCGTGGATTACCTCGTCCAGCTTGCCAAGGATGATCCGAAGACGTTCTGCGGTTTGATCGGCCGTGTCATCCCGCTACAGGTGGAAGGCGAGATGGATCAGAACATCGTTTTCAAGACGGTGTACGAAGGCAAGAAATGATCCATGAGTTCACCGTTCGATGGTATCAGCGCCAATTCCATGAAGCGCTGGTCAACCGGACGCATGACCGGCTCATAGCCATATGGCACCGACGCGCGGGCAAGGATGAAATCGCCCTCAATGCCCTTCGCGAACTGGCATGGAAAGAACCGGGCACATACTGGCATTGCTTCCCCGAATACAAGCAGGCCCGCAAGGCGATTTGGAACGGTATCGACGCCCATACCGGCAAGCGCAGGATTGATGCAGCCTTCCCCCCTGAAATCCGCAAGAGGATGCAGGACGATGATATGTTCATCGAGTTCAAGAACGGGGCGACATGGCAGCTTCTTGGCTCGGATCGCTATGATGCAACGGTCGGCTCGGGTCCAAAGGGCATCATCTATTCCGAATGGGCGCTGAGCAATCCATCGGCTTGGGCCTATCACTCCCCGATGATCCGTGAAAGCAAGGGCTTTGCGGCCTTCATCACGACACCGCGCGGCAACAATCACGCCAAGACGATGTTTGATCGAGGCAAGGGCAATCCATCGTGGTTCGCTCAATTGCTGTCGATCGAGGATACCAAGGCGCTGACACAGGCCGCGCTTGATGAGGCATTGCAGGAATACCAGGACCTTCATGGGCTGGATATGGGCCGCGCCTTTTTCGAGCAGGAATATCTGTGCTCATTCGCGGGAGCCATGGTTGGGGCTTATTTCGGCGCTGAGATGAATCGCGCCGAGAGATTGGGGCGCATCAAGACTGTCGAGATCGACCGCAAGTACCCCGTGCATACCGTGTGGGATTTGGGCAGGGCGGCGAACAATCCGATATGGTGCTTTCAGGTCATCGCCGGCCAGCCGCGCATCGTGGACTTCTACAGGCCGGAAAGCGACGATCTGGAAGATTGGGTCAAATGGCTCAATGACAAGGCCTATGTCGGCAATGACTATGTGCCACATGACATCATCGTCAGCGAATGGGGCACGAAGCGGACGCGCTATGAGACGCTCAAGATGCTCGGCAGGAAGCCCAAGCGCATCGCCAGGGTGTCCGTTGCCGATGGCTTGCAGGCTGGCCGCAAGACAATCAATGACGCGGTGTTTCATTCGGGCGAGGATGAGCGCGGCAAGCGCATGGAATTGGGGCTTGAAGGGCTCAAGAACTACCGCCGCGAATGGGATGACGAGTTGAAGGTGTTCCGCGAAACGCCCGTGAAGGATTGGGCAGAACATATCGGCTCGGCATGGCGCTATCTCGGCCTTTCGTGGAAGGAAGAGGCCAAGGTCGAGCCG
>Ga0209968_1000156_pt1 | contig 11987 bp, 15 predicted proteins | sample InoplaM2AM_FD_187579 | JGI IMG/M metagenome (GOLD analysis project Ga0209968, IMG submission 187579) | Arabidopsis thaliana rhizosphere microbial communities from the Joint Genome Institute, USA, that affect carbon cycling - Inoculated... | ecosystem: Host-associated > Plants > Roots >... | reverse complement strand
ACAAAGACACAAGAATTGCGGGTGGTTAGGTTTTTACACATAATTAGATATTTGTATATCTTTTACTTCTGAGAGTCATACTATGCATAATATTTGTAATATATAATATTAGGGTAAGTGTAAGGGCATTTAATTGGCGAAAAAGAAATGAGACTTATTTTATCCGTCATGTTAATTCCAATCATTATAGTTATCGGTGTAGAAAGTGGATCGACACAGACTTATGCATTAAACAATAAAACCACTATGGATTTCGCCACCGTTGAGACTTTGGGCAAATCATACTCATTTGCACTCGATTACACTGTTTTGCCAAAGAATAATCAAATAATCAAAAACCAGAGTGCAGAAGAAGACGTAGTAAACGCAAGTAGACGCACTCCAATTCGTGGAGTTTTTAATTCTCCCGATCAGGATTCGATATTAGATTTTGATGCCTTCTTGATTAAGGAACATAGAATAATGGTAAATTATGAAAATGGCACGATTGGATTTAACAATCAACATCACCTAATAAATTTGGAATGTAATTTCAATAGTACTGATGAGGGTTGTCATACGTTCTATGGGGAATTCCCCTACAGAAAACAACCAACAGAGTACATGCTTGTTTTGGTGGCCTACTTTAATGATTATGTAAAATATTACATTACAAAAGTCAATCTTAGTTAGGTTCTTGTCTTCTAATACCGAAGTGATCTCACATTACCTTACATAATTTCAGAATAGTCCCTTCCGGCCCACTAAGCAGTACTCGTACAAGGATTCACATTTTAATCAAATTAAATCCCTTCCGGCCCACCATATTTTGACCTCAATTTTCAGTCTTTGAAGAATTAAGAAAATAATTCGCGTTATAATTAGGGGTAACAATGTTACAATTAGCGGTAGCAGGAATAAACCCAGAAATAAACCCAGTATCGACATGCAAAGGAAGTTCTAAATGGTAGAATTTACTTTATTAGGCAAGATTAGGATAAAAGTGGAGAGGTAATTGAATAGGAAGATGGATGATATCGAACATGACCTTGAAGAATTTGCGAATTATATTCTAGAGGCAATAAAGCAATCAGAAGGAGAAATAAGTAATTGGGATGAAATAATACGAAAATGGAAAGAAATAGAAAAAAAGAAAGATCTTGCACTGAGGAAAAAATTAAAATGAGCGTTATTCAATAAATTCTTCGAAACAAAATGTCAATCAATCTTTTTAAAAGGTGCAGTAGCCCATATTGTTAGAGTGGACGCTGAGGTAACCAAGGATAGTGAAGTCCAAGCAGGAAACAAAGATTCGAGATGTAATTCCTGCGATGAGAAAAAAGAAATTGTGTTTGAGAAGGAAGGTTTTAGACTTTGCAACGAATGTCTGGACGAGTTTATGAAGCAACATAGATTTACGAAATAGTATAACTTGCAAAACTGAGTAGAATTTCAAATTGAGATGTTTTAATTATTTCTTATCTAGATGAACAACGCGTATGTCAATACCTCGGATTCACAATTTTAGCAAAATTAGGTGCAATTACTTTATCTAAATTCTAATGTCGATCACCTGAAAATTTAAGTTCATTTCTTGAGGGCCTCGATATTGTTGGTACTATTTTCATTACTTGATTAATTACTAGGACGCATGGTTTGATGCAAGTTATAGTATGATTTGGATGCTCTCATTAAGAACAAGGCCACAAGCATTAACCAGACACCACCTATTGGAGATAGCTTCAAGCCGACCGCTGCACCAATTATAAGAATACTAAAAGAAAGAATCCACCCAATTTTTATGGCGTTTATGGTAGCCTTGAATTGATCGTGAGTGTGGTAGGACAAAAATGACCTCAATATTCTTCCCCCATCACTTGGGAATACTGGTAAAAGGTTGAAAAGTCCAATGACGAGATTAATCATTGCACTATAGAAAACGATACTGGATATAGGATAACCTTGTATAATTAGAATATTACTCTGATGCAACTTAAACCAAATTAGGAAGGAAAGACAAGAAATAATGAAACTTATTAGGGGACCAGCAAATGCCATATAAATTTCCTTTTTAGGATCAATTAATTCAATAGGTTGCAATGCAATTCCTCCAAAGGCAAATAGAATAATCTTTTGAAATTTAATTCCGTATTTTTTTGCTATGATTAAATGTGCGACTTCGTGAAACAAAATGGAAAAAAGTGATATACATGCACATACTACTCCTGCAATTACATAGTTTGATTGTACTAAATCAGGATTAAAGTTTGGTAAAATCGTAATAGAAAGTGACAATGTAATGAGAATAAATACAAAAGCAAAACTAAAATTTATGTAAACAGGTACTTCTGCAATCCTGCCGACGAATATTGAATATCTAAGTATCTAATACTCTTTTTCAAAATCAGAACCTAACTTTTTAGTTTTGTTACCATTCAATATCTTTGACATAGTTATTAGTGAAATTAACTTGTTTTATTATTACAGTATTTACTTATCAGAATCTATATCTCTGTAAATCTTTAATCGATACATCCAGCATAAATTCGTTACCAATTCTACGCTCAATATGAGATTTTGGGATATTGTATTTTGCACCTGAAGGCGATGCAACCAATATGAAGCTGTCCGAAATCGCTTCTATTGAACCTACTAATGTTTTTTTTGCCCTGACCTTCTTTTCAAGCATATTATCTAGATTCAAGTTTTTCTGTAACATTGTACCAAGATCTTCTGTGAAGGAGAATATATATTCTGATTAACATTGTTATCTAATCCCTAGCGTAATTTCTATATTGCACCGTTCTGAGAAGTATTTGAAGGAGTTATAACCCCTTGAATTTCCCCGTTCTCATGACCTACGGTGCGAATTACAACATACACTGAATTATTTTTCATTAGAGTAGCTAGATCAGTAACGTTCTTGCCACTCAATGGGCCACTAAGATCACTTTCTGTAATTATTCCTTTGGATAGTTGGCCATTCACCTGACCTGTTGGAATTTCAGATCTGCCATTTACCTGCACATAAGGATTAAATACTTGCGCAAGGTCGGTTCCGTTCTGAAGACTAATATGAGCACCGATCACTCCTTTAAGGTTTTTAACGTCTATATTGTAAGCCATATTCCCATTTGAGTCTAAATTAAATTTGGCTGTTCCTGTTGCGACAGTATAGACCGAAGGAGATAAAGTGCCACCTGACAAGTTGGCATTAAAACTTTGTTGCGCAAATGCAGGCATTGATATTAACGATACGACCAAGATACCGAGCGATATTAATGGAGTGTATCTTTTAATAGGTAACTTCGTCAATCCTTTTATTTTTACAATCATTGTAAGTTAATAATATACCTGAAATCTATAAGTCTCTTGCTTACAATTGTTAAGTTATCTTAATTAACCATTACTTGGTAACTAGAGTGTAAATAAATAACGTGGTAAGGCCAGGTTCCTATTGCGGGTACTAGTTATGGTTTGATACAATCAGACATAAGCATTGCACTCGATAATTACGGATCTGAATCCAAGAATTGGATACGACATGGCTTGATAATCTTCAATATCTGTACCATATAGCGATAGAGACTACCTGGAACTTACCAATCTAAACTGAAAGAGGCAGCTAACGCTAGGTTTTGAAGGACGCTAATCTAGTTAGTAAGGTCTAAAGTAAGAGCATACTGGCCATCATGAGGTAACATTAGTAAATTGCTGTGATTATTCTGAAACTACGATCTCTTTAGCTTCTGCCTTGAATCCAATTTTTGCATGAGAGCCATCGCAATAAGGTTTTGTATTAGTTGCACCACATCTGCACATAGCAGCAAACACGGTTCCGTCTAGTTCTATTAAATTAGGACCATTTGCAGCACATTTGATTACAACTCTTGCCATAACCGAAGTAAAGCATCGAGTTATATAAATAAAATGCTTTGCATCTTTCGCTATTCTGAGGCTTTTATGATGCCTGGGTTCAAAAACCGAAGATGGCCATTGTCAGTTGAATGTTCATTGACGGCAGAATAACACTTTGGACATACAATACAGATGTAATCTCTTTAGTAGATATAATGAATAAGTTGGACATTGATAAAAATAGCAAGCTATATGACAAGAAAGTGGCAATCAACTTTATTTCCCTGACACAACAGAAGTGTTTATGATGTTAGGCTATCATCTAATGTGGATTGTCTTGAATCTTGAAAAATGAAATTTCGAGCATGGTGAAGGATATCTTTTTCCTTAACAGATAAAATTGTACCGGACATTTCTTTGAATTCGATTGCATTCACTACAGCTCGAGCACCATAATGGTTGTTAAAATAACCTCTCACAACTGCTGTTTCAGTGGTAATCATTTTGACCTTATCAACCCAGGGTTTTAATTCTTCCTTTGAGTAAAGATAATTGTATCTGGGTTTTACGCGTTTACCATGCCATCTAATAAAAGAATGATTTGCTGTTATAATAGACTGAGACAAAAATTGCAGATTATCTTGTTTAGGAGAATCTGTCATGACTGCTGCTATATTGTAATGTTTCAACAGCTCCCATGGGCCTTCAGTATTCCAAGAAGGATTTCTAAATTCAAGGGCGTAATCGTATTCTCTAGGAAGTCTATCAAGAAATTGTTCAGTATTTCTGAATTCCTTAACTGTAAAACTCGGGGGCAATTGGATAAGCACTGCTCCAAGTTTATCACAAGTTTTTAGAGGCGATATCTTTGCGAGAAACTCCTCGAGATCTGTTACTGCTCCGCTCTTCACATCTAAACGTTTATCATGTGTTACTATTTCAGGAACTTTAATTGAAAATTGAAAATTATCCGGAGTTACTTTAGTCATTGTTCTAAAGGTGTCCTTAGTCATATATTTGTAGAATTTTTCATAAAAAGTTGCATCCAATTCTACTGTATCGAAAAATTGAGCATAGTACTCTAGCTTAGTTTGGGTACTGGGATAAAACACCTTGAGCCATCCTCCCTTTTCAAATGAATCAGAATAACTCCAGCCCGAACAACCTATGAGTAACTTCAATAGAAATTAATATGAAACGAATGGAAATATAGTTTGTCCACTTTTATCTAAAGATACCAAGTATTCATCATGAAAAGGGCAAATAAGAGAAAGCAAATCAAACTGCTTTTGCAAGTTAAACTCATTTATTTTTTGACTAACCGTCTTTTACTTTATGGGTTTGGATTAATGTGTTACACCCAAATAGGGTCCTATTTTTGTGGAGGATTTACCTTGCACGTAAAGTTTGTTCTTTAATTATGATCTGAGTATTGAGGTTCGTTGTGGCATTACAACTAATTTGAAATTAATCGTAACCTTCATTTAACCCGCAATCAAGGATTTCATAGCCAACCAAACCATCCTGTCCGTTACCATTTTTATGTGCAGTATCCAAACATTTCTGCTGATCCTCTGAGGTCAATTTGTACGCGGGTGAATCCTGAAATTTATTCCAGTTAACTTCATCATGATTTGTGCATTCCTCGTGGTCTATGCACTTTGAAAGTTCGCATAGAGAACCATGATAGGCCAGTAAATCAAATTCTTTGGATGATTGATGATTGACATCATGATTTTTTGGATCCCATTTCATTTCAGCATAGCCATCCTCACATTTGACCTGTTTCGCAAAGGAGTACTGAGCTGATAAAAATGCTGTTACTGCAATAGTTGCGAGAAACAAAACTGAAAAGAGTCGAAGCACAAGAATTCTAGAAAACTACACTTAATAAATCTTATCTTATCACTAAGTCACTTGTACTAGGCAACGCGAATAATATCCCTAAGTTTCAAAGTGCCAACGTGTAAATGAATAGAATCATTATCATATTGCAGCTTTTATCCGTTCCTCTAGTCAATTTACGAGAGTAGTCTTAAGAATCAACTACGTCCTAGCGAGTATAACAAGATTCTGATGCATGCCAAACCGCTCATAGACGCAACGTTTAAACATATTTTTATCTGAGGTCACTTACGAGATTAGGCACATATGGGTACTTATCAATGCGGCCAATAGTTCACGTTGATTAGAAATATTAGATAATTCCGGAACTCAACATTAAATTAAGATACAGTAACCTCAATTGATAATTACAAAAAATAGAGGATAGGAACGATTCTTGCGTAAGAATCTTACTAAAAATTGGAACCCCTTTGTTTCCACTCTACGATTGGATCTCTCATGTGGAAATATGGAAATATAACGATGTATAGGATTAGTCTATATGCGAGAAGTGGTGCATTTATCTGATTTAATAAGTGTGGAATCTCTCTTGCTGTGAATACCCAACATTCCGTTCATAAATTTCTGTAACCATTCGCTTGCCCGGAGTAAATGTAGGGTTCACGTCTGAAGGCAATGGGATTCACTGTAGAGCTGAATCTCTACTTAAGAGACCAATTGAGGGACAATTGAGACATAAATTGAGACATAAATTGAAACAATAATTAATGTTCGTTCAGTTGCTAGTTTTTACGGGGATATGCAACTTTCAATTTAGGACTATCTGGCGGGGATAGTAAAACGAGACATGTCCGGCAGAGTTTGGCTTAAATATTGCAGCTGTTACATACTAACGATGGCTAGTATTCCAAGTATTGTTATCGTCTCAACGCTTATTCTGTTAACCATTATGCAATTGAATATTATATTGGTTCATGCTGATTCCTCGGAGCTTTCGTACTGTGCAAATGGCGAAGGTAAGGACGGAATTAAGGTCAAAATTTGTAGTGTAGATGAGGAAAAATGTGAAAAGAATGCTAAAGAAAATGACATTTCAGCATCTTGTAAAAAGATGCATTAAACTAAAATGCAATACCCGGATTAGCGTAGCTAATATTGTCTTCTTTGTGAAATTTAATTTACCTTTTCGTAGTAGTAATAGGATGACTGCTTATATTGCATTCGTCCTTTCCGCATGTATTTTCGACACGATGTCTATCGTGGTTTGAAACCATTTCACATTTTCCATTAATGCATACCTGCATCGATGACTCTCCGTAAGTATGAACCCGACTAATAGAGATTATTAAAGCCACCATCATGAACGTGAAAATAGAGCAGTAAAGAATTAGGGCAGTTCTCACATTCTTTAATTTATCCTAAATATATTTAAGATTCGACGAAATCAATAGTAACAGCAGCAATGAATATTTTTTCATGTAATTGTTTAATCGGTAGTTAAATTGACCAAATATGTAAAAGTCAGGATTGCAAAAAGGGGATAATTCATGGTAAAACAGAAAAAAATTCTCGGAATAGTAGGAGCGGTTCTTGCGATAGGAGGAGGTATCACCTGGTTTCTCCATCAATATCTTGTCTCCGTGTTGCTATGGGGTGCTGCGGGATTAATACTACTAAAACTAAACAAGGCCAAAAGAAACGCCAATTCAAAAAGAAGATAGTGTATTTGTGGGGTGCAATTTACTAGCAAAAATGTTTCAGTAACATAATCTCAGGTCTTCAGTAGGATTAATAATTTCCACAAATCAAATTGCAATATATGAGTTTATTATTTCACACTACGATGCTTTTGATAGTTTTTTAAAAGAAATTTTTCCTATGGTTTTTTCTAAATGATATTATCTAATTTCTTAATAGAAATCAAAATCTTATCATATAGATCAATAAATGCAAATAGAAATAGACGAATGTGTCTATTGGATACTTCATACTGTTGTATCAAATGATCTGCTAAAATATAATCACGTTACGGTAAGAGAAGAAAACTTGGAATTCATAGTTGTTGAAGCAAAAAACTATTTTATCGACTTGACAGGATTAACAAAAATAGAAAAAATTACAGGTATGAAGCTGCTGCAGATGAAGTCATTCAATGGAGTCTCGTACCTGTGGTTTGGTAGGAAGATGAAGTTAATCCCATCCACAATCCCACATTAGGATTTGTCTTATCTGAGAAATCGATGACCCCCTTTATGAGAGAAAATTGTTACCATGCTTTTGGAGGTTCTAAGGAAGAATGTTATTTCAGCTCGAATTTTTTTCTATTTCATATTACTTTTAAGGCCAAAATAACATGAATGACATTGAGATTTAGCATATATGACTCCCTTGTTACCGCACGTAATGCATTTTTTGTCGTAGTCAATTGTAGAATCTGAGGATTTTATCTTTTGCATACATTTACCGCATACAGGGGCTTCGAGAGCATAGCTTGATAGAAAACCTTTTCCACATTGATTGCATCTAAAACTGTACATCTTCCCTTTAGGTCTCCATTTCTTAAATACGTCGATAAATCCCATATTGAATAATGGCATCAAAAGACCTTATTAACCTACATTTGTGCTAGTTGGACTCCGAAAGGCACTTAAATTTGATTGATAAGATGTCTACACGAAATATAACACTACAAAGAACAGCTTCCCATACATTAATGGGTATCTTATTCAAAGCTAGATGGAAGTTGAGATTATTTACTGCAATTTTTATTTAAAGTAAATATACTAAATAATCAAGATATTAAATAGGTACTAGGAAATTGAAAGATGAAGATAAAACTTTGAACGATTTCAATAAATATGATATTTTTGAAAAATGGAAGAAATTACAGAATTTTCCAACCCTTGGGATGTTCAGTCTTCTAAATAAAGATTACAACGAATACATGGAAGATTTGATAACGTTGAACAAGATCCTAATGGATCTTCAGAAATATTTTTCCAATTACTGGTTGCAAATGTCCAAAACTCAATTCCAAGCCATTGGGAATCTTATTCTGAGATCAAAGTCGGATCCAAATGTGAATGATCCGAATTCTGAAAAATTTAGACTTCTTGTAATTGACGCATTTGAGGAAGCCTATAGTTCCCTTTTTTCCTCAAAAGAGTTTGCAATATCATACAACGAAGTCTACTCAAAGCAGCTAGACCTTGTAAATCATGTTAACAAAATAGTGGAAAGAAATCTTAATTTGTTAAATATACCTACTCGGTCGGAATTAGATACGGTTCTAAAGGACCTACAAGAAATTAAAAAGACTCTAAGAACTTTAAAAAATGGATACGAAAGACTGGAAAAAAGTAAATTATTGATTTGATTTAGAAATGACTAGCCAAGAACGGAAAACCCCAGAACGCAGCGGATTTGATCTCTCAAAAGTAGCCAAAACAGTTGAGCTATTATCCAGGGGAAATCATATTTCAGTCGGTGATACTCCAAATGATATTGTATGTGAGACAAGGCTATACAGACTCTTGCATTATCGCAGCCTTGTGAAAGGGGTTTCTTCTACTCCAATATTGGTCGTATATGCATTAGTTAACAGGTCATATGTACTTGATCTTCAACCTAACAAAAGTTGGATTCGCCATCTTTTGATGCAAGGATTTGACGTCTACCTACTTGATTGGAAGTCTCCTACTAGATTGGACAAGTATGTCTCATTTGATGATTATGTAAATTCTTATATTGATGATTGTGTGGAGATAGTTCAAAATAATAATTCTTCGGACAAAATTACTCTTCATGGATACTGTATGGGATCTTCTATGTCGGCTATGTATACATCCTTGCATCAAGAAAAGATCAAGAATTTGGTTACAATTGCGCCAGTGATTGATACAAGTAAAGATACAACAGTAATTGCAAATATTTCTAAGCAGATGGATATTGATAAGTTGGTATCCTACATAGGTTATCTGCCACCAGAAAAGCTCTACGAATGTTACGCTATTCTGAAACCGTTCAAGCAGGGAGTTAACAAGTACTATAATCTTGTTGAAAATATTGACAATGAATCATTTGTGCAGAATTTCTTACGTATCGAAAAGTGGTTATATGATACACCACCGATTGCCGGTGAGACTATCAAACAATGGATAAACGATATTTACAAAAAAAATCTCCTGGTTAAAAACCAATTTAGATTAGGAACTGCCATCGTAAACCTGAAGAAGATTAACGTTCCTCTTCTAAATATCGTTGCAGAGGAGGATCATCTAGTCTCTCCTGAATGCAGCGTTCCCTTAAACGAAGTAGTATCGAGTGAAGATAAACGACTAATACGATTCCACACCGGTCATGTGGGATTAATTGCAAGTAGTTATTCTCAGAACAACGTTTTACCAAAAGTAGGACAATGGATCAAATCACGGTCAACCTAAGTAAATCCAATTAACTATAATAGTTAAGGATTAATTAAATCAATGTCATTTGTCTGAACTATTCTTATGTTTTCTTTCGATCGGGATTACTATGACTTGGACAAGGTCTCCATCATCAATTTTCAATGCCTGTCTCTCAGCCTCCGGTATTGAAATTCTGCCGCCGCTTTGTATAGTAGTCTTGAACATTGCATGATGAAATGTCAGGCCCTGTAGCATTGAAAAGAAATTTTGCATCGCGTCCAATTGAATATTTGAAAATTTCTTAAAGAAATCTTGTTGTGCCTGTGTCGTATTATCTATTGCCTTCTTGTATGATTCCATGTCTTCATTAACTTCAGGCTTATCTTCACCCATACTCCTAATTTCTAGGATACGTTTATTTAATACTATTGAATCATTTCAAGAAATCGATTGCTATTTTAGAAAATATTTCTGGTTTTTCAGTAAAGGGTGTATGACCACATTTTGGTATTACTAGCAAATTAGATTTGGGAATTTTCTTATAATCGTCTGCATATTTGACCGGTATCATTTCGTCCTGTTCTCCCCATACTATTATCGTAGGTGAAAGTATCTTGTCGAGTCGAGAAGACAAGTTTGGAGTATTCCTGATTCCAAGCATGGTAGACATAAATGCGTATTTTGCATTCGGAAGTTTCATTCTATCGATAAAATCTTCAACAGTTTGTTCCGTAACTGTTCGGGGGTCAAATGCCATATTGATGAAAGCTCTCCAAGCATTATCATGTGTTGGATAAAGAGACGCGAGAATATACTCCTCCAGTGTTCTCGTCGAACTTTTCATGGTCCCAGCTGGAGAAACTAAAACTAGTTTGTTTACCATTTGGCTATTCTTAATTGCAAATTCTGCTGCAATTAATCCCCCAAAAGATGAGCCTGCAATGCTTGTTTTCTTGATTCCCAAACTGTTCAGGAAATCTTCCAGAAATTTTACAAAGAAGGGTATGTTGTACTCAACCGTTGGTTTGTCGCTATAACCAAAGCCAACTATATCTGGGACAATTATCCTAAAATGATCATATAAGAATGGAATCACTTTAGCCCACCTTTCGGCAGATGCGCCTATACCGTGCAATAAGACTAATGTATCTTTTTTCTTTGTATCGACATTATCATAATCAAGATAGCGAATCTTGTTTCCATGAACCCGTATATTTCTCACTGGAATTTGAATGGACAATAGTCTGCAGTCTGATAGATATCTCTAGGCCCACTTTATTACTTTTATCATATTCGCCTTTTTGCATGATATGATAACCCAGCTCAACCTGCGACTTTATTAGAACTCACAATCTGGGTCACCACTTTCTGTTCTTTAAAATCACATGTTGTCTTGGTTCATGATAATCCATCCATTTTTTTGATGTTCACCAATTAGGCAATTTGGTAAAAATCGAGTATCAATCTAAGCGCAATGCCGATAAAAGTAATCCCAAGAAGTAATCTTAGTTTTTGCTCACTCAATTTGGTTGATAATCTTGATCCTATTTGAGCACCTGCAAATGCCCCTATTGATAGTAATATGGCAGGTATGTATTGAGGATTTCCTAGTATTATGTGAGTGGATAATCCTACCAAGGATGTAATCATGAGAATAAATTGTGAAGTGGGAGCAGCCAAATACATTGTTAATCCTAGAACCATTATCATTAAGGGAACAAATACAACTCCTCCTCCTATCCCAAATAAACTAGAAATAATTCCCGCAACAAATGTACTGGAGAAAAAAAGAATCCTTACCCACAGGTTTTGGAATGACAAGGGATTTCCGGCGAGTATTGATTTTTTATAAATTAGATAAACTCCTGTACCAATTAGTACTATTGCAAGAAGTATCTT
>Ga0209968_1000142_pt1 | contig 12474 bp, 14 predicted proteins | sample InoplaM2AM_FD_187579 | JGI IMG/M metagenome (GOLD analysis project Ga0209968, IMG submission 187579) | Arabidopsis thaliana rhizosphere microbial communities from the Joint Genome Institute, USA, that affect carbon cycling - Inoculated... | ecosystem: Host-associated > Plants > Roots >... | reverse complement strand
GCAAGAATCGAAGACATTCACGGGCAATATTGTTTTCAATTTCATCAATCTTCTGAACTTGCTCACTTTTGGAATAATTTAACCGGATCCGTTCTTCAAACACCGACCCATGTTCCTTCACTGTCACATAGATGTATTGATTGATGGCCGTGCTGAAGACCGCCCCGTGACCGTGCTCATAAAAGTCAGCGAGATCGGTCCCCCCTCCGGCAAAACTTACGCGCATCGGTGTACGGGTGATAACAAGGCGCGGATTGGACGTTTTCATAAAATTAGCCATGCTGAAGCCCCCAGTCGTACGGGATGTCCTTGGTAAAAGGAGGCATGCGCAGCATTTCCTTCGGATCGTGCGGCTCCGTCCCACAATTCGCCAACACGACCATTTTATCGCCATAGGCTTTATAGCCATTGGCAATTCCCGGCGGAATCTGCACGAGACAATAGTTATCCTCGCCAAAAAATACTTCCTGCACTTCTCCCTTTGTCGGAGACTTCTCGCGTAAATCGTACATCACGAGCTTGGCCCGACCGGAAAGCACCGCGTTATTGACCGTCATCGTTTGATGGATGTGCCAGGCCTTGACGGCGCCGGGCCATGCACAGGAAAAGTAGATCTCCCCGAATTTGATAAAGTGGGGATCGGTCGCTTTCAACATATGCATGATCTTTCCACGTTCATCTACGATCTGCCGTAATGGAACAATCTTGACACCGTCGATCATTTCTTGCCCCTCTTTATGCCTGTGTGTTCCAGTAAAGATTCTTATCTAACTTGTTTGTCTCCAACAGATGACGCAACCATTTCAGTCGCGTAAAGCGCTTATCGAGAAACATTTCCCGCGTGAGCCCGATCCGTTTGAATGTTTCGTAGAGTTCTTGCGCTCCTTTTGTGGCATTCCACTTCCACTCAAAATTTGGAAACACTTTCGCGAACTTTCCGAAATCGGCCTTGTATGTGCGCTGATCTGCCCCAGCCTGAGCTAAGACTTCCAAGGTGCAATCAGGCACGGTTTTGGTCACGATCTCAGCCAGCTCGATCACCTGATGATTCAAATGATTTGCCCCCGTATTGAAGGCCTGGTTATGGACATCTGCCAACGGAGCCTGGAGCACTGTTAAAAATGCTCTCGCCACATCTTGGACGTGAATTACCGGTCTCCATGGCTTGCCGTCGCTGAAAAGCTTCACCTGTTTCGTCGTCACGGCGGTTCCGACGAGGTCGTTCAACACTGTGTCAAACCGCATGCGCGGAGAAATTCCGTAGATCGTTCCGTTCCGCAAAAATGAAGGTGAAAAGTGATCGTCTGCGAGTTTTGAGATGCCCTGTTCTGCTATGACCTTGGACCGCGCATACTCCGTTTTAGGATCCAACGGTGAATCCTCGGTCACAACCGAGGCAGTAGACATACCATACATGATGCAGGAGGAGGAGAATAAGTATCTTTTAATTCCCGCATCCTTCGCCAGTTCGGCAAGCTGAATGGAGGCACGGCAATTAATCTCTTCGGTCCAACCGGCGACGAGATTTCCGATGGGATCATTACTCAGAGCCGCAAGGTGGACGATTGCATCACAGCCTTTGAGGTCGCTCGGGACCAGGTTACGGATGTCTTTTCGAATCGCTGGCACTTCGTATTGATGTGGCATCAGCGTACATTCATCAAAGTACCCGGTGTCCAAGCCTATCACTTCGAGTCCGGCCTGTTGGAAATGTGGCACCATCACAGATCCGATATAGCCGTTGTGCCCCGTAATCAGTACCCGTTTCACTTGTGACATGTTGCGTTACTCCTTCGACTATGTGTCAATAAGAGAACCCGACCGCTTCGCTCACCGTGCTGAAGAGATACAGTCTTGCCGGCGCTCGAGTCCCAACACTTTATGCGCCGCGTCCAGAAGAGTTTCGTGCTCCGAGAGCAACATCGGTGGGCATCCTGCGGCATCCGCCGCCTCTGCATCGCGCTCATCGTCGCCGATAAATGGTGTTCGCGACAGATCTAATTGATGCTCACGCTGCGCTCGAAAGAGCATGCCTGGTTTTGGTTTCCGACATTCACAGTCATCGTCCCAGCCATGCGGACAATAATAGATCGCATCAATCCGGCCGCCGGCCTGCACAACCTCCCTATTCATGTGGTGATGGATGTCCGCCAGATCTGCCTCGGTCATCGCGCCGCGAGCGATTCCCGCCTGGTTCGAAACCACAATCACACGATACCCCGCATCGTTGAATAGTTTCAGCGCAGGCTTCGCCCCAGGACGCCATTCAAAGTCTTTCCATGTACGAACATATTCCGCTCGAGGAGGCTTTTCGTTTAGGACACCATCGCGATCAAGAAATACTGTTGGAGTTCTCTTGAAAAAGGCTTCCGTCAGCGGCAGACGCCGATGAGAGCCGATGCTGTAATAGCGATGGTCCGTTACATAAGCCAGCATTTGATGTTGGGCTGCTAATCGAGGATACACAGTGGCTTCGAAAGAAACGTTCTCATCAGGGAGCAACCCAATAATTGACTTGGACAGAAAAGCGAAGCCGATTTCAACGCCCTGGAGATTTGTATTCTTGGCGCCTTTGACATACTCCGACACATACCCGTCTTGCCCTACCCGGACATTATTGTTTGTATACTCATCTTTGTTGCTATACACCGTAATCATCGACAATACGTTTGCCTTGCGGAACCTGTTCCACATCTTCTCCATCGGCATGGGCCAATAGTTGTCGCAATACATCAGGAGGAAGTATGGATCAAGTTTGGACATCACCGCTTTTAAACGAGGGCCTGTTTCGTCTTCAACTGGCGTCACTGAATATTCGATCTTTACCCCCCAGCGCTCCCCATCTCCAAAGTATTCCTGCACGACCTCGGGCAGATAACCCAGCAGTAGAAGAATGCGCTGCACACCTTGCTCGCGCAACATTTCTATCAAATACTCAAGAAATGGCTTACCTTCAATCTTGATCATGGGCTTCGGTATTGTATCCGTGATGGGAGCCATACGCGTCCCACGACCGCCCGCCAAGATTACCGCTTGCATCGAATCAGTCATCGTGCCTCAACTTACCTTGCCATTCTGGTAATTGGCTTACTTCTCAGACGGAGCATCCTTGCCTGCTGCGGCCACGCATGCCGTCAAAAGATGACAAACCATCTCATGCATGGGCTCCACCAGTCCATACAAACCTTTTGCGGTCTGAACCACTAGGCAGTCGTCCGTGAGCTGCCTTAGCACTCCGCCATCAAATCCTAAGAGGCCAATAATTGTCATGCCTCTCGACCTCGCTACCTCAACAGCACGCACCAGATTGGATGAATTGCCGCTTGAAGAAATGACGACCAAGACATCATCTTTTTTGGCGAAATTTTCAAGCTGGCCCGCGAATACTCTGTCATAACCCTCGTCATTCGCCAATGCGGTAAGCCATGAGACATTGTCGCTCAAGCTCATGACACGAACAGGAAGCGACCCGGATCGTTTCGTCGCCTTGCCAAGATCGTTGACCCAATGAGACGCAATTGCTGCGCTCCCGCCATTGCCAGCGACATAAATCGTGGCCTCATTCTCCCGAGCCACACAGAGGCGACGAGCGATGCGCTCAATGGCATTGCTGTCTATTGCCTTCAATAATCTTTCGAACGCCGGCAAATAGTTTTCGATCACATCCTTCAGTTCCGTTGGTTGCATGGAGGAGAACATTTGGGTACTCCCTCTGTGGTTTTCTCGCTGTTGTTGCACTTGCCCTTGTTTAATGGCTCTTTTTCGTTTCAGCTTGCTTTCGGCTCACTGCAAAGCAGATGTGATCTGCTTGCACACATGTTCTGAGAACGGAATCGAACAGGTAAAAGCCGGCGAGACGGCATTCAGAACGTGCATAGACTTGTCGTCGCCCTCCAACACGAAATCCATTTCTAGTGTCTGTTTTTTAGTATTGATGAGCTGAGCACGTATACCGGGGCGCCCCCAGTTCCTGTAGTGCTCGGACTTCACTCCTTCCGCCAACTCACTGGCAAGCGAGACCATCCGGGATTTCGAAAACTTTGCCATTTCCTTCATGGCAAGCATGCCAAAATCGAATTTCGACTTGAGAAGCAAGCCTAGTCCACGCCACGTCACATCAGCAAATTCATTAAAGTGAAAGTTCTCCAGTCCTACATAATGTTCGCGCCAAAAAACCGGAATGGCGGTCGGTCCAATCTTGGTCTTGCCATTCGCTGCCACTGTAAAGTGAACACCGAGGAACGGATGCTTCAGATCCGGAACCGGATAAATGTTCGTGCGCATCGATCCTGGCTGCTCACTAGAATAGAGGTAAAGTCCCTTAAAGGGAAGAATTCGATAGTGCTCTGAAAATCCGTAATCGCGCGCAATGTGATCGGCATAAAGACCCGCTGCGTTCACGACATATCCGGCATCGTAGGTGCCTTCCGTCGTCTTCACCTGTCCTTTGGATGATTCAAGATATCGGACTCCACAATGTACCTTGACGTTTTCGTTGATAGCATCCTTCTTCATGGCCTGCATCACTTCAGACGGATCCACGGTCGATGTCGATGGCGAGAACAATGCGCGTTCGCATGTCTTAACACGAGGCTCTATCGCCTTAGCCTCTCTCGCAGATATATCTTCAAGGGGTATTCCATTTGCGCGTCCCCTCCGCAACAACTCGTTTAGCCCAGAATGATCTCCCCGATTTCGCGCCACAACCAGCTTGCCGCACTTATTCAATTGGATCTTCTTTTCTTCGCAATATTCGGTCAGAAGGCGATTGCCTCGCCATGTGAATTGAGCTTTAAGACTATCTGGTGAATAGTAAAAGCCGGCGTGCAACACACCGCTATTCCGGCCGCTCGCATGCAACCCACAATCAGGCTCTTTTTCTATAAGGTGCACTGAGGAATCAGAGAAAGTAGCCCGAAGTCTTCGTGCAATGTTCAGTCCAATTACCCCGCCGCCAATTACGAGAAAATCCGCCTTCAAGTTTTGCCTGTATTCTGCCGGTGCCTAGGGCGCCACTTAGAACAAGAACTTCAATCCAACGAAGTATGCGCCATCATTCTTTGAACTTCCGAACGGAAGCTTGCGTGTCCACCGTACCTCCGCAAGCGTCGGAGTGCCGGCCGAGCTTGTCGGCGTCGGCACAAGAACTTTGAGCACCTGCTCGACCCCCGGCGCATGGTCCATGAGCACTAACATCCCTCCACTGCTGATATTGAGAGACAATGCCTTCCCGCTGTTTGCCGAATCCGAGGGATCGTCTACTTGGGTCGTCATCTCGAACGGAACCGGTCTCAATAAAGGCACGCGTTCGCGATGGTTTTGAAGATGGGTCGAAATCGGCCATTCCCACTCGGTCTGTGTCACAACTTCCCCCCTGTTTGCCCGGTTCAATGCGTTGACCCCCGTGATGTCCTACAGGGGCCAGTATAGGGAGGCCTTCAAATGCCCGACAATACCGATGACGTAGGTCTGCATAACAAAAGGAGGGTGTTGACTCCCTCTAAAGGGTTAGGTAGAATCCACCGAACTGTCTAAGGTTGAAGCCGGTTTAGCGTTCTCTCCGTAACCAGTTACATTTAAGCTTTCCCCCCGAGCATGAGCAATCCACTGCCTGTTCCCGACCCCGCAGAAACGCTTGCCGACCAACGGGCAGGACCGGGGATCGTCGTTCTTTCGGCTTCCATGCAATTGCTCCACATGAATCGTCAGGCCTCGGAGCTCTCTAAACAGATTAACGTGGCCGAGCATGGAGGCGGCAGTTCCCGAGCGGCGCACGGCGTGCTCCCGACGGCTTTGACCGAGCTTTGCGGCGAAATCGTCAAAGCCTTGCATATCCGGACCGAAGCGAAGGATTGGGAACAATTTGAGATCAAGCGGGTTGCCGGTAATCCCGAACAGCCCGTCCTGCTCAGGGGATTCGGTTTGCCTGATCGAGGGGGCGTGCAATTTGCCAGGCTCGTGGTGACCCTCGAAGAACTAGGTCGCCGGCAGCAGTTGAACACCGACCAGGCCAAGGAAAAGTTTTCGCTTACAAACCGCGAACAATCGGTGGTCGAGCACCTGGCTAAAGGGTGGACAAACAAGGAAATTGCTAATGCGCTTCAAATCACCGAGCAGACGGTCAAGGAGCACATTAAGCACATCATGCGGAAGACCAACGCTACTACCAGGACAGGAATTCTGGTCCAAATCTTCAATTCCTAATCCCTTTCACACCATTTCCCCACCCTATAGTCTTCCCCACACTATAGTCTGAAAAATGCAATAGTGCGGTATTTGATACACAGCGGTTTCTTAATGATTTATCAATATTTCAATAAGTTAGATTATCTGTCGATGGCCCGCTGATTGCAGATCTGAAGGGCAGAATGAGAACGAACCAATTATTGCTCGTGAGCCTGGCCCTACTATCCATCGGCTGTCAGTCCGGACAGCCGGTCAGACAGCCTGCCGCGGACAATGGCAGCTTTATGGGTCTTTGGTCTGTGTATTCCCACTGCCAAAATGCCAAAGAGTTTGAAGAATTAAAGCATGATGCCGCCATCCTCAGCACATCTGCGAAGCGGACGGTTTCAGGTGATGGGTTCGTGCTTCCACTGCCTGGAAAGCTCGAGCGGCTGGTCACGACACCTTCTGCCAGGCTTGCCGTCGATGTGAAGGCCATGTCGGCAGCCTGTTCCTTACGTGCCGGACAAGCTGCCGTTGAAGCTCGTCGCTTTGAGGTGGCTAGAGAACTCCTGCACGGAATACTTGAGTACAATCCGCAGGCAGATTATGCCTTTTATACCACTCAGGCCAGAGCCCTTTTGTCGGAGATAGAGCCTGAGAGGCTTCAGGTTTCGTCTCTGAGCCCTCGCTGATCGGGCCATCACTTCTTTTCCACCTCATTACATTAGAACAAGGTGTAGACGAATGGCGCAACGGCAGACCCTTGCGTCAACACGATGAGCGTCCCCAGCATAAGCAGCACGAGTATGATCGGCAACAGCCAAAACTTTTTCCGTTCCTTCATGAAGGCCCACAATTCCATGACAAACTCGCCCATAGTCACCTCCGATATCAAACGACTTAGAACTGAAATTTCATATGAGAACGCGGCCTGGGCTGGCGATTCACACGATACGTTGAACTGGTATCGGAAAACGATTGCCGCATCGTGTCTTTCCCTAACATCCGGAACACGATGCCAATGGGGGTGATGAGCCCGTAAAAGATCACTCCAAGAATGATCCTGGTATTGATCCAACCGAGCACGTGTCCCACCCACATCCAGCCTCGGTGAACCGGAGCCAGCCAGGTTGGCACGAGACTACCTGATAAGATGAGCAGACTTCCTAGCACCACAGCCCAAAGGCGAAGCGGTTCTCCCCGGAGGAACATCGGCCAAAGACCGATGACACTGAACACTCCACCCACCATTAGGCCAAACTGCCGCAATTCCTTGACTTGAAACTTGTGATCCACGTTTCCTCCCACTGTCAATCAAGAGCGAATTCGCTCTTCCAGTCAGAATCGTTCTCCAGAGGCTTTTGCTCTTCCTTCAATAGAACAAAGTTCTCGAGGACTAACACATCCATTTCTGTCCGCATGAAACACCGATAGGCATCCTCCGGCGTACACACGATCGGCTCACCGCGAACGTTAAACGATGTGTTCACCAGAACCGCGCAGCCCGTCTTCCGTTCAAACGCGGAGAGCAGATGGTGGTATCGAGCATTGGTGTCTTCATGGACTGTCTGCACTCTTGCGGAGTAATCGATATGCGTGATGGCCGGAACATCGGATCGAGGAATGTTGAGCAGATCAATCCCCCATAACGCTTCATGCTTGGGGTCGAATGGCAGTCGCCGCTTCTCAACCACGGGAGCAACCAGCAGCATATAGGGGCTGTTACAATCCATTTGAAAATATTCGGAAACCTTCTCACGGAGCACGGAGGGTGCAAATGGTCGAAACGACTCCCGATACTTTATTTTGAGATTCATGACCGACTGCATTTTCGTATTTCGTGCGTCTCCCAAAATGCTACGGCCTCCGAGCGAGCGGGGGCCAAATTCCATTCTGCCTTGGAGCCATCCAATTACTTTTCCTTCTGCCAAATGCTCGGCGGTGGAATCGATGAGTTGTTCATCATCCAACCGGTGATACACCGCGCCGAGTGTTCTCAGTCTGGATTCGACATCGTCGTTCGAATGTCGGGGACCGAGATAGCTGCCATTCATCTTATCGTGGACGTTATCGGCCGTCCGTGGCTGGTTTTCATATTGATACCAGGCACTGAGGGCCGCGCCCACGGCTCCGCCGGCATCTCCGGCCGCCGGCTGGATCCAGATGTCTTTGAATGGTCCCTCACGGAGGATCCGTCCGTTCCCCACACAATTAAGCGCCACGCCGCCTGCCAAACATAAATACTCCGCTCCGGTTTCTCGATGCATCGTTCGAGACAATCGCAGCATGACCTCTTCAGTCACTTCCTGGATCGACCGAGCCAAATCCATTTCTCGCTGCCCTAATTTCGATTCCGGCTTGCGAGGAGGGCCGCCGAACAGGTCATCGAATCGGGAGTTCGTCATGGTCAAGCCAGTACAATAGTTGAAGAACTCCATGTTCATTCTGAACGTCCCGTCGGGCTTCAAATCCAAGAGATGTTCATAGATCCCCTTGACATACTTCGGCTGTCCATAGGGAGCAAGGCCCATGACCTTATATTCACCAGAATTGACCTTGAAACCCGTGTAATACGTGAATGCCGAATAGAGCAATCCGATGGAATGGGGAAACGGAATGTCCCAGAGAGGCGTCAGACTATTGCCCTCGCCAAGCCAGGCGGAGGTCGTCGCCCATTCTCCAACGCCATCCATACACAAGACAGCGGCCTTCTGGTAGGGAGAGGGGAAAAAGGCAGATGCCGCATGAGATTCATGGTGTTCGCCGAACAGGAATTGCGGAACGTCCTTTTTGTTCAGACCAGGAGCGCAAGCCAAGACCTCTTTGCGAAGAAGGTTTCGCAGTAACAGTTTCTCTTTCAGCCACACCGGCATGGCGGCAAGAAAGGACTGCAGGCCACGCGGCGCAAAGCCAACGTAGGTTTCAAGCAGCCGCTCGAATTTGATCAACGGCTTGTCATAAAACACAATATATTGAAGGTCTTGAATCCCAATCCGTCCCTCGTTCAGACAATACTCAACCGCACGATGAGGAAATCCCGGATCATGCTTCTTTCGTGTAAATCGTTCTTCCTGTGCCGCAGCGATGATCTCGCCGTCCCGCACAAGGCAGGCGGCGCTGTCGTGGTAGAAGGCGGAAATGCCGAGAATATTCACTCTGAATCCTCCCCGCTAGATGCTTTAAGACGTTAACGAGGCAAACAATCGATCATAGGCCTTGGCCGAGTGCGACCAGGATACATCGACATTCATGGCATTTTCCACGAGCCTCTTCCACATGTCTATCCCCTGAAAGACGGGAAGGGCCCCCTCAACTGTAGAAATCAAGGACTCGGCCGTGTGTTGTTGAATGTGAAATCCAGTCGCGCGGGCGAGGTTGGGGTTCCGGGGTGAGTACGGCACGACTGTGTCCGCCAATCCCCCCGTCTTGCGGACGATGGGAATCGTGCCGTATCGCAGGCTATAGAGTTGACTCAATCCGCATGGCTCATATTGCGAAGGCATGAGAAACATGTCGGCCCCGCCTTCAATTCGATGCGCAAGGCCTTCATCAAAGCCAATACGAAGTCCGACTTTAGCCGGGTAACCGTCATGGAGCGCCTTGAAGCGTTCTTCCAAGGCCGGCTCGCCGGTCCCGAGAATGACCAGCTGTAGGCCGAGCGTCACCAATTTCGGCATCGCTTCTGCCAGCAGGTCGAATCCTTTTTGCGAGGTCATGCGGCCAATGAGCGCTATGACTGGATCATTCGTGTCCGGAAGGTGGAACTCTCGCCGTAAGGCGTCCTTACAGACGCGTTTGCTCTGCCAGTTTGTCGCGCTATACGGCGCCGGCAAGTGCGGGTCGGTTTCCGGGTTCCAGAGGTCGACGTCGATCCCGTTGAGGATGCCTTCAAACTCGCCTTGTCGATTGCGCAGGACCCCATCGAGGCCAAAGCCGCCATCGGGAGTCAAGATTTCCTTGGCATATGTCGGACTCACGGTGGTCACGTAATCGCTGAAAATGATTCCTCCCTTGAGCAAGTTCAGAGACCCATAAAATTCCAAGCCACTGGGCGTAAACCATGAAGGAGCCAATCCGGTTTCGGCGAACTGTGTTGCCGGGAACATTCCCTGATACCCGGCATTGTGAATGGTGAGGACTGTCTTGACACCACTCACCTCTGCTCGTGCCGCATCGTTCGTCTTTAAATAGACGGCGCACAGTGCAGTCTGCCAGTCGTGCAGATGCAGAAGATCCGTCTGCCACTCCCGTTCACGGCGTAAATAGGCCATGGCTTCGATGATCGCTCGTGAAAAAAAGACAAACCGCTCCAAATTATCTGAATAATCGAGCCCAGATTCCTGGTACAGACCAGGCCGATCAAAATAGGCATCGTTCGCAATGGCCCATACGCGCAGACCCTCCGGACGGTTACCGATCGGCACGATGTCTTCTTCAATGACCGCAGGAATGACGCCTTGCGGAGTGTGAATCGGCAGCGTGACGAGAGGGTGGAACCTGCGCCCGGATTGGTCCAATTCACGATAGCGAGGGAGAAGAAGAATGACCTCATGTCCGAGCTTCACGAATTCCTGCGGCAGGGCCCCGGCCACATCTGCAAGGCCGCCTGTCTTCGCGTAAGGGATCGCTTCAGAAGCGGCGACCAGGAGTTTGAGTGGACGGGACTGCCTCACCACAGGTTTAAGCGGCGGGTCAGGGATGTGGTTCAAGTTCGATTTTCGTACGAAACTTATCTTCATGCGCCCACGTTTGGCCTATTTCGTGCAACTTGTCGGCTGATAGTTCTTCCCGATAGACGAAGACCTCGTCCAAAAATACCACGAGCCAGCCACGGTCTGGATACGCGAGGAACAAGGCCTCTCCCGCATCAACGGTCGCTTCCCACCCTGGAGGCGAAGTGCCGACGGCAATTCGCGAACGGGGCACCATCGACCCATCCTTCATTCCAAAAAACGGCATGAACTCCATATGTTGATAGGTCGGCATCCCCCACGCGCGGACGAACGCGCGTGGTTCGAGTTTTCGAAGCGTGAGTTCATTGTTTCTGATGTTACGCTCCTGCTCGGTGATCGGCGGCATCCCCATGCATCCGGCCGACACGCCAAGCCAGGCCATTGCGATCAGCACGGCTGTCAACGGGCCATACCGACACCTCACAAAAGCCTCCGGCTCTTCGGCTCCGCCACCTTCACAGGTTGACACAGGTCACACTGGCATAAGCCGCGCAGCAATTTATAGGAATAGATGCCGGTATCGTGGCCGTCGCTCCATTTAAACTGTAGCGCATATCGACCGACCGACTCGATGTCCTGCAGCATGATCAGCAGCGGCACATCGTCGCTGTTCACCTTACGCACGCCTGTCCATTCGTCAACGCAGGCCGCGCACGGGCAGTGAAGTCGAAGATGGCGAACCGGATAGACGCCGTGGTGCCCGTCGCTCCATTCGATCCCGAGCACGCCCTTGTCCAACCAGGATAAGTCTTTAGGTTCAAGTTGAGTGTCAGCCATGTGCACTGGTTTCGCTCGAGCAGCGATCACATCGATGTCGCCAAAAAATTCACAGGGGGGAGGCGTTTTCCGGCCACCACCGTAACATAGCTCTCTATGGCGTCTTCTATCTCGCCTCGAACCTGGCCGGCTGCCTTCAGCCGCGTGACCATCGTCGGCGCCAGCCGTAAGGCTTGCTGAAGAAACGCCAGGCTGCCGCGTGATAAGGGCAGGCAGGGTACCCGTTGCCGGGCCGCGCAGGTCACACACACGAGGCCGCCGGATGCAGGAGAAAACTGCGGATCCTGAATCTCTTTGGTCTTCCCGCAGCCCGCGCAATGGTCGGTCTGAGGGCGAAAACCGGTCAATCCCAAGAGTCGAATCTGAAAGAGTAACGCGGTGAGCGCCGGATCGTCGCTCGTGACCAACGTACGCAGCCCCTGCTCCAAGGTCTCAAAGAGATGCGGGTCGGGATCGCCATCCGGTGTGACAGCGCCCACGACATTGGCCATTCGAGCGGCCGCTGCCATCATCGTCAAATCCTCTCGGAATCTGACAAACGGTTCGATCAAATCGACCTGGGAGACCCGATACAGCGTATCGCCGGATTTTTCGAAGAGATTCAGGTCACACAGGGTCAAGGGTTCGAGCGCAGCCCCCATACGACTTTTGGGTCGCCTCGCCCCCCTCGCGACCGCACGAATTTTTCCCAAATGCTTTGCATAGAAGGTGACGATGCGGTCGGCCTCGCCCCACTTGCGGCTTTTCAAGGTGATCGCCTGCGTCTTCACCAACGGCATACAGTCATCCAGCAACC
>Ga0209968_1000131_pt1 | contig 13311 bp, 14 predicted proteins | sample InoplaM2AM_FD_187579 | JGI IMG/M metagenome (GOLD analysis project Ga0209968, IMG submission 187579) | Arabidopsis thaliana rhizosphere microbial communities from the Joint Genome Institute, USA, that affect carbon cycling - Inoculated... | ecosystem: Host-associated > Plants > Roots >... | reverse complement strand
CAAAAGAGCATCTGATATATACTCCTGGACAACTTGCCATCAAGCCAAAATATGACGGTGATGCGGAACTAAAAATAGGATATAGAGGTGCTGATCATGCTTAATCAATTAGCACTTTCATTGTTTTAGTTTCAAGTAATATTACCACTATTCGAGTATCCATTCGTGAAAAACTAATATAAGCTAAAAGTAAATTTAAGGTAGGTGTTATGAATTGAATTATTCTCATCCAGAAGTTCTAGTTGATACAAAATGGGTTGAAGATCATCTAAACGATCCCAAAGTTCGCATCGCTGAGGTAGATTATGATCCTACTGCAAACTATGTCTTGGGACACATACCAGGATCAGTGCTAATAGATTGGAAAGTTGACATTAACGATCCTCTTGCAAGAAATATTCTGAGCAAGCAAGCAAGCCAGGATTTGTTGCAAAGAATAGGAGTTAGTGATGATACTACATTAATCCTTTATGGAGATTTTAATAATTGGTTTGCTGCGTTCGCATTTTGGGCACTGACGTATTATGGAGTCAGGAATATGAAATTGATGAATGGAGGAAGGAAAAAATGGTTGGAAGAAGATAAAGCACTTACAAAGGATGTGCCTACTTATCCGAAAGGAAATTTCAAAAGTTCTGATCCTGACAACAACATACGCGTGTTTCTAAGGTATGTGAGTGATACTCTTGGCAGTAAGGCGCTAGTGGATGTCAGAAGTCCAAAAGAATTCACCGGAGAAATATTGGCTCCTCCAGAATATCCGACAGAACATGCTCAAAGGGGTGGACATATTCCAGGTGCAGCAAATATTCCGTGGGCTCAGGCAGTAAATGAGGATGGAACATTCAAGTCGGCTGATGAGCTAGCAAAGATTTACCAAGCAAAAGGAATTACGCCGGATAAAGAAGTAATTTCGTATTGTAGAATTGGTGAAAGATCATCGCATACATGGTTTGTACTAAAGTATCTCCTAGGATATCCTAACGTCAAAAATTACGACGGTTCATGGACAGAATGGGGAAACATGATAGACAATCCAATTGAAAAGTAGTCAAATGGCACTTTATTTGACTTGAATCTAGTCATGTAATTCCATGTCATTTTCATTTCAATTTTTTTACTTTACTTTATTTTCTTTACTATAAAATGATAAAGTGTTCCTTCCTTTCTATATTCTAAAAGACTTTGTTCCCTTTCTTCAGACCATCTTATCATTTCAAGATCCGCAGAGGTATCATCAGAAACAACGTGAACTACGTTTCCCAAATCAATTTTGCCAATTAATTCGTCCAGCTTTGTAAGTGTTGCTGCACATTCTACTCCAATCTCAAACATCTCATAATCAGGAAACGCTGAAAAACACCGGATGTGAAGCTTGTCTATAAGGTTTTTAATTTCATCATGACAATCATTAATCAATTTTAGATTTTCAGTATTAAAATCAGAATCATTGGTTCCATCTGAATATTGGGTTTTTATCTTTACAAACCATCCATCATCATATGGAAAATCGTTTACAGATTTGGGATTGCTAGATAAGGCGTTATTAACTTCAATTATTTTTCCCTTGACAGGGGATCTCACCATACCGAAATATCGAAGGCTTTCAATTGAAGCTACACTTTTGTTTTTCTCTACCATAGTGCCAATGTCTTTAAGTTTAATTTTCGTTAGTTTTCCTGCCAAGGCGGCAAGAATTGTTGTTGCACCCAAGGTAAACACAGATCCATCCCGGTCATCTTTTTTTATCCAAATAAAGTTATCCAAATCATAAAGAATACCTTCAGGAAAATTACAGTGGCTTATTTGCATAGTCTGAGTTATTGTCCGGTGGGGGGTTTATTTTTCTATTGAATTTTTAGACCCTTTTTCCTCCGTTTTTAATATATAAATAATTGCGAATTGTCCGAATCTCCCTATTCCTATTATAGGATATGTATGGTAGTTAATGCCTCTAATACCCTTCGACTACCAAAGATTTATATACCCTTTTAATGCCATTGAATGGTAGAGAAAATGACAGAAAAATCTAGAGAAAATGTAGCAGAAAACGCCGAATTATTAGACACGTGCAAGCAAAATATGTTAAGAACGGTCGATGAAATTGCCAAATATCAGCCACAATACGCACAATCAATTTCAAATCTACAGCAAGATTACCTTCAAGTGACAAAAGAAACGATAAACAGGACTTTTGCAATTCAAAAAACCTGGTATAGAAATACTGCAAGAAATTCCTTTACACCAATGGAAGGTGCATATTCAGAACAGTATAGAAAACAATCCAACGATGCCACCTCTCAAGCATTTCATGTGTTTGATGCCGCCAATCAATTAGCAATAGATAGTCTAAACGCCAGTAGGGAGAATATCAAATTGTATAGTAAAACAGTTGAGACAGTGACCGAATATAATGCAAACTTAGCCAATACATGGTCAAACTTCTATACATCCGCACAAAAGCAATACGTGAAATAATATACTTTAGAAAAAATATTTTTTATTTTTTCTTTTAATTTACGAAATTAGTTATTCTAAATAAGATATTAACAATCATAGCTTTGGTTATCATAAGCAAACAAAAAAGCATCAGATCCGAAGCTTAGTTATAATAATTTAGTTAAAATTTTCATATTCCAAGCTTAATCTGGTTTATCTGTATTTGAGCGGAACATAAAGTGTGATTGACTTGCTTAAATTCAAAAGGGAGGATAATTCAATTGACTGGTAGTAAATTAGTTCATAAACCAGTTGTCCCATCCGACATAAAGGACCTGGTTCACGACCTTGTAAATAAAAAATGTAGATTTAGTTTCCTGCCAGAAAAAGTAATTTACATGAACAATGGGATAGAATATTACTATATTGAAGCTGAAGGTATGGACGGGAGTAAATTTATTATCAATGCTTATGGTTCTGAAGCCTTAGACCTGTTTGATGAAGTCCACAGGTGTGTAATTTGTGGAAGATCGATATTTGGAAAGACTCAAGATAGTTTAATTGCATATCACACAGATGAAAAAAGAAATGTGTTCGTCGAACCTGGTTGTGTCAATATATTAAAGAAATTCGAAATAGCCTACGGAAAGGAATTTTTTGTTAGGTAGTCTCATAATCAAATCATAGCCAACTAATCCACAATACTTAACATTAACCGGCTACAAAGTAATTCATTGAGCAATCAAGATGTGTCTAATTTAAAATCCTTGCTTACCCTGCCGAATATCCAGTATCTAGTACAAGGTCTAGATGTACTGTTACATACTGATTTGGACGGCGATAAGCGCACAAAGGTAATTCAATTACGCGATGAATTACTGTCATACATCAATAGCATTTTTACAGATTACGAGTAGTCAAATAATTAAGACCGCATTCCGATAGACTGAATAATCCATTATCAGAATATTTCCAATGTTGGTACGAGCAGCGCTAACAATAGCGGGTAGCGATTCAAGTGGTGGTGCTGGGATTCAGGCAGATATAAAGACCATGTCTGCATTAGGCATATACTCGTGCACTGTCATCACAGCAATAACCGCACAAAATACATTAAATGTAAACCACATTCATCCGCTTGATGCTGGCACAGTTAAAAAACAGATCAGGTCGGTATTATCGGATATTCCAATTCATGCATTAAAGATTGGAATGGTTTACAATAATGAAATTATTATCGCAGTAAGCGATGCCCTAAATAAATTGAAAATCCCTATTGTGCTAGATCCAATTATTTCCGCGGGTACTGGAGCGCAACTACTTCAAAAGGAATTTCTAAATGATTTTAAGAACAAACTACTACCTATTTGCGATGTAGTCACTCCTAATATACACGAAGCAGAAAAGCTGTCGGGGATTATGATAAAGAGCGAAGACGATATTAAAAAAGCGGCTTTAAAAATACAAAAACTTGGGGCAAAAAACGTTGTTGTAAAAGGCGGTCATTTTAGAAAGGACGATGAAATAATTACAGATACAATCTTAGATTATCAGGGAAAGTTCACAATATTAAAAAATAATAGAATAAAAATAGTTGAAACTCATGGAAGTGGTTGCAACTTTTCTGCTGCAGTAACCGCTTTTATAGCATTGCAATTTCCAATAGTTCAAGCCTGCATTATGGCAAGTCAATATGTGCACAATTCAATTGTCAATATTGTCAAAATTGGAAGAGGGATTCCGGTTAATAACCCGATTTCAACTATGTATGAACAATCTTGTAGATATAATGTGATAAAAGAGTTGACTGAGGCAGTTGAGGAATTAACTAGCATGAAGAATTTTGCAAGATTAATCCCAGAAACTCAATCAAATATTGTCTACGCAATACCCAATGCCAAAAGCGTCGACGATGTTGCCGGAGTCAGCGGACGTATTGTAAACGCCGGAGAAAGGAGTGTTCCAGCCGCTGGTATTAAGTTTGGTGCTTCAAAACATGTAGCCTCCTCAGTACTGGAATATATGAAAACCAACCATCTGGTAAGATCAGCAATTAACATCAAAAATGATAAAAGAGTGTTAGAAAGCTGTACCAGATTATATCGAGTAGCTCACTACAATAGAAAACAGGAACCAAAAACCATCAAAGGTAGAGAGGGTAGTTCTGTTCCATGGGGAATCAGTAGAGCGTTAAGCGCCAACCCTGACGCCGACGTCATATATCATTCAGGGGATATCGGAAAGGAGCCGATGATAATAATTTTCGGGCAGACTCCTCAGGAAGTTGTTGACAAGGTGAAAAAAGTACTTGAAGATAAAAATATTTGAATAGTTTTTACCTTATATTATAGTTCAATTAAACTATAATTTTAGATGAAGGCAATAATTTTAGCTGGAGGTCTTGGAACACGTCTTCAACCATATACATTTTTCATTCCTAAACCTATGCTGCCTCTGGGAAACAAGCCCTTATTAGAACACATTATTGAGTGGTTAAAGAATGATGACAACGGCATAGATCATATTGTAATATGTGTCAGTTATTTACATAGATCGATAGAAGATTATTTTGAAGACGGAAGCAGGCTGGGCATAAAGATAGAATATGCAAGATCCGATAGACCGCTTGCAACTGCAGGACAGCTATTAACCGCCAAAAAATTTATCGATGATAGATTTGTTTGTGTGTACGGGGATGCCATTTATGAGTTCTCACTTAAGGAAATGATAAATGAACACGACAGGCTTGGAGCATTTATTTCCATGGCCTTATTGTCCTACAAAGCAAGACTAAAGTACGGTTTTATTGACATAAATGGAAACAACAGAGTTACCGCATGGAATGAAAAACCCGAGATAAAGGGATTAATAAACATAGGTTGCTATGTTATGGAACCGGAGTTTATTGATTTGATTCCCCCTTCAAATGCATATGGAATGGATGATGCTGTTCGAGAGGCATTGGATATGAAAAAACTCGTAAATGGGTTTAAAATAGAATCAGGATTCATTGATATAGGGGATAAAAAATCATACCTACAAACTTACAAAAAATATGTGGAGCGCCTGGGAAAAATCTAAATCATGAGTATCGTTCTCTTTGAAGATACTAGTTGGAAAAAATTTGTACCACTTAGCTATACAAGATCATTGTTTGACCTTAAAATTGGGAGCCTGACAACTTTTGACTACTTCAATATTAAATCAGCAAAACTTCTAACACGAAAATACTTAGAAAATATGACCAGGCAGAGACATCCAAACTGCAATGTAAACAAATTCGAATACGACTCCAATGATATATTCGTCAATTCACTTTTCTTTCCTCATATGTCGTTCTTTAAGAAAGTGACTAAGAGAAAGAATTTTTTGGTCTCTTATAGAGACAAGATTCTAATAGCAAGATTAGACAAATCAGACTATAAATATCTCTATGAAACAGTAATTCATGATAAAGATGTTCGGAATAGTAAATTAACAGCAGAAATAATTCATATTAATAGCGCGGATGAATGTGGTAGTCTCTACAGCTGGCCATGGGATCTCATTTCTGGACTTAAAAATGTATTACAACATCAACTTAAACTAAAAAATAAAGTCCCTAAGGAAGTAAAAGTTAATGGTAAAAATCCCATTTTTGTGGATGAGACTTCTAATATTGGCCAAGGTACTGTCCTTGATGCAAGTGGTGGGCCTATCTACATTGGACCTGAATCCGTTATAGGTCAATCTTCAATCATTGGTCCTGCTTATGTTGGGGAACTCACGCAACTAAAACCATATTCGACTATCAACAATTCGTATATTGGCAATAATTGTCGCATAGGGGGAGAAATCGATTCTTCAATAATTTTGGATTATACTAACAAATCTCACTTTGGGTATTTGGGCCACTCTTATGTCGGAGAATGGGTGAATATTGGCGCCAATACAACTACATCCGATCTTAAAATGACCTATGGAACAGTGTCAATGAAAATTGGAGATGAAAAAAAAGATACGGGCATAACTAAATTAGGTTCTTTTTTTGGTGACATGTCCAAAACATCAATAGGTACAAATATTTATTGTGGAATGAGAATTGGAATATCTTCACATCTTTATGGCAATATTGCCAGTGATGTTCCTTCCTATGTTATCTATGGCCAAGGAATCGGATCCGAAAATGCTCAAATGGATGGATCCTCAGCAATTAAGTTTCAAAAAAGGATGATGTCAAGAAGAAATATCAGTATGTCGACGCATTATGAAAACATGATGAAAACAATTTTTGATATGACAAGCAAAGAAAGAGAGGATTACGGCGTGCGGCCAAAAAGGTTTACTATAAGATAGTTACATATAGTCTATTATCTGCTTTTCTTTCCAAAGACCAATTCTTTGGTGAAGCCAGGGATAGAAATTTGCATCGCCATTCTCAAATTCTTTTTTCACTATCTTTACGATATTCTTTGATACCGTACCTGGTTGACCGTAAAGCTTTCTTTTTTTCTTAAGCTCAAGACCAAGGCCTTCTTTTCTATTGAATGCCTCATCGATCAAAGTAGTTATCCAAGAGGAATTTACGGGCGGAATTAGAATATTACCTCGTGCATCAAAAATGGTCTCCGGTCTATCAGTATTTAGTCTAACTGTAAGTGACAGAACATTTGGAAAGTATAATAATTCTTCTTGCATGGAACCTGAATCTGTCATTTCTGCCCAGCAATGTCCGCTATCCAGAAATTCAATTACGTGAGAATATTCCTTCCATAATGGCGTAATCATAAATTTATGCGGATATTCTTTTGCCAGATTTAGTAAATTCTGTTCAAGGTGATACGACCGCAAAGCCGACTTCATAGCATTTAACATAATAAGGACTAACTTGTAATCGGTATTCTTTATCAAATAAGATATACTCTTTATTATTGATGAGAATCTGTGCTCTGTTAAATTTTCTCTCCTATGTATATCGATTCTAATCCATTCACCTGTTTCTAGTTTTGGGTACTGATCAAATAAACTAGTTTTTGGTTTGTTCTTTCTCTTAATCTCAATTGCGTCTACGACTGAATTTCCGACTACATGAATAAATTCTTCAGGATATCCTTCACGTACTAAATTATCCTTATTGAGCTGCGTTGGTGCAAAGAAAAATTGTGTTCCTGCAGAACATATCCATGTATCTATTTGCTCTGGAAATGGCTCTTCTCTAGCCAAAAACCATCGACCTTCAAACTGTGAATCTACAAACTTCTCGACACTGGATTTTGTCGGATCCTCATTAACCTTTAAATATTTTATGGATTCAGGGCTCATGGATCTTAATCCTGCTTCATTTTGGGCAACTTTTTGTCCCATCCCGAAGACCCATGCTAGCGGGGCAATTCCGGCAACTAGCGTGTCGCCATGAACAATTGGAAGTAATTGAGAGAAATTACCGAAATTCTTTTTCAAATATCTTCCAAACGATCCAAATTTTAGAATTAATTCACTTGCTTTTTCCATCAGGTCACCTCTAATTTGAAGATTGCATGCGATATGATCTTGCAATTCAAATTCCTGGATGCCAAATCCAAGGAGATCATCAAAATGCTGGCCGGTATCGATTACAAACGCCGGTAGTTTCTGGTGCAATGCTTCTATCATCACGGGAGCTTGTTTGTAAAAGTCAGGTTTTGTTCCGATCACAACTGAAAGAACAGGACTATTCAAATCATGAGAAAGCTTATAGCTGTCATTAAGAACATTATGAAAAATTTCAATTGGAAGTATCTTTCGCTTAAAGTAAATATTTCGTATCGGTATCTTATCGCTCAAATATTTTCTACTCCAATGGGTCGCTTCCTTTTGCCTTCTCTCATAAACACAATAATTCCTATTACGATGATTCCAATTCCAGCTGCTAAAATTGCATAGGACAGTGGAATGATTCCCGGAACAAAAACAATCTCCGGTATTTTTGGAATCATACCTTGTATTAGAACAATACCAATCAGTAGAATAGCTCCTGATATGCAAAGGATGATTCCAATTTTCTTTGAGCCATAATCTTTAACGAGACCATAAGCGATTCCTGCCAGTATTATTCCAGGGGCAGCTGAAATCGAAATCACTTGTATTAGTACGCCTTCTGGCTGAACTACGATATCAGGTCCTTGGGACATGGATCCAATTAGAAAGTATATGAATGAATACAACTGAAGTATGAACATTACTATAAGCCCTAGACTTGCTAAACTCACAGCAGTTTCAAGTTTTACCATTTTATAGCGTCCTTGAATATGGTTTTAAACTATTTGATTCCAATTACATCTCCAAATTCTTTTCTGGCAGCAGATCCCAAAACTTGAGCGGATCTTTCTGGCGAAACATGATTAACGTAAACTCCGAATCCCCTTTCCAAACCTGACCAGTTATGAAGCTGTGGATATACTTCTATATGCCAGTGAATTTGTCTACTATTTTTCTTTTCTGGCGAGAGATGAAATATTAGATTAAAAGACGGCTTTTCGAGTACTTTGTCCATACCTCCCAAAGTGGACCTCAAAATAAGTGCCAGGTCCGTAAATTCCTTTTGAGATATTTTTGAGAAGGATGTCGTATGACGCTTCGGATATATCCAAAATTCATATGGATACGTCGAAGCCCAAGGCGATATAGCGATGTAATTTTCAGTGTCTAAGATTTGTCTTGGTCCTCCCGTCTCTGTGGAAATTATATTACATGCGGGACAATTCCCATTTTCATTGAGATATCTGTTTGAAGCTTCTGCTTCAGATTCTATTATTGGGGGTATGGTAGAAAATGTCATTAGATGAAAATGAGCATGATCAATATCGCTTCCAGACAACACTCCATTATTTACGAAAATAGAAACATAAGTTACACTTTTCTTTGTGTAAAGATGACTAAGGTAATTTTGCAACACAAGAAGAACGTTTGACCACTTTTCAATAGATAGTCCTGGCAAACTTTCATCATGTTGCGGTGTCGCTACGACAATATAATGATACCCGTAGGCAGGTTCGCTGTAGAGAGGCTTGTCTCTGTAATTATTTTCGTCTACAGATGTTACAACTGGATTTGAATTTGGAAAAACTCGTACGTCCCAATTTTCAATAATGTTTTCTTCGTTATCTGATAATCGTTGAAGCATTCCCTCCTTAACTACCAGAGACAATACGGATGGTGGGGTCATACTTTCATTCCCAGGACAATATGGACATTGTTTAGTATCGTTTTTTACTTTATATGTTTCAGGAGGAAGAACTACAAATTTTTCAAGTATGTAATCTTTTCTAAGTTCTGCCAACTCAATATTCCTAAAAAATCCTACAACTACCTTTAATTAAAGGTTCTGTGATGATGACAGTTTTTCTCGTTGAAATTTAGACCTTGAATCAAGCCTATTTTCCTGCTAGAATATTCAAATTTGGCAACATGGAAAAGCAGGTGGAATAGGTCGAGCATTAAGTCTGTGAGGAGATTTGTGGGAACTAAACAAAATAACCGTACTTTGACATACCAACAATTTTGTGCGATTTTGCCTCCCTTAATATGCTTGAGCTCTCAGGGACGAATGAATTGATGGGAACTTTATAAGTTGTGCCATAAATGATAACGAGTATGAACTCATACCTCCATAGTAGATATTTCTCTTTATCGTTCAGCAGATTTGGCAAATCAATAAGGGCTTCGGTCTTCATAGACGCTAGCTGACGATTTTCCTCCCACTTTGGATAGTTTGCCCAAAGATGTTCAGCAGATTGGGGTCTATTGCGTGTGAATAGAACGTTGGCCTTGTACGCCACTATCATTCCTAGAACTACCATGGCCAGACCAAGTAGAAAAAAACCATGAGCCGCTCGAACTAATGTTTCATAATGCAGATTTCCAATCGCCGCTTTGTAGTAAAAAGAACCCAATGAATTAGAGGCGGCAGCGGGGATCAATATACTGCCATAAAGCAGTACTAACCCTAAACATGAAATAGCTACTGGCACAATACCTTTCGGCAAAATTGTAAGAAACATCACCATTAGTATTAAAATCATAACTATGTGTAATAACGCAAACATTTTTGAACTAGAATCAAATAAGGTTATGGAAAGATAGATGTGTATTCCAATTAGTAACGCTATGCATGCTATTGTACATTTGAGAAAAAATTTATCTTTGTCTTTTGGTAAGAAAAGGTCAGACATCAACTATAACATGGTTTCCAGAAATAGATAAATCTTGATCATGCAGTTTATTTTTGATACTAGTTTGGCAAAAAGCATGATTTCACTAAACAATGAATTGCTGGTTAGATCCCTGGTAGCAATGCCTAACAACTTGAGTATCACCAAGTTTCAACGACTATGCGAGATTACAAGTAGGACAACAGCAAAAGAGATACTAAGTTATCTGGTAAATTCAGGAATAGGCAAACTATCTGGAGATTCTATTACTTTTTCGCATAGTGACAAATTGGATACGATTATTTTGGCCATGAGAAAAGGCAGCGATCCGCACGAATTGTCAAAGAAACTACGGTGGCAAGATTTCGAAATTTTTGCCTCGATACTCATAGAATCTTTTGGATATACATTTGAAAGAAATGTAGTGTTCAGTAGACCCAGAGTTCAAATAGACGTAATTGGATTATACCAGAAAACCGCCTTATTAATTGACTGTAAGCATTGGATGAAAATTTATGACTTTAACATAGCAAAATTCTCATTGAACCAGATTAGAAGGGCAAGCGTCTTCTTGGATAAGAGAAAAGAAATTGATGCAGCTATTCCAATAATATTAACTTTGCATGAATACAGTTGCAATTTTTTTGAAAAGATTCCCATAGTCCCAATTTCAAAATTTAAAGAATTTCTCCAAAACTTTCCTTTTTATCTAGATAGACTTTATTTAATCCAAAGAAAGTAAAATTTGCCATATTTAGAGAAGCTAAATTCCCAACAATAGTATCAAAATGTTTTGCTTTAATAAATTGTTAATGAAATCCTTGTCAATAATTAAAAGAGTTATCGCAGAGATTTATTATTATGAGTATTTTGTATTAAATTTATAGTAAATGAATGGTAAAATTAAATACCCGATTTTTATTTTACCTTTTGAAATAGAATGAAGATTCATCATCTGTTCATCGCCTTATTCGTTATTTTCTCTAGCCTTTCCTCTTTCGCTTTGGCTAGCGGACAATCATCTCCGATGTTAAATGGTACGGTACAATCTGGCAACTTAACTGCTCCCTCACAGTATAGCAACCTAACTGGTGCATCGGGCAACATAACTGGTGCATCACAGTCTAGCAACATAACTGGGACATCACAGCGAGATAATCTAATTGGAACTCCAGGTGATGATTTTATTTCTGGTGGGGCAGGTTTTGATAACATTACAGGTAACCAAGGTAACGATGAAATAGATGGTGGAGATGGTGGTGACAAACTTGCAGGAGGAGTTGGAGACGACGTTATTTTCGGTGGAATAGGCAATGATAATATTTCAGGAGCAGACGGAAAGGATGATCTATATGGAGGTCCTGGTGCAGATTATCTTGACGGAGGCAGGGGAGCAGATTATTTTGACTGCGGAACTAGTACTGATACGATAGCTAACTTGAATATATCAGAAGGAGATATTAGTCTGCCCAATTGTGAAAAGATGTCAAGGTAGCTGGCAGTAAATACTAGTACTATAATAACATGAAAATTTTAGCTCTCCATCTGTAAAATAAAATTGAACTGCATTTAGACTTGATATAATGACTCACGACGTTTAACTCATAAATACTATTTTGCAATTGCACGACTTAGAAAGTAATCTTAATATTTTATTAGTTTAGATCCATGTTGAATGCCTGAAAAAATAATCAACGTTCAACCATTTACAAATCCAATGCTGTATGTTCCAAAAGCTATGTTTTTCACAAAAGGTAAAGGAATTCATAAGGATCATCTTACAAGTTTCGAGCTAGCTCTACGTGATGCTAAAATATCTGATCTAAATATCGTATCTGTTTCAAGCATAAAGCCTCCAAAATGCAAGATAATTACTTTACAGGAAGGAAGAAACTATCTTGTTCCAGGGCAGGTCGTATTTGTCATCATAGCAAGGCAGTCAACTAATGAACCAAATAGACTTATAGCAGCATCCGTTGGGTTAGCTAATCCAGCTGACGACGGTCAGTATGGTTATCTCTCAGAGCATCATTCTACGGGTGAGACGGCTCAAAAAGCCGGTGATTATGCAGAAGATATGGCTATGGAAATGTTAGCATCAACTATGGGTTTGCCAAATGATTCTTCCCTCACATGGGATGAGAGAGAGGAACAATGGAGATTGTCCGGTAAAATATACAAGACACAAAACTTTACACAATCTGCTGAAGGTCACAAAGACGGATTGTGGACTACAGTTGTAAGTGCAGCAGTTTTGCTAATATAGTGCAGAATTATTTATTCTCATTCCATTATCATTTCAATTTCGTATTCATTTTCATTTTATGGATAATCGACAAGAATACAAAAGATTTAGATTAAAATGTAGCGCCAATAATATTTAGAAATCTATCTTGGATTCATTAACAAAGACCCCCGTTCTAATCTACGATGATAGGTGTTCATCATGTACATCATTTGCAGTCTATGCATTCAAGTTGTCTAGGCGGCAGATTGACTGCATGGGCCATTATTCAAAAGAAGGTCAAAAATTCAAGAAAATCATATTTCCACCTAACTACAATGAGACCGAAATGTTTTGGATAGTTTCTAATGGTGACGCCTACGGTGGAAGATCCGCTTTATTACCACTTTTAGTACTGATAATAAAAGGAATCTTTAAAGCAGTAATAAAAAACAAAATACCATATAGTCAAAGTATTCC
>Ga0209968_1000117_pt1 | contig 14517 bp, 15 predicted proteins | sample InoplaM2AM_FD_187579 | JGI IMG/M metagenome (GOLD analysis project Ga0209968, IMG submission 187579) | Arabidopsis thaliana rhizosphere microbial communities from the Joint Genome Institute, USA, that affect carbon cycling - Inoculated... | ecosystem: Host-associated > Plants > Roots >... | reverse complement strand
TTATAGCTATTTTTAATTCCAGAAATTTCCAAGTCGGATTCAAACGAGTCGTGCTGTCGCCCAAATGAGTTCCTCTCTATTTCGATATCTAAAATCCCTAGCAATAATTGTTTCTTGTCTCCAATGATCTTATCATATGACTTTTTGGCCAACACAATCATGCCAGCGCACGTTCCCATTACAGGTAAACCTCTTTGCATCGTTCTTGTTATCGCATGTAATAATTCATCCTTTAGAGAAATCAGCAAGCCCATCACTGTACTCTCACCTCCAGGAATGATCAACCCGTCAATCCTCATGATTTCTTCTGGATAGCGAACAGAAATAACTTTACCTTTCAGATTCAGTTCTCTTAACGCAACTGTAGTTGCTTTGATATTTTCTTCAATATCACCCTGAAGTCCTAATACTCCAATTAGTAATTCATTACTCATATCGTAGGCCCTCTTTCTTGCATTCTTAAATCAAGGTTCTTAGTGTCAAGACCAAGCATCGATTTTTTTTCATCAACCATTTTCTGCGCTTCCAGAACTATCTTGGGGTCGTCAAAATAAGTGGTCGCGATAACAACGGCTTTAGCTCTTTCAAGTGGGTCCTCTGCTTTAAAAATTCCCGAACCAACAAATATCCCGTCACAACCAAGATTCATTAGAAGTGCAGCGTCAGCTGGTGTGGATATGCCCCCGGCAGCGAAATTGACAACTGGAAGTCTTCCAAGCCTTGCAGTTTCCTTAACAATTTCAAATGAAGATTGTAGCTCCCTTGAAATCTTGATTAGTTCTTGGTCATCGTTATTGTTGTAAATACCCCTTATTTTTGTAATTTCATTATTTACCAACCTTATGTGAGTTACTGCATGTGATACATCGCCTGTTCCTGGTTCACCTTTTGTTCTTATCATTGAAGCGCCCTCCTCTATTCTTCTAAGGGCCTCTCCCAGATTCTTGGCTCCATTAACGAATGGGGTGGTGTAATTCCACTTCCAAATATGTCTACCTTCATCTGCTGGACTGAGTACTTCACTTTCATCTATCATATCCACTCCTATTTCTTCAAGAATACTTGCCTCAGATGCATGACCTATTCTGCACTTGGCCATTATTGGTATACTGACACCATCTAACACTGTTTCAATTATTTTTACACTTGCAGTTCTTGCTACTCCACCTGCACGTCTTACATCATAAGGGAGCTTGTCTAACACCATAACAGCTACTGCTCCAGCATCTTCGGCTATTTGGGCTTGCTCTAGGTTTGTTACATCCATTATTACACCATGTTTTTGCATGTGCGCAAATCCCCGCTTTATCAAGGTCGTTCCGGACGAAATCTCCTTCGTGTCAACTGTTGAAACCTTAACTCCAGCCGACAGCGGATGTGCACCTACTTGGGATATTGTCATCTAATATTTTTTCTAATTTGCATTATTTAGGTATTAGTTTTCTCAGAAATCATAACTCCAAAAAGATGTTTTACTCTCACCCCTATAGCGCCCATTTGTACCATACCTGCTATTTCAGCCGAATCGCACCTTTCTTGCGACACCCGTCGTTTATTGATAAACATTGGATAAACTAAAAGCTAGTCTGAACTGTTGATATCATTGTGCATGGGTTTCTCATTTAAAGAACGTAGTATCCAGAGAATAGAACTAAATAGACATTGTTGGTTAAATAATGTCAAATTTATGTTAGAGCCCTTGGACAAAGCTATTCTTACAGCCATCTATGTTTCTTCACTTGAACCAGAAATGCTGCCATTAGAATACTTAAAAGTACGAACACCAATTTCAGAAGATCAGTTCAACGTAAAAATTAAAGAAATGATAAAAAATGGCTTCGTAGAAAAGTCTGAGTCTCTTAGATTAACTTTTCTTGGAAGAGGGTTACTAAAAATTGTATTAATCGGTGGTGTATTTGACATAGTACACCCAGGTCATATTCATACTCTAAAGGACGCAAAAAAACAAGGAGATGTATTGGTGGTCGTCGTAGCCAGAAGTTCTACAGCACTCAAAATTAACAAACAGAGAAAAATATATCATGCAGAAAGCCTTAGGAGGGAGTTGGTTTCATCTATTAGATATGTAGATTATGCAATAATTGGAAGAGAGGGAACGCTGTATGACACAGTCGAATTTGTAAAACCGGACATTATTGCCTTAGGGTACGATCAAATACATACCGAGAAAGAAATAGCGGTCAATTGTGCGAAAAGGGGAATAAATACTCAGATAATTCGCTTGAATACACCATTTCCTGGTTCGAAGAGTACGCAAATCAAGGAAGAATTAGGTCATTCAATTTATGATATATGATTCTGTCCTATTTTTTGAGGTTTCCAAAGTAATCTTGACGTTATCACCATTCTTTAGTTGAAGTGCTTGTTTGATATTAACTGGGGCTATAATTTCCAACATATTTTTGTCGTGATGTGTTCGTTCAAGTAACAACAAGTCTGACCGAATATTGTCATTTCCGTTTATGATTGCAGGGTAACACTTCACCCAACCATAAGTTCGCTTTGAATCACTAAATCCGTCGATGAATTGATAGCGGAAGCTTTCAATTTTTTCTCTGTTTTCTAGCGACAGTCGATCAACTAATTTGATATTCAGTGTTCCAGGATAGGGAATGTACCCGATCTTTTTTTCAAACTGTTTCTTATAACCTCCAAGACTCATGTAGTATTTGCCCTCTCCCATCCCAGAGACCAAAGTTCCGTTAAAGTGAATTCTCATTGGAGATGGATTTAAGGCCATGTTAAGAAACTCTGACATTTTTTTGACTGACAAAAGACCTTCTTCTGTTACCCTGATCATATACCCATGTCCCTTCTTGACTCGCTCCACATATTTCATTTCTTGCAATTCCAAAATTATCTTTGAAGCTGCTTGCTGGCTCTTGTTGATCTCTATTCCAATATCGGTGCTGGTAAAATCAATAAAATTATCTTTTGCGCCCTTGAGTAGTAACTTTGCTAGTGTGATAATATATTCAGACTTTATTTCTTGCATCGTTCTCTAGTTGCCAATACCTATCTGATCAAAAGTTCTGACCGTAATTTCTGGTGATTTCTTTAACTCCGCCATTCTGTGCCCAACGACATATTCAATTCCTGCGCTGTATGCAGCATCAATTAGTCGTTGAGTGATAATACCGTCCATTACTAGAAATCTAGCACCTTCTAGAGAATCCAGTCTTTTAATTATTTCCGATACTGGTACCTTCAACAATACCTGCATCGAATTATCCAATATCAACGCTTCCAAAGTTTCATTGATTTGTGGATACACTTCTTTGACTGCCGATGTTATTTGAGGGTCATCATTTAATTTTTCGCCATTGTGAGTACTTGAATGAGAAACCTCCTGATACGCCGAAGCCGAATTATTATTTCCATTGGTTCTTGGTTTTCTTATACTCTTTTGTTGTTGTTGAACTGGAGCCTCAAGTTGTTCATTTGCAGTTTCAGCCACGTCCTTCAGTATCTCGGATATTTCAAGGGGGGTGCACTCTTCGACTTCTTTTCCTGTCGGTGCTCTGAAAACTTTGTCAATTTTAACGAGTCCTTGCAATTCCTTTAAAATCAAATCTGCTGCCCTGTCACCGTCTAGAAATGCAATAACCTTTTTTCCGGATGTTAGATTCGTAATTGTTTCATCAATTTTGGCCCCTTCTATGGCAATAGAGTTATCAAAACCTGCGCGTAGTAAGTTAATCACATCGGCCCTTCCTTCAACCAGAATGATATAGGGAGATTCGAACACACCAGTACCACATGCAAGCTGAGCTTTTCCAAAGGTGGTTAGTTTTCCCGGTTTGCTTGCATCATATACATCGCGCAACATCTCTTCCCCTTCACTTATTGTCTTTGTTGCCCATTCCTGAATTATTTTTTTAGCTCTATCCACAATAACTTTTTTCTTGATTGCTCTAATGTCATCTATACCGACCAACAGAAACTTGCCCTGAAAAGGTCCAACTTTATCTATGCTTTCAATAGCTGCAGATATCAATGCGGCTGTGGAAATATCAGTACTCATTGGAAGCAAAGCATCTCCTTTAGTTGTGTTTGATTTGGTGTCAACATTTACTTCTATTCTTCCAACCTTGGAAACCTTCTGCAACTCATTCAGGTTCATCTCGGGGCCTAGTAATCCCTCCGTCTGGCCGAATATTGCGCCAATAATGTCGGCCTTCTCTACTATCCCATCAACTTCAAATTTAAGTTTAACATGATATTTTACTATACCAGTATTAGGCATTTTTCAAATCCTCTTATTTGTAAATACGATGGTAAGCTTATCTTGCTTGAATATAAGTGCTTTGACATATTATTCGATAGATTTTGATATGATTTTTATTATAAAATCAAATTTGAGATATCTGATATTATTCCAAAGTACAGTTACTTGGAAAAAAAAATTGAAAAATTTAGTGACAATCTAATAGCTCCAGCAAATTAATAGAACCAAAATTTATGTCAGGTCACCTGATATCACACAAATTCAAAATTTCAGATTCAACACAAGAAAAGATTAATTATGTGATCTTGAGTTCACGTACTAAACAATGTCTGATTGGGACCTAATAACGCCAGGGATAGGACTAACATGTATTGGTATAGTCGGGGTCGGAATTTCACTTTCAGGAATTGCGCATACATTTACTGAAGGAATGCATGCTGTCAGCCTACTCACAATGTTCATTGGATTAATATTTCTAACAGCGGGAATTTTCAAGGATGGATTCCCAACTTCAGGAAGAGCGAAATCTGCAACGTTCATAACATTAGGTTTTCTAGTTACCTTTGGTTTTGCAGCAGCCATTACAATTGGTACTAGAATTCCAAGTATCTTTGCCTATATCGGACTTATGCTCATAATTTCAATACCTGCTACAGTTCTTGCTGTTGCGTCTTATAAGAGGACACCTTACTTTAAGGCTATTACAGTAATATTCGTAAGTGCTGCAATTGTTGGTGCGGCTACATTCTATGTATTCGGTTTAGTCACGCCAAAAGCTCAACAAGAGAATATCGATGGAATTGAAGCAAGCCAGAATCAAAGTGGGCCGGTTAGAAATATTACAAATCCAGTGAAAACTACTATTCTTCCTGGTGCGTCGGCAGAGGGAAATCCCGGTTTTGATCCGGTTAATGTAAAAGTACCAAAAGATGGGGGAATAGAATGGACTAATAAGGACAATGTTCCACATACTGTAACAAGTCTAGCAGATGATGGCAAAACCTTCGATTCAAAGACCATTAAATCAAATGCCACATTCATTCTGGATGCCATGACCCTAAAAGAATCACAATATGACTATTTCTGCACTCTGCATCCGTATATGAAGGGAAAAATAACAGTAGGTTAATTTATTTAGGTCTTGGATAAAGTAACCATATTATATCATATCAAGTAAAATCACACAGTTGAACACATATGTTATCGGTGTCATCGAATATTTACCTGTAAAATTGAAAAAGAAATGCCTGAGATAAGCTTATCTGTTACAGAAAACCAAATAGATTCCTTAATACGTTTAACTAAAGAGGATTTGCCTAATGAATCTTGTTGTCTTCTTTTAGGACGCATAGTAAACGATAATGAGTACTGCGTCGAACAAGTGAAAATAATGGAGAACAAGACGCACTCTGAATATTCATTTCAAATGGACCCCGACGAACTGATGGAAGTATATCAGTGGGCGTCTAATAACTCACTAGATATCGTTGGAGTGTATCATTCGCATTTGGATGGATCAGCACCTTCGTCGACAGATTTGATTTTTATGAAATTAAATCCGGTAATATGGCTCATATACGAGGTATCTGGATCACGATTTCGAGCTTTTACTTTAGTACAAGATATCCTTAAAGAGGTAAAAATCAAGATATCTAGGGAGTAAGCCTGTCAGTATCTCTTGGATAGAGAACAACTTCCCTAATGTTCGATGAATTAGTAAGGATCATCATCAACCTATCAAAACCTAGACCACAGCCAGAGTGAGGAGGCATTCCCCATTCAAACGTCTTTAAATGATCAGAAAAACTTTTTGGGTTCAGTCCTTTTTCGAGTAATTTATTTTTTAATTTTTCAGGATCGTGTTCTCTGGTTCCTCCAGAGACTATTTCCAAATAGCCGTATTGCAAATCAAAGGATTTTGAAAGTTCAGATTTATTTTCTTGTTCTAATATGTAAAACGGTTTAAGTTTTGTGGGCCATTCAGTTATGAAATAAAATAATGGGTAAATCTCTCCTAGTTTTTTTAGTGCAGGATCAGAAAGGTCATCACCAAATTCCAACTTTTCCCCTGAGCCTCTTAAATCATCCAGACACTTTTGATAAGTAATTCGAGGAATCGTATCAACCATAATCTCGGGTTTATTTTCAAAGTGTTTCATTTCTTCGTTATGATGTACAAATAGATCGTTTATTGTTGCGATAACTAACTCTTGTACGATGTCCATTATATCGAAATAATCCAAGAATGCCGCTTCTAAATCTACGCTTATAAATTCTGAAAGATGTCTTACTGTATGTGATGGTTCAGCCCTGAAATATGGTGATATTTCAAATACTCTTTCAAGGCCCAATGTAAGTTGCTCCTTGTACAACTGAGGACTTTGTGCCAAGTATGCTTTCTTTGAGAAATACTCAAAATCAAAAAGATCCGCACCTCCCTCAGTCGCACTTCCTATTATCTTGGGCGTATTAACTTCTATGAACATTCTTGAATACAGGAATTTGCGAATCAAAGAAAGGACATATGATCTGATTCTGAAAATATTGGAAATCCGATAGTTCCTCAAATCGAGGGCCCTGCAGTCCAGTCGATTATCCATTAAAGATTTTACCCTTCCGGTTGGATCAATCGGAAGTGGATTCACTGCCTTTGATAGGATTTTTATTTTTTCTACCTTTACCTCAACCTTAAAATTCTCCGCCCTAGTCTCTTGTATGGTTCCTTTTACCAGAATAATACTTTGCCTTTGTACTTCCCTAAACTCAGATAACATTTCCCCAATAACTACACCCTGAAAATTTCCAGTCATGTCTCTGACTGTAATGAAACCGATTTTTCCCATGTCTCTAAAGTCTTCAAGCCATCCAACTAGGCTTACGTTTTTTCCAATGTGGTCTCTGTTGAGTGTTGAAGAAAATATTCTGTCCCTAATGTCGACTTGTTGCATGGTATTACTTTCCTGCAATCTCTACAACAAGTTCTATTTTTCTTATGGCGTTCACAATTCTTTTTATCTTCTCGATTATGCTAATGAATTTTTCATAATCTTTACTCTCTATGGTAACTTGTGTTACCTGATTTCCGTCAGGCAGCCAAATCATGTTGGTTTTCAAGATTCTGATAGGAAAGAAGAGATTTTCAAGAAACCTTCTTATCGAGCTATTTGCTTCGACAAACCATACTTTTCCTTTAAATTCTTCTTCAACTGAACTTAGAAGTTTATCATTTGAGTTTATGTGACTTACATTTGAGTCCTTCAATATTAGTACATAGTCTTCATCTATTTTTTGAGATCCAATTAAATTCAATTTATCTATATCTTGGTTCTTATGCGAGAGTTTGATAAGTTTGATAGAGCATTCTACATCAACATTAGATAGCTCCCCATTTTTCAATCGACTTTCACATTTTGGGCATAAAACACCCGTCTTGGCATCAAATGTGCAAATGGGTACTTTCAAATTTCGACAGTTTGTCTAATATTTTTACCATATATATGTCCAATAGTCTAATTAAGCATAAAAGATTAGATGAAATAGATACTTATACGGTTAAGATCGATAAGAAATTGTTTGGATTTTGCTCTTTCAGTAAATAGTTTAAGAGTCTACTATTTTTCGCAATTTGGTACGGTTAAGGCCGTTGATGACGTTTCATTTAGTGTTGGAAAAAATGAATCGATAGGAATCGTTGGTGAGTCCGGATGTGGAAAGAGTACGCTTGGAACAGCACTTCTGCGATCGGTTCCATACCCTGGTAGAATTGTTAGTGGTCAAATTATGCTTGGAGGACAGGACATTACAGGAATGACAGAAGAGGAATTTGACAATAAAGTGAGATGGAAGAAAATATCTATGATTTTTCAGGGAGCACTTAATTCCTTAGATCCTGTCTTTACAATAGGATCACAAATGAAAGAAATTTTGAAGCAGCATGGTTACTCTAGGGACCAATCTGAAACAATCCAAAATTCTTTGAGCAGTGTTCTATTAGACCCAAGTGTCATGAAAAAATATCCTCATGAATTGAGTGGTGGTATGAAGCAAAGAGTTTCCATTGCAATGGCTTTGTTACTGAACCCGGAGATATTGATTGCGGATGAACCAACTACTTCTCTGGATGTCATGGTTCAGTCTCAAATTATCAATTTATTAAAAAGACTAAAAACAGATCGAAATATGTCTATCGTATTCATATCTCATGATCTGGGTGTTATCTCAGAAGTCTCAGAAATTATTGCTATAATGTACAGAGGTCAAATAGTTGAATTAGGAAAAGCGCATGAAGTCTACAAGAATCCAAAACATCCATATACTGAAAAACTTGTTTCATCAATTCCAAGCATAAAAAATAGAGAGAATAAATTACAAAATCCTAGCGAAAAATCAGCAGATACCCTTGGAAGTGAAACAGGGTGTAAATTCTATGACGCCTGTCCTTATGCAAAAGAGACTTGTCGAAAGGATCCTCCCGTGATAAATCATAAGAATGGATTTGTACGTTGCTGGTTATTTGAATAGGTCATTGCATAATTTTGATGCATCTCTACTTACCTTGCTTTGCACTTTATTACCTGAAGTTTCATGTTAAAACAAATCATAAGAATTTTAAACTACACCTATTTAATAGTCTACGGAATATGAAAATCACACTCTCAGCTATTAAGGCTGATATCGGAGCCATAGGTGGCCATACTAAACCCAGTGACGAACTAATAGAAGCGGTTAAAAAAGTGGTAAAGGAGAACTCGAAATTATTATTAGATTATTATATAGGTTATACCGGAGACGATATACACATTATTATGACACATACCAAAGGAACAGATAACAAAGAAATTCATAAGATGGTATGGGATGCATTCACTGAAGGTACCAAAATTGCCAAAGAACAGGGCTTGTATGGTGCAGGACAAGACTTACTAAAAGATGCCTTTTCGGGAAATGTTAGAGGGATGGGTCCAGGAGTAGCTGAGTTGGATATAGAAGAGAGGCCTAGTGAAGTTTTCTGTGTGTTTGCCGCCGATAAGACAGAACCAGGTGCTTTTAATTTCCCCTTATGGAGAATGTTTGTAGATGCCAGAAGCAGTACCGGATTATTGATAAACGAAAAATTAGCAGAAGGAGTTAAGTTTAGAATAATGGATGTTATGACAGGAAAAATCGCAGGTCTGAAATTATGGCAAGACAAGCCAGAATTAGAAGCAGCCTTGATGTATCCCGGTCGATATGTTGTGCATTCCATTCTTACATCAGACGGTGAGCAGATTGTTTCTGCATCAACTGACAGATTACACAATATTGCTGGAACCTATGTAGGTAAAGACGATCCTATTGCCATAGTAAGAACTCAGAAAAACTTTCCTGCCACAGAAGAAGCTGGTAGTGCATTCAATGACCCTCATTACGTTGCTGGGAACACTAGAGGAAGTCATCATATGCCTTTGATGCCGGTGAAGCTCAATTCTGCAGCAAGTTTAAACTACGCTATTCCAATCGTGTCATGCCTCGTATTTAGCATGCATAATGGACTTTTGACTGGACCCCATGACGGTTTCGGTACCGCCGATTGGGACCTTCAAAGACTTTGGGCTTCGGAGAGAGCAATGATTATGCGAAATCAAGGATTTATTCATCCCGCTACACTCGTTCCAGAAGAACTGGAATATAACAAGGGTTATGAAGCTAGGATAAAAAAACTAAATACCAAGTTTGAAGACCTCACCTAAATTTTATTATGATAATTTTTGAAAAGCCACTAATAATTAATCTCAAAAATTATAACGAGATATCTGGAGAGAATTCGCTGAAGATAGTTGAAGATGCAAAGAAAGTCTGCCTATTGAATCACAAGAACATCATTATTGCTCCACCCCCATCGAGTTTATTGGCGTTATCTAAGCAAGGTTTGCCCATTGTAAGTCAGCACGTAGACGATTCGACCATCGGAGCAACTACAGGCTTTATTATACCTGAAATCTTGAAATCTTATGGCGCTGTTGGTTCTATTATTAACCATAGCGAGCATAAAATAGAACATTCACAAATCAAAAATCTAGTTAAACGTTTACGTGATCTGGATATGATTTCAGTTGTATGCGCTGACGATATGGACGAAGTCGAGGCAATTTCACGATTTTCGCCGGATTACCTTGCAATAGAACCACCGGAGCTCATAGGAAAGGGAATAGCAGTATCTAAAGCAAATCCATCAATTATAAGGGATTCTGTACGACTAGTAAAGCAGATATCTTCTAAAGTGAGAGTCCTTTGTGGAGCAGGTATCGTCGACAAGAATGATATAGAAAAAGCCTTAGAGCTAGGTTCCGAAGGTATTTTAATTTCTAGCGGAGTGGTAAAAGCCCCTTCGTGGTATAACAAAATTCTAGAGTTATCTTCAGTTTTAAAATAAATTTAGAAAATAAAGTTGGAGGAAATGTTCTTTATACGCCTATTTCCTTTGCTATTTTTACTATTTTCTTGCCATCGGTAGTTAATTTGTTAAAGACTTTGTTTTTAACAGTCTTTCGATCAACTAATCCACGTTTTTGTGCCTTAAGCAGTAGTTTGTGTCCATAACCATAGGCACCCAACTTTGTCAAAAGTTCTCTAGTTGGATATTCTCTTCCCGAACCAATGGTCTTCAGTAACTTTACCAATGCCTTTTCCTCAACAAGGATTTTTAACAGTCTTGTGTCTTTCATCGCATACTAAGTTAGATAACTAATTATATAATTGTTACACTTTACTAGATAAAAATACCGTACCTAGGACTTTTGAATCTGTAAACAAAGGCAAGCATTCGAAGAGTTTAGAGTTATTTGTGTCACTAAGTTATAAACGTTCTATTTAATCATACGTTTATATTGTAGGTAAAGTAATTGTTGGAGATATTCAAGGATTCAAATCTATTTAAATCCTAAAAACAATATTAAATTGATGAGAGTTTGATATCATAGCAGCACCAAAAATATGACGGATCCCAAAAAATAGTAATGGAAAGAACGGTACTCTACATCGACGCCATACTAATTTTGATCTTAGAGTAAAAACATCAGCTTTGCTTTTACTGGAATTTGAATGGATAATAGAGTCATGTGTGTATTTAGTAAGAAATTTGGCTAATCTGTACTAATCCTTAATTTAGTAGACATCTACAAAATAGGCATGATTAATTGAGTCTTCTTACTAAACTAAACATTTATAGATTCTTATTTAAGAAAGAAAAAGAGGATTTTTCCACGAATTTCTACTATAATCCATAATTGCTTATGATTTTTCTAATTCAACCATATATTATGCGTGTATTCTCTGATTTCTAGAAAAACTATTGATAATAAAAGAATCAGCTTAATCTAAGATTAGAGATGGCTTTAGATGATAGCAAGCAAATTCAAAATCGAAAAACTCCGGAAACTAATGCAACTGGTAGGATACAATGCAATCAGTGTCAAAATTACTCTTTAGTTTTAGATGTACTCTCAAGTGAATATGTTTGTAGTACATGCGGATGTGTATCTACCGAAAAAATTTACAATAATGAGATACCATATTTCGAAAAAGGGGAATATAAAGATAAATCTAGACTAGGTATGCCGGAATCACTAACGATAAGTCACAAAGGACTTTCTACCTTAATTGGACTGAATGACACCGATGGAAGAGGTAAAATGTTGGATCCGGTGCAAAAAGAAACGATCCAGAGATTAAGAACATGGAATAACAGATCCCAGCTTAATGATTCGATTTCAAGGAACCTGGATAAAGCTTTAAAATATCTCAATAATTTCGGTGATAAACTTTATCTGAGTCCAGCTGTTATGGAAAATGCGGCATACATATATCGGAAAGCCGCTATCAAAAAGCTAGCAAAAGGTAGATCTACAGTTTCACTTGTTGCAGCCTCTATTTATGCAGCTTGCAGGGAGATATCAATACCAAAAACAATATCCGACATAGCCTTTGTATGCAATATTCCAAGTAAGGAAATCATGTCACACTACAAATTGATCCTCAAAGAACTATCGTTAAAGATTCCTGTTATTCAAGGTATCGATTATGTAACACTAATATCAAATAGATTGAGATTGGCCGAAAAAACAAAGAGGGAAGCGATCAGAATTTTTTCTTTGGTGCAACACAGTAGAATTTCAATTGGAAAAAACCCACGTGCATTCGCCGGGGCTATAATATATATTGCTTCACAGGAATGTAATGAATTCTTGCGACAAGTTGAAGTATGCCAGGTTGCAGATATTTCTACAGTTTCTTTGAGAAAAAGGTGTAAGGAAATAAAATTCATCCTCGATAGTCAGCAATAGAATACCGTGAAAGGCGTCAATTTTTTCTCAGTTTTATCTTAATTAGTTGAGCAAAGCAATATTTACCGAATAACCATCTTAAATCGAATCAAAAGTGTTATAATATCTATCAAACAAAATTAATAATTAATAATGGTTCCTGAAAGGTGCTCCATATCGGTCAAAGGGCGAGCATGTGCACTCCCCCCTTCTCTAATCATTTCCATAATATCTGGAGATGAAGAGTATATGATAGGCTTAGCTTGCAGCGAACATGTCATGCTTATGAAGACTAAAGCCCTTTCAATGCAGAATTCGGGAGAATTAGGCATGGGAAAAATAAAATTTCAAAAAATAAAGCCTGTGATGACCGATTGTGTTCTTAATCAAAAAAATATAGACCACAAAGGTAATTGTCTTCAAGAATAGTAATCGCGTAATTTTTTAGAGCAGAATTTAATTAAACAATCATTAAATTTATTTTATGGAACAAGAATTGAATGTAAAAGTACAATAGAGGGTTATTCTAATTTTTGTAGTCGAATCTTGACATTTATGTTTCTATTTAATAGTTTCACTCCAGTTATATTGTATACCTTCAGTTAATGGACAATGAAAAATAGAAGCAAGTACGGAGTCATAGCAGCGATATTAAGATCTGCAATGAGAGAAGAGACACGAACTAAGATAATGTACAAGGCAATGCTAAGTAATGATCAATGTAGAAACTATATAGATTCCCTTTTGAATTTTGGGCTCATAATGGAACATGATAATGGAGCAAAGATGGTCTACAAGGTTACAAATAAAGGAACTACATTTCTAGATTACTACGAACAGATGATGCATTTGTTACCAATGTCACTGGAAGAGAACTCTGAGGAAGATCCTTACAATATAAAATTACAAAACATGATTTAATTGGATCTGTGGAACTGAACTTGCGATGTATGCCCCGAATAAAGCGGAGGACGGAATTGAACATTTTAAGAAAAGAGTTCCACCCTTTAGTATAAATCTTAAATAAATGTCTGACTCAGCATAATATTTTTCTAAATTAACATTTGAATTTAGAATTAGGATTGATAGTTCAAACTTCTTTCTAACAAATCCACAAAGCTCTTCAATATCAGAACGTGTTGAAATGATATTATCTAAGGATTTTGTTTGAATTAAAGTGATTAATTTTTCATTTTCTGGAAGTCCTGAGATTAATTTGGAGAGATATTTGTAATAATTATCTTTTTGTTTTATTCCATTTTGAGGATATTTTTCACTCGAGGCGTGTTTTTCTATGGTATATAATTTGCCGTTGTTCTGAATATTTAGTCTGTACTTTTGCGTTAACTCATTTTTGATAGTAGTGTCTAAAAGTAAGCTGTAATGTCTCCTAAAAAAATTGTTTAACAAATCATTTACAAATAACAGTATTATGTCGTTTGGCAAAATGCTGTCTTTTTCAATTGTTATCAATCCATTTCGTGGTAAAGTACCTCCAATGTGATTGTCGAGATCTTGATATCCTGTCTGCAATATGTGCTTGGGAGAATTTACCACGTTTGGTATCTTATCTTTCATATTATTACACCTAAATTCTCTAGGGTCATAACTCCCAAAACATCTCAGAAACCTATCTTTTAGAGTAAAGTAATAGATGGATCTCTTGACTGGAACACCTCTTAATTTTTTAAGAAATAAACTCCTAATTCGAGTTTCATCTATAAATTCGTAGTTTAATTCTACAACCCCGTCTACAATAGATTCCAAACTAGATTCCGTTGATTCCTCACTTGTAAAAATCAACTTTGCCTTAGCTCTCTCTCTCCAAGTTTGGAGCACTCTTTCATTGTTTAGCCGCGCTTCTCTATCCATTAATGAAGCAACAGAATCCCAGCTGTCAATTATTATTACAGGATTCTTTACGTCCATCAATTGGTTGGTTACCCTTTCAAATAGCGATTCAGGTTC
>Ga0209968_1000113_pt1 | contig 14857 bp, 18 predicted proteins | sample InoplaM2AM_FD_187579 | JGI IMG/M metagenome (GOLD analysis project Ga0209968, IMG submission 187579) | Arabidopsis thaliana rhizosphere microbial communities from the Joint Genome Institute, USA, that affect carbon cycling - Inoculated... | ecosystem: Host-associated > Plants > Roots >... | reverse complement strand
CCATTTGCAGTCAAGAAAATTGACAATGCTTTATTTGCCCCTAAATTTTAAATCATTATTTCGCCTATTAGTAATTTTTACTCACTATTTATAAGACAACTTATCATCCATTCGTCCTCCGATACTCCACTCGCGTAGCGTTTTTCAATTTCGATAGATTCAAATAATGTAATAATGTGATAAAATGTGGAATTTTTGTCATTCGTGCAACATAAAGTAGTAGAAATAATCCAGACATTGAAACTAGCAAAAAAAACCAGCAAGGACGACTATATGACTCACTTAAGACTAGTGCTATTGGGTATAGGCTTCGTGGGCGGTATTGCTTTTGTCATAAAACTGATTGCAGAATTTCTAACAACCTCGGGCAAATAACTAGAAAGTTTCGGCCAAATTAACAAAATTTCGAATAATATTAATTTCCTAGTCTTAGTAATCCATACGATAGTTAGTTTGACAAAGATCATTGGAACTCTAGGATCTCATTGTTCACTTCAGGTACTGAAAGGCGCAAAGGATGAAGGATTTAGGACGCTTCTGATAACGGAAAAAAAGCGTTATCATGTGTACAAAAGATTTAATTTTATTGATCATGTTATGCTGGTAGATAAATTTAGGGATATACTAGAATCAGATTTCCAAAAAAGATTGAATAAATTGGAATGTATCCTTATCCCTCACGGTACTCTCATCTCATCCTTAAGCTCCGAAGAAATAGAAAATATTGATGTACCTTTTTTTGGTAATAAACTCATTTTAAGGTGGGAGGCAGATAGAAACCTTAAAGAAAAACTGATGTTAGAATCAAAATTAAATATACCCGCAACGATAAGATCTAAGGCTGAAATCAAGGATCTTTGCATTGTAAAGTTACATGGAGCTGCCGGGGGCAAAGGATATTTTCTTGCATCAGATCGGAATGGTTTTGATGAAGGGTACAACAAGCTCTTGAATGAAAACGTCATTAAAGATGAAAATGATCTATATATTCAAGAATATGTTAAGGGAGTTCCAGTATTCCTACACTACTTTTATTCTCCAATATCCGGAGATATAGAATTCATGGGCGTAGATAGAAGGTATGAATCTGATATTGATGGAATTTCTAGAATTCCCTCAAAGCATCAGCTTAATCTTCCAATGGAGCCTACCTATAACGTAATTGGAAATATTCCATTAGTTCTCAGAGAATCACTTCTCGACGATGTGTATAAGATGGGCGAAAATTTTGTGCGAGCTTCTGAAAGGCTAATACCTCCAGGTATCCCTGGACCATTTTGTTTGGAAGGGGTATATACTAAGGATGCAAAGTTTATTGCCTTTGAGTTTTCTGCTAGAATAGTTGCTGGAACAAATCTCTACGTTTCTGGTTCTCAATATTCTGATTTCCTTTTTCAACATGACATGAGTATGGGTAGGAGAATTGCCTTTGAAATTAAAAACGCAATTAATAAAAGAAAACTAAACAGGGTAATCACATAGTATTGAATACGAACTTTATAGTTCGAAATACACATCACTCGAATGACTTAGTGGTCATGAATTGACGTGACACTCATACAATAAATTTTATTGCTGAATAAGATCGATCGAATTTATCAATCCATAAATAGGACTTTTCAAAAAATGTTCAACAGTTTTTTCATCTTTTATATCAATCATTATTACTTTTGAATTTATGAATGATACTCTTATAGGAACGTTTTCCCATTCTAATACCCCATTTGTATATACATCCACATTGCAATTAAACCCTGAAGAGTTGCTACCCTTATTTTTAAAAAATGTCCCTAGTTTACCTTGCATGTCTTGACTTACTGATTGTTTTGAAATTGGCTTATAGACAATCGTGTGATAATGAATATTGCGACCATCAGTTTCAATCATAGTAAAGTTGGTTTTAAAATATGTTACATTGTCCCTTAAGACATCGGCTCTCCACTTCCCTCCAAGAAGATACTTTGAAGAAAGGTTTGTATTGATATCATTAACTACTGGTTGTGTGTCATTGGATTTACCTCTCAAAAACAAGATAGTGTTTATTGTTCCCTCAGCATTGAAAGAGGAGTTTGTTCGCTCGACACCCAAATTAGGAAGTTCGGTAACGGAAGTCTGTCCATAGACATTGGAATCAAAATCATTATGCGGATAAAAAATAAAAATCTCAAAAATAACAAGTACTGCACTCAAACTTGTAACAGAAATAACAAACCAATATCGAGTCAGTATCATTACTCAAAACTAGAAATTTAATATAACTTAAATTTTACTTCAGCAACCATCGTTTATTATCGTTTAAGACCAACCTAAAAAAAGTTAACAATTTTTTATCGAAATTCATATACTAAAATTAATATACTCAGCAAAATTCAAAGAAACTGATGCTTGATGTTTGTGTGGATAACTATGGTATAACTGTCGACAGCAAGGGTAAAAAGTTATACCTTGATCCAAATAGGCAGCCAAATTCTGATCTCATTTTCATTTCTCACGCACATACCGATCATCTATATAAATGCGTTAAGGAAAACGGTAATAAGATTATCACCTCAAAGATAACTCACAAAATTGCAATGCATCGCGGATACAAATATGGGGAAACGTTTGAAGAACATGGATTTGAATTACTAAATTCAGGACATATTCTCGGATCAAATGGACTGCTCATAAAAGATCAAATGTATTACACTGGAGATATATCAATAAGAAAAAGAGCATTTATGGATGCGGCGGTAGTGCCCAAAGCAAAAATTCTCATAATAGAATCTACCTTCGGCCATCCTGATTACGTTTTTCCAAATTTTGAAAGCACTATACACAAGGCTAATTTGATAATTTCAGAAATGTATCACCGTGGTATTCCAGTTATCTTGTTAGGGTACACTCTAGGGAAAGCACAAATTCTAACAAATGTATTTAGGCATTGGAAACCATTAATCGTGCATGATTCTATAGATGAGATGAATAAACTTTATTCAGAGTTTGGGGTCAGTATGGACAATTATGTTACTTTCTCTGACGCAGAAAGATCCGACATGCTTTCTTCTCACCAACCGTGGTTATTAATAGCTCCAATTACATCATGCAAAAATGGCTTTCTAAAATATATTAAGAAGAAATATGGTGCCATATCCATCGGATTTAGTGGATGGGCCGTAAAGTCATATTACAAGTATGCATTAGGATTGGATCATTGTTTGCCTCTCAGTGACCATTGTGATTATAACGATCTAATATCCGTAGTGAAGAAGTGCAACCCAGAAAAGATCTATACTTTTCACGGGTTTGCTGAAAGTTTTGCCGAAAACCTAAATCTATTGGGATTTGATGCGGATCCACTTATTCGTAAGAGGGGAAAAAGAAATAAAACTATGATTAAACTAGACACTTTTTTTACTAAATCAAATCCTTGAATTTATTGCCATCTAATTATTAGAACGTTCATTATCTATATTTACTATTCATATGTCTACAGTTATTTTTCCTGTTCTCTGAAATAGGGAATTACCTTTTTACCAAACATTTCTATGTTTTTGAAATATCCATCGCCCCAGAATCTAATTATAAAGTGATTTGTTCCAGCCTCCATAAATCGTTCTAGCATTTCTATCACGTCATCAGGTTTGCCAACGCCTATTGCACTTCTTGCTACATCGTCTGGGATTTGCATTGCAGCTCTTTTCATTTGTTCCATTAGCTCTGGTTTATTCATTGCATACTCAGTAAAGTACCTACGGAAATCAAATTCTGAATCCTGTTGTATATTGTGGACCTTCAGCAGCTCTGGTTTGTATAAACTAACCTTGACTGCATTCTTCATCTTATTCCACGCTTCTTCGCCATCATCAGTAAAATAGACGTCTACGTCATTTGCGAATTGAAAATCACTTATATCTCTTCCAATTCTTTTTGCATGATCTCTGATAATATTTGCATGGTGTTGGAACAATGCAGGAGTATATCCTATTGGTATCCAACCATCTCCATAAATCGCACACAGTTCTAGGGTCTTTGGGGCCCCTGCTGCGATGTATACTGGAGGTCTAGGTTTTCTAATGCTCTTTGCCTGCAAACATGCGTTAATCAATTTGTAGTATTCGCCATTATAGTTTACTCTATTGTCAGGATCGGAATCAAAAAGGGCCTCAATAACTTCCAGTTGCTCTTTAAATTTAGTTACCGGCTTTTTAAACTCTATACCAAAATCGACTACATTTTGTGCTTCTCCTGCGCCGATACCCAAAATAGCTCTGCCATTAGTTAATCTATCCAATGTAATTGATGAAAGAGCAATGGTAGAAGGATGTCGCCTAATTGCATCAGTTACGCAAGTCCCTAATTCCACATTTCTTGTGACTGCACCAATTGCCGCAAGCAACAACCATGCATCATTAACAACTGCATTTTTCCACTGAGGTACATTTGAATGATCCATTGACCAGATTGAATCAAAATCAATTCTGTCGGCAATTTGACAAGCTGTCATAATTTGTATTTCATCCAGACCCAGTCTGGCAATATTTAATCCTTGAGTAAAGCCGAATTTAGTCCTCATTTTATAATGGAATTATGCATATCATTTGAGTATATAAGGTTTGGATAAGTTACATCCTAAAGAAATCTAATAGAAGATCTAAATTCCCTAACCAAAACTTTTCATTGAATATATATAAAATAGCATTGCGCAAAAAATATTGTGAGTTACCGAGACTCTAAGAATACAGCGAGAGACGATAAAGAGATTATTTCTGCTCGATTGTTGATTACGGGTAAAGTTCAAGGAGTTTATTTTAGATTTAATATGCAACAAATTGCAAAGAAAAATTCTGTAGTAGGCTGGGTACGAAATCTACCTGATGGGCAGGTGGAGGCTTTGTTGAGCGGAAATAAAATTGATGTTAACAACGTTGTGCAATGGAGCAAAATAGGTCCTGAGAATTCCAGAGTGGATGAGGTAAAAATTGAATATGGTGAACAAGGTGAGGAATACAGTGATTTTGTTATACAGCACGACAAGACTTAGCTAATCTGAATTAAAACTCAATAATATTAAAAGACAGAGTGTACTCAATAATCATTACCCATGCGTCCAATTCATTCTCCAAAAATAATCAATCACATCGCCATTAGCGTTCCAGATTTAGAGAAAGGTATGAAATGGTATCAAGAAGTAATGGGTTTCACAGTGGTTAGGGGTCCCGCCGAACTAGACATCAATGATACGCGGGTAGGTAACGTTCTTCGGAATATTTTCGGATCTAAATTTAGGAGATTAAGGATTGTATGGATGTCATCAGGAAATAATATAGGGTTTGAAATTTTTCAGTTTATTGAACCCAAACAAGTGATCAAAAATCAACAAATTAAATACTGGGCTGGCGGGATTATCCATGTAGCCATCACTGAAAGAAATATTGAGGATTTGACTAAAAGGATTGTTGAAACTGGAGGAAGACAACTAAGTGATATTTGCGAATTGAATCCTAAAAAACACCATAAACTCGTATTTTGCTCAGATCCTTTTGGAAATATAATTGAAATCTATTCACACAGTTTCGAGGAATTTCATGCCAACATGTAAAACTAACCAAACGGTAATTTCGTTCATAATTTGCTGTTTTTCAATATCTACTTTTCAATTGAATTGTTTAATTTTTCAACGATTTTTCTTCCAATTTAAGAAAATACTTGATTGTTAAAATTGACTGTCAACCCGCAACAACATTCATACAAAAAACACCCAGTACATTCAAGGGAGATACACTTGCTTTGCAGTCATCATGACTACAACCACATTCTGAACATTTCAATATCATTCCTAATCAAAAACACTAATAAATTTGATTACAAACTTCGCTCTATTATCATACGAACACAAACTAATAATCAAGTCATCAAACTTTTCATTCTTTTCTTACCCATTTATCGCCTTTTTTTCTGTATTTATTTTTAACAGCTGCCCATGCTGCCTTGTGGGCGACTTCTTCAGCACTCTGACGTTTCCCTCCTCGTCTTTTGGCCGGATTTTTGTATTGTTCTACCGCATTGGTATGTGTCTTGGTAAAAATATGCTGCGCATGCTTAGGTAAAGAATCAATTTGTTTTTTAGTTCTTGTAGATAATGCCGTACTCCTGCCTGATCTCTTCCTGCTTGGCGATTTTCTTTCCTTTGGCATTTGATATTCAGCTGCACAAAATCCTATATATCTGGAATACATGATTTGCTTGGCATGATTATCACAAAAATCAAGAATGCATTAATGCAAACCTTTCTCATTGCCTACTTGACGGGTATTCTTTGGTTAAAAAGGAATCCATTATCATTGATTTTCTCTGCCATAAGTCCGTTCTCTTTATTGTTTATTTTGTTTATTATTAGTGAAGGCAGGTATTTACCACTCTCTATTACCGGCAGTCTGGTAATGGCGTTAGTTGGATATGGGTTATCGTTGGGCCAAGATATCTCATTTTACAAGAACGAGTACAAGATTCAGGATGTCTTTGTTGCATCACCTGTATCTCCAATTACTTACATGATTGGCTTGGCGATTTCTCAGATACTTTTCGGATTACCTGCATTATTGGTATTGATAACATTAGCTACTTTCTTCTTATCCTCTTCCATTTACATTCCTCTACTTCTAGTAACTATATTTCTCGTATGGGGATCGATGTCATCAATGGGATTTTTTCTATCCTCACATATGCTACACATGCGTAACGTGTCACAGATAATTTCGTTTGTTAACGTGATCCTTTCTATAATACCACCAGTTTTTTACAGTATTGAAAGATTGCCCATTCAATTACAATACGTCTCTTACTTTGTACCCACGACACATGCATCCCTGATAATTCAAAGTACAATGGGAATTTCTACTCCAAAGGAGTGGTCAATTGAGCTTGGATTGCTGGTTCAAGTATTATACCTGATAGGTTTTGTGTTTTTAGCTAAAGTAAAGGCTTTATGGCGCGAGCCATAAAATGGCCAATATTTTTTAGCAAGTACTTACTGGCGACCAATGCTGATCAAGAAATACTTGTCGATCTGTATATTTGTGTAGATACCAAAAGTAGTAATTATTATTTCTTATTAATATTAGAAGGGGCAATTCCGAATGGTGATTTGGATTGTACTATCTAAAAATGAAGTTACCATCTTAAAGAAACATGGATAAAAATTTGACTTAATTTCTATTGATTACTTTATGACAATATCTTGCTACGACTGGGTGAAGAGAATTGATTGATATGTTAAGCTGACATCTTTATTCAAATATGACAATAAAACCGAAAAAGTATCGCAAACCATCTAATATGAATAAGTTGGCAGTTCTAAATGGATAAGGATAAATCTAGTTAGGATAAATTTGATAAATCATGGCCACAGAGCAGCTGTTCATCAGTGTAGTTATAATCTTGGTAGCTGCACGCTTACTAGGTGAGTTCTTCCAAAGGCTCAAAATGCCTCCTCTGGTAGGGGAGCTAGCAGCTGGAATAATAATTGGCCCATATTTTTTGAAATTAATCGCTCCAAATGAGAGTCTAGGTGTACTTTCAGACTTAGCAGTATTCTTTCTTATGTTATTGGCAGGATTACAGATGGATCCAAGGGAAATAAGAAAGGCTGGACTACATGCAGCAGTTTTATCTGTAATAGCGTTTTCAATACCTTTTGCAAGTGGATTTGCAGTAGCCTATTTCTTCGGTCTTCCCATGATTCAATCATTGTTTGTTGCATTGTTGTTGTCAATAACTGCTGTTCCAGTGACTACAATTGTCCTAATGCAACTTGGAATATTGGAAACCAAACTGGGTAACACTGTAATTACTGCGGCTGTAATAAACGATATTTTTTCACTTGTTGTACTGTCACTTGTTCTACAGCTGAATGAAGCAGGCGGAACACCTGTGAATATTGCTGGGGAACTAATTAATTCAATAATAAAGATATCATTGTTTATTGGCGGTATATTTCTTGTTGATATTTTATTTAGAAAGACAAGCGTTTGGCTCCAACGTCGTGGCGCATATTTCTTTGATAAATTACATACACCAGAAGCAGCATTTGGAATATTACTTATATCTACCATTTTGGTATCTGTTATCGCACAAGAAGTTATTGGGTTACATTTTATCATAGGTACCTTTTTTTCAGGCTTGATAGTATACAAGGAAATTATCAGAAAGGAAAATTTCGAGAGAGTTTACGGAATAATTTCGGCTATCACCTTTGGTTTTTTTGCTCCCATATTTTTTGCCACAATTGGAGTAAATATCAATATGGATTCAATCGTAAACAACCTTCCGCTTTTCATAATTCTAGGAATCGCTGCCGTTCTGTCCAAGATAGGTGGAGGATACATCGGTTCTAGATTAATTAAATTTACAAAGGACGAAAGTTTTGCAATTGCCTTTATCATGAATGGTAGAGGAATGGTGGAACTGGTCATAGCAGCTATTGGATTTACTTCAGGTATTATTGATTCTACTCTATTCTCTATTACCGTAACAATTGGCTGGATCACTACAATAATGGCCCCAGTATTTTCTAGATCGTACGTCCAGAAAATAAAATCTCAGGAAACGAACGAGACTAATCTATAATTCAGTGCGGTTGGGTTGTGCTAGTATCGTCAGCTAATCCTATCCAGCCATATCCCTTTACTTCTAATTCTTCGGAAAGCTCTTTTCCTCCTGATTTGATGATCTGCCCTTTTGACATGACGTGTACTTTATCGAGTTTTGACAAATATCTTAGAATTCTAGCATAATGAGTGATGATTAGTACTCCTGCACCAGTTGATATCAAAATGTTTATGGCTTCAGCGACTGCTTGGATTGCGTCAATATCTAAACCAGAGTCGGGTTCATCGAGAATGGCGATTAATGGCTTGAGGACCAGCATTTGCATAACCTCGGATCTTTTTTTCTCCCCTCCAGAAAAACCTTCGTTCAGATATCTGCTTAAAAATGTGGACTGAAGTCCCACGCTATCTAGGTTCTTTTTGAGATACTCATGGAATTCCTTTACAGTCAAGAATACTTCTCTATCTTTTTGCTTTCCACTCAAACTTTTGTTCAGTATATTGTATGCGTTCCTCAGAAAATGACTATAGCCAACTCCTGGAATTTCAGTAGGATATTGGAATCCCAAGAAAAGACCTCTCTTTGCTCTTTCTTCTGTACTCATGTCAAGTATGTTTTCGCCATCAACCAAAATACTTCCGGATGTAACGGTATACTTTGGATGCCCCATGATTACATTTGCAAGAGTGCTTTTTCCAGAACCGTTGGGACCCATTATAGCGTGCACTTGACCCCTCTCTAATTCAAAACAAAGATCATTAAGAATTTCTTTACCATTAATATTCGCAGACAAGTTATGTATTTGTAAAAAAACCACAAATCTCTTGTTCTTCAAACATAATATAAATATTGAGTTAGACTTCAAAATTTAAATTATTCGTCTTATATTTTATACCAATTTGTCAAGAGCTTTATTCATCGGTCGGTTTCAACCATTTCATTTGGGTCATATTGCAGCGATTCGATTTGCATTCACGAAGGTTAATGAACTTATAATTGTAATTGGTAGTTCTCAGGCAAGCTACGAACCAGACAACCCATTTACCGCTGGAGAAAGATTATCTATGATTAAAGATTCACTAAATGCTGACCCTACAATTGATTGCAAAAAAACCCTGATAATTCCTATTCCGGATACAAATATCCACTCAACATGGACTCACACAGTTGACATGTTAGTTCCCCAATATGATGCTGTTTTTACAAATAACGCATTTACTGGTTACCTTTTTATCCAAAGAAATATCAGGGTACTAGAACCTAAACTCATTAATCGCGTACATTTTTCTGGAACTGAGATTAGACGGAGAATGTTGAAAAATATTAAATGGACTCAGTTTGTTCCCGAGCAGTCTCTTAGAATAATCGAAAAGATCAATGGTGCAGATAGAGTGAAAAAAATATCAAATTCTTTTCACCATAAAAAAATCTGAAACTCCAATTTTTTTACATTAGAGTTAGCTATTTAATGTATTTTCGGGAAATGGTGCATGGATATCGATAAATATCTGAAAAACAAGAACAAAATAATTGAAGGTACATTCTTTATCAAAGAGAGAAATACATGATATCAATGATTGTATTGGTAGGACATGGCCAGCAAATTCTAATGTACCAGTTAAGAATCTACAGGCCTACGTAATAGATGAAAATAAACGACTGCTAGTTGGAAATAATTTCATTGCTATACAATTAGCACCGGACATTATCATTCCCCATCTAAGTCAACACGAGTTATTGAATTATTTTTCATCAGTACACGTTGATATGAACGCAGTGAAATTTGTATGCAATGGAGCCAATATTATGAGGCCTGGTATAACTGACTTTATGCCCTTTAAAGAATCCGAAATTGTGCTAGTAAAAGACCAGACTCACAAAAAGGAGCTTGCAGTATGTATGTCATTAGTTGATGATGTCAGTGCAAGAAATATGGAGAAGGGAGTTATCTTGAACAATATACATCATATTGGCGATATATACTGGGAAATGAAAAAAACTATCCGGGTTTGATTATTTTGAAATTAATAATTCTGAATTGATTTTCAAATCATAGATCGAGAGATTCTTCTGCAATCCCTTTTTTGGTTATCGTCAAGATATCGATACCGTCTCCGCTTGCTGAATCTCTTTGTATTGACGACTTTATTGCCTTGATAGCAAGTTTCTTTGATGCGTCTTCTGACATGCTTTTCTTGTACTCAGAATCAATTAATCCTAATGCTAATTCTGCACCCGTACCGACGGCTGCGTAATTATCAGGAAGAAGTGAACCTAATGGATCTAGTGTATAGATTTCAGGCACATCATGTACGCCTCCAACAATTACCTGGGTGAGTAAAGGAAAATATCGTCTTTCGAACATAATGACTGACATTAATTTTGCTACAGAATTGGTAGCCATCTCTCTCCTTGTTTCTAATTTTCTAATTTTCGCTAGTGCACCTACCTGTCTTGTCAGAACTTGCATATCTGCGACCATTCCAGCACATGCACTGGCAACCTGATCCGTTATAGAGAATATTTTCTTGGTATTCTTGTTTACTACAAAATTTCCATAACTTATGCGCTTCTCTGCTGCAAGGACAATACCCTCCTGGTAAGTTAATCCTATAGCAGTAGCGCCTGGCATAAATTGAAAGGCCATATGATTGGTTAGTAGTGGATGTAGTTAGATTTAGTCGTTTCGTCGATTCACCTATAGACTCGGCGGGCAATCAAGGCGTTTTAGATAGGAATGTATCATGTATCCTTATTGCCTCAGAAACTAGCCTGTTTTGTAGCTCTAGCGCCTCCTTCCCTTCAGGATGCCTCGACTCAGCTACAGCCTGTGCCACTATATTCATAATATGTCTTAAAAGGAATTCATCCCCTCGGGACGATTCCGCCTTGTATGTTGGATTTGCCTTATTTACGAATACGACATTTTCGTTTATGAAGCTATATCTTGAATCAGTTTCATCTTCATAAGGGATAATCTTGTATCCAATTTTTTTCAATGCAAATGTTTTTTTTATCAGCGGTTTTTTTATCTGTGTAGTAACTGTTACGTTTTCGTAATTATTATTATCCATGTTTTGATTACTGTTAAGATAATTGGGCAAAGTGTTATCCTCAATTCCTGCGGTCTGCTGAATTCCTCCTTTTTCATCCAGTGAATCCCTAGACCATTTGATTTCCTTCTTAGTCAAGTCCTTATACTCCTCTTCAACCGATTTATCAAACAAATTATCCTCCGCAGGTATAGCTGAAGTTTTTTTGCTGGGTCTTGATACTACTTTTTTGGTTTCCACTATCTCGTATCCTTCTATCTCCTCAAAGGGTTCGAGAGTCTCAATTACCGCCTGACCCAAGACCTTGTCAATTTGCTTATAAATTTTTGATTCTTCTCTAGTCACAAGAACGTCTTCATAAAGAGTTAAACTGGGTATGACAGTATCAATTATGAATTTTTTCATTACGCTTGAAAACCTTTCAAATTCTTTATCTTCTATTATAGCAGATTTATCAGCAAATCTGGACGTTAGTGAATCACATCTTACAAATCCCGTTACCCTGGGTATCTTAGTATCATAACCGAACAATGTTCTCATAACAATATGACCACCTACCATTACAGCGATTCCTCGCTCATCTTCTGTTAAAGGTCTACGAGCTACTGTAATTTCACCAACAATGTTTCCTTTGTCAAAATTTAACGGTATTTTATGACCCTGGATATCAGGTACCCTTATCAGCTCAGAGTTTGTAAAGTTCCATTCTTTAAATTTCTCTGATTTCTTAATGTATACTTCAAAAAGTGGATGCCTAAGTACAGCTAACTTTCTAATTTCCTTTATCAACCTTAATTCATCCACAAGTGATTTTGCGTCGCTTACCATTATCTCAGTTCCATCTCTAGATAATGGCGATTCCCTTATCTCGCGCAAATTAGATTTACCGGTAAATAAAGCATCAAGAGAACTTGTATCTATCAAAAATGCTTTATGATAGTTACCTTTTCGGGTTCTGATTTTCATTTTTTCAAATGATGTAAGAAATGAAAGTCTACCCGTTCCATATCTACCTGTTCTAATTCTTTTAAACTTCGGCGATATCGAATCAAGTTTCTTATGTGGTGAACCAAGCAACAAAAACTTTTGAATTTCGCTTTCATCCATTCCCGCATTATCCTCTATTGAAATAGAATTATCATTGAGAATGGTTATGAGAACTCGAGTAGCGTCCTCATCAAAGGCGTTTTCGATCAACTCCTTTATAACGTCCGCAGGAGAAACCCATGTCTTTGTTGCAAATTCCTTGAAAAAAGATGGATGCACCTTTAAGGCTATTGTCATGCTTACTATGTTTTCATCCCTCACCTTTATCTATTACTCGTTCGTATTTTCAAACATCTGGCAATATTGATACTCGATATGTAATACTCATTATCAATAAAGAATCAGGATATTGAAAGGATTATACTCATGTAAATGGTCTCTAGTTTAAGAGACTAATTCCTGAAGGTAGAAATTCAGTGATTCCTAATAGAAGATGGGGTTTAGACGCTGTAGGGGTTGTTGTCAACCATATCATGACAGCAGGTATTGCAGCACATGCAATTATCGTCAATATAATGAGCCATACTGCAGTCATTTTTTCAGCCATAGGATACGGATTAGGTGGTAGATATATAAATTTTCAAATTCCGCCACTTAAATAGGATTATAAGTCACCACATAGGCTTCAGATTCTTGCTGAATGAAGTTATTAGAATACCAGGGTAAAGAATTATTTACAGAGTATAATATTGCAGTTCCAAAATCATATCTAGCAAGGAACCAATCTGAATTGAATCAAATTAAAGACAAACTTGAATATCCTGTTGTACTTAAATCGCAATTAACAACTGGTGGAAGAGGAAAGGCTGGCGCAATTTTAAAATGCGCAAATAAAGAAGAGCTAGTACCAAAGTTTACGGAGTTATTAAATAAAGAAGTAAAGGGAGAGCTCCCAAAGGTAATCCTAATTGAAGAGGCTGTGAATATAGATAAGGAACTTTATATCTCCTTGTTCCTAAATCGAGGAAAAAGGACATACTCGTTGATCTCCTCTTCTGAGGGAGGTATGGACATTGAAGCCGTGGAGAATAAGGTAATCCAGGACATTTCTATTTCTGGATTAACGCAATCAAGTGCAGAAACCATTGCAAAAAAACTAGGCTTAAGTGGTGTAACTATTGAGTCATTCTCCAATATAGTCATAAAGCTTGCCAAACTCGTAAGAGAAAAAGAAGCAGAGTTGGCTGAAATAAATCCTCTTGCTATTCTTAAAGACGGTACTTGTCTGGCCCTGGATTCAAAGGTTATCATAGATGATAATTCAATATTCAGACATCCTGAGCTAGGGAAGTATATACAAATTTCTGAGTTGCAAGAGCAGGCGGAAAAGAATGGTTTCTCTTTCGTTGAATTAGATGGAGATATAGCAATAATAGGTAATGGAGCAGGTCTCGTCATGTCAACATTGGATATCGTTAATGACGCAGGTGGAAAACCCGGTGCATTTTTAGATTTTGGCGGTCGCGCTACTACAGAAACAATTTACAAGGCCTTAGAAGTGATAAGTAAATTATCTAAAGTAAAGGCAATCTTGGTAAATTTGTTCGGTGGCATTGTTAGGACCGACCTGGTGGCCCAAGCTATACTTAACGCATACGAGGACGGTATGATAAGTGTCCCTATATATGCCAGAATTTCAGGTGCAGAATCGGAGAAATCTAAAAAAATGCTTTCTAACAGTAATGCAAAATTATATGATACAGTAGAGGAAGCGATTTCATCGTTAGTGCAATTTATGAGGATGAGTAAATAAAATGAACAATAAATTTGACATTTTTGATATTCTAGTAGGTAAACCAGAAGATCCTGATTATGGTAATAAGCCCGTAATAATTCAGGGAATAACAGGAAATTTCGGCTCCGTTCACACCAGATTGATGAGAGAATATGGCACAAACATTGTAGCAGGTGTAACTCCCAATAAAGGCGGTCAATCTTTTGAAGGCATACCTGTTTTCGATTCTGTAAAAGATGCTAGCAAGACCTTTAATGCAAAAATATCTGGAATATTTGTTCCTGCTCAATTTTTTCTTTCTGCAGTGAAAGACGCTGTGAATAATGGGATTAAATTACTTGTAGCGATTCCTGAACACGTTCCGGTACGTGACGCAATGGAATCCTTGGAGTATGCACAGACCAACGGTGCAAAAATAATTGGTCCAAATACA
>Ga0209968_1000101_pt1 | contig 15730 bp, 13 predicted proteins | sample InoplaM2AM_FD_187579 | JGI IMG/M metagenome (GOLD analysis project Ga0209968, IMG submission 187579) | Arabidopsis thaliana rhizosphere microbial communities from the Joint Genome Institute, USA, that affect carbon cycling - Inoculated... | ecosystem: Host-associated > Plants > Roots >... | reverse complement strand
GCATGCTGACAGCGGTGGAAGATCCGCATTCCATTCCGTGATGGAATACGGCGGATGTGGCACTGGTTTGCGGAGAACCAGGATGTGTGGAAGGAGTTAAACGTCGGAAGGAGATGAAGATCTTACTCTGTTGCGAGTTCTATCCGCCGAGCGTCGGTGGCGTTCAAGAAGTCATGAGGCAGCTTGCCGAACGGCTCGTGGTCCGAGGCCACTCTGTAACGGTGGCTACAACGGCAATGCCAACGCGCGGGTTTCAATCACTCAGGGGGGTCCATATCAAGGAGTTCTCCGTGAGCGGAAACCTTGCGCATGGGATGAAAGGGGATCTCGAAGGCTATCGGCAATTCGTGACGACAAATGCTTTTGATGTCGTCATGATTAAAGCTGCTCAGCAATGGACGTTTGACGCGCTATGGCCGGTATTACACAAGATCAGAACCATCTTCATTCCCTGCGGATTCTCTTGTCTCTACGAGCCGGAATACGCCGATTACTTTAGGCGGCTGCCCGCAATTCTGAGGCAATGTGATCATCTCATTTTTTATTCGTCCGAGTATCGCGATATTGACTTCGCCAGAAAACACGGACTTGGAGATTTGTCCATCATTCCAAATGGCGCCAGTGAAACAGAGTTTAATAATGTCACGCGTGATCGTACGTTCCGTGAACGGTACGGCTTGCGCGACGAGGAGTTGCTCTTTCTGACCGTAGGGAGTCCGACGAGGTTGAAAGGACATTACGAAATCGCAGAAGCCTTCTTGAAGGCCGACTTCTCAGGACGCCTCGCGACGCTTCTCTTGAATGACGGCTCACGTCTCCAGAGCCGTCCTGTCGTGCCATCGATGCGTACGAAGGTGCGTGAATACTCGAAGGCTGTGCGAGCGGTGACAGAGAGAGAGGGGGTTCTTCCCGCCGTCGTACATATGGGACATGGAGTGCTCAACAAGGTCGGCATACGTGCCGGAAGATATGCGCGCCACGATCAGGGACGCCAGAGCGCTATGAAAGACGAGCTGCAGGTTCTTATTGAGAAGGTCCACAGCCAGGGCACTGGGAAGCGGATCCTCCTGACAGATCTCCCCCGGACTGAATTGATCCAGGCGTACGTTCACGCGGATCTGTTCGTGTTCGCGTCGCATGTCGAATATTCTCCCCTCGTCCTCTTTGAATCGGTCGCTGCCGGAACGCCGTTCCTTTCTGTTCCGGTCGGCAATGCTGCCGAGATTGCCGTTTGGACGGGGGCAGGCGTGATCTGTCCGGCATCTCAGGATAACCGTGGATATACCAAAGTTGATCCTGATCTATTCGCGGAACGTTGGGCCTCTCTCGCTCGAGACAGAGAGTACCTTCGCGAAATCGGGCTGACCGGCAAACAGAATTGGGCTGCACGGTTCACATGGGAGAGAATTACAGACCAATATGAAGGCGTATTCCTAAAGGTGGCCGCGCATGGATAGATTCCGGAGACTTCTTGGGCTCGCGGTCGTGCCAACGCGAGCGAAGCAAGATCCTGCCATGAACGTCCATTGCGGCGAATTCGAGGTGAATAACTGGCTGGTGTCCGAGTTTGTCCTGAACACATTAGTCCCCATCGTAGGGGTCCATCCATTCCCATTGAATGAATTGGTGCTGATGGTGGCCGCTGTTTGCAGGCTCAAGCCGGATCGGATCTATGAATGGGGGACACATCTCGGAAAGTCCGCGAGAGTATTTTATGAAACGGCCCGTCATTTTGGCCTGGACGTAGAAATTCATTCCGTGGATCTACCTGACGACGTTATCCATCAGGAACATCCTGGGCATCAGCGAGGAATGTTGGTCAAGGGATTACAGGACGTGCACTTGCACCAAGGCGATGGTTTGTCGGTGTGCCTCGATATCCAGGCCCAGGCGGCCACGACAAAACAAACGCTGATATTTATTGACGGTGATCATAGCTATGCCTCGGTGAGGCGCGAATTGGCCGGCATCATGACCGGTATTCCTGAGGCGCACATCTTGTTGCATGATACATTCTTTCAATCCTACGAGTCTGGCTACAACGTCGGACCCTATCGGGCAATTTCCGAAGCCATCACGGAGACCGATGTCCGGTACCGTCTGCTGTCGACGCAGACGGGCTTGCCCGGCATGACGTTGCTGTATCAATTGCCCCAAACCTCAATGACCTTGGCAGGGAAATGAGACAGCGATGCGTATCCTCTACGCAGCGATGAAATATGACTACGGCCGGCCGGAACAAGGATTCGGCTTTGAACATTACAATTTCTACGATTCCCTGCGTGAAATGGGACACGACATCGTGTATTTCGATTACATGACGTTGTTGCAAAGATATGGACGTCGTCAAATGAACCAGCGGTTGCTCGAAGTAGGCCAGGCAGAAAAGCCTGACCTCATGATCGCCATTCTCTTCAAAGACGAACTTGATCCTCATGTGCTGCGCGAGTTGAAAACTCACATCCCGACGATGAACTGGTTCTGCGACGATCATTGGCGGTTTGATACCTATTCATGCCAGTGGGCCCCCTGCTTTACCTGGGTGGTGACTACGGCTGAGAGTGCGCTGCCCAAATATGCGGCGTTAGGCTATCGGCATGTCATTAAGAGCCAATGGGCATGTAACCATTCTCTTTATCGGAAGCTGGACCTGCCTTTCCAATACGATCTTGCATTTGTCGGTCAGCCGCATGGCAATCGCCGATTGACGATTCAGGCGCTGCGGAACGCCGGTATCAACGTGCACGTGTGGGGGAGAGGATGGGAGTCCGGGCGCATCTCTCAAGATGAAATGATTCGAGTGTTTAATCAAAGTCGGATCAATCTCAATTTGGCCAACGCGTCCAGACCAGTCGACGCCCCTGCGATGCCGGTGACAGGATTGGCCGTTACTTCTGGCGGCACAATGCGTGCTCGCATTTCCCGCAGCCTAGACAGAATACCGTTCGGCTCACACGTAAAGGCATTGGGCAAGACCCTGTGTCAGCCATCGGGGGGCGTCGTGTCGGTATCCGATGACTCGGTGGAGGGCCAAAACGCTCATGCGTCCTACTCCGAGCAAATCAAAGGGCGCAACTTTGAAGTCCCTGGTTGCGGAGGATTTATGCTGACAGAGCGGGCGGATAATCTCGACCAGTACTATGAAAACGGGAAAGAGGTGGTGTTTTTTGATGGCCGCGACGATCTCATCAAGAAAGTTCGATATTATTTGACCCATGAAAGTGAGCGTGCGGCGATTGCCCAGGCGGGCTATGAGCGGACGATGAGAGATCACACGTACGCCCTTCGATTCAGAGACATCTTTCGCCAGATAGGGTTCGGAGAGGTGGGCGACACGAAAAGCCGTCGTGGAGTCACCCAAGAGGTGACATAGCCATGGCGGCTCCCTGCGTCAGTGTCTTGATGCCGGTTTCCAATGGAGCGCGGTACCTCGAAGAGGCGATTCAAAGCATTCTTCAGCAGACCTTTTCCGATTTTGAATTCATCATCATCAATGATGGTTCGACCGATGGGACGGCAGGAATAATCGATCGCTATCGGTTGAACGACTCCCGCATCCGCATCTATGAACAGCCTCACCAGGGTTTGGTGCCGGCACTCAATCACGGTCTCGAGATGGCTCGCGGTGTCTATATCGCACGTATGGACGCTGACGACGTGAGCTTGCCACATCGATTGGCGGTACAGGTCGAGTTCATGGACTCCCAACCGGCGGTTGGGGTATGCGGGACATGGATTGAAACCTATGGGAGGGATCGTCCGGAAATCCGGCGCTACCCTTGCCAGGATGGAATGATCAGAAGCTCGCTGTTGTTTGAGTCTGTCCTCGCCCATCCCTCGGTCATGATTCGACGGGATATGCTACATCGCCATGCTCTGCTGTATGACGCCGGCGCTCCCTGTGCTGAAGATTATGATTTGTGGGTGCGAGCCGCCCAGCACTCCCTCCTGGGCAATGTCCCTCACGTGCTATTGCGCTACCGTGTACACGAGCACCAGATCGTGAACCAGTATGGAGCGGAGAAGCGAGCAACGGCGCAGAAGATTCGTCTCCGACAATTGCACAGCCTGGGTGTCGTTCCCGAAGAACGTGAAATGAAGCTTCATGAAGCGCTGGCAAGTTGGCAAATGATGCCGACAAAAGACTTCATTCTCGATGCCCATGCATGGCTGATGAAACTCATGAGTGCAAATCAGATGACCCACATCTATCCAACTGAAGCGTTTCAGCGGACGTTGGGCTGTCGGTGGGACGCAGTCTGCGCGCCTGCCACCCACCTGGGTCTTTGGACATGGAATACATTCAGGCGGTCGCGACTTCAGGCCAGCTCCGGCCTCAGCTGGAAGGAGCACCTGAAGTTCGGAGTCAAATGTGGCATTCGTAGAAAGCAGTATGCGTAAACGGATCGCAATCGTATCCAGCTCATGCCCCCCGGAGGGTGCCGGCGGCGTCTCGAGCGCCCACTACAACTTATATCGGGCCATAAAACTAAGGGGGCATGAGGCTCGAATGTTCACATTTGGAGATTACAATGTCCCATCGTCTGGCCCAGACGTCACCCGCGCCGGCACTCCGCCTTGGTTCGAAAGGTCTGTTTTGGCATTGACGCGTGCGTTTTTTCGGCTGGTGGAGCCCGGGACGTTGTCGTATCACGTTTCCGAAGTCATCCGTGTCGCCTGGCCTTGCCTGAGACTGAGACGTGAGATCCACCGGTTTAAGCCGGATGTCCTTCTCCTGCCGGACCATTGTTGTCCCGGCTTGTTGATAGGCAAGCCTGCACACTGCAAGATCATCCTCGTGTCGCACCACAATCCGGCGCGATTCCTGGACAATCCCTTGTGGAGATTGCATTCGAAGCTTGATGGCCGGTTGACCATCATGTGTGAGAATAGGGTCTTGCGAAACGTGGATACGGTCGTGTGTCCGTCTGAATACATGAAGGAGATGTTTGCAAAGACCTATTCCTATGCTGGGCCTCTGATGGTGATTCCCAATCTCGTCGACGTTGAGCTGATTGCATCGATCCCTCGGAGAGACATTCGACGGGAATTACGCCTGCCGGATGATTCGCTCATGGTCTACATTCCTTCTGCCGGGAATATATACAAAGGCTCGCGATATGTGTGTGAAATTATACGACGGTTGTCATCGCATACCTCCAAAGATCTCGGATTTTATCTCTCCGGAAGCCTTACGCCGGAACTGTCATATGAACTCCGTTATGCTCCGCCGAATGCAAAGATTTACGCCCCTGGCCACAGCAGCTACGCCGACAATATCGCGATCGTCAAAGGCTGCTCTTTCGGGGTGTCTCCGACGTTGATCGAGAGTTTCGGCATGACCTTGCTGGAGGCCAGTTATTGCGGCGTGCCCATGGTGACATTTAACGTCGGGGGGAATGCCGACGTGGTTTGCCATGGGAAGAGCGGCTTTCTGGTTCCCTACCTCGATCTGGAATCCCTTATCGGCGCGGCATGCCGCTTAATGGAGGGACCGTATCGAGAAAGTATTCGTCGGGAGACTGAACGCCATGCGCGCGAGATCTTCGAGAGCGATGCAGCAGGAGAACAATACCACCGTCTCATGTCGTAACGAGACACAACGTGCTCAGGATGTCTGATGTTCTCTGAAGGAGCCAGGATGCGCCCTGCACCCATCGCCGTGTTTGCCTACAACCGACCGCAACATTTATCGCGCGCGTTGTCGGCATTGCAGGCTAATGCGCTAGCTCCGGAAAGCAAACTCTACATTTTCAGCGACGGCCCGAAGGGTCCAGATGACATCCCAGCCGTCGAAGAAGTTCGGAAGGTCATTACCCGTGTCGCGGGGTTCGCCGATGTTTCAGTGCAGGAACAGACGGAGAATCTCGGACTGGCACAATCGATTATCAACGGAGTCACTGAACTATCTGATCTCTATGGTCGAGTCATCGTTCTTGAAGATGATCTTCTGGTGGCCCCCGGATTCTTGACGTTCATGAACCAAGCACTTGAACATTACGCTGACGTCCCGGCCGTCATGCAAGTATCAGGGTACATGTTTCCCATTCCTCAAGCGTTAGAATTAGGAGACGTCTTCTTGTCACGAAAACCGGCAAGCTGGGGATGGGCCACGTGGAAGAGAGCATGGAGTCATTTCAGGCACGATTCTCATGAGCTCTTATCCCAATTACGTCGTGCCGAGAGGAAATGGGAGTTCGATATAGATGGCACCTATCCCTATTTCGAGATGTTGGAACAGCACGCTGCAGCAAAAATGGATGTGTGGGGCGTTCGATGGTACGCGAGCATGTTTTTGCAGAAGGGACTTTGTCTGTATCCAACACAGTCCCTCGTGTCGAATATCGGAATGGATGGGAGCGGTACGCACTGTGATCCTACAACGATATTTGATGTCCGTCTGAGTCCGCGCACGTCATGGAATGTCACGGTTGACATCCAGGAATCTGCTGCAGGGCTTCAAATGTTAAGGCAGTTTAGCTTCGAATCACAACAGAAGATGAGACCCTCGATTGTGCGGCGAGCGATCAATAAATGCCGTCAATTGGCAAAAGGATGAGCCGCTAGCACGGCGGGGGATGTGGTCATGAAGAAGTCGAGTCTTTTTGCCTGGAGGTGATGTGAAATGGGCCGCCCCCGCCTGTCCATTGTGACGCCATCCTTCAATCAAGGACAGTTCCTTGAAGAGACCATCTCATCCGTCTTCGATCAGGACTACGAAAACCTGGAATATATTGTGATGGATGGGGGGTCCACGGACAGGAGCATCGAGATCATCAAGAAGTACAGCGATCGTTTGACCTATTGGGTCAGTGAACCCGATCAAGGTCAATACGACGCCATCAACAAAGGATTTGCGCGGACGACTGGAGACATCATGGCGTGGCTCAACAGTGACGACAAGTACACGCCCTGGACCTTTTCGGTCGTCACAGAGATCTTTTCGTCGTTTCCGGAAATCGAATGGTTGACGAGCGTGCACCCGGTGAGCTGGAACGAGCACGGGCAGGCAGTCGCCGTGGATTTTACCGGCGGCTTCAGCCGACACTCGTTCTTGCAGGGAAACAATTTGCCCGTGAAGGGTTCTTATGGACGGCGGTGGATCCAACAGGAGTCGACCTTCTGGCGACGGTCGCTCTGGGATCGCGCTGGAGCCAGGCTGGACAATTCGCTGGGCCTGGCAGCCGACTTCGAGCTGTGGGCCAGATTTTATGACCACACCGATCTTTTCGGCGTTCAGGCACTCCTCGGAGGTTTTCGATCACACGGGGCTCAGAAATCCGTGCTCTATCGAGACCGGTACATGGCCGAGGCCGAGGAGGTGCTGCGCGCAAAAGGGTCCTGGCCGACCGGCCGGATCGAGAATTTCACCCGCGGAATCCTCTGGAAGATCTTCCGTCAATATTCGCTCGCCCGCCTCCCGAAATCCCTGCAATCGCCCTTGTTTCGCGTAGGGATCTGTTACCCGTCCCGCGTGGTTGTGTGGTCTGGAAAGGAATGGGAAATCATTACCGGATTTACGGTCTAACCGGTATCCTATTTCCCTATGCATATCGTCCAAGTCAGTACCGCAGATAGGGGCGGCGGGGCGGAATCGATTGCCTGGCAGCTGTTTCAAGCCTACCGCGTTGAGGGCCACGGCTCCTCATTGGTCGTAGGCTGGAAACGGAGTCAGGACCCGGATGTCTCGGAACTGACCCACGATTACCTCCGTAGTGCCTGGAGCCAGCGGTGCATGGCGGCCGCCGAACGCCTTGCGACCGCGCTGGGACCGCTGCAGGGTGTCCGTCACCTTCAGCACGCGATCCGGTTCGTCGTGGGACAGCCGCGCCGCTGGTGGGAGCGTCGGCAAGGCCGTGAAGATTTTGATTTTCCCGGCACCTGGCGTATTCCCGCGGCAATCAAGACAAGGCCGGACATCCTTCATTGCCACAATCTTCACGGCGGATGGTTGAGAGACGGCGGGTATTTTGACATCGCCGCTCTCCCGTCCCTCAGCCGGATGTTTCCACTCGTCCTGACGCTTCACGACGCGTGGCTGCTCAGCGGACACTGCGCGCATTCGTTCGACTGCGAGCGATGGAGAACGGGTTGCGGTGACTGCCCGGACCTGACGATCTATCCGGCAGCGAACCGGGATGCCACGGGGTACAACTGGCAGCGCAAGCAAGGCATCTTTGCCCGAAGCCGGCTGTATGTCGCGACCCCCTCACGGTGGCTGATGGACAAGGTGGATGCATCGATGCTGAAGCCGGCGTGTGTCGAGCAGCGTGTGATTCCAAACGGTGTCGATCTGACGATCTTTACTGGCGCCGATCGGCGAGAAGCGCGGTCACGGCTCGGTCTGCCGCAAGAGGCGCACATCCTCCTGTTTGCCGCAAATGGCGTGAAACAGAATATGTGGAAGGACTATCAAACGATGCGTGCGGCACTCGCGCGCATCGCCGAAATGATGAAAGAACGGCCGGTGCTCTTCATTGCACTCGGCGACATCGGAAAAGAGGAATCGATCGGAACGGCCCGCATCCAGTTCGTGCCGCATCAGGACGCTCCTTCATTCGTGGCTCGGTACTACCAGGCGGCGGACGTCTACGTGCACGCCGCGAAGGCCGATACGTTTCCAAGTTCGGTGCTTGAAGCGGCCGCGTGCGGTGTGCCGGTCGTTGCTACTGCGGTGGGCGGGATTCCAGAACAAGTCATCGATGGACGAACGGGGTTCCTCGTTCCTGCCGGCGACGCCGAAGGCATGGCCCAACACGTCGTCCGGTTGCTCAAGCGAGAAGGCATTCGCCTCTTGATGGCAGGCGAAGCACAACAAATGGTGAAGGACCGCTTCGATATGCACCAACAAGTGCGCGCCTATTTGGACTGGTATGACTCGATCCTCGTGCGCGTTCCCTCTGGCGTCGGGCTCCACCATGCGAACTAAGGTCATGCTATTGGCGGTGGGGCTAGGAATCGGAGGAACCGAAACGCATGTGCTCGAGCTGGCGTCGGGTATCGACCGGTCGAAGTTCGACGTGACGGTCTGTTCACTGAAGAGCGGCGGATGCTTGGTGGAGGAACTTCGCCGGCGGGGCATACGGGTGGTCTGCCTGAACGGAGCCGGAAAAGGTGATCCTCGGGTCCTGTTTCGCTTGTGGAAACTCATGCAGGAAGAGCGGCCGGACGTGATTCAGTCGTTTCTGTTTTGGGCCAATCTGGCGGCCCGCCTGTTGGGGCGTCTGTCCAACGCGGTCCGTGTCGTGTGCTCCTATCATGACGAGATCGTGAGCGAGGGATGGCTCGTGCGGATGATCGACCGTTTCACGTTCCAATGGTCCCATGCGGTGGTCTGTTGCTCGGAAGCTGTGCGACGCTCGGTCTCGAATTGTCTCGGCGCACCGGCCCCTCGGCAGACGATCATTCCCTTCGGCGTCGATGCCGGTCAGTTTGCGGTGGGCAATGCCGCGAGCAGAACAGAGCTGCGCCTGCGGGACGGGGGACCGATCATCGGGACGGTGTGTCGCCTCGCCGAACCGAAAAAGGGCTTACACGTGCTGTTGCGGGCGATGGCGACGTTGAACAGGGGCGGCAACGATCCGCGCTGCCAGCTCCTCATTGTGGGCGAAGGACCGGCGCGCGAGCCGCTCGAGGCGTTGAGCTGCCAGTTGGGTCTTTCGGACTGCACGGTATTCGCCGGCGCGAGAAGAGATATCCCGAGGATCCTCCCGCTGTTGGATCTGTTCGTCCTGCCATCCCTGTATGAGGGGTTCGGCATCGCCATTCTCGAAGCCATGGCCGCAGGAAAACCGGTGGTGGCCACGGCGGTCGGCGGCATCCCGGAATTTGTCGTCCCGGGCGAGACCGGACTGCTCGTGGAAGCCGGAAACCCCGCCGCGCTCGCCGACGCAATCGGGTCTCTGCTGCGCGATCCCGAGCGAGCCAAGCAGATGGGGATTCGGGGGCGGGCACGCGTGCTCGCTGCATTTCAAATGTCCACCGTTGTTCGGCGACATGAGCAGGTGTACGAAGCCTGTGTGGGTCATGCCTAAGGCGGATCGGGAAGTCACGAAGGCACAACGATGTCTCTCCTGCTGCTGACATTCCTCTTGTCGTTCGCACTTGCCCTGTACGGTGTTCCTATTGCCAGGCAGGCGGCGCTGAAATACGGCATCGTGGATGCGCCGGACGGGCGGCTTAAACATCAGAAGGAGCCGGTGCCGTATTTTGGAGGCCTGGCCATCTATCTGGCCTTCCTGATGGGCCTCGCGTTCACCTTCGAGTTCCGCCACGACGTCCTCGGCATCATCCTCGGAGGAACCATCGTCGTCATGCTCGGACTCATCGACGATTTCGGCGTGCTGACGCCATGGACCAAGCTGGCCGGACAGCTGCTCGCCGTGTTTGTCTTGATCAAGAGCGGCATCAGGATTGAGATCGCGGCGCTGCCCGAGTGGGTGGACCTGGTGTTGACGGTACTCTGGATGATCGGGCTGATCAATGCGTTCAATCTCTTGGATATCATGGACGGGCTTTCGGCGGGTGTCGGGGCGGTCAGCGCCGGAGGGCTGTTTATCGCGGCCTGGCTCCAAGGCGATCAAACGATCGTGTTCATGCTTGCTGCGCTGATCGGCAGCTTGGTGGGATTTCTCAAGTACAACTGGCACCCTGCGCGAATCTACATGGGCGACACGGGGGCAATGTTCATCGGGCTATTGCTTGGCGCGATGGCCATGATCGGCAAATATCCCAGCAACCATCCGCTCTCGGTGTTGACGCCGGTGCTCATCCTCGGCATTCCCATTTTCGACACGCTGTTCGTCATGTGGATCCGCTATCAACGACGTCTTCCGATCTTTTGGGGTAGCCCCGATCACATCGCGATCCGCTTGCGGCATTGGGGCATGACGGTACCTGGGATCGTATTCGTGAGCTATTTCGCGACGGCCTGCGTCGCCGCCATCGGCCTGCTACTGATGATGGTCGGACCGGACACGGCTTGGATCCTGTGTCTCGGCACAGTGGCGGTGCTGGTGGGCTTCACCTTTGCGCTGAAACAAATCGATGTCCGACGGCCGCGCCCCTCGGTCGTCACATCGTCTGCGCAGGAAGGATCCTCCGCAGCATGATCGTCATCGTCGGCGCCGGCCTTGCCGGTCTCAGCACCGCCTACCATCTGTCCGGCACATCGTATCGGCTCTATGAACGTGAAGCGGAGGTGGGAGGACTTTGCCGATCCTACCGCAAGGATGGATTCACGTTCGACTACACCGGTCACCTGCTGCACTTCCGCCAGCCGGACATCAAATCGCTGGTCGAGCGGTTGCTGGCCGGAAAGCTCCAAACGCACCGCCGTAAGTCGTTTATCTATTCGCACCAGACCTATACCGAATACCCGTTCCAGGTGAACACACATGGCCTGCCGCCTGAGGTGGTGCGCGAATGCCTCCTGGGTTTCATTGCCACACTCACGGCGCCGTCGGCGGCTTCGAAAGACCGGTCCTTCAAGCAATGGATTTTGGACAATCTCGGCGAAGGCATGGCGAGGCACTTCATGGTGCCGTTCAACGAAAAACTTTGGCAGGTGTCGTTAGACGAACTGACCTCCGACTGGGTGTCATGGCTCGTGCCGAAACCGGATCTGAAGGACGTCGTGAACGGCGCCTTGGGCATCAAAGATAAGGCTTTCGGCTACAACCCCTCGTTTCAGTACCCGGCCACTGACGGCATTCGCGTGCTTCCCGAATCCTTCCTGCCTGGCATCACCTCGGTGTACAACGGCATGGAACTCGTCGAAGTCGATACGAAGCGCCGCCGCGCGCTCTTTCGGAACCTTTGCAGCGGTGAGAGCCGCAACGAACAGTACGAGTCAATGGTCTCGACGATTCCAGTACCGGAACTCCTACGACGCTGCCTCGACATGCCGGCGCATCTGAAAGAGGCGGCGGAAGGGCTGCGCTGGGTGTCGGTCTACAACCTCAATCTGGGGGTCGCACGCGAACAGGTTACGGACAAGCACTGGCTCTACTTTCCGGAGCCCGAGTATCCGTTCTATCGGATTGGGTTTCCCATGAATTTTTCCCCCGCCCTCGGACGGCCGGGCTGCAGCTCAATGTACGTGGAAATGTCACACCGGCCGACCGAACATCACACGGCAGAACAGCTCGTGGCACGCGCGCGGAGCGGGATGGAGCGGGCCGGCATCCTCACGCCGAACGATGACATCATCGTTGCCGACGTCAAGGATCTGCATTACGCGTATGTCTACTTCGACCGGCATCGGGCACGTGCGGTGCCGGCAATCCTGGCTGAGCTGGAGCGGCGGGGTATTTACTCGATAGGCCGCTACGGCGCGTGGGAGCATACCTCGATGGAGGATGCGATCAGTCAGGGGAAACGGCTGGCCGAACGACTCAACGCGCAGGGGGCGCAGCCCCAGTCCGCTTAGGCGTCGCGTGAATACGATCTGCCACATCATCACCAAGCTGGAACTGGGTGGAGCACAGGAAATCGCGCTCTATGCCGTGTCGCATCTGGATCGCACGAGGTTTCGTTCCGTCCTGGTGGCCGGTCCCGGCGGGATGCTCACCGAAGAGGCTCGCCGGCTCCCGGGCGTCCAGACCTTCATCGTTCCCTCTCTCGGCCGTCGCATCCACGCGATCAGCGACCTCCTGGCCTTTGTGCACTTGGTGGCAGTATTGCGCCGCGTGAAGGCGACGATCGTCCATACCCACAGTTCGAAAGCCGGCATCCTCGGCCGCTGGGCGGCCTGGTGCGCCGGAGTCCCATTGATCCTACACACGGTGCATGGCTTTGGGATCACGCCGGCTCAACCCGGCTTCGTCCAGCGCCTCTTGATTCTGGTTGAACGGATCACCGGGTGGATCACCACCTACTGGGTGACAGTCGCCGAAATCGATGCCCGCAAAGGACGGACATGGGGATTGTTCACGACGAATGTGTCGGTCATCAGGCCCGGAATCGACCCGAACCCGTTTCGGCAGCCGCTCTCTCCGGCGGATCGGCAGCGCCTTCGGGAGGAATTTGGCATCGGCTCGGGCGAGTTTCTGATTGGGACCGTGGCCTGCCTCAAGCCTCAAAAGGCGCCCGAAGACGTGATCGCGGTGGCCGAGCGGGTCTGCGTCCGGCTCCCGGGCGCCAGGTTTGTCCTCATCGGGGACGGAGCCATGCGGCCGCGTCTTGAAGCCCTCATCCATGAAAAAGGTTTGCAAGACAAGGTGCGGTTGGCCGGCTGGCGGCGCGATGTTCCTCGAGCCATGGGCTGCTTCGATCTGTTGCTGTTGACGTCGCGCTGGGAGGGACTTCCGAGGGTAATGCTCGAAGCGGCGTCGGCGGGATTGCCGATCGTCGCCACACGAGTAGGCGGTGTCGAGGAAGCCGTCGTGCAGCGCGACCGAGTGCGGTTGTGCGAGGCAGGAGATCTTGCCGGTCTTGCGGCAGGCATCGAAGCCCTGCTATCGGCCGGCGGAGGAGGAGCTTCGCCAACGGCCGGTGACAAACACCGGTTGCCCGTCGAGTTTCATATCGAAGAAATGGTCAAACAATATCAATCCCTGTATGATAGGCTCCTGTCGCAGCGACGCAACAAGCTCGCGTCTCGTTCCTGGAGCCCTGCATCATCCTAACCATGGGAGCCGTCGTGAACGTTCCCTTATTGGATCTCAAAGCCCAGTACCGTGGAATGAAGTCGGAAATCCTTGCCGCGATGGAAGCGGTCTGCGACGAGCAAGGCTTCGTCCTCGGACCGAGGGTTGCCGAGTTCGAGAAGGCGACGGCCCAGTACGTCGGCAGCCGCCATGCGATTGGCTGCGCCTCTGGCAGCGATGCGCTGCTCTTGGCGTTGATGGCGTCGGGGGTCAAGGCGGGTGATGAAGTCATTACGGTGCCGTTTACTTTCTTCGCGACCGCCGGAGCCATCTCACGCCTCGGCGCCAGGCCGGTCTTCATCGACATCGAATCGGACTCATTCAACATCGATCCGCATCAGCTCGAACGCGCGATGACACCGCGTACCAAGGCCATCATTCCCGTGCATCTGTTCGGCCAGTGTGCCGACATGGCGGCCATCAACGGCATCGCCAGGCCTCGGGGCATCCGTGTCATCGAAGACGCGTGCCAGGCCATCGGGGCGGCGCAAGACGGCCGGCGTGCCGGTGTCCTGGCCGATGTCGGGTGCTTCAGCTTTTTCCCCACCAAGAATCTGGGCGGATTCGGCGACGGCGGGTTGATGACGACCGACGACAACGGGCTGGCCGATGCCTTGGCGATGTTACGCGTCCATGGAAGCCGCGTCCGGTATCTGCACGAGGCAGTCGGAATCAACAGCCGGCTGGACGCCCTGCAGGCGGCCGTGCTCCATGTCAAGCTGAAGTACCTCGACCAGTGGACGGAAGGCCGTCGGCGCAACGCGGAACGCTACGAGCGGCTGTTCGCTCAGGCCCAGTTGCTTGATCGGGTATTGTTGCCCGTCACCAAGCCGGGAAATTTTCACGTGTACAACCAATACACGGTCAGGGTGCGGCAACGGGATGAGCTCCGGAATTTTCTGAAAGAGAAGGGTGTCGGCTCCGAAGTTTACTATCCACTGCCCATGCATCTGCAGAATTGCTATCACGATCTCGGGTACCACAAGGGATCGTTTCCCGTCTCTGAACGAGCGGCAGAAGAAGTGCTGTCGTTGCCCATCTATGCTGAACTGACGGATGAACAGCAGGCCTATGTCGTTCAGATGATTGGCGAGTTCTATCGACGAACCTAGTCCCTTGGCGGTCTGGCTTCCGCACGTCGGGTTTCAGGCGTCTTTAGAAACGCGCTGGCGGTCGGATGTTGTCTCCCGCCGGACGGAGGGGTGCATGAGGATGTGCATGAGATGGATTCCGCTGGTCGCGTGTGCAGCGCCACTGCTATGGAGCCACAGCCTTTATGCGAAGGAACTCTCCCCCCGCGACATCTATGAGCAGGCGTCACCCGCCGTGGTCATGGTCATGGGCCATTCCGACAGCGGCAAGAGCGGCAGCGGCGGGACCGGTTCGATCATCCAAGCCGATGGATTGGTCTTGACCAATGCCCACGTCGTGATCGAGGAGCGGACCGGCAAGCCCTACCCACGGTTGTCCGTGTTTTTGAAGCCGCCGCGCGTCACGGGGGATAGCAGAACTGATCTCTCCCGAATGCTTCACGCAAGGGTGATGGCCTACTCTACGCCGTTGGATCTCGCCTTGCTCAAGGTGGAGTCTCCGTCGGTGCCCTTGCCTGTCGTCTCCTTCAGCGAGGCTACCCAAGGCCGCATCGGTGATCGTGTCGTCGCCATTGGCCATCCCGAGCAGGGAGGATTGTGGACGCTGACAACGGGTGTGATCAGCGCCGAAGTGGATAATTTCAACGGCGTGAAGGGCAAGCACGTCTTTCAAACCGAAACCGGACTGAATCGAGGCAACTCCGGCGGCCCCCTCCTGGACAGCGACGGACACATGATCGCGGTCAACACCGCCATCGCTCGTGTGGCACCGGACGGCCTTCCCATCACGAGCATCAGTTTCTCACTGAAATCGAGCGTCGCGGCACAATGGCTTCGGGGCCAGGGCCTGACCCGTCCACAAACGGCGGCCACGTCCTCCGTGTCGTCCCCACCGACGAATGCTGCCTCGGATCTTTCCTCTACACCTTCCCCTCAGCCGGAGGTGAAACCTCCGCAAGCGGCCAAAGCGCCTGCGGCGGCACCGGCGAA
>Ga0209968_1000100_pt1 | contig 15730 bp, 16 predicted proteins | sample InoplaM2AM_FD_187579 | JGI IMG/M metagenome (GOLD analysis project Ga0209968, IMG submission 187579) | Arabidopsis thaliana rhizosphere microbial communities from the Joint Genome Institute, USA, that affect carbon cycling - Inoculated... | ecosystem: Host-associated > Plants > Roots >... | reverse complement strand
ATAAGGCGTCTCTCCAAAAGGAGGGTTGGATTAACCGAGAAGGAGGCTCGCCGGGAGCGCCAAAGTTGCGAATGTATCCTTTGGCGGGAAGGTCTAGATACTAGGGGTTTCACCAGGTGGGTGTATTTATCATGACGACTTCTACAGACGCGTGAGTTGGCTTCGGGGACACATGATTGTTTTCTCGCTGAATCGAAGAGAGGGTTGAGAAGCAAAAGAAGAAAGAAAAATCGGCACCAGTGGAGACATTTGCCAAACGAGGGCTCTCTCCGTACAATCGCTGCCTCACGCACAATTTTTTATGAAAACTTCTGATTTAATGGCCACGCTGGACGACATTGCAGATGCAGTGGTGCGGCTCGATGGACAAGGAAAGTGTGTGACGCTAAACCAGGCGGCAGTGCAAATCTTCCGTCGCTTAGGGTGTGACCCGGGGAGAACGATCGGGAAGTCAGTCTGGGAATTGTTCCCTGATCTGAAAGGCACAGTGGCCGAGCAGCAACTGCGACGCGCGCTCGAGGATCAGAGGCCGATCCAGCACGAACTCTATTCGCCCGTAGACCAACGGTGGTATGACACTCAAGGCTTTCCTTCCTCCCCAGGAGTCGTGCTGATTTTCCGAGATATCACCGAGTGGAAGACCGGACACTCCTCAGAGCCAAATCACACCCGCTGAGCTCTTTGGGCCATCGCAGACGATATATCCCATTCACGCGAATTTTCACGCGAATTCACGAGAACAGCCGCGCAAAGAGACCACAAGCCGAACGAGCCGCACTGCGCCTGGCTGTGAAGAAGACGTTTCCTTTCCAGTGCCCGTATTGATCACAATACATTGACTGCGCCGATAGGGTCCTGTATGCTCACGTCAGCTGTTCCCTCGTATTAGTCCGGCAGGGAACATCCAGCACAGCACGGACTTCGCGATCGCATCGCGACCAGGTCCAGTCTGGAGCGGCACCCTTCCTGGTTGTTTCTCCCCTCGGTTCTCTGATTTCGTCATCATGCGATCACACTGAAAGGATTTGTAGTGGATACGTCTCTCCAAGTTAATTTTCGCGACCTTGGTGTGTCCGAAGCTTTGGTCAAGGATCTTGCCATGGCAGGGCTCTCTTCTCCCACTCCGATACAAACACAGGCGATTCCTCTGGCCCTGACTGGGCGCGACGTGATCGGCTGTGCCCAAACGGGAACGGGAAAAACCGCCGCATTTGTCATTCCGATCATTGAGCGGTTGGCCCAACTTCCGAAAACCGAGCCGCAAGTCTTGATTCTGGCTCCTACCCGAGAGCTTGCGGTCCAGATACTCAGTACGATCGAAACACTGGGTCGCCGTCGCGGGATTTTTGCGACCGTCCTTGTGGGAGGGGCAGACATGCAGGCCCAGGTACGGGGTCTCCGCCAGCGACCAGACATTCTTGTCGCGACGCCTGGACGCCTGCTCGATCACATGTGGAACGGAACCGTCAATCTGCTCCCCATAAAGATCCTGGTGCTCGATGAGGCCGACCGAATGCTGGACATGGGATTTGCACCACAGATTAAGCAGATTCTTACTGCACTGCCGGAGGAACGACAGACGCTGTTGTTCTCCGCCACGCTGCCGTCCGATCTCACACAGGTTATTGAAGCCAACGTCAACAACCCGGTTCGAGTGATGGTGACGCCCTCGGCCACCACCGCGGACGGTGTCATGCAAGCGCTGCACTATACGACGCATACCGGCAAGCCAAATTTGCTCCTCTCCTTATTGAAGGACGAGCAGGAGACCGTCCTCATCTTTACCCGGACCAAGCATCGGGCGGATCATGTGGGAGGTGTGCTCAGCCGTGCGGGATATCGAGTAGGCGTCCTGCATGGCGATCGAAGTTTTTCGCAGCGTCGAAGTGCACTGGATGGCTTTAAGCGTGGTGTCTTTCGCATGCTCGTGGCGACGGACATTGCCGCTCGAGGCATCGATGTCGCCAACATTGGTCACGTCATCAACTTCGATTTGCCGTATTGCCCTGAGGACTATGTCCATCGAATCGGACGGACGGCTCGAATGAAGGCGACCGGTCGGGCCACCAGTTTTATCACCGCTGAAGATCCAGAGCAGCTGCACGCCATCGAACGTCTCCTCGGCCATGCGGTGCCATGGGCCCCCGGCAGCCAACAGCCTTCATTTGGTCACCCGATGCGGGTGAGATCTCAGCGGCGACATGACGTGCGTTCATCTGGATGGAAAGCACAAAGCGGCCGACACGGTGGTGGTGACCATCGCCTTGCGACGCCAGAGCGATCATAATCCTGTCAAGGCCGCGTCTTCGGTAGTACATGGCCCATCAGTGAAAGGAGTATCATGACACATCCTCAGACCGGATCCGTTCACCAGAGCACAACACAGACCTGGAGAAGATTACCCGACGGCATCAAGGTCCGTCTCCGGGAGAACAATAGGGAAGGCGTGATCTGCGGACTTACGGAACTAGTGATCGGACCAGGTAGAAATCCTGACGGCCGGACCCAATATCGGGTGAATTTCGGTGATCCTGGCCGGACACTCGTGGCCGAAGACGCGCTCCTCATTGTGATCGATGCCGAAGGGTTGGTCTCGATGTTGAAGCAGCACGTCGATTACCGGCGCCTCGTGACAGCACAGTTGCGTGGTGGATTTTCTGATGACAGATTTGTCTGTTCAGCCTAGGTAAGCTTGAGGGACTCTGGTAAGCAAGACCAAGAGTCATGGATAAGACCGATCTCAGCCGCATCCTCAGTTTGATTATCAGCGTCTTAACGGATCCCTACGATCAGTTCATTGACAGACTACGTGCCGAAGGCAGAATCACCGAGGAGGAAGTTCAGCAGCTTCGCTCAGCCTTGAGTGAGCAAATTCCAAAATTATCCAAACTCATCAAGCCGCCTCCCGACCAATCGTCAGATACCTAAAATCGGTTATTCATCGTTCGCGAGAGCGCACCATCCCTTCCGCGCCATGCAGCGAAGCCATGTGCCGCTCGACACTCCCTCAATGAGACCGTACACCGGCTTATTTGAGGTAGCGAGAACTGAATGGGCGGAGGGACTATTGAGCCAGCTTCTCGGAGAGACGAAAAATCATCTCTTGCACCAAGAACGGAGGCCGTCGGGATGTGTCAATGGAAGAAGTGCAGAATGGACTGTTCAGGAAGCAGCGTCAAGGGAACGTGGACCGGCGTGGAAGCGTGAGACTTGGCCAGGCATGCATGGATTCCATGGCTTACATGGTTCTCGAGACATTGTGACAGGATAAACGCTGGAAATAGTGGAGGCGCCGAGCGGAGTTGAACCGCCGATCACAGCGTTGCAAGCTGTGCCCTTAGCCGCTTAGGTACGGCGCCGGACCCTACCTTAAAGATCGTAGACACAGGTTGATACTAGGTGATGCCCCTGGCGGAGAAATCGCCAACCGGCTGATCACGGATAGTCGCAGTGTATGGCAATACTTCTCTGTAAGGTTTAGAGTAGGGCCCCTGCGACGAGCCTTGAAACATTTTTATTAGGTTTTGTGTGCGCGCCCATCTCCTCTTGAGTCGACCGTACATCCTAGCCGCTCTCACGGTCTGCCTTGCGTTTGCCGTCAAATCGATCATCCAGCCGTATATCAGCACCTCGCCCCCCTTTATTACGTTTCTCGTCGCTATCATGTTCACCGCATGGAAGTGGGGATTTCTGCCCGCTGTGTTTGCCACTCTTTGTTCTGCGATTGTCATCGACTATTGGTTGATTCCCCCTGGAAATAGTTTTGAGCTTGGTCCCGCTGATTTGGGCACGCTTCTCATGTTTTCCTTCGTAGGAACGGCAATGGCGTATTTTATCCATCAGCAAGAATATGAGCGGTGTCAAGCGGTGACGTTTCACTCGCAGTTACAGCGCTTGCACAAACTGAGCACGCGTCTCTTGGGAGAAGAAACCTTCGAGGCAGTGTTGCAGCGTGCGCTTATGGCGGCGGTGGAATTGCCGAAGGCGACAAAAGGGACCCTTCAGCTCTATGACCCGACAACCAATGCGTTGCACATGGTGGCCCAGGTCGGCTTTGATGACAACTTTCTGCATGACTTTCAACACATGCCGCTGGATGTAGCCACCTGTGGTGCGGCCTATCAACGCCAGTGCCGAGTCATTGTCGAACATGTCGCGACCGACACAGAATTTTCGAAGCTGGCTCCCCTCTATGCCAGGTACCACGTCGTCTCTGCTCAATCAACGCCGCTCTTCGCCGGCGATTGTCGTGTTCTTGGAGTTCTCACGACCTATTCCACTGATGCGGGTAAGCCGACTGACGAACAACTTCGCATTCTGGATTTATACGCCGACCAGGCCGCGCGCATTATCGAAGTCAAACAGAGTGAAATGGCATTACGGCTCAGCAAGCTGGATTTGGAAACCCAGGTTATTGATGGTGAGCAGAAGCTTCGGGACATCGCTGCCGAACTGGTGACTGTGGAGGAGCGTGAACGTCGTACATTGGCGTCTGAACTGCACGACTACCTCGCACAGCTGCTCACATTAGCGCATATCAAATTAAAATTGGCACAACAATTCCTGGGTACCTCTCCACGCCAAAGCGAGCGCTACATGCGCGAGACGGCGGAAGCGCTGCAACATTCCATAACATACGCGCGAACCCTAATGGCCGAACTCGTGCCACCCGAACTTCATCAATCAGGATTACCAGCCGCGATACGTTGGCTTGCAGACAATATGGCAAAACAACACGGGCTGACCGTTGATCTCCGCCTCGATCCAGCACCGCTCAATCTTTCTCAGCAGCAGGCCATCTTCCTGTATCGGTGCGTACGAGAGCTGTTGCTCAATGTGGTGAAGCATGCTGGGGTTGACCGTGCAATCGTTACGCTCACGGCCGATGCTGACCAGAGGTTTCTGCTCACAGTTGAAGATCGCGGCCGAGGGTATGATCCGAAGTCCGTTAAAGCCACTTCGGATGGCGGGCACTTTGGATTATCCAGTATCCGAGCGCGTTTAAATTCCATTGGTGGATGGCTCACAGAAGAGAGTGCTATCGGAAAAGGCACAATGTCCACGCTAGGTCTTTATGTATCAGAACCGGGCTTGCAAAGTTCTTTGCGGGCAGCTCGCTCGTCTGTTCCACGGGACCGGGTTGAACAGACGAATCATGAGCTTCCAGCCCAAGAACGCCTCCCCTTGGAATAACTCCGAATACATGATTGGCCTGCCAACACTCTTCCATCGGCCGAAAGAAACATGAGTTTTGCCGAATTTCCCCTTTTTACAGTCGGTCCCTTGTACCGTCTACAGGAAAAGTTTGGGCTTGTGCGGGAAGGGAAACATCGACTGGGACTCATCGCACTCTGCTCCCTGTGCATCGCCTGGGCGCCGATGGCTCTGCTTGCGGCTGCAGAAGGGTTGGCCATCGGACCGACGCGCCTCAGTTCCTTCCTGATGGATTTCGCGGTCAATGTGCGGTTTCTCATCGCCCTGCCGGTGTTCCTGTTAAGCGAGACCATGTGCGAACGTCAACTTCAGACCGTCATCCAGCAATTTGAGAGTGCGGGACTGGTGCTCGAGGGGGCACGATCGCAGTTTCAAGACGTGGTACGGGATATCGTCCAGTTGAGCAGTTCCGGCCGGGTTGCAGCGGTACTGCTGGTAATCGCGTACCTCCACAGCCTCATTGCCTTTACGTTCTTCATCAACTATCCGGAGGTGACGTGGCGGTTCGGAGCGAGAGACGGCAGGCATGTGCTCACCCTTGCCGGTGTCTGGTACTTCTTGGTGTCCTTCCCGATCTATTCGTTTATGCTGTTACGATGGGTGTGGCGATTGGCCCTGTGGTGGCGGCTGCTGTGGCGCATCTCGGGGCTGGAACTCGATCTGTCACCCGCCCATCGTGATGGAGCGGCGGGGTTGGGCTTTCTCAGTGAATCATTGTTGGCCTTCGGCGGTTTCGCATTCGCGGTGACGGCTACCACCGCTGGCGAGGTGGCTGACTACGTGGTCTACGAAGGTGCCTCTCCCCTGGAGTATGAGTGGGAAGTGGGAGGCCTTTTGGTAGCCCTATTGATCGTGATTGCAGGACCGCTTCTGTTGTTTGTACGGCAACTCTATGAGGCCAAGGACTCAGCGGTGTTCCAATATGGGGCGCTCGCGAGCCGACAGATCCAGCAAGTTGATCGAAAATGGCTGTCGGAGGAACACATACAAGGGGGCGCTGGGATTGACTTCGGGGCCGTCCACCAGTTAGGCAACTCATTGACAGCCGTGCGCGACATGTCAATCATTCCACTGGTCAAAGATGACGTCTTGAAACTCCTCTTCGTAGCCTTCCTTCCGTACGTCCCGCTGCTCGTTACGCTTGTGCCGATGGATGAGGTTTGGAAGCTCCTGCTGAAAGTGGTCATATAGCGTTCCGGTCCGCGCGGGTGGGCTTGGAGCCTAGTCAGCTGAACTCATGCTGCGGTCCTCGGTATGTCTTTCACCAAGCGAAATCCAAGGTGTGAGGTTCCGGTATCTGTTGCCCCCTTGCCCCGGCCGCCCGGCATGTAGCGGGCGCAGTATTGGTCTGTGCAAAGGTAGGAACCTCCTTTGTGAACTTTCTTCCGCACTCCCGGCTCGCTCGGGTCAAAACTGTCGGATGGTCCTCGGGGGTTTCGGACAACTCCGGAAGCGGCTACCGTCCGGTAATAATCGGGGCGGTACCAATCTGAGGTCCATTCCCACACATTGCCTGCCATGTCGTAGAGTCCATACCCGTTGGCCGGGAACGACATGACGGGAGCGGTCGCTTCAAAACCGTCTTGGCCCGTGTTGTGATCGGGGAAATGACCTTGGAATGAGTTGCCCATCGGCCTGCCTTCCGGCTCGAAATCATCTCCCCAGACATAGGGTTTTTTGTCCAAACCGCCTCGCGCGGCAAACTCCCATTCCGCTTCGGTTGGAAGCCGTTTGCCGTTCCATGCGGCGAAAGCGAGTACATCATCGTAGGCGACGTGCACGACGGGGTGATTCATTTTCCCCTCGATGGTACTGCCTGCCCCTTGCGGATGACGCCAGTCGGCCCCCTTGATGTAACTCCACCATCGAAAGTGATCGTTGAGCGGAACCGGCCCGGGAGGAGCGGTAAAGACGACGGAGCCTGCAATCAGATTTTCCGGAGGGGCACCGGGAAAATCCTCTGGCGATGGAATACGCTCGGCAACCGTCACATAACCCGTTGCCTGCACAAAGCGTTGAAACTGTTCGTTCGTGACCTCCGTCTTGTCCAGAAAGAAGCCGTCGACGTGCACACGGTGAACGGGTTGTGCGTCGCGAAACATGGGGAAATCACTTCCCATCCAAAACTCGCCTCCTGCAACCCATACCATGCCTTCGGGTGTCCGAGAAGATAGCGCAAACCGATCGTGCCCTACCCACGCCACAAACCCGGCACAGATGACCAGCGCCACATAGACATAGAGCTTTCGATTCGAACGGCTCATGAACGACCCTTTGAAGGCAAAGTGTTCATGCCACCATAGCGACGTGATTACCTGTGTTCAACTGGCAGAATTGACAGTGGAAATGATATGACTGATGACTTAACCGCTGGGTGTATGACTCAGGAAACGCCCTTTCTTTTCGAGAATTTTCATCCTATCTCGATCTTAGTGCAAAATCCGCGTATCCTTCGGTCGGTTCAGCCCTGAGCTTGGCAGATTTGCACCGTGCGCAACAGAAGGTGGAGCGAACGACATGAGCTTCAACACAACGAGCATACTGCTCCTCATCGGTGTGTTCACCGGCATGCTGCTGAGCCTGATCATTGGACAGCGACTGGGTCGTCGCGAAATGGATGTGGGGACGGATTCTGGCCGCATCCAGTTGACGGCAGTCGAAGCTGCCATCTTCGGGTTGATGGGGCTGATGGTTGCGTTTACCTTTTCGGGCGCGGCACAACGGTACGAGATGCGGCGGCAGCTCGTCGTAGACGAAGCGAATGCCATCGGCACGTCCTATTTGCGCATCGATCTTCTGCCGGCTGCCCGACAAGCCGCGTTGCGTGAGAAGTACCGCCAGTATCTGGAGGCGCGGCTCGCCGTGTATCGGACTGACCTTGATTCATCGAATAAATCGCACGAGGCTATTGCCACCAACCTCCAGCGGGCAATCTGGGCTAGCACGGTCGCTGCCCTTGCAGAAGCGCCGCCCCATGCGTCCATTATCGTGGTGCCAGCGTTAAACGAAATGATCGACGTTACTACTAGGCGCGCCATTGCAGCGGTGACGCATACTCCAAAGCTCATCATGGCCATGCTATTGACGCTCGGGCTTGTCTGCTCTCTCCTGGCAGGATACGTGATCGGCAGTAGCCACACCCGCCACGCGGGTTTTCACTGGCTGGCGTTTGCGTTCATGATGACAATCACCATCTATGTCATCTATGATCTGGACTATCCGCGCTATGGGGCCATTCAGATCGACTTCGCCGATCGAGCACTCACGGACCTCCTGGCCGACATGAAGTGAGGAGAAAATCATTCCTCATCCACTGTCACATTTCCCCTCTGTAAGTTCTGACAGTATCGTCGCTTCCGGCTTTCTGGCACAACCTCCTCAGTAAAAAGAGTCATCTTCGATGTGACTCATATTCCTTCTTGTCGCAGCAAGAATGTACATTGCCCGCATTGCGGCATACGCATAGAAACACACAACACATCACTGTGGGGAGATCATCATGCGAGATCGAAACCTGTCGCGAGCGCTGTGGGGGATGGTCATGTTCCTGTTTCTCACAGGACCAGCGGCATTCGCCGCCGAGAAGAAACCCAACATTGTCATCATCTGGGGGGACGACATTGGACAAAGCAACATCAGCGCCTACTCGAAAGGGATGATGGGCTATCAGACGCCCAATATCGACCGAGTCGCAAAAGAAGGCGTGCTGTTCACCGACTACTACGCAGAACAGAGCTGCACCGCGGGACGCGCGGCGTTCATCACAGGCCAGAGCGTCTTCCGCACCGGCCTGAGCAAAGTCGGACTGCCGGGCGCCGACATCGGCATCAGGAAAGAAGATCCGACCATTGCCGGGATGCTGAAAGCCCAGGGCTATGCCACTGGCCAGTTCGGCAAGAATCACCTGGGGGACAAGGACGACATGCTGCCGACCAACCACGGGTTCGATGAGTTCTATGGCAACCTCTACCACTTGAATGCAGAAGAAGAGCCGGAATTACCAGATTATCCGAAGGAGTCCGACTTCCCCACCTTTCGAAAAAGGTTCGGGCCGCGCGGGGTGATCCACAGTTTCGCCATGCCGGATGGCTCACAGAAAATCGAAGACACCGGTCCGTTGACCAAGAAGCGCATGGAAACTATCGATGACGACATCGCAGCTCGCGCAGCAGGATTCATCGAGAAACAGGTCAAGGCTGGCGCACCGATGTTCGTGTGGGTGAACTTCACCCACATGCACCTCCGCACTCATCCCAAACCTGAAAGTGTCGGCCAAGCCGGGCGTTGGCAGAGCCCCTACCATGACACGATGGTTGATCACGACAAGAACGTCGCCACGGTGCTCAACAAGCTGGACGAACTCGGCATCGCCGACAATACGATCGTGATGTACAGCACCGACAACGGGCCGCACATGAACAGCTGGCCGGATGGTGGCATGACGCCGTTCCGCAGTGAGAAAAACACCAATTGGGAAGGCGCGTTCCGCGTGCCCGCGATGGTGCGCTGGCCCGGTCACATCAAACCAGGCACCGTGTCCAACGACATCGTGTCACACCTTGACTGGATGCCGACTCTGCTCGCGGCAGCCGGCACCCCTGACATCAAGGAGAAATTACTGAAAGGCCATCAAGTCGGGAAGAGGACGTACAAGGTACATCTGGACGGGTTTAACCAATTGCCTTACCTCACGGGACGGGAAAAGAACAGTGCACGAGAGTCCTATTTCTACTTCTCCGATGATGGCGACCTCATGGCGCTTCGCTATGACAACTGGAAGCTGCTATTTGCGCAGCAACGGGAGCCGGGAACGCTAGCGGTTTGGGGGGAACCATTTGTAAAGACCAGGATTCCCTGGCTTATCAACCTTCGCATGGATCCTTATGAACGCGCACCCGTGACTTCCAACACCTACTGGGATTGGTACATCGACCATGTCTACCTATTGGTGGCGGCGCAACATCATGTGGGGCAATTCCTGGGAACCTTCAGAGAGTACCCGCCACGCCAAAAGGCCGCCAGCTTTACTATTGATCAGGTGCTGGAAACACTCCAGAAGCAAACTGGCGGCTAGTCACGTGTACTGGATGAGAGGCTGAATCAATCACACCGAGATCTGAGAGAGATCGTTATGAAGCACGGCATCGTCAAAGCACTGATCTTCGCTGTGGCTCACTCAATGCTCTGCGTTGGAATGGTTCAGGCCGCCGATCCGCTTCCGTCGTGGAATGAGGGTGCGCCGAAGAAGGCCATTGTCGAATTTGTTTCGAAAGTCACGAAGGAAGGCGCGCCTGGATTCGTGCCGCCGGCAAACCGCATCGCCACCTTCGATAACGACGGCACGTTGTGGGCCGAGCAGCCGATGTATGTTCAACTCTTATTTGCGCTCGACCGAGTGAAGGCGCTCGCGCCGCAGCATCCGGAGTGGAAAGACAAGGAACCGTTTGCCTCGCTACTCAAGGGGGATGTGAAAGGCGCGCTTGCGGGTGGCGAACCGGCCATTTATCAAATCGTGATGGCCACGCATGCCGGCATGACGACGGACGACTTCGAAAAGCTCGTCACCGACTGGATCGCAACGGCGAAACATCCGGTGACTCAGAAGCCTTACACAGAGATGCTGTATCAGCCGATGCTCGAAGTGCTTGCCTATCTTCGCGCGAACGGCTTCAAGACCTTCATCGCATCCGGCGGCGGCGTCGAGTTCATGCGACCCTGGGTCGAGAAAGCCTATGGCATCCCCCCAGAGCAGGTCGTGGGGAGCAGCGGGAAATTGAAATTCGATCTGCGCGATGGAACTCCTACGCTGATGAAGCTGCCGGAGCTGCATTTCTTTGACGATAAGGCCGGGAAACCCGTCGCCATACAAACCTATATTGGCCACCGTCCTATCGCTGCGTTCGGCAATTCGGATGGCGATTTGCAGATGCTTCAATGGACCTGCGGGGGATCCGGCGCGCGCTTCTGTCTCTATGTGCATCACACCGATGCCGTACGCGAATGGGCCTACGACCGCCAGGCGCATATCGGCCAGCTCGACAAAGGGCTCGATGAAGCCAAAGCCAAGGGCTGGACCGTGGTCGATATGAAGCAGGATTGGAAAAAGGTGTTCGCGTTTGAGAACCCTTGAGATGAACCGCTGGAGTACTAGCCGCTCCGGTAATCTCGCCTGTCCGAAGACGCCTACAAGGTTGTAGGCACATGTAACGTCCTGATTTATATGGCGAAACGCTGTCATGCAATGATATATTCCAGCGGCTCAGTTCCCCAGTAACTTGTGGAGGGAACAGGAATGGCAACGATTCGCGTCTTACTCGTGGATGATGAGTGCTTGGTTCGTCAGGTTCTCACACGAATGCTGACAGCATACCCAAACATGGAAGTGGTTGGCGAGGCGGCGACCGGGGACGAAGCTATTTCCAGCGTGGAGAGACTCCAACCTCACATTGTGGTCATGGATATTCGTATGCCGAGGATGGATGGGATCGCCGCGTCTCGGGAGATCACGCGTAAATTTCCCCACGTGAGAATTATCGGCTTGTCAGAATACGCAGACGGCTACCATGCCGATGCGATGGAAAAAGCCGGCGCCGTGGGGGTGTATCGAAAATCGAACGCCACGGAAGAACTGTACGGGGCTATCAAGAAAGCCAGCGGGCATGATTCGCCCGAATCATTCGCCTGATTAACGTCGCGGCGGCTTTGCCAGCGCCTAAAGGTGGCGGCCTTCGCACACTTCAAGTAAGCGAAGAGGCCAGGCTGAGGAGTGATTTCTCAGCGTTAGCCTACGGCCTTGTGAGCGTAATCGTAACAGAGCCTAGAGACTTCTAATTCCATGCACGCTTACCCCGTTTCTTCAGGCGTTTCCACTCAGACCAAAATTCCTCGCGTACTTCCTCACGCCGCTGATTAGCCCGCGCCGCGAGTAGGCCTGCCGTGAACGCCGCCTGCCGCCTGCCCTGGTATTTCAGGAATCCCTCGACATACCGTTCTGCCAACACGGCATCTTGATGCACGCCCAAGAGATCCTGAAATCGTGTGGCCGCCTTGATAAATCGACCGATCGCCTTGCCATCGCCTTCTTGAGCCAATTCCGCCGCGTATCGCGCTCGTTTGGTTTTGATTCTGATCCGATGAAGCTCGGCGTTCGAAAGGGATCCGTTGAGTTTCCGGACCGTCTTTCGAAGCTTGCGAAATTGACGGGCCGCGGCATCCGTCAGTGTGTACTCCAGATTGAGAATGACTGGGACCTCTGCCGCATCCCGTAGTTTGCTGACAAACCCCACATACCGCGCGCTTTTCATTTCGTCGAGCAGCATGCGGTACGCGTGTTCCCGGTCGCTCTGCAGGTGACGCAGGAACCGTTCAAGCGGTCGTCGGTCACGGGCTTTCAACTGCTCGGCCTCACACGTGAAATAGTGTATTTGCACGTCCAGGTCGCGCACTCGGGCGAACACCTCTCCGATCCACTTGAGCCCCGAAAGGAGCGGCTCCGCCCACTCTGCAGAGGCAATCTGACGCAGGGCAATGAGGATGGTCCGCATCCGCCTCGCCGCGACTCGTATGCGATGCACATCCGTTACGTCCCCACATAAGCGCACGCCAGGATCGCACCGTTTGAGAGTATCCAGTTGCTGCAGCAAACGATGTCGCACGTGATCGACGATCGAGGCATCCTTGTCCGGCTCGTCCAAGGCGTGGTAGGCGAGGGAAAGGGCTTGAAACAATTTCGGCCTGCCGTCATGGGGACGTGCTCCCACTCCATAGAGCGTTGAGGCAAGCCTCTCGATACATTCATCGTCTCCATTCAATGACTCAATCTCGAGCTCTTTGAACTGTTGGATGACTGCCCCTTTGCGAAGGACCGCCACCGTATCCAACACCACTTCCACGTCGTTGTTCTTAGTATCAGGGACGCGCACGCCTGTTCGCGACGTACGCAGCTCGGCGATGGGAACCAGATGTTTGCCCTCGTGGAGCACGACCAACGCGTCGACGAATCGGGTTGGCGGCGCGACGGAAGACTCTCGCAACTCAATCTCGCGGCGGGATCCGTTGAGGGGGGGCAATTTCATCTGCCAGACGGCCGATCCCTTATCGAGACGACGACGAAGGGTAATGCTCGAGCGGGCAAGACAATGGTCCAATGTGTCGAAGTAGGTTGACCTGAACACTCGTCGAGGAAGCGGATCACCTGATAAGGCTGGCAGCCTGAAATCATCGGCTACGGCGAGCTTCTTTTCTGTTTCCACCACCGACCGCAGGGGGACAAGAGAAGAGTGCGGAGCAGATACGCGTGCCATAGCCTTACTCACGGACGTGTTCACAAATTTAGCCAGACACCAGAGTGGAATTCAATGGGTAGGTGAAGAGCAGGTGACACCGAGTTTAAAACGATTTCAAGCAAGAACGTCCCTCGCCTATCGTGCAGGCAAGAGGAACAGGAGTAAGAGGACGCCGAGGAACGGACCTCTTCGTTAATTGGTTTTCATTGGGGGCGCTCTAACGCCGTACCCCGTAATCTCTACGGCACGTTTGCTCTGCCAACATCCTCTGACCCGCCGTTGCGTCCTGCGGAATGCGAGCCAGGCAAGTGTTCAAAGTCTCTTCTTCAACTCCTGCCGCAATACGGCTAGTGCTCGAGTTGGGCTGGTTCTTAGAACTGGGTTCGGCGACTGCCCCTCCGGATGACCTCGGACTGGAGACGGCCGCTCCGTCGGATGTGGACGATCCACTGCTGGACGACTCCATTTTGCCGTCGCTTGCACAACCACCAACCATGAGTCCCAATACCGTGATCCACAGTGCACTCCTCAACATGACGGCACCTCAAGATTAAAGGATTAAAGGAAAAGTGAAATGTTCTAAGCTTCCTGTCCAGAATATCCCATTCGTCCGCCGCTTCAAGCACAATATTCAGGGTTTGTTGTACTTTTTGGCTTACAGCAATGTCAGCGCCGGCCTACTCATCTTCGGGGCTGCATAAATACTCCATAATCTCCCCGTGCGTGTCAGCCTACAATGCTGTAGGCTCACGTAACCTGCCGATCTTGCTAGTAAAAATAAATGATCAGGCATGTTATGTTTTCTTAGTTCCCCACTTTAACACCGGGGGTGGAACGATGGCTACACGGGTATTGCTCGTAGATGATGAATCCTTGGTCCGCCGGATTCTCAAACAAATCCTCGCAGGCCACCCAGATATGGAATTGGTTGGGGAGGCAGCAACCGGCTACGAAGCCATTTCCGCCGTGGAGAGACTTCACCCGGACATTGTGGTGATGGATATTCGCATGCCCGGATTGGATGGGATCGCGGCCGCCCGCGAGATTAGAATCAAATATCCCGATGTGAAAATTATCGGTCTGTCAGAGTATGCGTTTGGATACAACACCGATGCGATGGAAAAGGCAGGGGCCGCAGGAGTCTATCAAAAGTCCAGCGCGTTGGAGGAACTCTATCCGGCGATTAAAAAAGTCGTTGGTATTCATCCAGCGATGTAAGCGCAAGCTCCCTTCTCATTGTCGATCCTGTACAAGGCTCTCCACAAACACCCTCATCCTTCTGCCGTCTGCGCTGCGATAAACTGTCTGATGCGAGCCTCCTGTTCAGCGCGGTAATCCGCAATCCGGCTTCGATCAGCTTCAGTGAGCGCTCGCCGGAGAGCAGCGGTTTCAAGGTCCTGGCAATACGCCGGCGTTCCGGGCTGCTGCCGCCAGGAATTGCCCAGATCACCACCATCGACAGGGTCGAAGCCAAGATCGTCGACGAGGCGAAGCACTGCTGCCTTGGCGTCCCACGAATCGCCGGCAACCGGGAGAGCGATCCGACCCTTCGTTCCCCTCGGAAGCCCCTTCTCGAGAAGGCTTTTGGCGAAGATGTTGTTGAAGGCCTTGATCACGGGACGCCCGATCTGCTGCGCCACCCACTGGCTATCGAGCATGCCGCGGTCGATCACATCGATGCGGCCGTCCCGGAGCTCGGGATGGTAGTTGCCGATGTCGATGACAATGACGCTGCCCGGTACGTTCGCAAACAGCGCCCGGGGAAGATCAGCGACAGCCTTCGTTGGGATCGCGATGACGACGAGCTCTCCGGCTTTGGCGGCATCGACAACGGAAACGGGCGTCGCCCCGATCTCGGCTGCCACCGCGGTCAGGCTCTCCGGTCCCCTGGAATTCGCAATCGAGACCTGATGTCCAAGCGTGGCGAGGTGACGCGCAAGTATCGCTCCCATGCTCCCAGCGCCGATAACTCCAACTCGCATGTGCCCTCCCCGTTTCAAATCTCATCGGTTTCTGTCCTCCCGTCCGGATGCGCTCGTAATCGGTATATCCCGTCATGGTAGCCGTAGGATGCCAAATTCCGATGAGAAGGATTGTGTTGGATTGCTGTCTGTTTGAACGCTCGCTGATTGCCCGCAATGGCCGCCAGAGTTCGTCCTGCAGCAAAACAAAGGCTCGCCCCAACGGAGCGAGCCTTGACCTACTGGCGAATGTTCTGGAGAGACGGCTTC
>Ga0209968_1000090_pt1 | contig 16154 bp, 14 predicted proteins | sample InoplaM2AM_FD_187579 | JGI IMG/M metagenome (GOLD analysis project Ga0209968, IMG submission 187579) | Arabidopsis thaliana rhizosphere microbial communities from the Joint Genome Institute, USA, that affect carbon cycling - Inoculated... | ecosystem: Host-associated > Plants > Roots >... | reverse complement strand
CGGCCTCGCCGCGTGCGGCCTCGACCAGCTTGCGCTGCTCCTCCGCCGCGTCCTTCAGCGCCGCGGCGCGGATGGCCTGGGCCTCGGCGTGGGCGGCCTGCAGCCGGGCCGCGTGCTCCTCGCGCTCGCGCTGCGCCTCCGCGCGGGCGGCCTGAGCCTCGTCGAGCGATTTGCGGATGGCGAGCGTCCGCTCCTCCATCTTCGTGAGCAGCGGCTTGTAGAGCAGCTTCGCGAGGATGAAGAGCAGCAGGGCGAAGTTGATCGCCTGGATGATCAGCGAGCGGTCCAGGTTGATCAGACCGCCACCGCCCTCGCTGGCGAGGACCGCCACGGGCGTGGCCCCGAGCAGGAGCGCAGCGATGGCGAGTACGCGAATCATATGAGTTCTCCGGCTGAGCGCTTTTGTGAAAGAAGGAACAAACGGAACACGAGTATCGCCGCGGCCGTTACCCCTGTCAAGAGACTTCGGCCCGTGCGATGACCCCTCCGCCGACGACGAGATCGCCCCGGTAGAACACCACCGATTGACCCGGGGCCGGCGCGCGCTGGGCTCGCTCGAACCGCACCCGGACAAGCCCGTCCTCCGTCGGCTCGATGGTGGCGGCGGCCGGCTCATGCGTATGGCGGATCTTCGCCTCGACGGCCAGCCGGCCCTGGAGGGCCGGAATCGAGATGAAATTCGGCTGCTCGGCCAGGATGACGTCGACCTCCAGCTCGTCTTCCTCGCCCACGACCACCGCGTTGCGAGACGGATCGAGGGCCGTGACGTAGAGGGGGCGGCCGGCGGTCAGACCGAGGCCCCGCCGCTGACCCACCGTGTAGTTGACCAGTCCGGCGTGGCGCCCGAGCACGGTCCCCTTCCCGTCCACGATCGGGCCCGGCCCGAAGGCGTCGGGCATCCGACGCCGCAGGAAGCCCCGATAGTCGTCGTCCGGGATGAAGCAGATCTCCTGGCTCTCCGGCTTGTCGGCGGTGACCAGGCCGAGGGTCCGGGCGCGGTCGCGGACGGCGGCCTTGGTGAGGTGCCCCACCGGGAATCGCGCGGCCTCGAGCTGCGGCTGTGTGAGCGGCCAGAGAAAGTCCGACTGATCCTTGCGCGCGTCGCGCCCCCGCCAGAGCAGGACGCGCTGCGAGTCGTCATCGCGGGTGATCCGCGCGTAGTGGCCGGTCGCGACCGCGCCCGCGTCCCACGCGCGCGCGCGCTGCAGCAGCGAGCCGAACTTCACCTCGCGGTTGCACGCCACGCACGGCACCGGCGTGCGGCCGCCCGCATACGCCCGCGCGAACGGCTCGATCACCGCACGCTCGAACTCGCGCTCCGAGTTCAGCAGGTAGTACGGAATGCCGAGGCGGCGCGCGACCGCGCGCGCATCGCCCACGCTCTCCGGCGAGCAGCAGCTGCCGAATTTCCGCGTCGCCTCCTCGGGCTCGCGCCACGGCCACACCCTGAGCGTGATGCCGATCACGTCGAAGCCCTGCTCGACGAGCAGCGCGGCGGCGACGGAGGAATCCACGCCGCCGCTCATGCCGACGACGATGCGCTCGGCCATGGCGGCGTCTATCGCGCGGGAGTCGTGATCAGCTCGACCAGTCGATCCAGCTCCTCGCGCGAGGAGTAGACGACCTCGATGCGGCCCGCGCGCTCGTTGCCGACCACGCGCACGCGCGTCGCGAGCGCGACGCGCAGCGCGTCTTCCACCGCCGCGAGCTCCGCCGAGCGTCGCACCGGCCGGCGCATCACCAGCCCTGTGCGCTTGGCCTGCACGCCCTCCTCGGTGGCGCGCACCGACCACGAGTGCGCGAGGATCTCCTCACGGAGCTTCAGCTGCTCGGAAGGGGAGTCGAGCGAGAGCAGCGCGCGCGCATGACCCATCGTGAGACGGCCGGCGCGGAGGTCGGCCTGGATGAGCTCGGGCAGCTTGAGCAGGCGCAGGCTGTTGGCAACGCTGCTGCGATCGCGCGAGACTCGCTGGCCCAGTTCCTCCTGCGTCCACGAGAACTCGGCGAGCAAGCGCTGGTAGGCCTCCGCCTCTTCCATCGGATTCAGATCTTCACGCAGGAGGTTCTCGACGAGGGCGAGCTCGAGGCTCTGAGCGTCGCTCGCCTCGCGAACGACCGCGGGAATCGTGGTCAGCCCGGCGAGCTTTGCGGCCCGCCAGCGTCGCTCGCCCACGATCAGCTGGTAGCCGTCGCCCAGACGCCGCACCACGACCGGCTGGAGCACGCCGCTCTGGCTCAGCGATGCCGAAAGATCATGTAAAGCCTTGTCACCAAAGTCTTTTCTGGGCTGCTGGGGGTTCGGCGCGATGGAGTCGATCGGCAGCTCGACCGTGACCTGTGTCATGGCATCCGAGGCCGATGCCGGGCCAGGGGAGGAGAGTAGGGCACCCAGACCGCGACCCAGTCCATGCTGTCGGTTAACCATGCGAAATAACCTCCCTGGCGAGATCGAGATATGCCGTGGCACCGACCGATCGCAGGTCGTAGAGCATGATCGGCTTACCGTGACTCGGAGCCTCACTAAGCCTTATATTTCGCGGGATTATAGTCGTCATCACCTGGTTGCCAAGATGCCGTTGCGCCTCTGCTCGAACCTGGGCGGCCAGGCTGGTTCTGCCGTCGTACATGGTCAGCACGATGCCCTCGACCTTGAGGTGCGGGTTGAGGCGCTCGCGAACCAGGCCGATCGTCTTGATGATATGGGCGAGCCCCTCCATCGCGTAGTACTCGCACTGGAGGGGAACCAAGGCCGAGTCGGCAGCGGCCAGGGAGTTCAAGGTAAGCAGCCCCAGTGAAGGAGGGCAATCGATGATCACGTAGTCGTACGACTGGGCTACCGGCTCGATGGCCGCTTTGAGCCGAGCTTCCCGGTGGTCATGACTGACCAGCTCGATCTCGGCCCCGACCAGATCGATGTCCGAAGGAACGACGTGAAGGAACGGCAGCATGGAAGGTCGGACGACGTCTCCGATGGCAGCGCCCTCCAGGACCACGTGGTAAACGGTCCGCTCCAGCTCCGCCTTGTTGATACCCAGTCCGGTCGTGGCATTGCCCTGCGGGTCCAGGTCGATCAGGAGGGTTCTTCTCTCGGCAAGGGCAAGCCCGGCCGCCAAGTTGACGGCCGTGGTGGTCTTGCCGACCCCACCCTTCTGATTGACAACCGCAAGCACCCGAGCCATGGAAGAATTGAGACGAAAGTCCGCTCCAGCTGGAACACTACATCAGACGGGCGACTTCGGGAACCCATATCTGTCGCGGTGGGTCGGCAATGTTCCACGTGGAACGCTCCCAGTGCATGAAAAATGTGGAATCTGCCTTGCCCGGGTGGGATTGACCCGATGCCCGGCACTCGCCGTTAGCCATTCCTGCGAGCGCCGCCAGCCAAGCGGCGTTCCACGTGGAAGACTCCGCGCTGCTCTCTAGGCAAGGGGCGGCTGGGCCATGCGACTCAAGTACCGGCGTCCTGAACAATATGCCGCCGCCGCTCCGAGAAAGTCGCCAGGTGCGTTCCACGTGGAACACTACTTCTCGAGGACGTGAAAGACGCGCGTACCGCTGGCTCCCGGAGCAGACACTCTGGCGACCCTGACGCCGCTCGGAACGGTTGCCTCCGGAGCAGCGGACACGATGAGGAGACCGCTCGGCTTCAGATAGGGCGCCGCAAGGGGTTCAAGACGCTCGATCCGAGCTACCGCCCGGGCGACCGCGACATCGAAAGCCGCGTGGAGAGCGGGGTCGACTCGCGTCGCTTCGTCAGCTCGACCTTCCACTACTGTAATCTCGGTCAGGTCCAGCTCCCGACAGACGGTACGGAGAAACGACACCCGCTTGCGCTTCGACTCCACTAGGCACAGGGTGAGTCTGGAGTCGGCAAGCCTCATGGGTAGGCCCGGAATCCCGGCGCCGGCGCCAATGTCGACGACGGACAGCGGCCGTCGCGGCGGCAGCGCCTTGAGGAAGAGTAACGAATCGATGAACAGGTCGCGGACGATAGCCGCGGGAGAGGCGAGCGCCGTCATGCGGTGAACCTGGTTCCAGCGCAGGAACAATTCCAGATACTGCCGGAACAGTCGCTCCTGGCGGTCAGTGGGTCGAGAGCCCAAAACCAGCTGGAGGGCTGCGAGAACCTCTTCGATGGGATCAGGTGGCCGCCGTCGGGTCACCCGGTGAGCTTACCCGGTCAGGCCTTCTTTGTCGCCCTCGCCGGCGCCTTCTCGTTCTTCCCGCTCATCCGCTCCATGTACTTCTGTTGCGCAATCTGCAGCACGTTCGAGAGGGTCCAGTACAACACGAGCCCTGCGGGCAGATTGAGGAACATGAACGTGAACACGACCGGCATGAACAGCATCATCTTGGCCTGACGCGGGTCTCCCATCACTGGGGTCATCTTCTGCTGGACGAACATCGAGATGCCCATCAGGATCGGCAGGACGTAGGTCGGGTCGTGCGCCGCGAGATCGCAAATCCAGAGATCCACTCCGAACAACCGCCCGAAACAGATGAACGGCGCGTTCTGGATCTCGACCGAAACGGAGAGGGCGACATACAGGGCGTAGAAGATCGGGATCTGCACGACCATCGGCAGGCAGCCACCGAGGGGATTGACCTTGTGCACCCGGTACAGCTCCATCGTCTCGCGCTGGAGGCGCTGAGGATCGCTCTTGTATTTCGAGCGCAGGGCGTTGACCTGCGGCTGGAGGGTTTGCATCGCCTTCATCGAGGTCATGCTCTTGATCGTGAGCGGGAAGAAGATCACCTTGGTGATCACGGTCAGGAGAATGATGGCTATACCGTAGTTGTGGGTGAACGCGTAGAAGCGATGCATGAGCCAGAGGACCGGGACAACTAGCCACTCCATCGGCAGGCCGCCGTATTCTCTAGGTACGGGGAACCCACCGAAATATATGGAGTTTTCTAGCCCAGCGCCCACGGCCTTCAGCCGGTCGTATTCCTTCGGACCCAGATAGCTCTGAGCCCGCCCCTCCCAGCTCTGACCGGGAGTTAGCGCCGGAAGGCTCGTCCGCAGTGCAACCTGCCCAAACTCAAGGGGTTTCTGTGAGTCGGCCCGCGTTTCAGTCACCTTCGACTCGCCCAGCCGGAACCCGTCCGATCGGGGAATCAATGCGGTGAGATACCATTCGCTCTCGAGCCCGATCCACTGGCCGGGTCCATTGAATTCGCCAATTTTTGTCAACACTTCCCGGTGAACCGAGCCATCAACCAGGCGCACGACCCGGATGGGATGCTGTCCCTGGAATTTCTCCGGCGTGTCCTTTGGCAGCTCCACGGCCGCCTGCCAGGCCATCGCCAACTCCGCACTCTGGGCCTGGTTGTGGCGATTCTCGACCTTGATCTGGTGGTCGACCACGTAGGAGTCGGCGTGGAAGCGGAGGGTTTCCGTGATCCGAAGTCCGAATCCGTCTTCACCGGTGAGGACCAGCTCGCCGGTTCCGCCACCAGCCGGCAGCCTCACCTTGTCGGTCGAAAGGTTGAACCCGATGGATCGCGCAGGCTGACCGGGTCGGTTGACGACGATTCCTCGCGACACCAGGATCCCCGGGGCGGCCATGGGCTTGGCGCCGCGATAGTGGAGCTGCCATCCCTGGACTCGGCCTCCGGCACTGCCGATCTCGGCGCGATAGAGCGGCGTCTCCACGACCGCGGTGCGCTCGGGCGCGGCCGGCGCTTCCTTGGGAGGCAGCGGCGCCGCGGCGGCTTGAGTCGACGGCGCTGCGGTCTCGGCTTGCTTCGGGTGCGGGGCCGGAGCCTCGGTCTTCTGCGCGGCCCGCTCGGGCTCCTGGCGCATGAAGATCGCCGGATAGATCATCAGCAGCGCCGCCATGAGCAGCAGCGCCAGCGTCGTTCGCTTGTCCATCATCCTCTCGAGCTTCTCATCGGCGGCGGATCGTAGCCGCCCGCGTTCCAGGGGTGGCATCGTGACAGTCGGCGCAGCGCGAGCCAGCCGCCCCGCATCAGCCCGTGAGTGTGCAACGCCGCGCGGGCGTACTCCGAGCAGCTCGGTGCGAACCGGCACGCGGCGGGCAAGAGCGGACGGATCGTGAGCTGATAGCCGCGGACGACCTGAGCGGCCAGGCGTCCTGCGCTCATGCGCGCGCCGGGCTGCGCCGCGCCGGTAGCGTCAGGGCCTCCGCCAGACGGCGCAGGTCCTCGACCAGATCGGGAAAGGCACGACTCGCCGCGCCCGGGCGGGCGATGAGGACGACCGCGACGTCGACGGGCATGTGCGGACGGATCTGCCGGTACGCTTCGCGAAGCCGGCGTCGGGCTCGATTGCGGGCGACCGCACCACGGATCTGCCGGCTCACCGCGAATCCCACTCGCCGCTCGGCCGCGCGCTGCCAGAGCGCGATGAAGCTCGGCCGTTCGTGTCGACTACCGTGCTGGAAGACCGCCTGGAACTCCGCCGCTCGCCGGAGGCGCTCGCCTCGCGGCAGCGGCAACGCCGCCTGCGTGAGCACCGCGCCGGGCTAGACCGTCAGGCGCTTGCGTCCCTTTGCCCGACGCCGCTTGAGCACGTTGCGCCCGCCCTGCGTCTTCATCCGCGAGCGAAAGCCGTGCGTCTTCTTCCGACGCCGCACATTGGGTTGAAACGTCCTCTTCATGAAAATTTCCCCTCTCGGTCAAAGAACCTGCACAGTCTACGGAGCGCTCCTCGGCAAGTCAAGGAGCGCAAGGGCCTTGCGACGGTCTGCGACGCTGTGATACGGTCGCCTCCCGCGTCAGAGATCGCGCGTGCCGCATCACACCGGCGCGCCCGGTGGCCGGCGCGGTGCAAGAACGCGCAGCGCTCGTCAGTCGCTGAAGAGTGAATGAGACGTCGCTACCTGGTCGGCCGTCGTTGCGCTCCCGAGACCCAGGCCCCCAGGAGCACTCCCGGTTATCCACATCTGTGGATAAGTTTGTGTGTAACTTCTTGCGGCGCCGACGACCAAGGGCTCGACAATGCTTGACTCTTTGTGGACCCGCGTCCTGGTCACGCTGGAAGGAAAGATCCCGGAGACCGCCATCGAGTCGTGGCTGCGGCCCTGTCGGGTCACCGCCATGGAGGGCGATCTCATCCGCGTGGCCGCTCCCAACAAGTACAGCCGCGACTGGCTCGTCCAGCACTACACCGACTCGATCCAGACCGCGGCGCGTGACGTCCTCGGCGGCAACCCGGTGGTCTCCTTCGAGGTCGATCGCGAGCCCGAGCGCGCGCCCGCGGCGCCGCGCGAAGCCCCGGCGGTGCCGCTGTCCAACGGGCTCTCGCCGCGCTACACCTTCGGCTCCTTCGTGGTGGGCAACTCCAATCAGTTCGCGCAGGCCGCCTGCCAGGCGGTGGCCGAGCTGCCGTCCAAGGCCTACAACCCGCTCTTCCTCTACGGCGGCGTCGGCCTGGGCAAGACGCATCTCCTGCACGCGGTCGGCCACGAGATCGCCCGGCTCTATCCGTCCCTGCGGCTGCTGTACCTCTCGACCGAGCGCTTCACGAACGATCTCATCAATGCGATCCGCTACGATCGGACCGCCGAGTTTCGCGCCAAGTACCGCACGATCGATCTGCTCCTCATCGACGACATCCAGTTCATCTCGGGCAAGGAGCGGACCCAGGAAGAGTTCTTCCACACCTTCAACGATCTCTACGAAGCCCGAAAGCAGATCGTGGTGTCCTCCGACTCGGCGCCCAAGGAGATCCCGGAGATCGAGGAGCGGCTCCGGTCTCGATTCGAATGGGGCCTCATCGCAGACATCCAGCCTCCCGACTTCGAGACCCGCGTGGCCATTCTCAAGAAGAAGGCGGAGATCGAGCGTGTCCGCCTGCCTGACGACGTCGCCTACCTGATCGCCAGCCGGATCAAGGCCAACATCCGCGAGATCGAGGGCTCGCTGACCCGGATGATCGCCTTCTGCTCGCTGAGCGGCCGCGAGATGAGCGTCGATCTCGCCCAGGAAGTGCTGTCCGACCTCTGGGGCGAGGAAGAGAAGATCATCACGATCGAGCACATCCAGCGGAAGGTGGCCGAGTTCTTCGGGGTCAAGCTCGGCGACATGCGCGCGAAGAACCGTACGAAAGCGGTGGCCTTCCCGCGCCAGATCGCGATGTACCTGGCCCGCCAGCTGACCCACGCGTCCCTGACCGAGATCGGCCGTACCTTCGGAGGCAAGGATCACACCACCGTGCTGCACGCGGTCGAGAAGATCCAGAACATGCTGCAAGAAGATCCAAAGTTCAAGAAGACCATCGACACACTTACCCAGAGCATCTCGCTGTGATCGGCGGGCTCGGCGCCTCTGTCCACCGCGCTGTCCACCGCCGGCTCCGTCGTAACCCTTCGCCTCACGAGGCGCTTTCCCGTCCGGCTCGCTGTCCACCGCTCCGCCTCTGCCTACGACGACGAGTTCTTCTGTTTCCTTTCAATACCTGAACAACGGAGAGACTTATGGAAGTGCATGTGGATCGTGACGCGTTCATGCGGGGGCTGCAGATGGCCCACAACGTGGTCGAGCCACGGCAAACGCTGCCGGTCCTGGCCAACGTGCTGCTGGAAGCCCAGGGCGACACGCTGCGAATGACCGCGACCGACCTCGAGGTCAGCGTGCGGGTGACCGGACCGGCCAAGGTGGTGAAGCCGGGCACCATCACGATATCGGCCCGCAAGCTCATGGAGATCGTGAAGGAGCTGCCGGCGGCGCCGCTGGCGCTCAAGGTCCAGGAGAACGCCTGGGTCGCGCTGCGGTGCGCGGGAGCGTCGTATCGGCTGGTCGGGCTCACCCCGGAAGAGTTCCCGGCGGTCGGGGACGGAGCGACCACCGGCTGGCTGACCATCGACGGCAAGGTGCTGCGGGACATGCTCGGCCAGACCACGTTTGCGATCTCCCACGACGAAAGCCGCTACGCGCTCAACGGGGTGCTCCTCGCGGTGCACGACAAGGAGCTGCGGATGGTGGCGACCGACGGCCATCGGCTGGCTCTGGCCATCCGGCAACTCCCGACGGCGGGGCCGGCCATGTCGGGGATCGTTCCGCGCAAGGCGGTCCAGGAGGTCGCCCGCATCGTCGGCTCGGGGGAGGAAGTACAGATCGCGATCAGCGACAACCAGTTCATGCTCCGGATGCCGAACGTGCTGTTGATGGCTCGCCTCATCGAGGGCACGTTCCCCAACTACGAGCAGGTCGTCCCGCGCGCCCATCCGCATCGAGTGACCCTGTCGCGGGCCGCGTTGACCGCGGCGCTGCGGCGGGTGTCGGTCCTCTCCGAGGAGCGCACGAAGCCGGTCCGCTTCCTGCTCTCGCCGGGACAGCTCAAGCTCACCGCGAATAGCCCCGACTACGGGGAAGCCGAGGAGCAGATGGAGGCGGAGTTCGCGGGTGAGGAGATCGCGATCGGATTCAACTCGCGCTACGTGCTCGACGCGCTCGGTGCGCAGGGCGGCGAGCAAGTTTTGATCGAGATGAAGGACGGTTTGAGTCCCGGAGTGTTCAAAAGCTTCGAGGAGGACGGAACCCTGTGTGTTATCATGCCCATGAGGATTTAACCTCTCATGGGAGCGAAAATCGTTGGAGATTGACAGGGTAGAACTGTCCGATTTTCGCAATTATCGAAGACTGTCGCTCACGCCATCGCCGCAGCTGAACATCCTCGCGGGACTCAATGCACAGGGCAAGACCAACCTGCTCGAAGGGCTCGGCGTCCTGCTGGTCGGCCGCTCGTTTCGCGGGGCCAAAGCCGTCGAGATGCTCGCCTGGGGAGCGCCCACTGCCTACGTGACCGGTGATATCCGGCGCGGCGAGACGGTCCGGGCGATCCGTCGCAGCATCGCTCAGCGCGAAGACGGCCGCTGGGGAGTTGGTGGAGAGGGCTGCGCCTGGACGCGAGCCATCGGGTTCGGCTGGCCCGATCTGGCCATCCTCACCGAGGGGCCGCAGGCCCGGCGCAACTTCGTCGACGGCTTCGCGGGGAAGCTCTACGCGGCCCATCTCAGCGGGCTGAGTCGCTACCGGCAGATCGTCGCGCGCCGGAACCATCTGCTGCAGAGCGGCCTCTCCGAGCGTGCGCTCCGCAATGCGCTTGCCCCATGGAACGAGCAGCTGGCGCGGGTGGGGCTGGAGCTGGTTGGCCGGCGGCGTCAGGCGGTCTCGGCGATCGAGAGCGAAGCGCGTGACCTCTATCCCACGCTCGCCGGGGCGGGAGCCGTGCGGCTGCGGTACGCCGAAACCGCAGGCACCGGAGAGGGGATGACCGAGTTCCTGAATGCGCTGGACGCCCGGTTCGGCGAGGAGGCCCGGCGCGGCCAGAGCCTGGTCGGCCCGCATCGCGACGATCTGTCGATCGAGGTGGATGGCCGCGATCTGCGGCTCTACGGCTCCCGCGGCCAGCAGCGACTGATGGCGCTGACCCTGCGTCTGGCCGAGGTCGGGCCGGTGGCGCGGGCCATCGGGAGCGATCCGGTCCTGCTGCTCGATGACGCCCTGTCCGAGCTGGATCCGGAAGTACAGGCCCGCGTGCTGACCCACGTGACCGGCGCGGGGCAGGTGTTCCTGACCACCGCCGATGTCTCGGTTCCCGACGTCGCGCGGGTGACCTGGTGGGAGGTCCGCGAAGGACGCGTGACCGAGCCGCGACCGAGCACGATCCGGGGCGCCGCCTGATGGCCGATACGTACACCGCGAGCGACATCAAGGTCCTCGAGGGACTCGAGGCCGTGCGCAAGCGCCCGGCCATGTACATCGGTGACACGGGCGCCTACGGTCTGCACCACCTCGTGTACGAGGCCGTCGACAACTCGGTCGACGAGGCGCTGGCCGGGTATTGCGACAGCATCAAGGTGATCCTGCACTCCGACGGCTCGTGCTCGGTGGGCGACAACGGCCGCGGCATTCCGGTCGACATCCACAAGGAGAGCGGCAAGACCGCGGCCGAGGTGGTGCTGACCGTTCTGCACGCGGGCGGCAAGTTCGAGCACTCGGCCTACAAGGTCTCGGGTGGCCTCCACGGGGTCGGCATCTCGGTGGTCAACGCGTTGTCGGAGTGGCTCGAGCTCGAGATTCGCCGGCAGGGCAAGGTGTGGACGCAGCGCTACGAGTACGGGGCGCCCCAGGGAGATCTGGCCGCCACCGACAAGACGACGAAGCACGGCACCATCGTGCGCTTCAAGCCCGACGCCAAGATATTCGAGGAGACGACGTTCTCCTTCGACACGCTCTCCAACCGGCTGCGCGAGCTGGCCTTCCTCAACAAGGGCCTCAAGATCGTCATCGAGGACGAGCGCGACGGCCGCAGCCACACCTTCCTCTACAAGGGCGGCATCATCGAGTTCATCAAGCACCTGAACCAGAACAAGACGCCCATCCATCCGAAGGTGCTCTTCTTCGAGGGCAAGAAGGACAACATCGAGGTCGAGGTGGCTCTGCAGTACAACGACGGCTACCAGGAGAGCGTGTTCTCGTTCGCGAACAACATCAACACCCGCGAGGGCGGCACGCACCTCACCGGCTTCCGCGCCGCGCTGACCGGCACGCTCTCCAACTACGCCAAGGCCAACGGGTTCCTCAAGAGCTTCAAGGGGGACGTCAGCGGCGAGGACGTGCGCGAGGGGCTGACCGCGGTGGTCTCGGTGCGCATCCCCGACCCGCAGTTCGAGGGGCAGACCAAGGCCAAGCTTGGGAACTCGGACGTCAAGGGCCTCGTCCAGCAAATCGTCAACGACCGGCTCGGCGAGACGTTCGAGGAAGATCCGACCACCGCGCGGAAGATCGTCGACAAGTGCGTGCGGGCGGCCCAGGCCCGCGAGGCCGCGCGCAAGGCGCGCGAGCTGACCCGCAAGGGCGGGCGCGACGACGAGGGCCTCTCGGCGAAGCTCGCCGACTGCTCGGAGCGCGAGCCGCAGTTCCGCGAGATCTTCCTGGTCGAGGGCGATTCCGCGGGCGGCTCGGCCAAGCAGGGGCGCGACCGCAAGACCCAGGCGGTCCTCCCACTGCGCGGCAAGATCATCAACGCGGAGAAGGCCCGTTACGACAAGGTCCTGTCCCACAATGAAATCCGGCTCCTGATCTCGGCCCTCGGCACCGGCATCGGGCCCGAGGAATTCGACCTCAGCAAGCTGCGCTACCACAAGGTGATCTTGATGACGGACGCCGACGTGGACGGCGCCCACATCCGGACCCTGCTGCTGACCTTCTTCTTCCGTCACATGGTGCAGGTGATCGAGGCCGGCCACCTGTTCATCGCCCAGCCGCCGCTCTTCAAGGTGAAGAAGGGGCGCGCGGAGCGGTACCTGATGAGCGAGCGGGAGATGGAAGAGTTCCTGCTCGAGCAGTGGGTCGAGAAGGCGAGCATCAAGGTCCCCGGCAAGGCGGCGCCGCTGCGGGGGGAGGCGCTCCTGGAAGCCCTCAAGCGGGTGCTGGAGTTCCGCGCCCTGCTCGCGAAGATCAGCCGCCGCGGCATTCCCGCCGCGATCCTCGACGGGCTGGTCCGGCGCAAGTTCCGGGCGGGCAAGCGGGGCGTGGGGGACGGGGAGATCGCCGCCGCGGTGGCGGAGGTCGCCGCGGAGCTGCCCGGGTGGTCGGCCCAGCTCGTCGGCGGCGACAATGGGGACGCGGCGATGGTGCAGGTGGTGGGTCCGCACACCGCGCAGTTCAGCATCGACGCGCTGAAGTCGCCCGACTACGCGCAGCTGCTCGATCTGCACGCCGAGATCGCGGGCATCCACAAGGGCCCGTGCACGATCGTGGACGCGGCGGAGAAGGAGGTCCAGACCGGGAGCCTGGACGAGATGATGCGCGTCATCATGGAGCAGGCCAAGGACGGAGCCACGCTCCAGCGGTACAAGGGGCTCGGGGAGATGAACCCCGAGCAGCTCTGGGAGACGACCATGAACCCGGAGACGCGCACCCTGCTGCGCGTGACCATGGAGGACGCGGTCGGCGCCGACGAGATGTTCACGGTGCTGATGGGCGACGCGGTGGAGCCGCGCCGCGACTTCATCGAGAAGAACGCGCTGGACGTGATCAACCTCGACATCTAGGAGCCGTCAGACCCGATCCATGAGCCCCGAGCGACAGGCGCCCGTTCCGATCGAAGAGGAGATGCGGAAGTCGTATCTCGACTACGCCATGTCCGTCATCGTCGGCCGCGCGCTGCCCGACATCCGCGACGGCCTCAAGCCGGTCCACCGCCGGGTGCTCTTCGCCATGCACGAGCTGGGGCTGAACTGGAACCGCGCGTACAAGAAGTCGGCCCGCGTGGTCGGCGAGGTGCTCGGCAAGTACCACCCCCACGGCGACGCCCCGGTCTATGAAGCCCTCGTGAGAATGGTCCAGGAATTCTCCCTGCGCTATCCGCTGGTGGACGGGCAGGGCAACTTCGGCTCGATCGACGGCGACCCGCCCGCGGCCATGCGCTACACCGAGACGCGCCTGGCCAAGATCGCCCACGAGCTGCTGGCCGACATCGACAAGGACACCGTCGACTTCACGCCGAACTTCGACGAGTCGCTGCAGGAGCCGGTGGTCCTGCCCACCAAGGTGCCGAACCTGCTCGTCAATGGCTCCTCCGGCATCGCGGTCGGCATGGCCACGAACATCCCGCCCCACAATCTCCGTGAGGTGGTGGACGGGCTCATCAAGGTCATCGACAACCCCGACGTCACCATCGACGAGCTGATCAAGGTGATCCCGGGGCCCGACTTCCCGACCCGCGGGTACATCTACGGGCGCAGCGGGATCCGCGAGGCCTACACCACCGGGCGCGGCATCATCACCCTGCGGGCCAAGGCCCACGTCGAGAAGATGCGCGGCGGCCGCGAGGCGATCATCGTCACCGAGCTGCCGTACCAGGTGAACAAGGCGACCCTGATCGAGAAGATCGGCGAGCTGATCCGCGACAAGAAGATCGAGGGCATCAGCGAGCGCCGCGACGAGTCGAACCGCGAGGGCATCCGCATCGTGCTGGAGCTGGGGCGTGGCGAGATGCCGCAGATCGTGATCAATCAGCTCTACAAGCACACGCCGATGCAGACCACCTTCGGGGTCATCATGCTGGCCCTGGTCGGCCGCCGGCCGCAGGTGGTGAACCTCAAGCAGATGCTGCAGGAATTCGTGGCATTCCGCCGAGAAGTCGTCACCCGCCGCACCAAGTACGATCTGGCGCGCGCCGAGGAGCGGGCCCACATCCTCGAGGGCCTCCGCAAGGCGGTCGACCAGCTCGACCTGGTCATCCGGCTCATCCGCCAGGCCGAGAGCCCCGACGCGGCGAAGGACGCGTTGATGCGCCAGCTGCAGCTCTCGGAAATCCAGGCCAAGGCCATCCTGGACATGCGGCTGCAGCGCCTGACCCAGCTCGAGCGGCACAAGATCGTCGAGGAGCACGAGCAGACCCTGGCCCTCATCGCGGACCTCCAGGGCATTCTCGCCTCCGAGTCGCGCCTGCTCGGGATCATCAAGGACGAGCTGGGCGCCCTGCGGGAAGAGTTCGGCGACGAGCGGCGCACCGAGATCCTCGCCGAGACCGCCGACCTCACCATCGAGGACCTGCTCGCCGACGAGGACATGGTGGTGACCATCACGCGGTCCGGCTACATCAAGCGGACGCACGTGGAGGCCTATCGCAGCCAGAAGCGCGGCGGCAAGGGCGTGACCGGGATGGAGACCAAGGAGGAGGACATCGTCGAGGACCTGTTCGTGGCCTCGACTCATTCCTATCTCCTGTTCTTCACCAACAAGGGCAAGGTGCACTGGCTCAAGGTGCACGAGATCCCCGAGGGCGGCCGGCAGGCCAAGGGCAAGGCGATGGCCAACGTGCTGTCGCTCGCCGAGGGCGAGCGGGTCGCCACCTGCGTCCCGGTGCGCGACTTCGAGTCGGGCGGCTACATCCTCTTCGCCACCAAGCAAGGCAAGGTCAAGAAGACCGAGCTGTCCGCCTTCTCGCATCCGCGCGCCGGTGGCATCCTGGCCATCACCCTGGAAGAGGGCGACGAGGTGATGGGCGCCCGGCGCACCGACGGTCAGCGCGAGGTGCTCCTGTCCACCAAGCAGGGCATGATCATCCGCTTCCCGGAGGACGAGGTGCGGCCGATGGGGCGCACCGCCGCCGGCGTGCGCGGCATCGACGTCGAGGAAGGCGACCAGGTCATCGCGGCGGAGACGATCAAGGAAGGGGTCACCGTCCTCACCGTCACCGAGCGCGGCTACGGCAAGCGCACGCCGCTCGACGAGTACCGGCTGCAGGGCCGCGCGGGCAAGGGCATCATCGACATCAAGACCGCGGGTCGGAACGGCTCGGTGGTCGGCATGCTGCAGGTGCGCGAGGGCGACGACATCCTGGTGGTCACGACCAAGGGCAAGATCATCCGCGTCCACGCCGACGAGGTGACCAGCCAGGGGCGGAACACCATGGGCGTGCGGATCATCGATCTCGACGCCGAGGATCAGGTGGGCAACCTGGCCCGCGTCGAGGCCGAGCAGGCGAGCCCGGAGCCGACCGAGACGGAGTCACCGTAGGCCCCGCCGGCCCATCCGCGCCGGACGGGTGACAGAGGCCGCGCTGCCGCGGCCTCTTTTTTGTTACCTTCTCTCCCTCTCCCCTCTGGAGAGAGGGCAGGGCGAGGGGACGTAGGAGCGCAGGGGAAGAGAGGAGGCGCGCCATGCTCGACATCAGGCTGATTCGCGAAGATCCGGCCGCGGTGGAGCGCGCGCTCGCGACCCGGGGCGCCGCCATCTCGCTTTCGCCGGTCCTCGCGGCCGACGCCGAGCGCCGCCGCCTCCTGACCGAGACCGAGGAGCTCAAGGCCGAGCGCAATCGCGCGTCGGAGGCGATCGGCCAGGCCAAGCGTCGCGGCGAGGACGCGCAGGCGGTGACCGCGCGGATGCGGGAGGTCTCCGACCGGATCAAGGCGCTGGACCTCCAGGTCAAGGACGCCGACGCGCGGCTCGAGACTCCCCAGCGCTTCAACGGCCCGATGAGCGCGAATCTCGACCGCGAATCCAATCGCCACATTCAGGATGAGCACGGCGGCGATGGCGGCTGCGTCGGTCACATCGCCGGTCAGCGCGGCAATGACGAGTGCGCCGACGAGCAGGAGCGTGACGACACTCCGGAACTGCGACAGCAGAACACGCCAGCGAGAGACTGACGCTCCGGTCGGAACGGTGTTCGG